>JACXTT010007731.1_pt1 | contig 15071 bp, 14 predicted proteins | sample 9270951 | NCBI WGS metagenome assembly JACXTT01 (sample SAMN15532306, study PRJNA645909) | rock metagenome | isolation source: weathered quartz diorite | place: Puerto Rico | collected 2017-06-21
GAGCACAATCCATGGGGCACATTCACGCTCGCCATGACAATCCCCATCGCGCTGCTGATGGGAACGCTGGGCCGGATCTATCCCTCAGCGACGGCGCCCGTCACCGTGATCGGTGTGCTGCTGCTGATGATGGCCATTGCCGGTGGGCGAATGGTGGCGAATTCTCCGTGGGCGGCCTGGTGTGACTTCGACCATGCGTCGCTTGTGTGGATGCTTGCGGGATACGGGTTCATCGCCGCGGTGTTGCCGATCTGGCTGCTGCTGATTCCACGTGATTACTTGTCGAGCACGATGAAAGTTGCGGTCATCGTGTTATTGGCAGTGGGGGTGGTGGTCATCCATCCCACCATGGAGATGCCACGATTCACGCAATTTGTTGCCGGAGACGGGCCGATCATCAAGGGCCCGATGTTCCCATTTCTATTCATCACGATCGCCTGTGGGGCGATTTCAGGGTTTCACAGCTTGGTCGCCTCCGGCACCACCTCGAAGCTCATTGACCGTGAATCCCATGCCACGCTGGGGTATGGAGCAATGCTGATGGAAAGCTTCGTCGGAGTGATCGCATTGATTGCGGCGTCGATTCTCCATCCAGGCGACTACTTTGCGATGAATACGTGGCTGTCGCGTATCGACTTACAGGCGCTCGGATTCCCCGTCGTTCATATCGATGAACTGTGCCGACTGGTGGAACAGGATTGCACCAACCGTGTTGGTGGTGGAGTGTCGCTGGCCATTGGCATGGCTTCGATCTTTGGAGCGTTGCCCGGGTTCAAAGAGATTTCAGGATTGATGGCCTATTGGTATCAATTTGCCTTGTTGTTCGAAGCGCTGTTCATTCTCACCACCATTGACGCCGGCACGCGGGTGGCACGGTATCTCGTCCAGGAGCTTGGTGGAAGAGCCTATCGCGCATGTTGAGATTTCGGGTCCATGCCCGCCGCAGTGGTGGCAAGCCTCGTGGTGGTCTGTGCGTGGGGCGCGCTGCTCTATACGGGATCGGTCTCGAACTTGTGGCCGATGTTTGGGGTGGCTAATCAACTGCTGGGCACGCTGGCGCTCTGTGTGGGGACCACCGTCCTGATTCGGATGGGGAAGGCCCGCTACATCTGGGTGACGATCGGCCCGATGGTGTTTGTCGCCGTGATGACGTTGAGTGCGTGCGTGGAGTTAATTGGGCAGTTTATTGGCGAAAAGCGAGGCTTCAGTGCGGTGTTGGTGCTCTGCATCGCAATACTGGTGGTTGTGGTCCTGCTTGATTCCGGGATCAAGTGGTACCGCTGCCTGGGTGGGAACGGGCCTCCAGAAGACCCGCCTGATAGAGATGCGCGGAGAGGGGGCCCTTCATCACCAAGTCGTTGCTGCTGAGTATGAACCGTATCATCTGTACAGCCTGATACGCCAGATATGAAAATAACCACCTACGTAGGAGTTGACGATGTGCTCAGTGATCCAGTACAACTACGGCCGAATTATAACTATTATTATACCACTAATAATTAAATGGCCGATCCGGTGAACAATTCCACAACGGTGTTTGCATTGCGGCAGAAGTTGCTGGTTCGTTTCGTTGAGATCCTCTATGCCGTCACTCTCAGCCTTTCTCAAGGATGCGGCGGTGACAGCAGTAGCCTGGATGCCATGACGCGCTAAGTTGAAGTCCCACTCTATGTAGAAGGAGATACGGTATGGTCGCAGAAATGCAGCGTCTGAGATCTTTTTTTATTGTGATCCTCATGTGGACGGTCCTGCCTGGGTGTGGCGGCGGCGGAGACAGCCCGCCGTCACAGACCAGCTCACCGCCACCAGCAGGCGGGGGGACTACATCCCAAATGGAGGTGAAAAATCTGGGCAACTTCGATCTGGCTGCCGATACGAAGGCCCAACTGATTTCGCTACAAGTTCAAGCGGGAACCGCATCATTTATGTTGATCGCAGATGGCGGAGATACCGTAGCAGATGTTGACATTGAGGAGCTTATTGATCCTACCGGTAAGATGCTTGTTAGGCCGCAATCGACATCCGTAGACCCTATCGGGAGGAACTCCCTACAAGAGGTTGGTGATACTTTGGCGTCTGGTATTTTCCCGCATACACCGCACTATAGTATTCCCGCCGGGACATACAAATTTCTGGTGGCAAGTCACTCTGTTCCTGCCACCGTGCAAGTTCATGCAATCATCAACCACAGAGAAAACCCCACGGGGGGAACTCTTGACGTCAACCTCATATTCTGTGGGATTCCGGACCTCAATGCGGACAATGCGCTCACTAATCCGAACTTCCAGGTCCTTTTCAACGAATTCAAGCGAATCTATGCGTCAGCGAATATTCAGGTGAACGTGGCAGGGAGGTTTAACTGTAACAAGGCCAACGAGCTGACAATTCTGGGCAGTGAGGATGAATTTAGAGAACTGTTGACGCAAAGCAGCATGACCGGGAATCAGGCGTTGAATTTCTTCTTTGTGCGAGCCTTTGAATCGGGCATTCTGGGGAAGGCAGGGAAAATAGCAGGTCCGGCGTTCCTACAGGGGACTCGATATTCCGGTGTCGTGATCACGACCCTAGGTGAAGGGCTTAGCGGCCTATCGCAGGAAGACCTTCTGCAGCAGGGTGTCACTATGGCCCACGAAGGGGGACATTTTCTAGGTCTTTACCATACGACCGAGAGTTGCGGCGCGGGAGGTCACTTGGGATTCCTGGAAGCTTTAACCTGTTTAGGTCTAGATGCTGACCTACATGGCCGAAGCGAGCTTAATTCCTGGGAACGAGTTGACCCTATTCAGGATACTCCCGAGTGTCCAGCCCCTCTCATTGGCCAGGTATCAGTGAATGACTGTCTCAACTTAGATGGAAAGAACCTCATGTTTTGGACTGCTCCACGACCAGGGGGCATGGTTCAAGATCAGCTCACTGCAGGTCAGAAGTTTGTCCTTCATCAAAGCCCCTATGTTCACTGACAGAAGCATGAATGGAACTCGAAATAACTCTTTGAAAACCGGAGGCCACAATGAAACGTGGGATCCAGACGCTGTTTTTCACAGTCAGTGCGATTCTATTTACAATAATGTTGTTTGGCACACCATCGGTTGGGGATGCTCAACCGACGCAGCCATCGCGAGAGGCGCTACTTGCCATGCTATCAGGACACGAATATGTTCCATCTCCACAAGACCTCGCGACGCTCGGACCAGGAGTTCCAAATCTCTTAATGCAGATCGTGAAGGATCCGGATGCGAGAAAATACCACCGGCTCCGGGCGTTGAGTCTATTACGCCATTACCCAGACTATCCGAACGTGCAACGCTTCCTGACGAGTCTCTTGTCAGAAACAAATCTTCCAAGCGGCTTTCTCAGAGCCACCATTGTGACGCTGGGGCAGACGGCTAAAGGTAACGCCATCCCAACGCTCACACCTTTCTTGTCCTCCAAGGACGTGCACATTCGTGAAGCCGCGGCGCAGGCGCTGTTTGCGACAGGTGAGCCATCGACTGCTGGTCTGTTAACAGAGGCCGCTGCAAGCGAACCAGAGTCGTTCTTGAAAAAAAGTATGGAAAAGATGAGCCAAGAGCTGCAGACAGGAACGCCCAAAAAGGATGACAGTGTTTCCTCAGGAAAGCGCTGAACAGAAATCCCATAAAGGAACAAGTGTGCACAATGGTTCCTGACACCTGGGAGCTACATTAGTTGAGGAACAAGCCGTGACGAAGTGACAACAACCGAGGAGGCTCACGTGCGGACGATAGTCATAAGAATTCTGACCGGCATTCTTCTCTGCACCTTGACCGCATGCGCTATGGAACCGGCCCATATTGCCCTTAGGCCTGAACTTTCTCAGCGCGTACATTCATCCAATGGCGTGATTCTCGCCGTTCAAAAGGAAATCCTGGCGGATGTCGACAAGTCACAGGCGTCCATGGCTACCGGCGGAGGATTGCTTCCCATGCTGATCGATGTGGCTCTTGAACACTCGCGCGCGAGTACAGCAGAAGCCGCCCTGAGACCGATTCGCGATACGTTGATTGATTATGAAGTTGAAACCGAACTGCATAAAGCGCTCGGCACCAGACTTGAGGCCATTCCATGGTTGCATATGAAGAAGGTTGAAGTGGTCCATGACAATAAGCCGAAGCGGATACCATCTCTCTTGGCAGCCGGTTCCGAAGATGCGCTCCTGCTCTTGACTCCGACATATGTGCTCTCATCCGACTTTTCTGTCTTGAGATTCGATACAGAAGTACGGGTCGTGCCAAGGGCTGCTCATCTCGTGTCATCTGAAGCCGGTGATGATGCCCAGAAAAGAATGGCCCCGTTGTATAGGCATGGATTTCTCATCACACGTCTTTACCAGGCCAGGGGAAACAGCTCCGCGAACTCGATCTCACCACTATGCAGTATTCGATCGTGAATACAGCCAATGCATGGGCCAGCGATGGTGGCAAACACATAAGAGAAACCCTTCAACAGAGTATCCGTCGTACGGCCGATCAGATTATCGAGGCCTTGAGCCACCCAGAAGGGCCCCTTTCGACACCATGACGAGCAGGGTATGGGCAACGATACTGCAGGCCGGTGTGCTGCTGAGTCTCTGTGCGGCATGTGCCATAACCGATCCCCTAGCTATCGATTTCAGTGCGGCCACAGCCGGCAAGCCGCTGGATCGCATTGAGGGCTATGCCGTGAGAATTGCGTCGGTCGTGGATGACCGCAAAAGCAAGGAGGATCTTGGCGTATTCGAGGCACAGGTCGTGGAAGGACGACAGGTGATGTCATGGCTACAGCAGGCGGTTGAGTCCTTGAACTCTCCAGACGTCGAGACGGTCGGTCTCAATAAAGATCGAGCCATGACTTGAAAACTGACTGTTCACGTCGGGCTCACGCAGCTCTAGGTCCATCATCCCTTGCAGAGTTCATTTGCCGCAACGATCCTGTTGCATGCGACGTATCAGGTCAATCAGGGGCATCCACACTCACACCAGTACCGAGGCGCAGACACCAAAGTGAATTGGATAGGCAGTGCGGGCTCTGTTCGTACTCTGTTCAACGACGTTCTCGAAGATATCGTGCGTCGGATGCATGCTGATATCCAACAGCGTTGTCAGAGTGGTCAGGAGCAGTAGAGGACGTGAGTTTCAATGTACAGCGTGTTCGCCAAGAAGACCAATGGGAGCCAGGGCCAAGTTATGTGGCGACGGAGTGAAGAAGTCGTGGGTTGGGTTTCTCATTTTCCTCCAGAACCCGGTCTGGATGTTGGAGCTAGCTCATCTGAATGGCAATGCTCAAACGGTTGGGTTAATCTCGGTGTTGCTGCACGAAGGCGAGATCGGATCTGGACAACGTGCACATACGAATCAGTTCTACTTCGTCGTCGGGAATAGCCGGCAAGGCCAGACGCTCTGCGGCGGTCAGGATCTATCGGCGAGGCATGGTGGAGAAGTGTAGCGAAAACGAAGAGAGTCAGGACACTGTTTACTGTTTAGTGTGCACTGCAGTAGGGATTCACACCGGTTTATCCATTAACGTACGTAAAACTTCGTTCTTGAGGTGTCCGCTACATGCCCCGTGGTCAATGCCCCGGATGTGCAAGGTGTCCTGTCTTGCGAAGGGGCGTTAGGTGGACATGGGGAAAGTCTCAGAGTTCATCAGAAGTGGCCAACCGTTTGGTCATTGTGAACGAATCACAACGTCCAAAGTTGAGACTGCCAGTGTAAACTGTGTATGGTGCAGAAATTCACTGGAGATCTTCCGATGTCATTGAACACCTACAATCGGGTTTCCATTCCAGCCTTCATGTACGGGACGGCGTGGAAGAAAGAGGCGACCACCAACCTGGTATTGCAGGCAGTGGATGCCGGGTTTACCGCCGTCGATACGGCCAATCAGCTGGTCCATTACGATGAAGCGCGGGTCGGGGAGGCACTCCTGAAATTGGCTGAGAATGGGACGACCCGCGAACAGCTGTTTCTCCAGACCAAGTTTACCCCGATCAACGGCCAGGATCATCGTCTTCCATACGATCCGCGAGCGACTATTACGACACAGGTGAGGCAGTCCTTTGCGAGTTCGTTGGTACATCTTCATACGGAGTATCTCGACTCGTACGTGCTGCATGGGCCCTATTCGCGGCGCGGGTTAGGAACTGAGGATTGGGAAGTGTGGACGGCCATCGAATCCCTCTATGAGGCTGGGAAGACGAAGATGATCGGGATCAGCAACGTCACGGCCGATCAGCTGGCCTTACTCTGTATGAAGGCCAAGCACAAGCCGATGGTGGTCCAGAACCGGTGTTACGCCGCCTTCGGCTGGGACAAAGAGGTGCGGGAAATTTGCCGGACGCACCACATCATCTATCAAGGCTTTTCACTGCTGACCGCGAATCGTGAGGTGTTCGCCGACCCAGAGATACGAGCCATGGCTGCACGGTATGAGGTGACATTGGCCCAACTCATTTTCCGGTTTGCGGCACAGATCGGCATGTTGCCTTTGACCGGCACGACGAACCCTCAGCATATGAAGGAAGATCTGCTATCGGATCGCTTTACCCTGTTTTCGGAGGAGGTTCAACAAATCGAAACCATCGGCCTCTAAGAGGATGCCCACCCTCGACAGCCATGAGAATCCTGATCAAACGTATCTACGAGCCAGCGGCCAAGACCGATGGCTTCCGTGTTCTCGTTGATCGCCTATGGCCGCGCGGGGTTTCTAAAGCTCAAGTAAATATTGATCTCTGGCTTCCAGATGTCGGTCCCTCGACAGCTCTCCGCCAATGGTTCGACCACGATCCCACCAAGTGGACGGAATTCCACCGCCGCTACCACGCCGAACTGAACAACAAGGCGGCGCTTCTCGCCACGATCAAGAAGGAGGCAAAGGCAGGTCCTATCACGTTGCTGTATTCCGCTAAGGATGAGCGGCATAACCAGGCCGTGGCGCTCCGGAGTTTCCTGCTCAAACGACCTGTCGCGTGCAAACGGATTGCATAGGCTGCATGCGACCACGATGAACATTGGGGTGCGAGTAACCGGATCCAGTGTAATCTTGGACATGGTGATGGCGTGGCTGGAGAAGATGCACCCGTTCCCTCCTCTCCGTCTACGGAAATGGGTTGCGGAATATACGCGCTCTCTAAATAATATCTTCCTTGTGGAGTACCTGCTTCAGAGGGTACTCCAGATGCTGGTACGGTAGGATCTAGTTGAGCGGATGAACCACACCGGCGAAGTTCAGCAAATCGGTGATTTCGAAATCGCCAGCTTCGGCCGATGGCAAGGTCGGATTCCGGTTTCGGTTCACGGATAGACCGGAACCTTTGCCAGCTTGTACTAAGGCGACGAACGCTTCGCCGACAATGCGGCCTCCGACCGGCCCCAAGCGCAAGCCCTTTTCCAGTACTTCCGCCTCTTTCAAAATGTCATACCAGAGCGGGGTGCTGCGATCCATGCCGAAGCGGGCCAATTCGGCCAGTTGTTCTGGAGTCAGTACCCGAACGCCTATCACCCGGGCGCCCGCTTGCTGCCCAGCATGTCATTGGGATCGGGAATATTTGGATGTACAGAGTCCTCTAAGATGAAGGCAAAAGACTCGCTGTTGACAGCCGGAGCGAAGTTCACCCAGTAGCTGGATCTCACTTGAGATACAATCGTGGTGAGATGCATACGACGATAGATCGCGTTGAGATGGCGCCGGGGTGACGTATGTGTACACTAGTGAGTGCATCTCGTAACGAATCGTGAGAATGCTGATGGGAACGGTTGTGATAATCGGCGGTGGCCCAGCCGGACTCATGGCGGCAGAAGCGGCGGTTGCCGCAGGGGTAAGGGTTGAGGTCTATGACGCCATGCCGTCGGTCGGGAGAAAATTGTTGTTGGCAGGAAAGGGCGGTCTGAATCTTACCCATTCGGAGCCCATGGAACCGTTTCTTTCGCGCTATGGCGTTCGACGTCCGGAGCTCGAGTATGCGATTCGATCCTTGCCTCCTCAGGCGATACGCGCATGGGCTCGCGGCCTGAGTGTCGAAACGTTCGTCGGCACTTCCGGGCGGGTGTTTCCATCGAATCTTCTAGCTGCGCCGCTGTTACGTGTATGGTTGCATCGGTTAAGGCAGGCCGGCGTTCGGTTTTTTGTCCGACACCGGTGGCGTGGATGGAGTCAGGAAGGACAGCTGCTTTTCGTCACCCCACAAGGGCCGAGTCACGTTGAAGCCGACGCGGTGGTACTGGCGTTAGGCGGAGGGAGCTGGCCGACATTCGGCTCCGATGCGTCCTGGGTGCGCATCTTGTCCGAACGAGGTGTGCGCATTGCACCGCTGAAGCCGGCAAATTGCGGGTTTGACGTTGAGTGGTCCGACCATTTTCGCGCTCGATTTGCCGGACATCCGGTAAAGACGGTCGGTGTCGTCGTCAAGGTCGCCGACAATTCCGTGATGCATCGGATGGGCGAGTTCCTCATTACAGAGAATGGAGTGGAGGGCGGCCTCATCTATACAATCTCAGCCGTCGTCCGTGATGTGATCGCATCAGAAGGAACGGCGACTGTCTGGCTTGACCTCGCTCCGGATCGTTCGCTGCAGCGGCTCACTGAAGATCTTTCAAAGCCTCGGGGCAAACGTACGGCGGCAACGCATCTCAACCGTCATGCCGGGATTGCCGGTGTAAAGGCGGGGCTTCTCCGCGAGGTTGTGCCCAAAGAAGTGCTGGCCGATCCCACTCGGTTGGCTGTGTCGATCAAATCATTGCCGATACGGTGTGTCGCGTCTCGACCACTGGAAGAGGCGATCAGCACGGCCGGTGGCGTCTCCTTTGGCGCGCTTGATACGAGATTGATGCTTCGTTCATTCCCCGGAATATTTTGCGCGGGAGAAATGCTGGACTGGGAAGCCCCCACCGGAGGATATCTGCTCACGGGATGTCTGGCGACCGGACGTCTCGCCGGATTTGCCGCGGCTGCATGGAGCACAGCACGGACTTCGCAGAGCACCTGACGAAATGCGCGTGCTTTCAAGAGTGCGCAAGCTAACCGAACAGCCAATTCCAGATCGTAGAAAACCAATTGGCGATCATTCCGATCCACGAGGTGTCCGGAGACGGTTCAATATTGACTGGAGGTGAAGATACCGCCGGCTTGACAGGAGTAAGACTCGAAGCAGCCGGAGCGGCTTGTGCGATCTGTGGTGGCTCACCTTCACCGAGTGGTATGGATGAAACCGAGGCATCCGTGACGGTGCCTGGAGCCATTGCCGGTTGGCTCAGGTCGGCGGCAGCCAGCAAAGGAGATGGAGTGGTCTCCATTTCTTCCTTATATTGAGCCGCCATGGTTTGCAACGAGGCACGCTCTTGCCGCATGTCTGCTATTTTTCGGGCAAGATGCCAACTCTGATTCATCAAGGTTGCGACCTGTCCCTTGAGAGATGACAGCCTTTCTTCGGCCCGCTGCCTCATGATGGGCAGCTGATCTTCTTCCTGCTGAATAGCCATCCGCAAGTCGCTTGCGGCCGCATCCTCGCGATGGTTAGCGGCTTGCAATTCGGCAATCTGCAGATCCAGCGCTTTGACATCCTCTCGCACCGATTCCAAGGCCTGAGTCTGTTCCACCGTCTCGGCCTTCGTCCGTTCATAGATGCGCCGGTTGACACAGCCGGTCTCCATGAGTAGCACTGCTGCAAGCACACAAAGACCAACCCGTTGGACGACCACAGATACGGTTGCGGTGGGGTTTGTCATGGGTATCGCCTCATGGTGAACCAAAACTCAAACCCTCATACATGGGTTTGTCGTTGGTCCGGTGAGTGGTTTCGCATAGTCTCTCAAAAATCATCGAGCCTGGCAATACACCCAGGATGTACACAGATGAGAGGGGCTCGTCAACCCTTATGGCCGGTTTCTCAATGGGAGCTTGGACAACGCGGTAGAGTTTGCGTACCATGAGACGATCATGTCGCCCGATGTCACGACGTCCATTCGGCTCCCGCCGGAATGTGAAACGGCTTTGTTGGAACGGTTTCTTAAAGCCGAGGCCATGGCGCTTGGGGCGGTAAGGTCGGCTCGATTGCAAGAAGTTCCTCCGAACGTCTATGCGTTTCTCCGAAAACACGAAGAAGATGAGCAACGCCATCTGGCGCAATTCGAAACGATGGTTGGACGTCAACCCCGTGAACGAGAGCGTCTCCCGTCCGTCCCGCGACAATGGCCGGCCCTGGCTGTTCAGATGTATGGATATGAGTCACTCGGGCTGGAATTCGCCGGACTGCTTCTGACGCTGCGCCAGGATCTGGCCTCGATCTTCGAAGACGAAACCGTTCACGTGGGATTTTTTGAGCGGGAGATTCGACGGCTCCTCACCGGGAACCCGTCCGCCGCCGAGCAGGCTCGAGTCTCGGCAGTTGCTTGGCGGCGGAAATTACCGCGAACGCTGAATCGATATCTGGAGGCCGAGGTATTCGATCCATTTCGGCCGATGTTAGCGGCACACATCCTCGCTGCGATCGAACGACGATTTGCCGAGACCGGACTGCTTACTCGCGAAACAACGGGATAAGGCGGATTAGGTTTGAATCGGAAGAAGGCCAGTGACCGCCCCCATCTTGCGGTATTTCTGGTCGCGCTGCTCCAGGAGTTGTGGGGCGGCTAGATCGAGCAGTTCAAACAGTTGGTTGGTCAACGCTTTGCCTACGAGATCATAGATGGCTCTGGGCTCACGATGGGCGCCTCCCAATGGTTCGGGAACAATATTGTCGATCGCGCCAAGTTCAAGAAGATCGTTCGCGGTCATTTTCAGTGCCGAGGCGGCATCGGGAACCTTTTCGGGGCTATCCCAGAGGATCGCCGCGCATCCTTCCGGTGAGATGACAGAGTAGATCGAATGTTCCAACATGAGGACACGGTCGGCCACACCAAGTGCTAAGGCCCCTCCGCTCCCCCCTTCGCCGATGATCACGGAAATAATCGGGACAGTCAAGCGCGACATGACGAACAGATTCCGGGCTATGGCTTCGGCTTGTCCTCGTTCCTCGGCCCCGATGCCGGGGTACGCGCCCGGTGTATCGATAAAAGTCACGATCGGGCGGTTGAATTTCTCCGCCATCTTCATGAGACGGAGCGCCTTCCTGTACCCCTCCGGGTTGGGCATCCCAAAGTTCCGCTGCATCCGTTCCTTGAGCGTCTTGCCTTTTTGATGTCCGATAATCATGACGGGACGGTCGTTGAATCGGGCGAACCCTCCCACAATGGCCCGATCATCTCCGAACACACGATCTCCATGAAGCTCAAGAAAGTCTCTCGTCAGCTCATTGATATAGTCCAGGGTGCTTGGGCGTTGGGGATGGCGGGCCAGTTGAGTGCGTTGCCAGGGAGTCAGGTTCTTGTACAGCTCATGCTCGACTTGGGCGAGCTTCGTACGAAGCTTCCGAATATCATTCTGAGAACCTGCCTTCCCGCTGGTTGCCGCGGCGGAAAGTTTCTCGATCTTTTCTTCGATCTCTCGGATCGGCTTTTCAAATTCGAGGTAATCTCGCATAGACCGCTGTGTACCCTGTCTGGTAATCAACCGTAACGAATCAGCCGAGCAGACCCTCTAAGATAGCAAAGAGAGGGCCCCTTTGCCTAGCACTTCTTCAACCTCAGACACAAAGTGGTCGCTCGCGGAGACGGTGAGGTTGGGAAGGGGAGCCGTTTCCGCTTCCAACGCCCCATCGGTTCGAAACAACATCGAAATGGTGGTGCTGCCGGGATGCCGTCGGAAGACGTCAAGCAAACGAGGCAGTTGCTCACGCACTTCGGGATGATCCGTGAGACGAATACGCACCCGTTTAATGAACTGGGTCTGGACCTCCGTCAATGGCTCAATCTTGCCACCTCGAATTTTGGTGCCCTTGTCGCCGCGATCGATCGTGCCGGTGACACGGACGATCTGTTCCGCTGCGATCAGCTCACCAGCGGTCCTGAACAAATCGGGAAAGACGATCACTTCGGCAGTTCCTTGTAAATCCTCCACGGTGAGATAGGCCATCCGGTCGCCCTTCTTGGTGAGCATCGATTTGACCGAGGCGATGATGCCGCAAAGCTTCACCTCAGCGCCGTCGGAACAGTCTTTCAATCCCACCGTCGTTGTGGTGGACAAGGCGCTCAGCGTCGCTTCGTAGCGTGTGAGGGGATGGGCGGATATATAAAACCCGGTCAGTTCCCGTTCATACTTCAATCGTTGAGCCTGATCCCATTCCGGAAGCGACGGCAGCGGCGGCGTGAGCAAGGCCGTGGAGGCGCTGCGTCCATTGAGTTCGTCGCCGAAAATGTTGATTTGCCCAAGGTCGCGCTCCCGCTGGGCGGCCGAACCCTCTTCAATAGCTTGATCGAGCACTGCCATAAGCTGTGATCGTTTTGCTCCGGTGGAATCGAAGGCGCCGGTTTTGATCAACCCTTCGAGCATCCGTTTGTTTACTTTGTGAAGATCGACCCGCCGGCAGAAGTCAAAGAACGATCCGAAGGAGCCGACCTGAGCCCGCACGTCCAAGACGGATTCGACAGCCGCCTCTCCGACGTTCTTGATGGCCGCCAGGCCAAACCGGATTGCCCCTTCCGCGACGGCGAAGTGCGTTTGACTGGCATTCACATCCGGTCCCAGCACTTTGATTCCGAGGTCCCGGCATTCGGTGAAATAGCCCACGACCTTGTCCTGGTTGCCCATGTCGGTCGTCATGAGGGCCGCCATAAATTCAGTCGGGTAGTGCGCCTTGAGATAGCCTGTGTGGTAACAGACGACCGCATAGGCTGCCGCATGCGATTTATTGAAACCGTATCCGGCAAATTTTTGGATCAATTCATAGAGCTTTTCCGCTTTCTTGTCGGGAATCTTCTTCTGCGTCGCCCCTTCGACGAACTTGACGCGCAACTTCTCCATTTCCTCGGGCTTCTTTTTCCCCATCGCGCGACGGAGAATATCGGCTTGGCCCAGCGAGAAGCCGGCGACCTTGTTGGCAATCGCCATGACCTGTTCCTGGTAGACGATGACACCATAGGTATCCTTGAGGATCGGTTCCAATTCCGGAACCTCGTAGGCAATTGTCACCTTGCCCTGTTTCCGTTTGATGAAATCAGGGATGAGATCCATCGGTCCAGGGCGATAGAGCGCGATAATGGCGATGATGTCTTCGAACCGGTCCGGCTTGAGTCCCGTGAGGAGATCCCGCATACCGGAGCTTTCCAGCTGGAACAGTCCCGTTGTTTTTCCGGAGCTCAGGAGTGCGAACGTGGCCGCATCATCAAACGGGACTTGATCGATCACCAGCGGGGGAGCGGTGGGATGCGTTTCGTTGATCAGGGTCTCGGCGCGCCGAATCATCGTGAGGGTCTTGAGCCCGAGGAAATCGAATTTTACCAATCCGATTTTCTCGACGTCTCCCATCGAGTATTGAGTCACAATTTCGTCATTGGCGCCCTTATATAGCGGCACATGGTCGGTGAGCTGCCCTTCGGAAATCACGACGCCCGCCGCATGGGTGGAGGCGTGACGGGCCAGCCCTTCGAGGGCCTGCGCGTTGGCCATGAGTTCTTTGACCTTGGGGTCCGTCTCCACCAGCTCGCGTAGGCGAGGCTCGGTGTCCAAGGCCTGCTGTAGCGTCATGTTCAATTGGTTGGGGACGAGCTTCGCAACTTTATCTGCGTCGGCGTACGACATTTCCAACACGCGTCCTACGTCGCGGATCGCGGCCTTGGCTCCGAGGGTTCCAAAAGTAATGATCTGGGCGACATGGTCGGTGCCATACTTCCCCACGACGTAGTTGATCACTTCCCCACGGCGATCCATACAGAAATCCATATCGATATCGGGGAGGGATACGCGCTCAGGGTTCAAGAAACGCTCGAACAATAAGGTATAAACGAGTGGATCTAGGTCGGTAATGCGCAAGGCATAGGCGACAAGGCTCCCAGCAGCAGAACCACGACCAGGCCCCACGGGGATACTTTGTGATCGAGCGAAGCGGATAATATCCCAGACAATGAGAAAATAGCCGGCAAACCCCATCGAGCAGATGACCATCAGTTCTTCGCGCAGACGCTGTTCATACAGCGCGGAGGGCTTATTGCTGGGTCGCTCCTTGAGCCGTTCTTTCAACCCCGCCACGGCGAGATGCTCCAGATACGATTCGCGATCCTTGAACCCTTCCGGGATCCGATACTGTGGGAGATACGTCTTGTTCAGTGGGAGGTCGAGTTCACAGTGGTCGGCGATCCGACAGGTGTTGTTCACCGCGCCCGGAAATTCCGCGAAGGCGGGGGCTATTTCTTCCGTCGATTTCACGTACAGTTCATCGGTGTCGAATTTCATCCGGTGGGGGTCGCTCAATGTTTTCCCGGTCTGCAAGCACAACATGAGCTCATGCGGTCGCGCATCTTCTTTCTTCAGGTAGTGACAATCGTTCGTGCCGGCCAGGGGGATCCCGAGCTTGTTATGGATCTCAATGAGGCCGGCATTGGCCACTCGCTGATGATCGAGCCCGTTGGCTTGCACCTCAAGATAGAAATGGTCTTTCCCAAATATCTCTTGAAATTCGCCGGCCACCGCCATCGCGCCATCCATATCGTTCTGACCGATCAAATAAGGAATCTCTCCACTTAGGCAGCCGGAAAGAGCAATGATTCCATCGTGATGAAGTTTTAATAATTCTTTGTCAATCCGTGGTTTATAATAAAATCCTTCAAGATATCCTTTACTGACGAGCTTAATGAGATTTTGGTAGCCGGTGAGGTTTCTCGCCAAGAGAATCAGATGATAATAGTCGTTATGGGCCAACCCGCTGTCTTTCTTGGCATGCCGGCTGCCCAGCGCCATGTAGGCTTCACAACCGATGATCGGCTTGATCCCAACCTCCTTGGCTTTACGATAAAACTCGATGGCGCCGAACATATTGCCATGGTCGGTCATCGCCACAGCCGGCTGGTTGAACGACTTGATTTGCCGCACCAGCGGTTCGATCTGATTCGCACCGTCGAGGAGACTGAATTGGGTGTGAAGGTGAAGGTGCACGAAGGACGAAGCCATGGCGGGATTCTATGGAGACGGGGAGGGGAAGTCAAACG
>JACXTT010007732.1_pt1 | contig 15071 bp, 13 predicted proteins | sample 9270951 | NCBI WGS metagenome assembly JACXTT01 (sample SAMN15532306, study PRJNA645909) | rock metagenome | isolation source: weathered quartz diorite | place: Puerto Rico | collected 2017-06-21
GGACATGGTCCTGACCATGCGATTGCTGCCCTGCTTCATGGTGTTGCACCGGGACAGGGGCATGACCATATAGTCGGTGTCGTTGGCGTCCCACATAGGGAAAACGCGAACCAACGAAGGATGTTCAAACTTGGCCAGCATGCGGGCTTCGCCCACAAAAGAACGCAAGCCAGTCTCAAAAGTCTGTGCGTCGTTGGAGGCCCGCACTGTGATGCTCAAACCGCCGTCAGCGCGGCAGGCGAGGCCAGTGGGCATGTATTCCTTGATGGCCACGTCGCGCTGCAAGGAATGGTCATAGGCGCGGTACACCATGCCAAAGCCGCCAACACCGATCAGGCCGCGGATCTCAAACTCCCCCAGCCGGACTCCGCTGGCCAATGCATCGACATGGCTTACGTCTGGAGCAGCAACGCGAATTGGCAATTCAATCATGTGTCCTGTTCTTGAAAAACACCCGCTGACCCACTATGGACCCCTGCGATCATAGATCGTCTGGATTCTATGGGCTAGTTTGTAATTCTTGTCGCCACAAAGTGGTAACAACTTCGTGACAACTACCCGTTGGTTGCGCCAGCGTCGAATTTCTCGTATTTGCCTATTGACAGTTGGCAGCCGGCTGGCAAAACGCGATAGCATCGTGCTGGAATTTCCGAAAGATTACATGCATCCCATCTTTTTACGCGGGGCCAGGCCTGTGGCTCCCCTTGTGTCGATGTTGCTGGCGGCATGGGCGTTCAACGCACACGCGGCGGACCTGGCGCAAGCCAGAATGGCCTATTCAACGCAAATCGTCAGGGCCATGAAGGCTCCCCAGTCCTTTGCACCAGAGCAGCCACCCGCCGGGGTGGCCGAAATCACCTACGAGTCAGGCAAGCTTCATCTCAAGGCCTGGATGTCCGCACTTCCCAAAACCGCAAGCAAGGCACCGGCGGTCGTGTTCTTGCACGGCGGATTTTCTTTTTCCGCTGACGATTGGACCACCGCAGAAGATTTTGTCCGCGCCGGCTATGTTTTGTTGATGCCGCAGTTGCGCGCAGAAAATGGGGGTAGCGGTAACTTCGAATTGTTTGGCGGCGAGCTTGATGACGCACTCGCAGCGGGTTCCTACTTGGCCAAGCTGCCGCAGATTGATTCCAAACGCATCTTTTTGGCGGGACACAGCGTGGGCGGTAGCCTGACCATGCTGGCCGCACAAATGAATTCGCCATACCGTGCTGCGGCTGCCTACAGCGGTTATGCACACCTGCCGGACTGGCTGGATCACTACAAGAAGATCGCTCCTTTCGACCTGCAGAAGGAAGACGAAATAAAGATCAGAGACCCCTACCGGTATGCCGACAGCGTGAAGATTCCGCTGTATGTGCTCTCGGAATCGCAGAACCCGACCTTTGTTGCGACCAACACCGACTTCTGCAAATTGGTCGCCAAGCACTCAAGCTGTGTACATGAGACCATTGCCGGTAGCCACGAATCCATGGTCAAGCCGTCCGTCGCCAAGACCATTGCATGGTTCAACGCAATGGTTCCTTAGCCTCAATGTGGCAGTGTCTTCCAGTACTGCAGCAGGGTTCGCAGGGCTTCCGGTTTGTTGGTTGGCGTCGGGTTGCCCGCCTGGTCCTTGCTGTTGAGTCCGTGGCATGAGGCGCAGGTGCGGATTTCGCCGGGCTGGAAGGTAATCCAATTGCGCTCGCGCACCACGGCAGCGCCGTTGGTATCGGTCAGCTGCCAGGTCATGGCACGCCGTGCCGGTACAAAGGCTGCGCTGGAGCCATCGGTGGCCAGCTTCACGCTGCCGCTGGGGCCTGTTGGATTGCTGGGGTTGGTCGCCTTGGGGTCGTGGAGAATCTGCGCCAGCACGCGCCGACCTGCGCGCGGATTGGCCGTGCCGCCATAGCCACGAATCTGGTCGGCCTGCAGCAGTTGCAGGTGGGCAATGTTGTAGATCTTGCCGCCATCGCCCACATTCTTGACGCCGCCTGGCACCTGCAAATTGAAGGGCTGCTGGCGCTCACCCTGGTCACGGCTGGTGTTGTTGCGCGTCACAATCAGCGCCAGGTTGTTGGCAGTGAGCCAGGCCCGCAATTGCGACTCCACCACGCCTTCCTCCTGCAAGATGCTGGCTTCTGGGGTCTCCAGAGGCGCAGCAGCGCGCACCGGTTTGGCACGGGCGCGCACTTCCACCGGATCGAGCTCCCATAGCACGTCGTTGAAGTCAACCCGGGTATCTGGATTCCAATACCAGATTGCTTTTTGCGTGCCGGCCGAAATCGGTTGGCCGGCGGTGAAGTTGGCGCCCGAGGGAACCATGGTCTTGATGCGGAACTTGTAGCGGTAGACCGGCGCAGCGGTGGTGCCGTCGTTCTGGTCCAGCCGTGTTTCACTGGTGTGTACGGCCAGCAAGCTGCCGTCCGACATGGGCAGCGGGTTGCGGTACATACCGGTGTGGCCCGCCACAGGCGTGGCGCCATCGGCGGTGAAGTCTGCAGTCGCCGGATCCGTGACCGACGTAATAACCATTTGTTCGGCGTTCAGCGCGGTACTGCCGGTGATGCGAATCAACTGGTTGGCGGTGTCGGTGCCAAACTCACGCGCACGGGTGCCATAGAAGACGCCGGCATGGGTGGGGTCTTCGCGCAAATGGAACACACCACCATCACTGCGCAGGTAGGTGCGGTTGGCAAACAGGCTCTCATTGCTGTAGTAGCTCAGGCTGGTGTCGTTTTTGAAACTGGGCGGAATATAGGTGCCGGCAATTTCGTGCCGCCCGACGTGGTTGAGCGTTTCTTCACCGGTGCCATCTTCGTTGATCTGCCAGGGCATGAACAGATTGAAGCTGTGTCCATTGGTCTGGTTGGCCAGGTTGACAGGGTTGGTGTCCAGACGCGGCTCGGGGAATATTTCGTCGCGCAGGGCCAGGCGCTGCGCACCTACTGTTTCGTCGGAATACAGAAACGAGCCATAGGGGTTGTTGGCGGGATCGGCGCGGTCGGCGTCGGCCTGTTGGTCTTGCTGTAAATGGTCCCAGCGGGTGAAAATGATGCGCCCAAAACTGTCGATCGATGGGCTGAACACGCCGCTGACGGTGTGGTTCAGCAGGCGCAGGTCGCCAGAGCTGGGTTGCAGACTCCAGATGCCCGTAACCGTTGCCGCACTCTCGTATTCGTCCAACTGTGGGTACAGATGGGCCTCACCCGTGCGGGGACGGTCCGAGGTGAACAAGACGCGTTCGTCTGTGCCGTAAAAAGGCGCGACGTTGTTGAACCCAGTGGGTTGACCCGCGACCTTGGTGATGACGGCCTTGCCGCCTTTTTCCAGGCCGCTGACCTCGTACAGTTGCCAGAAGAAGTCTTTGACCTGGAATTGTGCGGTGGGAGCCCCCACGACCATGCTGAACACAGCCTTGGTGCCGCTCCAGTGCACCGCGGGCTCGCGCACGGCGATGGCGTTGGCGCCTTGAAAGCCGCTGTTGCCAAAGCCGGCCTCCTGCGTCAGATTGCGCACCGAGCCGTCGGGGTAGCGGATCATCAGGTCGCCGCCGCGCGGTGCCGACTCCATGTCGGCCTGGTGGTTGCCAAACGTGGAGCTTCGGCTGCCAAACGCTGAAACCGGCACCTGCGTCACAAACATGACCGGGTTCGCAACATTGCCGCCCGTTGCACCCGAGGTGTCCAATGTGGCGCCGAGCAAGGTGTAGGAGTTGATCTTGACGCGCACGTTGTTGTAGGTGACGCCCTGGAACAGCACTGCGCCCAGCGTCAGCAAGTTGCTGCTCGGGTCAAACACATCGCCCTGCGGCGTGCCATTGTCCACACCCAGCAGCGTATAGGAATTGACCGTGACGGTCACCGCTTTGTAGTTGCCCAGGCCCTGTACGGTGATCTGGTCCATGGCCAGCAAGTTGCTTGCCGGATTGAACGAATCGCCGGCATGGGCTGGAAGTGTTGCGCACAGTGCCAGGGTAGCTGACGCAATAGCGCGAATGGCGAACGGAAGAGAGCGGTGAGTAGGCATACTTTTGGGTTGCGTCAAGAATGTCAGAAATTTAGCGGTGTACGGTGGTGCCAGCAAACAAGAAGCGTCACAGCTTGTAACGCTCGCGTATCAAGTTGGTAACCAAGCGTTACAGGGTGCATGCGAGGTCAGGGTTCAATGGATTGTGTATCAACCGTGGTCTCCACCGGTTGGCGCTTGGGCTGGAGTTGGGGCAACTGGCTGTGCGAGACCATGCCCCTGAACATTTCGGTGATGGTGTTGAGTTGCTGGCGGGCAAAGGGCTCGCCACGAAAGTCCGACAGCAGGCACAACAGGTCGCAGCGCAGGTACCACAGGGTTTGCACTTCCATCGCGCCCAGAATCGCATCGCGCGTTTTTCTCAGCTGAAAGTAGCCTGCGGGCTCTATCTGGGCCAGGGCGTGCAGCATGGCGACCCGCACGTCTTCCAACTGCAACCGGTGGTTGGCAACGCTGGGTTCTGTACGGGCTTTTCGGCTAGCTGACATAAAGGACGATACGGATTGCGGCAAGAGGTCGTTCCAGTTCATGGGCTACTCACTAACCAAGATTCGTGCCACGAAAATAATCCAATGAAATCAACGGACTTCGCCTGAGGCGTGGTGCAAAAGTGTCGGGAAAGACCGACACATGACAACGGGCCCCGACCAAGCGCCTCCTGACACCACGTTGTCAGGAGGGGGTTTTTACACTGAAAGCTCTTATCAACCAAAGCAAGGGCAGAAGCATCATGTTCAATCGCGAATTTCACGCCACCACCACCGCTCCCCGTTCCACCGTGTGGGCCATCTGGAGTGACGTCAACCATTGGTCCACCTGGAACGCCGGCGTGGAGCAAGCACACATTGCTGGCCCGTTCGTCAGCGGTGCTGAATTCACCATGACCCCTGGCGGGCAACAGGCACTGCGCTGCCGCCTGAGCCAGGTGGAGCCGGGTGTGGCATTTACGGACGTCACCGAATTGGGCGACATCTGTGTGACGGTGGAGCACCGCATCGAGTCCTTGGACCAGGGGCAACTGCGTGTGGTCTATCGTGCCCAGGTCACCGGACCCGGCGCTGAGCAGGTCGGTGCTGCCATTACCGAAGACTTTGACGATGTGCTGGCGGCACTGGTCACGCTGGCAGAGCGGGGGCTGGCGACGGTTTGACCAGAACCTGCAGAGCCTGGACCAGATCGCTGACACTGCCAAGCTTGACAGTCACTACGTTGGGCATATCTGGCGCAAGCCCGCACTGCGGCGAACAGACCACCGGAATGCCCCGCGCCAGCGCCAGCAACAGGATGCGTGGCCGGTGTTCTACAAAGGCCGGCAATACCACGCAGGCCACGTCGTGGAATAGTTCGGCGGATACCGCCGCGCTCACGTGCAAGCTGTGCCAGAACCCGGGTTCTTCTTGGGCGTTGCCCAGCACGCGCAGAGGCAGGCCCAGTTGGCGGCAGGCTTCGCGCACCTCGTACGCGCCTTTTCGGCCCAGTGCAGATGCCGGAAACAGAACTTGCTTGCCCCTAGGCCCCGAGAGGCTGGCCAGTTCGGTTGGCGTCTTACAGTCCCAGGCCAATCGCTGCACCGGCACTGCGTAATGTGCTGCAACATAGTCGGCCACCCCATGGTGGGGTGTGACGACGGTGCGGGCACCGCGCAAGGCGGAATCTTCCGCGCAGACCTGTTCAACGCAGGCCCTGAAGTCCGCCAGTGTGCTGGACTGGGGGTGCAACGCCGCGGCCTGGTCCAGGGCGTCTTGCAGCATGCGCAGCGGTGCCCGGTTCATCAGCACGTCATAGCTGCGCCCGCCCAGCACGCCAAGATGCCAAAGGTCTGCCAGCAGTGTGACCGGGACCACCAGGTGCCGCGCAAGCGTGGGAATGTGCCGGGCGTAGGCGCACGCAAATGACATGTTCAGCGCCAAGAGCTTCTTCTGGCGAACCCCACCCTGCGCCGGCAACAGGCGTGATGCCAGGCTGCGGTACAGGGTCAACCAACGGTGTTCCTGGCAAGCCAGACCTGGCGTTTGCAGGCTGCGCCAGTGGTAATTCTTGCGGCCACGCTTGGCACCATGGAGCGGCACCAGTGCCAAGTCACCCCGTTTGACCAGAGTGGCAACCCATTGGTCATATTCCGGCCATACCTCGTCCAGCAGAAAGGCCGTTTGGTACGTGGCTGGTGACGCCTCGATCTTTTCCACGCACTGCGTGTATTCGCAGCGGACGCAGTCGTTAGGGCCATCGCCGGAAACAATGGCAATTGATTTGGCCTGGCTCGTCGATGGGCGGGGGCAGTTGGCGGCTGGTTTGGATGGCGCTGCGGTGCGTATGTGCACCCGCAGGCTGTCCTGTTCCAGCGTGGCCAGAATGACGAAATCCTGGTTATGGCGAAACCGCAGGTCCACATAGTTCCAGAAGACGGTTGCGTCGCGACCCCGTTCGGCCCGCGAGCCGGGAACGATCTGCGAATGCGCATGGCGCTCGACAATCTCCAGGCCCGCGTCCAACGCTGCGCCATACAGCGCGTTGGACACCTGGCACAGACCGCCACCAACGCTGGCCACCAGGCAGCCCTCGCGCAACTCCCGACCCAGGACGTAGCCTTTGCGCCGGCTGGGTCGGCCCAGCACGCGCCAAAAGCTGAACGTGGAGCCTGCTGCGACCAGCCTGCCGTTGAGTGCAGCGCAGGCCACGCGCAAATTCTGTACCTTGCCAGCAACCAGGGCCAGGTCATCTTCGCTGGTTGCGGTCCAGAGTTCGGTCACGCTCTTGCCGACGACGCAGGGCCAGGCCACCAGCAGGGCAGCATCGACGCTAACCGTTACCCGCTGATCGGGCGCCGAGTTGCCCGCGCGCAGGTTGGCGAACGTGCGCAAGACTCGATGGCGCATGGCCCGTGCGCGAAACCAGACACTGGATAGACGAGAACCAAGCCAACCACCGTTTTGTTCGAATGCCGTCAATGGTGACAAGTACCGTGTTGAACTGAATCCTTTGAGTCTAGCGGATGCCAGTGAACAAGGGCGCCGAATGCGGGTACGCTGCAATTGTCATTGAATCAGTGCACACTCGCGTATTTCAAAAAATGGGGAGAGAAACGTGCGCCTTCCATTCAGCCTGCTTGTGTGTGCGATGTTCAGTTGCCTGGGGAATTGCATGGTCCAGACGTCAACGCCACGGTCAACGGAACTGCTGTGAACTTGCTGTTGGACCTGGGCGGTTACAACGCGGTAGCGCTGACCCCAACCGATGCGCAAGCGGTGGGTGCCCGAAGAACAGAGGCTACGCAGACCCTCGGCCCTGGGCATGCAGCTTGAGCAGTATGTTCCGGGTACCCAGCCAAAGATGCATGTGCTGGAGTCTGTGCAACTGGACGAGGCAAGATTTGGCGCGCTTGACGCGGTCCTGATCGAATTCAAGGCGCCGCCTGTTGACATGGTGCTGGGCGCCAATTTTTTCCAGGGCAAAGCAGTGTGCCTGGATGGCCTGGCACACAGGGGCAGTGCGCGAAAGTAAGTTGTTAGCGCGCGTCCAACAAGCTGGTCACGATCTGGCCTACGCGGCGCAAGGCCTGTTCAACCTCTGGCTTATGGGGCCAGCCGCCGTTGACCCGCCGGTAAGCGTCAAAGCGCAAGGAGTTGGAAAACATCTGCCCCGGTGTGACCAGAATCTGCTGTTTAAGCGCCGCGTCGAACACAGCGCGGCTGGACAGCTTGTTGGGCAGTTCCACCCACAGCGACAGCCCGCCCTGGGGTACGTTCAAACGGGTACCGGCCGGAAAATAGCTGGCAATGGCCTGCGCGGTCTTCTCGCGTTGTATGTGCAGTGCACTGCGCAGGCGGCGTAAATGGCGGTCATAGGCGGGTGAGCTGATGTAGTCGGCCAACGCCAGTTGCGACAAGCCTTCGTTGCTGCGGGTCTGTGTGAACTTGAGCATCTCCACCCGCGCTTGCCAGCGCCCGGGAGCCATCCAGCCTATGCGCAGGCCTGGTGCCAGTATCTTGTGCAAGGACGCGCAGTAGATGACATTGCCTGTGGTGTCCCACGACTTCAGCGCGCGCGGCGGCGCATCGCTTCGGCCACGGTCGCTGACCAGTTCGCTGTAGCTGTCATCCTCCACCAGGGCCACGGCATGCTGTTCGCACAGCTGCACCAGGCGCTGCTTGTGCGCGTCCGGCATGATGCTGCCCAAGGGGTTCTGCAGGTGCGGCACCACCACCACGGCCTTGATGTTGCCGTACGTCTGTAGGGCCATTTCCAGCGCATCGAGCGAAATGCCGGTTTGCGTGCTGGTCGGAATTTCCAGCGCGCGCAAGCCCAGTGCCTCCAGCACCTGCAGCAAACCGTAGAAAGTGGGAGATTCCACGGCAACCGTGTCTCCGGGCTGGGCCACCGCGCGCAGAGCCAGGTTCAGGGCCTCGATGCAGCCATTGGTGATTTGCACCTGCTCGGGCGACAGCGTTACGCCCATGCCCAGTGCACGCTTGGCGAGTGCGGCGCGCAACTCCGGGTTGCCGCGCGGTGACGTGGCTGTGACCAAAACATCAGTTCGTGTGCGCAGTATGCGCATGGTGGCAAGCTTGAGTGCATCCGCCGGGTACAGCTCGGGCGCGCAGCGGGCTACCGCCAGGTTGGTTTTGACCACCTGCAGACGCCCGCGGGCAATGAAGTCCGAGACCCGGGCATGGATGCCGACGAACTGCGCGGGGTCGGGCGTGACGTCTTGGCGCTGTTCACTGACCGTGGCCAGCGCGTTGCGCAAGGGCTGCCGCACAAAGTAACCGGAGCGGGGGCGCGCCTCCAGCCAGCCTTCATCTTCCAGTTGGCGGCTGAACTGCATGGCGGTTGACAGGCTGATGTCGTGCTGGCGCATCAGGCTGCGCAGTGAGGGCATGCGGTCACCCGTTACCAGCGAGCCGGCCTGTATGGCGCCCCGGTAATGGGCCGCCAGCCGTTGGTAGATCGGCGTGGTGCTGTGCGGCGCCGGTTCGTGGCCTGTGTCAATCGTGGGGTCCATGGCCCATGTTCCTCGATTCCTCTGGATGAAAACAGATACAGATTTTGCAAATATGTACCGTAACAGATGGCAGTTTACCCATCTGTTGTGTCCAACATTCCACCGTGTTGTGCCTATGGAAAACAGAGCCCGCTGCCTACGATGGACCCACAGCCCAGCGCTTTGGGCCAAACCACTCCAACACATTGAAAGGCAGGTGAACGATGGGGCAGTACATGGATAAGACGGTGCCTGAGAGCATCGAATTGCAAAAGGGCCAGGCCTACTTTGGGCAACTGACTGGTGGCACGGTGCTCAGGGTGGTGTCCGGCTCCGTTGCGTTGTTGCAGCATGTGGGCCTGGAGCAAGGCCTGCTGCCCCTGCGCACGACTCTTCAGCAAGGTGGTTTGCATGGATTGGACGCCGCCGTATGGGTGGAGGTGCAGGCGCTGTCGGATGCGCAACTGCAGGTCTATGCGCCGAAAAAGGCCACTGCTGCCCAGTGGCTGCGCCAATGCTTACCAGTGCATAGCTGGGTAAAGCTTGCACGGCTTTTTCGTGCGAAACTGGCAGGGTTCGACGATTCGGGAGGAGAACAAATGCGTGTGCGAGCAGCCTACCCATGGCGGTGATTCAATGCCATTCCTGCAGCAGTTGGTTGTCGGTGTCGGCCTTGCCCGGTGGCAATCCGACTGCGAAGAACAACCCGCGGTTTGCCGCATCCTGGCGCATGTGCGGCCGTTGCGACACCTACCTCTGCGACGTCTGCGCGCCGCCCTCGCAGCCTGCATGCGCCAAATGTGCTGGCGGACTCCTGCCGCCGAACAAGCTCACGCCCAGTGCCTTCCAACGGTGGTTTGGTCTTGCGCCCACCGAACAGTTCGCACATGTCATAGAGCATGCTGATGCCGCACCTGCCAAACAGCAGCCCGCCATGCGCGAGCACGAGGCGATCACCTTGGGTTTGCTGTTCACGCTGCCCAGCGACTGGACGCGCGAGGAGGAAGATGGCAAGCCCGTGTTCGCACACGGTGAAAGCGGTGCCCTGTTGACGGTTACCAAGGTCTGGGTGAGTGGGCGCAATGTGGCGTATTCACTGAGCGAGCACGTCGCAACCACGGTCAAGATTTTTAGCGAAAACCACCCCGGCATGCGGGCCACACGGCCACCGCAAGCGGTGCAATTGGGTGAAACTGCGGCGGCGGTCCTCGAGTTTGAAGGTGTGCTGGCCAAGAATGATCCACCGGCCCACATCTGCATACTGTGTGTGGCCAATACCGTGCGGGAAAGCACTACAGGGTTGCCCATAGGCTTAGCGCGCTTCGATATTTTTCTGTCGCTGCTTGCCCCGGCGTTTGCCCAGCGCGAAGCGCACTTTCGCAGCCTGTTGGGCAACATCAGGCTCGCGCCGCTGCGCGGACGCCTGGACGCCAATACCCAGCAAATGGTGGTTCAGATCGACGCACGTGCCCTGGCCGCATCACGCGAAGAAGCACGGTATCGCAACCAAGGCGCCATTGCCAACATGCAGAGTGCCCAGAAATGGTTTGGCGCCAGCATGATGCCGCCTGTTCTATTGCCATTCATCCTGGGCCCAGAGGGCCATCCTTTTCAAGTATTGAGCGCCGCAATTGCCGTCATTGCGCTGTTCAAGGGCGCCCGGTACTTCAAACCGCTGTTGGCGTGGCTTGTCACGCTGCCACTCATGGTGCTGCCCGTGGTGAACCTGATCACGCCGATTGTGTGGATACTGCTGCTGCAGAAAAAAATAAGCAAGGCTTAATGGTCGCAGCTGGGGGGCACAAGGGCCGCTACCGCATGGGCGCCTTATCTCCCCAACCCAGGCACTTTGCAGTGCCAGCGTGGTCCACTTCCACATAGGCAAACACAGGTTCAGAATCTTGGTGGGGCATTTGCCAGTAATGCACTGCGCCACCGGCCTCCTGGAACAGGCCAAGGTACTGCAGGTCGGACGCCTTGAGCCCACCATCGTCCAGAAACTCGCCAAGTTCCCGTCGCAGGTAGCGAGGAAGTTCCCGTTCGGTTGCTTCGTCCAAACCGGTTTGACCTATCCAAGGGGCTACTTCAAGGGTGGCTTGCTCGGAATCGCGCTTGCGCTGGTACTGCGCCATGGCATTGGCAAGTGTCGGTGTGGCGAACAGCAGGCGCGCGAAAAGCCGCAGCAGTGGTTTTCCGCCATACCAGAGGCCGACGAACAGGAATGCCAGAAAGGTCGTGAAACTTTGCATGGTCCATGCCATCTTACCAACAGGGCCAGACGGTTTGTCAGCAGATGCAATCAAGGGTTTAACCTAGTCTAGCGTGCCCGGTTTAGTCAAATAATGAAAAGGGACTCTTGTTGACAAACAACCGAAGGAGGCACCCCCCATGCAGATTCATCTCACCATCAATGGCAAGCCCATTGCCGTAGATGTTGCACCCAATACGCTATTGGTTCAACTGATACGCGACACGCTCAAACTCACAGGAACCCATGTCGGCTGCGACACTGCCCAGTGCGGCGCCTGCACCGTCATCATGGACGGCAATGCCGTCAAGTCGTGCAATATGTTGGCGGCTCAAGCCAGCGGCTCTTCTGTTACCACGATTGAAGGGGTTGCGCAGGCCGACGGCACGCTGCATCCCATGCAGGCGGCATTTAAGGAATGCCATGGCCTGCAGTGCGGCTTTTGCACACCCGGCATGGTCATGAGTTCCATAGACCTGTGCACCAAGCACCCAACCGCCAGCGCGACCGAAATTCGCGAGCTGCTGGAAGGCAACCTGTGCCGCTGTACGGGCTACCAGAATATCGTCAAGTCCGTGCAGCAAGGCCAGGCGGCCATGGCTGCTGGCCAATAAGGAGTAGCACCATGGGCGCTTCAGACTTCTCCAAACTCCCGCACATCGGCGAATCGGTTCGCCGCAAGGAAGACTACCGCTTCCTGACCGGCGCCGGCCAGTACACCGACGATATCACCATGCAGGCGCAAAGCTACGCCGTGTTTGTGCGCAGCCCGCATGCCCATGCTGTGATCAAAAGCATTGATCTGAGCGCTACGCAGGCCATGCCCGGCGTGGTCAAGATTTTTATCGGCACCGACCTGGAAGGCAAGATGGGCGGCCTGCCGTGCGGCTGGCTGATCAACAACCCCGACGGCACGCCGATGAAAGAGCCGCCGCACCCGGTTCTGGCACTGGGCAAGGTACGCCACGTGGGCGACCCGGTGGCCATGGTCATCGCCGAGACTCTGGAGCAAGCCCGCAATGCCGCAGAAGCCGTGGCCGTGGACTATGAGGTGCTGTCGGCAGTGGCCGATGTGCGCGACGCGGCCAAAGGCCAGGCCCTGCACGACGCGGCTCCCGACAACCACTGCTACAAATGGGCCTTGGGAGACAAGGCCCAGGTGGACGCCGCATTTGCCACGGCAGCGCATGTGACCAAGCTGGACCTGATCAACAACCGGCTGGTTCCCAATGCCATGGAGCCCCGTGCGGCCATTGGCAACTACAACCGGGCCAGTGACGAATACACGCTGTATGTGGCCAACCAGAATCCGCACGTGGAGCGGCTGCTGATGACGGCCTTTGTGCTGAGCCTGCCCGAGCACAAGGTGCGCATCATTGCGCCCGATGTCGGTGGCGGCTTTGGCTCCAAGATCTTCCTGTATGGCGAAGACGTTGCGTTGACCTGGGCCGCCAAGCAGATCAACCGCAGCATCAAATGGACCTGTGAGCGTTCGGAGTCCTTTTTGACCGATGCGCATGGCCGCGACCATGTCAGCCACGCGGAAATGGCCATGGACAAGAATGGCAAGTTCCTGGCCATGCGGGTGCATACCGACGCCAACCTGGGCGCTTACTTGTCAACCTTCTCCACGGCGGTGCCAACTATTTTGTATGCGACCCTGCTCGCCGGGCAGTACACCTGCCCGCAGATTTATGTGGAGGTGGACGCCTGGTTTACCAACACCGCGCCGGTGGACGCCTACCGCGGTGCGGGCCGCCCCGAGGCCACGTACCTGCTGGAGCGCCTCGTCAGCCGCTGCGGCTGGGAGCTGGGTTTGTCTCAGGACGAAATCCGCAAACGCAATTTCATCAACGCCTGGCCTTACCAGACGCCGGTGGCCCTGCAGTACGACACGGGCGACTACCTGGCCTGCATGACCAAGGCGGAGGAGCTGGCCGATGTGGCCGGCTTTGCGGGGCGCAAGGCGGCCAGTGCCGCCAAGGGCCTGCTGCGCGGCATGGGCTACTCCAGCTACATCGAGGCCTGCGGCATTGCACCCAGCAATATTGCCGGCGCCTTGGGTGCACGCGCTGGTTTGTTTGAGTGTGGCGAGGTGCGCGTGCACCCCACCGGCAGTGTGACGGTCTTCACCGGCTCGCACAGCCACGGCCAGGGCCATGAAACGACGTTCGCGCAAGTGGTGGCAGCGCGCCTGGGTATTGCCGTGGAAGCGGTGGACATTGTGCATGGCGACACCGGCCGCGTGCCCTTTGGCATGGGCACCTATGGCTCGCGCTCCATCTCAGTCGGTGGTGCGGCCATCATGCGCGCGCTGGACAAGATAGAAACCAAGGCCAAGAAAATCGCGGCCCACCTGATGGAGTCCAGCGATGCGGATGTGGAGTTTGCCAACGGCGAATTCACCGTCAAGGGCACCGACAAGAAGGTCACCTTTGGCCAGGTGGCACTCACGGCCTATGTGCCACACAACTACCCGCTGGATAAATTGGAGCCGGGCCTGAACGAGACCGCGTTCTACGACCCGACCAACTTCACTTTCCCGGCAGGCACCTACATTTGCGAGGTGGAGGTGGATGCGGCCACCGGCAAGACGCGCGTGGATCGCTTCACGGCGGTGGACGACTTTGGCACCATCATCAACCCCATGATTGTGGAAGGTCAGGTGCATGGCGGCATCGTGCAGGGCATTGGCCAGGCGCTGCTGGAAAACTGTGTGTACGACCGCGACAGCGGCCAGCTGCTGACCGGCTCGTTCATGGACTACGCCATGCCACGTGCCGATGATTTTCCAGAGATCACGTTGGGCAATGTCTGCACGCCATGCACGCATAACCCGCTCGGCACCAAAGGCTGTGGCGAGGCGGGTGCCATTGGGTCGCCGCCGGCGGTCATCAATGCCTTGCTCGATGCCTTGCAGGGTCTAGGCGTCAAGGAATTTGACATGCCCGCATCCCCCCACCGTGTGTGGGAAGCCATCCAGGCTGCCAAGGCCTAAGGCCCGAGGAGAACACGTATGTACACATTTTCGTTCGAGCGTCCCTCCACCGTGGCCGATGCCGCCAAGCTGGCCGCCAGCGGCGCAAAGGTACTGGCCGGTGGCCAGACGCTGCTGGCCTCCATGAAGCTGCGCCTGGCGCAGCCCGACACGCTGGCAGACTTGAGCGCCATCAAGGAACTGGCCGGCATCAAGCGTGACGGTAGTGCGCTGGTCATCGGCGCCATGACCCGGCATATGGACGTTGCCGCCAGTGCTGACGTGCGCGCAGCCATTCCCGCACTGGCCGATCTGGCCGGCCACATTGGCGACCGCCAGGTGCGGGCCATGGGCACCATGGGCGGCTCGGTGGCCAACAACGACCCCGCCGCCTGCTACCCCAGCGCCGTGCTGGGCCTGGGCGCGACCGTGCACACCACGCAGCGCACAATTGCGGCGGACGACTTCTTCCAAGGCATCTTCGCCACCGCGCTGAAGGACGGTGAGCTGATAACCGCCATTAGCTTCCCGGTGCCCAAGGCCGCAGCCTATATGAAGTTTGTGCAGCCCGCGTCACGCTTTGCGCTGGTGGGTGTTTTCGTGGCGCAAACCGCAGGCGGCGTGCGCGTGGCGGTGACGGGTGCTGGGCAGGGCGTGTTCCGACACAAGGCGTTGGAAGACGCGCTGAACAAGAGCTTTTGCGTGCAGTCGGCGGCAGGCGTTAGCATTGATGCGTCCGACCTGAATGCCGACATCCATGCCACGGCGGCCTACCGCGCCAACCTGATCAGCGTGCAGACCCAACGCGCCGTGGCCAAGATACTGGGTTGATCCTTGTTCGTATCTGTTGATGC
>JACXTT010007733.1_pt1 | contig 15069 bp, 13 predicted proteins | sample 9270951 | NCBI WGS metagenome assembly JACXTT01 (sample SAMN15532306, study PRJNA645909) | rock metagenome | isolation source: weathered quartz diorite | place: Puerto Rico | collected 2017-06-21
CCCGACAGCACGGTCATCGCGCGCCGCGCGGCGATCGCGCATGCAACGTATTCGCCCGAGGTGCGCCATCCGGTCGAGGTGGGCGCCGACGACGAGCAGCACCTGGTCGCCTGGCTCTCCAAGCGCCTGGGCATCAAAGTGCGCGCACCGAAGCTCGACGAAGCCGGCATGTCGCTCGTTGGCGGGCGGCTGCTCCCAGGCGAGAACGGGCCGGTGGCGTTGTTCATGTACCAGTCGCAGAACGGGCGGCGCTTTACGCTCTACGTGCGCACCGAGGCATCGCGCAACCGCGAGACCGCCTTTCGCTACGCGCGCGAGAACAACGTCGGCGTGTTCTACTGGATCGACCGCGAGGTCGGCTATGCGTGCGCATCGGCCGACCTCAGCAAGGACGAGCTGCTGCACCTCGCCAACCTGATCTACAAGCAGCTCGAGCCTTAGCGCGTTAGCGACGCATTGAGCGCGGTGGCGAGCGCGGCTTCGCCGCTGACGAGCGCCTTCCAGGCGAGCTCGTGGCCCTTGCGTTTGCCCTTTGGCACGAGCTTCAGCCCTTCGGGCGTGATCGTCAGCATGTAGGCCTCGCCATCGATGCTAATTTCGCGCCGCAGCGGCTTTTCGAGTTTGGTCGCCATACCTGCTTAGAGCCGCCGGCGGTCATTCGGTTGCAGCGCCCAGCGCTTTGAAGAGACCTGCCAGCTGCGGGAGCTGGTAATTGGCATTGAGGCCGCTGGGGTTGGGCAGTACCCATACGCGCGCACCTTCGAAGCGCACGGGCTGCTCGCCGATGGCGGCGCGCGGCAGGCCGAAGGCATGGCAGTAGGCGCCGATGCCGAGAAATGCCACCGCGCGCGGCCGCAGGCGGCGCACCTTGGCAGCGAGGCGCGCGCGCCCGACGACGAATTCTTCAGGCGCGAGCTCGTCGGCGGAGGCCGTCGCGCGATTCACCAGGTTGGTGATGCCATAGCCGCGCCCGAGGAGCTCGCGCTGCTCCGATGGATGGAGCAGCCGGTCGCTGAAGCCCGCCGCGTGCAGCGCGGGCCAGAAGCGGTTGCCCGGCCGTGCGAAGTGATGTCCGGTGGCGGCGGAGTAAAGGCCGGGATTGATGCCGACGAACAGCACGCGCAGCCCTGGCGCGAGCACATCGCGAATCCCCTTGCCATGCGCTGCCGCCAGATCGGCGGCTGAGGGCTTAGGCTGCGGGCCGGACGACGTAGCCGCCCGACTTCTCATCCGGCTCGAGCTTGACGAGCCCCTTCGTCTCGGCCTCTTCGAGCAGATCCGAAAAGGCGCGGAAGCCGTAGTAGGACTCGTTGAAGCCGGGCTTCCTGCGCTTGAGCGCCTGCTTGATCATCGAGCCCCAGATACGCTCGCCCTCGCCGCGCTCGGCGATGAGGGCGTTGAGCGTCTCGAGCAAGAGGTCGAAGGCCTCCTGCTTCTTGTCCTCGCCCGCCGGCGCCGACTCGCGACGCTTTTTCGCCGCGCGGCGCTTTTGCTCCTCGGCCCGCACCAGATCGTCGTAGTAGATGAACTCGTCGCAGTTCGCGATCAGCAGATCGGAGCTCGAGTTCTTCACGCCGACGCCGATCACTGTCTTCGCGTTCTCGCGCAGCTTGGAGACCAACGGCGAAAAGTCGGAGTCGCCGCTCACGATGACGAAGGTGTCGACGTGCGACTTGGTGTAGCAGAGGTCCAGCGCGTCGACCACCAGGCGGATGTCGGCGGAGTTCTTGCCCGACTGGCGCAGGTGCGGGATCTCGATCAGCTCGAAGGCCGAGGCGTGCATCGCTGCCTTGAATTCCTTGTAGCGCTCCCAGTCGCAATAGGCTTTTTTCACCACGATGGAACCCTTGAGGAGCAGGCGCTCGAGCACCTTCTCCATGTCGAACTGCGCATAGCGCGCCTCGCGCACGCCGAGGGCGACGTTCTCGAAGTCGCAGAACACCGCGAGGTTACGCGCCTCTTGGTTGCCCGGCATGCGCCGCCGCGTCCGAGGCGGGCCGTTGCAGCCGAGCCTGCAGACGCTCGAAGTAGAGGTAGACGACCGGAGTGATGTAAAGCGTCATGATCTGGGAGAAGACCAGCCCCCCGACTACTGCCACGCCGAGCGGCATGCGCGCGCTGCCGCCAGCCCCGAAGCCGATGGCGATCGGCAGGCTGCCCATGAGGGCCGCCATGGTGGTCATCATGATGGGGCGAAAGCGCACCAGGCCGGCGTGGAAGATCGCGTCCTCCGCGTGCATGCCCTGGGTGCGCTGCGCGTCGATGGCGAAGTCGATCATCATGATCGCGTTCTTCTTCACGATGCCTACCAGCATAAGCATGCCGACGAAGGCATACATGTTGAGCTCGATGCCGAGCGTCGGAAAAGCCGCGGCCATTGCGCGCAGGCTGAGCAGCGCGCCGAGCATCGCCGGCACGAGGCCCGACAGGATCGTGATCGGGTGAATGAAGCTCTCGTACAGGATACCGAGGATGAGGTAGATGACCACGATCGAGAGGAGCAGCAGGATGCCCATCCCTTGCAGCGAGCTCTGGAACGCCTGCGCGGTGCCGGAGAACGTGCCCGTCAGCGTGGCGGGGACCTGAAGCTGCGCCATTGCCGCCTGTACCTCGCTGATCGCCTGCGACAGCGCTACGCCCGAACGCAGGTCGAACGAGAAAGTCACCGAGGTGAGCTGTCCGAGATGCGTCACCTGCAGCGGCCCGACGCCGTGCGCCACGCGCGCTACCGCGGTGAGCGGCACCAGCGCGCCGGTCGATGAGCGCACATACAAGAGCGGCAGCACCGAGGGGTCGCTCTGGTAGCGCGGAGCGAGCTCGAGAATCACCCAATACTGGTTGGTCGCCGTGTATATCGTCGAGACCTGACGCGAGCCGTAGGCGTCGTTCAGCGCCATCTCGATCGATTGCGCCGACACGCCGAGCGCCGAAGCCTTCTCGCGCTCGATCTGCACAGTGACCTGCGGCTGCGTGATCTGCAGGTCGCTCGTCACGTCCACCAGGCCGGGAAGCGAGCGCAGCTTCTCCTCGATGCGCGGCGCCCAGTGATAGAGCTCCTCGATGCTCGCACTGCGCATCACATATTGGTAAGGGCTCTTCGTGAGCTGGCCGCCGATGCGGATGGCCGGCACGTTCTGGATGAACACCTTGCCGCCGATCACGTTGGCGAGCTTCGGGCGCAGCTCGCGCACCACTTGATCGGCCGGCTTGCGCTGCTTAAACGGCTTGAGGGTGATGGTGATGCGCCCGACGTTGAGCGACGGCGAGAAACCGGTCGCGCCGACGAACGACATCGCCGCTTCGACGTTGGGATCGCGCTGGATGATCTCGGCGACGCGCGCCTGCAGCGCCGCCATGCCGTCGAACGAGATGTCCTGCGGTCCCTCGACGAAGCAGAACAGCTGGCCGCTGTCCTCGCTCGGCAGGAAGCCCTTCGGCGTGCTCCAGAGGAGCCACCCGGTGAGGCCGAAGAGCGCCAGGAACGCGGCGAGCACCGCGCCCCGACGGGCGAGCGTCCAGCGCAGACTCGCCTCGTAGGCGTGCCTCCAGGCATCGAAGGCGCGCTCGAACGCCATGTAGAGTCGCCCGTGCCGAGCGTCCGCGCGATGCGGCTTGAGGATGCGACTGCTCATCATCGGCGTGAGCGTGAGCGAGACAAAGCCAGAGATGAGCACCGCGGCCATGATGGTGACGGCGAACTCGTGCAGCAGCCGGCCGAGGATCCCGCCCATGAAGAGCACCGGCAAGAACACCGCGGCGAGCGACAGCGTCATCGAGATGATGGTGAAGACGATCTCCCTGGAGCCCTCGAGGGTCGCCTGCAGGACGCTCTTGCCCTGCTCGATATGCCGCGTGATGTTCTCCAGCATCACGATGGCGTCGTCCACCACGAAGCCGACGCACAGGGTGAGCGCCATGAGCGAGATGTTGTCGAGGCTGTAGCCGAACAGATACATGATGGCGAACGTGCCGATGATCGACATCGGCAGCGCGAGCGCGGGAATCACGGTCGCTGGAATGTTGCGCAGGAAGAGGAAGATCACCAGGATCACGAGCATCAGCGCGAGGTACAGCGTGAACTGCACTTCGTCGACGGAGGTGCGGATGGTGACCGAGCGGTCATACAGCGTCTGTATTTCGATCGCCGGAGGCACTTCGGCGCGGAAGGTGGGCAGGAGCTGCTTCACCAAGTTGACCACTTCCACGGTGTTGGTGCCCGGCTGGCGAAAGATCGCCAGCACGATGCCGCGCTTGCCTTTGAACCAGGCGGCGACCTTGTCGTTCTGCACGCTGTCGATGATGCGGCCGAGCTCATGCAGCCGGATCGGCGAGCCGTTGCGGTAGGTGACGATGATCGGGCGAAACGCCGCGGCGTCCTGCAGCTGCCCGGTCGCCTGCACCGCGAACATGCGGTCTTTGCCGTACAACGTTCCGGTCGGCAGGTTGACGTTCGCGTTCGATACCGCCTGCTCGACTTCGTTGATGCCGATGCCGCGAGCGGCGAGCGCGTTCGGGTCGAGCTGCACGCGCACCGCGTACTTTTGCTGGCCGAAGACCTGCACCTGCGCCACGCCGTTGATGGTCGAGATGCGCTGCGCGAGGTTCGTTTCCGCGTACTCGTCCACCGTCGAAAGCGGCAGCGTCTCCGATGTGAGGGCGAGGTAGTACACCGGAAAGTCGGCCGGGTTCACCTTGCGGAAGGACGGCGGGGCGGGCATCGTGGCCGGCAACTGACGCGCTGCGGAGGCGATGGCGGAATTGACGTCCTGTGCGGCGGCGTCGATGTCGCGGTCGAGCGAGAACTGGATCGTGATGCGCGAGACCCCCTGGCCGCTCACCGAGCTCATCTCGTCGATGCCCGAGATGGTGGAGAGCTGGCGCTCGAGCACCGTCGCGACTGCGGAAGCCATCGTCTCGGGGCTCGCGCCAGGCAGCTCGGCGGTGATCTGGATCGAAGGGAAGTCAACATTAGGCAGCGTCGAGACCGGCAGCAGGCGGTAGCCGGCGAGCCCGAAGATCAGAATGCCCGCCATCACGAGCACGGTCATCACTGGCCGGCGGATGAACGGTTCGCAGAAGTTCACGCGGGCTCCGCGGCCGGCTTGCCGATCTGCACGCGTGTCTTCGGCCCGAGTCGCAGCTGCCCGCGCGTGACCACGCGTTCGCCTTTGGCGAGGCCGCGCGCCACGATGGCGCGATCGCCGTCGATTTCCTGCACCGCGATCGGCCGCACGTCGGCGACCATCTCGTCATCCACCACATAGACGTACTGTCCCTGGGGCCCGCTCTGGATCGCCTGCGACGGGATCACGATCGCGTCGGGCTCCTCGTAGAGCCGCAGGCTCACGTTGACAAACTGCCCGGGCCAGAGCGCCGCGTCGGCATTGTCGAATTGCGCGCGCAGGCGGATGGTGCCGGTGGACGGATCGACGGCGTTGTCGATGAACACAAGGCGCCCGACGATGGGCGCCGCGCTGCGGTCGGGCGGGATGACATCGACCCGCAGCGGCGAGGCGGCCTGATACTTGCGGATCTCGGGCAACTTCTGCTCGGGCACGGCGAAGCTCACGTACACGGGGCGCACCTGGTTGATTACCACGAGCGGGTTGACATCGTTAGCGCGCACCAGGTTGCCCGCCTGCAGCAGAACTTTGCCGACGTAGCCGTCCAGCGGCGAGAGGATGGTGCAGTACTCGAGGTTCAGGCGCGCGTTCTCGAGTGCTGCCTCGCTTGCTTTGGCAGTCGCCTCGGCCGTCTCGGCGTTTGTGCGGATCTGTGCGTAGGCTTCCTTGGAGACGAAGTTCTTGTCGAGCAGCTCCTGGTAGCGGCGCTCTTGCGAACGCGCCTGGTCGCGCGCCGCGCGGTCGCGCAGCACGTTTGCCTGCGCCTGGCGTAGCGCCGCCTCGAACGGGCGCGGATCGATGCGAAAGAGCACGTCGCCTTTGCGCACCGGCTCGCCTTCGCGGAAGTTGACGGCGTTGATCTGCCCGTCGACGCGCGCCTTGACCGCGACCGTGAGGTACGGCTCCACGTTGCCGATGACCTGTACGCGCACTGGCACCGTTTCCTGGAGAGCGGCGGCGACCGTCACCATGACCGGCGGCGGACCCTTGGCAGCCTTGCGGCCTTCCTTCGCCCGGGTGTCGATGCTGAAGTAGGAGGCGGCGCCCGCCGCGGCCAGCACAATCGCCAGCACCGCACCCATCAGCAGGCGGCGGCGGGGGGGAGTCATGGGCAGGGCCGAGTCAAGGAAACGACGATTGTCATCCCGGAATCTGCTCGGCGGCAAACAGCTCCTCGACCGACTCGCGGCGGCGCACCAGGTGCGCATTCGCGCCCTGCACCAGCACCTCGGCGGCGCGCGGGCGGGAGTTGTAGTTCGAGCTCATCACCATGCCGTAGGCGCCGGCGGAGAGGATCGCCAGCAGGTCGCCCTCGCGGCCGGCGATGCGGCGCTCCCGGGCGAGGAAATCGGCGCTTTCGCAGACCGGACCCACGACGTCGTAAACCTCCGCAGGCGCGCCCGCTTCCATCTCGCGCACGGTGCGCACTTCATGCCAGGCGCCGTAAAGCGGCGGGCGCATCAAGTCATTCATCGCCGCGTCGACCACGAGGAAATTGCGCGCGGCGCCGGGCTTCACGTATTCGACGCGCGTTAGCAATACGCCGGCAGGTCCGACAATGGAGCGGCCTGGATCGAACACCACGCGCTGCCGGCGCTTGCCCAGTGCGGCAAGCACGCCGCGCACGAACGCTTCGATGGGCTGCGTCGTCTCGTCCTTGTAGCGGATGCCGATGCCGCCGCCGACATCGATGTGGCGCAGCCGTACGCCGGCGGCTTCCAGCCGGTCGACCAGCTCGACGAGCCGCTCGGCCGCCGCCACGAAAGGCGCGGCGTCGGCGAGCAGCGAGCCGATGTGGCAGCCGATGCCGGCGAGCTCGAGCTCCGGCATACGGGAGGCACGCAGATAGAGCCGCTCGGCCTCGGCGTGCGCGATACCGAACTTGCTTTCGCGCAGGCCGGTGGAGACATACGGGTGCGTGCGGGCATCGATGTCCGGGTTCACGCGCAACGCAACGGGCGCGCGGCGCGCGCGGCCCCGCGCGATGCGCGCGACGCGCTCGAGCTCCGCCTCGGACTCCACGTTGATGCAGCCGATGCCTGTCGCCAGCGCGAGCTCGATCTCGGCCTCGCTCTTGCCGACGCCGGAGAAAAGCGTCTTGGCCGCCTCGCCTCCTGCCGCCAGCACGCGCGCAAGCTCGCCGCCGGACACGATGTCGAAGCCGGCGCCAAGCCGCGCGAGCAGCGCGAGTACCGCCAGGTTCGAGTTCGCCTTGACCGAGTAGCAGACGAGCGCGTCGCGACCGGCAAGCGCGCTCGTGAATTCGCGATAGGCCGACTCGATGGCGGCGCGCGAGTATACGTAGCAAGGCGTGCCGAAGCGGCGCGCGAGCTCGTCGAGCGGCACGTCCTCGGCGCACAGCACGCCGTCGCGATAGTCGAAGGACAAGGTCGCGCCTAGCGGTTTTCTTCCGGCGCGGACGGCGGGTAAGGCACGGGCTTGTAAGTGTCGCGCTTTTCGGGCTTCACGCCCGGTGGCGGGTTGTCGCGCAGGTAAAGCGGCCCGCGCTGGCCGCAGCCCGACGCCACCAGCGCGAGTGCTGCGACGAGGGCGAGTAAGCGCATAAAATTAACGATGTTAATGGACGAGCGGGAGTTTGGGCAGCGCGCCGACGAGGCGCTCGAGCGGATCGAAGCCGCGCTCGAGGCAACCGGGGTCGACGCCGACATCGAGCTGAAGGAAGGCGGCGTGCTCGAGATCGAATTCGCCGACGGCTCGCGCATGGTGATCAATCGCCACGCCGCGGCGCGCGAGCTGTGGGTCGCGGCGCGCGCCGGCGGCTTCCACTTCCGCTGGGACGGCGCGGCCTGGCGCGACACGCGCGAAGGCACTGAGCTCTTCGCTGCGCTGTCGAAGCTGGTTTCGGCGCAGAGCGGCCGGAGCGTCCGGCTCGCGCCCTAGGCAGGTGGCTGAGCCTGCGGCTCGGGCAGCGGGGCGGCTGGCTGCGGAGCGGGCGCCGGCGTCGGCGCCGGCACCGGCTCCGGCCGCAACACTTCCGGTGGCGGCACCGCTTCCTGGAAGAAGTATTCCGGCGTGAGGCGCGTCTCGCCCGGCGTGGCGGGAAACGGCCCGGTCGGCACGACCACCACGCCCGGGGGCATCTCCCGCGTCATCTCGGGAACATCCTTGAGCGCCTTCTCCATGTAGGAGACCCAGATCGGCAGCGCCACGACGGCGCCCGTCTGGTTCTTGCCGAGCGTCTTGGGCTGGTCGAATCCCACCCAGGAGATTCCCACCAGCGCCGGCTCGTACCCAGCGAACCACGCGTCGACGAATTCGTTGGTGGTGCCGGTCTTGCCCGCAATGTCGGTGCGTCCCAGGCGTGCCGCGCGCGCCGCCGTGCCGACGCGCGTTACGTCCTGCATCAGGTTGTCGAGAATGAAAGCGTTGCGCGCGTCGATGACGCGCAGCGCCTCGTCACCGGCACGGCGCGGCTCGGCGAGCGCGAGCACGTTGCCGCGGTCGTCCACGATCTTGTGGATGAAGTAGGGCTGCACGAGATAGCCGCCGTTGGCGAACACGGAATAGGCGCGCGCGAGCTGCCACATCGTGACCGAGCCCGCGCCGAGCGCCATGGTGAGGTAGGGCGGATGGCGCTCGGCGTCGAAACCGAAGCGCGTGATGTATTCCTGCGCATATTTCGGCCCGATCGCATCGAGGATGCGGATCGAGACCATGTTCTTCGACTTGGCGAGCGCCATGCGAAGCCGCATCGGCCCTTCGAACTTGCCGTCGTAGTTCTTCGGCTCCCAGCGCTGGCTGCCCGTCTCCTCGGCTTCCAGCACGACCGGCTCGTCGGGGATCACGGTGGCCGGAGTAAAGCCCTTCTCGAGCGCAGCGGAGTAGATGAACGGCTTGAACGCGGACCCGGGTTGGCGCCACGCCTGGGTGACGTGGTTGAACTTGGTGCGCGCGAAGTCGAAGCCGCCCACCAGCGCGCGAATCGCGCCATCGCGCGGATCGAGCGCTACGAAGGCGGACTCCACCTCGGGTAGTTGCCCGATCTGCCAGATCTTGCCCTCGCGCTGCACGCGAATGATCGAGCCGCGGCGGATGCGCTTTTGCACGGCGGTCTTCGGGTCGAGCGCGCGCGCCGCGAAGCGCAGGCCTTCGCCGCCGAGGGTGATTTTGTCGCCGGTGCGCAAGGCGGCTTCCACCTGCCGCGGATCGGCGGAAAGCACGACCGCGGCGAGCAGGTCGTCGCTGTCCGGATGGTCGGCGAGCGCATCGTCGTATTCGTCTTCGGCGGCCGTGGGCCGCAAGTCGAAGAAGCCTTCGGGCCCGCGATAGCCCTGGCGCCGGTCGTAATCCAGCACGCCCCTGCGTACGGCCTCGTAGGCGACTTCCTGATCTGCTGTACGCAACGTCGTGTAGACGCGAAAGCCGCGCGTATAGACGTCCTCGGGGTAATGCTCGGCGAGCGCCTGGCGGACCATTTCCGCCAGGTATTCGGCGTGCACTGAGTATTCGCTTACTTCGCGCCTCGCCCGCAGAGGCGCTTTTAAGGCCTCATCATATTGCGCTGCAGTAATATAGCCCAGATCGCTCATGCGGCGCAGCACATACTGCTGGCGCTGCTTGGCGCGCTGCGGATTGGCGATCGGGTTGTAAAGCGAGGGCGCCTTCGGCAGCCCCGCGAGCATCGCGAGCTCGCCGAGACTGAGCTGCTCCAGCGCTTTGCCGAAGTAGATTTGCGAGGCCGCACCAAAGCCGTAGGCGCGCTGGCCGAGGTAAATCTGGTTTATGTAGAGCTCGAGGATCTGCTCCTTGCTCAAGCTGTGCTCGATCTTGAAGGCGAGGAGCGCCTCGTAGAGCTTGCGCGTGAGCGTCTTCTCCGACGACAGGAAGAAGTTGCGCGCCACCTGCATGGTGATGGTGCTTGCCCCTTGGCGGCGGCCGCCTGCCACCAGGTTGGCATAGGCGGCGCGCAGCACGCCGATATAGTCAATTCCGGGATGCTGGTAGAAGCGCTCGTCCTCGGCCGCAATGATCGCGTTCTTCAATTGGGCGGGGACTTCGTCGATCGACACCACCGCCCGCCGCTCTTCGCCGAACTCCCCGATAAGCGTTCCCTCGGCGGTGTAGATACGCAGCGGAATCTTCGGCTGGTAGGCGGTCAGCGCATTGAGCTCGGGGAGGTTTGGATAGGCGAGCACGATGACCAGCGCGAGCAGCAGCACCGCAGCCGTGCCCAAGCCCGCCAGCAAGGCCAGCGGAAAGCCAAGAAACCGAAGCCACATCGGGAGTTAGACCGTAAAAACGGCGCTATTGCCGGCGCCTGAACGCTCGTCGCATCATACCGCCTCACTCCCCGGGGATACTTAACTAGACACCCGGAGGGGTTGTTGCTAGCATTTAACGCCAATTCTACGTATCGCAGCTAAACCGCGATACGCAAAGGGGAAATAAGGGATGAATTTCGACCTGTTTACGCCCAAGGCGCCACCGCTCTTTGGACTCGACATCAGCTCGTCGTCGGTCAAGATGCTGGAGATCGTCGATGCCGGCAGGGGTGTGTATCGCGTCGAGCGTTACGCAATCGAGCCGCTTGCGCGCGATGCGGTGGTCGACGGCAACATCAACAATCTCGAGGCGGTCACCGATGCCGTGCGCCGCGCGCACAAACGCCTCGGCACGCGCACCAAGCACGTGGCGATGGCGGTGCCGACCGGCGCGGTGATCACCAAGAAGATCGTCGTGCCGGCGAGCCTGCGCGAAGCGGAGCTGGAGGTCCAGGTCGAGAGCGAAGCGAACCAGTACATTCCGTTCGCGCTCGAGGAAGTGAACCTCGACTTCCAGGTGGTCGGCCCCTCGGCGGCGACGCCTGACGAGCAGGAAGTGCTGATCGCGGCCACCCGCAAGGAGAAGGTCGAAGATCGCGTCGCCGTAGCCGAGTCTGCCGGCCTTAAGGCGCTCGTCATGGATGTCGAGTCGTTCGCCCAGCAGACCGCGCTGTCGCTCGTCGTGCAGGCGCTGCCGAACGGCGGCAAGGATCAGAACATTGCGGTGGTCGACGTCGGCGCGAACGTCATGAACGTCACTGTCTTGCGCAACGAGCAGTCGGTGTACGCACGCGAGCAGGCGTTCGGCGGCAACCAGCTCACGCAGGAAATCGTCACGCGCTACGGCATGAGCCCGGAGGAGGCGGAAAACGCCAAGCGCTCCGGCGGGCTGCCCGACGACTTCGAGGCCGAGGTGCTGCGGCCGTTCATGGAGAACCTCGCCACGGAGATCCAGCGCGCACTGCAGTTCTTCTTCACCTCGACGCAGTACCACAGCGTCGAGCACATCCTGCTCGCCGGCGGCTCGGCCGTGATCCCGGGCCTCGACGAGGTGGTCAACACGCGGGCGCAGGTGCCGACCAGCGTCGCCAATCCGTTTGCGCAGATGGAGACCTCGCCGCGCGTGCAACTCAAGCGCCTGATCGTCGATGCGCCGTCGCTCATCGTCGCCTGCGGCCTGGCCATGAGGAGGTTCGACCCGCAATGAACGCCGCCCGCATCAACCTGCTGCCGCACCGCGCCGAACGGCGCGCGCGCGCGAAAAGGCACTTTGGCCTGGTATCGGGGCTCGCCGCGGCACTCGGCCTGGTCATCGTCCTCGCCGTGCACATCACCTATGCCGACCTGATCAGCAACCAGGACGGGCGCAACCAGTTCCTGAAGAGCGAGATCGGCAAGCTCGACAAGGAGATCGCCGAGATCGATAAGCTGAAGGACGAGATCGCGGCCCTGCTCGCGCGCAAGCAGATCATCGAGACGCTGCAGGCCGACCGCGCACAGACGGTGCATCTGCTCGATGAGCTCGTGAAGCAGATGCCGGAGGGCGTATTCCTGAGGTCCATCGCGCAGAAGGGCATGCGCATCCAGCTGCTCGGCTACGCGCAGTCGAACGCCCGCGTCTCCACGCTGATGCGCAACATCGAGGCGTCGCGCTGGCTCGGCGAGCCGGAGCTGATCGAGGTCAAAGCGGCGGCGCTCGACAAGCGCCGCGTATCGGAGTTCACCATGTTCATCTCGCTGAAGCGCGCGCCGGTCGAGTCGACGCCCGCGCCGAGCGCGGCAGCGAAGAAAGGCTAGCCATGGCGGTCAATTTCAACGCCATCCTCGAGGAGTTCAAGCGCACCAACTGGAAGGATCCGGGCACCTGGCACACCGTGCCCAAGGTCTTCGTCTGGTTGATCATCATCGTCGCCGTGCCGGTGGTCGGCTTCCTGGCCGACACCAGCTCGCAGATCGACCAGCTCGAAGAGCTGCGCGCCCGTGAGACCAAGCTGAAAGAGGAGTATCTCGGCAAGAAAAGACAGGCGATCAACCTCGACCTGCACCGCCAGCAGCTGCGCGAGATCGACACCCAGTTCGGCGCGCTGCTGCGCCAGCTGCCCAACCGTTCGCAGATGGATGCGCTGCTGGTCGACATCAACCAGGCGGGTCTCGGCCGCGGGCTGCAGTTCGACCTTTTCCGCCCGGCGCCTTCCGAGATCACGCGCGAGTTCTACGCCGAGCGGCCGATCGCGGTGAAGGTGGTGGGCAACTATCACGACATGGGCGCCTTCGCGAGCGACGTCGGCCAGCTGCCGCGCATCGTCACGCTGAACGACGTCACTATCACGGCCGGCAAGGACAACCAGCTCACCATGGACGCCACGGCGCGCACCTTCCGCTACCTCGATGAGGACGAGATTGCCGCCCAGCGCAAGGCGGCCCAGGCGGCGCGCAAAGGAGCGGCGAAAAGATGAACCGCTTACTACCCGTTGCGCTTGGCGCGAGCTTGGCGCTGCTCGCCGGCTGCACCGGCGAGGAGCATGGCGACCTTAAGCAGGAGCTGGCGCAGCTCACCAAGGATTTCCGCGGCCAGGTGCCGCCGCTGCCGCAGGTAAGGCCCTACGAGCCGGTGCCGTACACCAGCGAAGGGCAGGTCGATCCATTCCGCGCCGAGCGCATCGAGGTCGCGAGCAGCGGGCGCCCGTCGGCCGGGCAGGCGAAGCTCGCCGAGCACGAAAAGCGCGTGAAGGAGCCGCTGGAGGCCTTCCCGCTCGAGTCGATCCAGATGCTCGGCACCATTACGCAGGACAAGGAAACATTCGCGCTGGTAAAGGCCGGCCCCAACCTCTACCGGGTGAGGAAAGGCAACTACATGGGGCAGAACTTCGGCGTGATTACCGGCATCGACGAAGCCCAGATCAAGCTGAAGGAGCTGGTCCAGGACGGCACCGGCGAATGGGTGGAACGCACCAGCGCACTGCAACTCGTGGAAGCAGGCAAATGAGGTCGCGGACGCTTTTGTAGCCCCGCATCAAATCGTGGAGGCACAACAATGAAAACGAAAATGCTTCTTTACGTGTGCGCCCTGTGGCTCGCCGGCCTGGGGCTCGCGCTGGCGCAGGCGAACAGCATCGAGGCTTTCGACGTCACGCAGCAGGGCGGCAGGACGCTGGTGCGCATCACGACGAAGGAGCCGCTCGCCGCCGTGCCGCCGAATTTTGCGGTCACCAACCCGGCGCGCATCGCCTTCGATTTCCCGAACACCGTGAATGCGCTGGGCCGCGCGGCGCAGGACATCGGCCAGGGCGACCTGCGCAGCATGAACGTGGTGCAGGGCACCGACCGCACGCGCGTGGTGCTCAACCTGCGCCGCCCGGTGTCGCATGAGGCGACGATCGAGGGGCGCAATCTTCTGATCACGCTCTCCGAGCCGCCGGTGGCCGTGACCGCGCCGGGCGGGCAGGTGGCGCGCTTTGCCGACGGGCGCGGCGACACCAAGCACGCGATCCGCGACATCGACTTCCGCCGCGGCCGCGGCGGCGAAGGCCGCGTGGTGGTCGATCTTTCCGATACCACCACCGGCATCGATATCCGCCAGCAGGGCCAGAACATCATCGTCGAGTTCCTGAAGACCGCGCTGCCCGAAAACCTGCGCCGGCGCCTCGACGTCGTCGACTTCGGCACGCCGGTGAACACGGTCGCCACGTTCCAGCAGGGCGAAAACGTGCGCATGGTGATCGAACCCAAGGGCCAGTGGGAGCACACCGCCTACCAGTCCGACACGCAGTTCGTGCTTGAGGTGAAGCCGGTCGTGGTTGACGCCACGCGCGGCGCGCAGCGCGGCCGCTACACCGGCGAGAAGCTCTCGCTCAACTTCCAGAACGTCGAAGTGCGCGCGGTGCTGAACGTGATCGCCGACTTCACCGACCTCAACATCATCACCAGCGACACGGTGACCGGCAACATCACGTTGCGCCTGAAGGACGTGCCCTGGGACCAGGCGCTCGACATCATCCTGCAGACGCGCGGCCTCGACAGCCGCCGCAGCGGCAACGTCATCTGGATCGCGCCGCGCGACGAGCTCGCCACGCGCGAGAAGCTCGCGCTCGAGGCGCAGCAGCAGATCAACGACCTCGAGCAGACGCGCACCGAGAGCTTCCAGATGAACTATCAGAAAGCGGTCGACGTGCAGAAGCTGCTGTCGGACCCGAACCAGCGCATTCTTTCGAAGCGCGGCAGCGCCGTGGTCGACGCGCGCACCAACACGCTGTTCGTGCAGGACGTGCCGAGCCGCCTCGACGAGGTGAGGAAGCTGCTCGCGAAAATCGACGTGCCGGTGCGCCAGGTCATGATCGAGGCGCGCATCGTCGAGGCGAACGAGACCTTCAGCCGCAACCTCGGCGTCAAGCTCGGCTACCTCGACAACCGGGGGCTACGCGGCGGCAGGCCCGGCTCGCCGATCGGCAGCGGCGCGCGCGTCCTGCCGAGCGGCAACTATCTCGGCTCCGGTGAGCAGACCGGGCAGGCGACCATCACGAGCGGCAGCTTCATCCCGGACACGCAGATGGTGGTGCTGCCGGCCAACGGCTTGAACGGCTTCAACGCGGGTTCGCTCTCGCTGTCGATCTTCAACTCGGCGATGGAGCGCTTCCTCTACCTCGAGCTTTCCGCGCTCGAGGCCG
>JACXTT010007734.1_pt1 | contig 15069 bp, 14 predicted proteins | sample 9270951 | NCBI WGS metagenome assembly JACXTT01 (sample SAMN15532306, study PRJNA645909) | rock metagenome | isolation source: weathered quartz diorite | place: Puerto Rico | collected 2017-06-21
GCCGCGATCGAAATCCGAACGGGATCATCGGTGGGGTTCGTCCTCAGCCGGATCTCGGAATGTTACAAACTGCTCCTCAAGTTCGAATCAACACCTGCCGCTCTCGACACATACGTCCAGCATGCTCGCGCGCTGATGAAACCGCTCGATTCGCAGGTTGTCTCGTCGCAGTCCGAGGTGGATCTGTGGCGCGAGCACATGCGCGCTCCGTGGCGGTCGCGTGGGATGGTCGTGAGGTTCGCATGGTTGCCAGCCTCACTCGGCGCCGTGCTCAACTTTGTCAACGAGTTGGGAAATACGGTTGCCGACGTGGAGATGATCGGCCGTGCCGCGCTCGGGTCTGGTGTGCTTCGCGTCGATGCTGACGCGCGTGTGCAGCGAAACATTGTCGAGCGAATGCGATCGCGCAGCGACGTCTTCCGCTACGTCGTGGTGCTTCGCGCCGAGCCGCAGTTGAAGCAGCAGCTCGACGTGTGGGGTCCCCTCGGTGATGCCGGCTCCCTGGGCGCGTCGGTGAAGCACGCGCTCGATCCCCATGGCATTCTCAACGCGGGGCGAGGCCCGGTGTGACTGCGGCTGGAGGGGCGGGAGAGGCGGGAAAGGCGGGAGCGGTCGCGGCGTTCAGTGGCCCCGATCAGCCCTCAATGTCGCTGATCGACGCGTGTGTGCATTGCGGCTTCTGCCTGCCGACATGTCCGACCTACGTGTTGTGGAACGAAGAAATGGACACGCCGCGCGGCCGCGTCTACCTGATGAAAGCAGGTCTGGAGGGGCGCGCTGCGATGACGCCGACCTTCGTCGGCCATTTCGATGCGTGCCTTGGCTGCATGGCATGCATGACGGCGTGTCCGTCCGGCGTGCAATATGGGCCGCTGATCGAGCGGACGCGCGCGCAGATCGAGCGTCATTACGACCGTCCACTCGGGGAACGTGTGTTCCGGTCGCTGCTGTTCGCCGTGCTGCCATATCCGGGACGGCTGCGACTGGCGATGGCTCCGCTCGTGATTCTCGGACCGATTCTTCGAGCACTCGAACGAAGCGGCGTGTTGAACCTCTTGCCACGTCGCATCGGATCGTTGATTGCGCTTGCGCCACAGCCGTCGCTTGTCTCACTGATGAGCGATGGTGTGCCGGAGCATACGTCTGCGACAGGCACCCCACGCCTCAAAGCGGCGGTGTTGACCGGATGCGTGCAACGGCTCGCATTTGCCGGCGTGAACAAGGCGACGATTGATGTTCTGGCGGCGGAGGGGTGCGCCGTGGACGCACCGTCGGCGCAGGGGTGCTGTGGTGCGCTTGCCCTGCACGCCGGCAACATCGATCAGGCTCGCGCACTGGCGAGGCACAACATCGAGGTGTTCGAACGTTGCAACGTCGATCGGGTCGTCGTCAATGCGGCAGGCTGCGGATCCTCGATGAAAGAGTATGGGGAGCTGCTTCACGATGATCCGGCCTGGGCGGAGCGGGCGCGCGCGTTCAGCAAGAAGGTGCGCGATGTCTCCGAGGTGCTGATGGAAATTGGCGAACCGCGCGCCAGGCGGCATCCCATCAGGGCGCGGGTCGTCTACCACGACGCCTGTCACCTTGCGCATGCCCAGGGTGTGCGCGCGGAGCCGCGGGCGCTGCTGGCGGCCATCCCTGGCGTTGACGTGCTGACGCCGGCTGAACCCGAAATCTGCTGCGGCAGCGCCGGCATCTACAATCTCGTGCAGCCCGAGCCCGCCGAACAGCTCGGCGAGCGCAAAGCACGTCATATCGCGGCGTTGACGCCGGACGTGATCGCCGCCGCCAATCCCGGATGCATTCTGCAGATCGCTGCCGCGGGACGGCGGCTCGGATACGAATGGGAAATTGTTCACCCGATTGAACTGATAGCTCGATCGATTAGCGGCGGTACCACGAAGGCCTGATCGGCAGGCACGAAGACCGCGGAGCGGCCATCGTGGTTCAAAGGAGACGCGCGCATGTCATATGGACCATCAATAGGCCTCGAGAACGCGAAGAAGGTTGCTGCCGCGGCGCTGGCCGAAGTCCGCAGGAACAACTGGACGATGGCGGTGGCGGTGGTGGATGCGAATGGGGATCTCGTCTACTTCGAGAAGATGGACGACACGCCGCTCGGCAGCACCATCGTCTGTCAGGAGAAGGCGCGCTCGGCGGCACGGTTCAAGCGGCCGACGAAGGCGTTTCAGGACATGCTGGCGGCGGGTGGGGAAGGCGTGCGCGTGCTGAGGATCAAAGGCGCGGTACCTGTCGACGGCGGCATGCCGATCATGATGGCCGGCAAAGTCGTCGGCGGTGTCGGACTGTCAGGAGGCACCAGTGCGCAGGATGGTCAGTGTGCCCAAGCCGGCGTGAACGCGGTCAGTTAGACGTTGACGCTGGTCGTGCGAGTCAGCTTCGCTTGGTCGGTGCGAGCGCACTGCCGCAGGTCGGTGCAAGGGGTGCAATAGGTGCGCGACGCGTACCGTTAGGAGCGGTGCCAATAGCGACAGTTGCAACGTGCGAGCAGGTCTGAGGAGTAGGAGCCAGGGTTGAGCCACCTTGCACCGACGACAGTCTCGCTCGCACCGGCCCGCATCGAACTCGCACCGACCCGGATCGAACTCGCACTGACTCGGAGCCGATTACCAGCCGATGACCATTTCCTTTGACGAGGTGTTGAAGCAGACAGGGGTTCGATAGATCACATCCATCGTCCTTGTCTTCGGGCTCGCATCGCGGATAGCGAGCGCCGGCGGATAGTTCGACGCCCACTTCATCGTTCCCTCGGCATCGTGATGCCCGAGGAAGACCGTTGACGGCTTGAAGGTTTTCACCAGCTCGACGAGCGGCGGGATTCCTGCTTCGAAGCTGAAATAGGGAAGCATCGCGACATCGACGGACGGTACCTTCTGCGCCATCGCGCGCTGCGCGTCCGTGATCGGTCCCGGGCTGTCGGCGAACAACAGGTGGAAACCGTTGCCGAACGTGAACAGGTAATTGATGACGCCGTCGGTCGCAATCTTCGGATCGCGGCTTCCCCGCGCCCGGACGGCATCCAGTTGCTGTTTCTCTGCATCGCTCAGCGGCTTCGGTAGCGACGCGGTGTCGACCGCTGCTGCCTGCTTGTCGAGAAAACCTTCTGGTACGGTCGTGGCGATGACATTGTGATGCCCGAGCACCGCTTCCACGGTAACGCCGGGATACTGCATGACTTCGCCACCTTTGACCGCCTTGAACTGGTTCGCCGGCGCTCCGCCCTTTGCCAGCACCTCGCTCGCGAACGATGCACCGATGACGGGCGCGCCGGTTTGTTTCGCGACGGCGGCGGCATCGGACATGTGGTCGAAGTGCGCATGGCCAATGAAAATAGCGTTGGCCTTCTTCATGTCGGCCGGTACGACACCGATTGGATGCATGCGCGGGCCGCGATCGTAGTACGCGTCGAGGAGGAACACGTTGCCGCGATAGGCGATTTCATAGTTCGTCCATCCCAGCCACCGCACCACCACCGTGTCCGAGCTCTTCGGCGCCAGACCACCTGCTGATACCGGCGTGAGGCTCTGACACGCCGGATCCTGCCGCATCGCCGCCTTCGCGCCCTGCGCGAGCGCGTGTGACGTCGCCAGCGTTACGAGGAGAATCGAAAGCGCAATCACACGGTTCATCTCAGTTCCCCAGATAGAGTTCTTTGGTCACCGTGTTGATGCATACGGGCGTGCGCAGCAGCGGCGCAATCGCCTTCGATTTCGGAAACTCCTCGCGAATGGCGAGGTTCAACGGTCCCATTGGCATGTCGAGCATCCGGTTGCGATGTCCGTCATGATGCGTCGGCAGCATCACCGACGGCTTGAACAGCCGGATGTACTCCATCGTGATCGGAACGGCGAGCTCGCCGCCGTAATACGGGATGAAGCCGAGATCGATGCCCGTCTTCCCCTGCATGATCTTCTTCTCAGCGTCCGTGGTCGGCCCGGCGCTGTCGGTGTAGAAAGCTTTGAACCCGTTGTCGAACGTAAAGAAGTAGGCGATCGTCCCCTCCGTGATCAGCTTCTCGCGCTCGACAGCGTCGAGCGGCACCGCTCCGTTCAGACGTCTGTCGTGCGCCTGCTGCTCGGGCGTCAGCCCGCCTTGCAGGGCGCCGACCGCTTCGGCAGCTGCGCGATCCTTGCGCATGTATTCGTCGGGGACGATGTTGTGATGGCCCTGAACGGCTTCGACACTGAAGCCGTTGAATTTGAAGATTTCGCTTTCGGCGCCCAACCCTTTCACCACCGCCATCTTTTTTTCGCCGACACGACCGGTGCTTCGCACCCACTTCATCGCGATCGGATCGCCGACGACGAGCGCGCCGGTCTTCTCGCCAATCGACGGGGCATCCCAGAGATGCTCGCCGTGCGCGTGACCAATCAGGATGGCGTTGACGTGCTTGCTCATCTCTTCCGGGGTGATGTTGTTCGGCGCCCACCAGGCGAGCTTGTCAATCCCCGCATCCAGAAGGATCACGTTGTCGCGGTAGGCAAGCTCGTAGTTCGAGACTCCAAGGAACCGCAGGACGATGACGTCGGGGTTCTTCGGAAGGGGACCGCCCGCCGCCGCCGGCATCAGCGTCTGACACGCGGGCTCCTGGTCGAGAGCCGGATAGCGGGTTTGAGCGAACGCGGACGTGCAGAGAAGAAGGCAGACGAGCGCACCGGACGCGATTCGCATGGGAGCAGGCTCCTGTGTGGCGCCTACTCTAGCACTGGAGGCTGCGCCGACCAGGTATCGGGTATCAGGTTTCAGGTTTCAGGTTTCAGGCGCGCGTGGCGCGCGAAGGACCTATGTGCATCAGTTCCAGCACATGCGCGCCGAAGCCGGTCGGGTGCACGCGCGCCCACGCATACAGTGCGAAGTAGGCAACGACAAGCGCGATGCAAAGGCTGAGCACCATGGCTCTGAGGACGTCGGAAAGAAACATGATGCCGAAGATCGCCGGAACCAGCAGGATGGCGTCAATCCACAGTAGCTCTGCCCCGTCAAAGGAGACCGATTCGGGCGCCAGATCCTTCATTGAACCTCCTCTTGAAAGCCTCCCAAGGTTGACCTGCCGCAAATCCTACGCCTACTTGGTCACAGCCGGCATCTCCCTTTTTGCTGCCGTAATTCCTGACCCTTTCGGAGCCGTTTCATGCATGTGACGGATTGCCGGCCGTGTTGCCGTCAGATAGACTGCCGGCGCCTTGGTCGCCGGCCTCGTCGAGACAATCTGGTTGTTCGTGCGTGGCTCCGAATCGGTGCGGCTGATTCGCGCCTCCACGCCTGAAGGGCGCGCGCGGCTCCTCGTCTACGGCCCGGGCAATACGCACGCGATGCACGAGTTCGAAGACGGCTCGTCGTGCACGGCGCGCCAGTCGGAGCTCGAACGTGAGCTGGTGGCGGGCGGTTTCATGCTGGAACAGTTCACCGACCGCCGCGGCGGTGCCGATCGTCGCAGCGTTCAACGCGACACCCCCGAGCGGCGGCAGAATTAGATCCGAGGCCTATTTTGATTTGGGATTTGGGATTTGGGTTTTGGGATTTTCGAGCGCAGCGATTCGCCGATCGAGATCCGCGATCGCCTGTTCGAGCATCGCACGGTGCGCGGGTGCGCAGGCGCATTGCAGGTCAGCCAACGCGCGCGTTCGGGCCAGCGAGAGCGTCGCGCGTTCAACCCGCCGTGCCCCTTCCTCCGGTGTGATTGCCGCTACCTTGGTGCGGCGGTCAACGGCCGCTTCCTGCTGCGCTTCGATCGACTTGCTTTCCCATCCTCGAGCCATACATCACAGTACATCGATCACGAACCACGGAGACACGAAGAACACGGAGCAAATAACGCTCGGAGCTCAGGTTTAGAGATTGCTTCTACCTGGGTCGGAGGTTCCCCATGCCGAGATTCCCACTCGACACCGACGAGGATCCCGTGCGCACGCCACCGCAGACCGAGAGTGCGAACGAGCGTGGGTTTGGCGATGAAGACGCGGCTGACGACCTCGGGCGGGCCAGCGACTTCGACGATCTCGACAGCGACAGTGACATCGCGGACGAAGGTTCCGGTCACCGCGCTTAGCAGCTGTAACTCGCGATTTCGTCGCTTCCTCTTCTCGGACGACAAAACGGTGCGATAAGCAGCTGTACGGTTGCGGTTCCCCACACGCGAGGTAATACTGGGGGACCGCTGAGCGCTTCCCTTAGCACCACTCCTGGAAGAGGACTTACATGATCCGTAGCACTGCTCTGCTTTCCACATTCCTGATCCTTACGCTTATACCCACACTTGCCGCCGCACAGGCCGGGTCGACCGCGCAAATCACCGGCGCCGTGAAGGACGATACCGGCGGTGTGCTGCCAGGTGTTACCGTCACGGTGACGCAGACAGCGACCGGCTTTACGCGCACCGCGGTTTCGGATGAAGCCGGCGGCTATGTGCTGCCGAACCTGCCGGTCGGCCCGTATCGATTGGAGGCGACGCTGCAAGGCTTCCGCTCGTACGTTCAGACCGGCATCGTGCTGACGGTCAACGCCACGCCGACGATCAATGTGGTGCTCGCGCTTGGCGCGGTGTCGGAGCAGATTTCGGTAACCGCGAACGCGGCGATGGTCGAGACGCGCAGCACGGGTGTCGGACAGTTGATCGACAACCAGCGCGTGTTGGAGCTGCCGCTGAACGGGCGTCAGGTCACCGATCTCCTGTTGTTGTCGCCAGGTGTCACCGTGAACACTGCGGGAGGGTTCGCGTCGAGCCGCAACTATCCGACAGTGCCCATCTCGGTGGCCGGTGGATCGCCTGGCAGCACCGTATACGTCATGGACGGCGCCAGCCATAACGACCCGGGCACGAACTTCAACCTGCCGGTACCGTTTCCCGACGCGCTGCAGGAGTTCCGCATCGAAACGAGCGCGCTGCAGGCGCGCTACGGCCATCACGCCGCGGCGATCGTGAACGTCGTGACCAAGTCGGGCACCAACGACGTGCACGGGAGCGTGTTCGAATTCAACCGCGATCATCGGTTCAATGCCACGAACGCCTTCGCGGCGATCGATCCGGCGACCGGCAAACGCCGCGACGATGGGCTGTCGCGCAACCAGTTCGGCGGCGCGATGGGCGGGCCGATTGCGCGGAACAGGCTGTTCTTTTTCGGCGGCTATCAGGGGACGATCATCCACACACAGCCGAGCACGTTGCAGGCCTTCGTACCGACAGCGGCAATGCTGAACGGTGACTTCACGGCGCTCGCCTCGCCGGCGTGCAACACCGGCCGGCAGGTTGCCCTTCGTGCTCCGTTCGTCAACAACCAGGTCAGTCCGTCGCAGCTCGATCCGGTTGCGTTGAAGTACCTCCAGTACATTCCGGTCTCGACCGACCCGTGCGGCCGCTATCAGTACGGGTACCCGACCCCGAGCACCGACAATCAGTTCATCGGGCGGGTGGATTATCAGAAAAGCGCCAGACACTCGATGTACGGGCGCTACATGGACATCCGCTACGAGCTGCCGAACTACTTCGACGGGAAGAATGCGCTGACCACACCGAGTGTCGGCGTGGACAACCGCGGCCGGTCGCTCGTGTTCGGCGACACGTTCTCGATCAGTAACTCAGTCATCAACTCGTTCCGTGCCACGGGCATCCGGTCGATCAATTTCCGCACGCCATCGATCTTCAAGTCGCCTGCGGACTTCGGCGCGAGGGTCTACACCACGCCGCTGGCCGGCGCGTTCACGAACCTCAGCGTCAGCAACGCGTTCAGCCTGGGCGGCGGCGGCAACAACAACGCGAAGTACGACTACACCGTGTATGAGATCGCCGACGACTTCGACATGGTGCGCGGCTCACATCAGATCACGTTCGGTGTGAATTACCTGCATCAGGTGATGCACGTGTTCAACACGCAGTATTCGAACGGGCAGTTCACCTTCGACGGCACCGTCACCGGGCTGTCGCTGGCCGATTTCATGGTTGGGCGGGTCGGCACTGTTCAGCAGGGCGCGGACGTCCATCTCAACGAACGGGCGCCGTACGTCGCGTCCTACATCCAGGATGCGTGGAAGGCGAGTTCGAAGCTGACGTTGAACTACGGATTGCGGTGGGAGCCCTATTTCCCGTTGACCAACGACGATGACCATGCGCTCATCTTCGACCCGGCGCGATTTGCGGCGAATCAGCACAGCACGGTGTACGTGAACGCTCCGGCGGGTCTGATTTTCCCCGGCGATGCTGGTTATCCAGGGCACGCGGCGAGCGACGGGAACATGGGTGGCGTCGCTCCGAGGATCGGGGTTGTCTACGATCCGCGTGGGGCCGGACGCGAGGTGATTCGCGCCGGCTACTCGATCGTTTACGACCAGCCTGCGATGTTCCATCACATCCGCAGCGCCAGCGTGCCGCCGTGGGGATCGCTCATCACGTTGAACAACGTCGCGCTGTCGGATCCGTTTGCTACGTATCCTGGCGGCAACCCGTTCCCGCTGGCTGTTGACAAGAATGCGACGTTCCCGCTGGCAGGCACCTACTGGACGCAGCAGCGGAAGGCGGATCCACCGCGCACGCAGCACTTCAACGTCAGCTTCCAACAGCAGTACGGCGAGAACTGGTCGGTGACCGCGAGCTACTTCGGCAACCGTACCGCGCACCTGTGGAACGGCATCGAGATCAATCCCGGGGTCTACACCGCGGACGCGACGACGGCGAATCTGAACCAGCGGCGCGTGCTCTATCTGCAGAACCCGGATCAGGGCAAGTACTTCGCGTCGGTCACGCAGCTCAATATGAGCGGCCGTGCCCAGTACGACGGCCTGCTCCTCGCGGTGCAGAAGCGGATCAGCAACAACTACAGTCTGACGACGAATTACACGTTGTCCAAGTGCATGAACGATGGCGACCCGCAGCAGTTCCTCGACCCGCTGTACTCCCATCCGGGAGACCCGCATGCGGACTGGGGCGCCTGCGCGGGCGATCGCCGGCATGTGCTGAATACAACGGTGGTGGTGAACACGCCGCAATTCGCGTCGCGCACGATGAACCTGTGGGCGGGCGGATGGCAGGCGTCGGCGCTGTTCCAGGCGCTCAGCGGGGGGCCGCTGAACGTGACGATCGGGCGCGACCAGGCGCTCACCGGCGCGCAGAATCAGCGGCCGAACATCAGCGGCGACTGGAAGGTGGATAACCCCACCAACGATCGTTACTTCGATACGTCGGTGTTCACGCTGCCGACGCCGGGCACCTATGGAAATCTCGCGCGCAATGCGCTGCGTGGTCCGGGCACATGGCGCGTCGATACGGCGTTGACCCGCAGATTCTCGCTGTCAGGCAGTCACCAGCTGGAGGCGCGCCTCGAGGCCTTCAATCTCTTCAACCACGTGGGCCCCGGCATCACCCAGCAGATCAATGGATTTGGCGCGGTCGGCAATCCGACGACGGTGTTCACCAACACGCTGTTCGGAAAGATCACGACAGCAGCCGATCCGCGGATCATGCAGTTTGCGGTTAAATATTTGTTCTAGGTCAGAGAAAGGGATCTATGAAATCCAAGCGGTTGTTGGCCGTGGCAACGTTGGCGATCGCTGGGGCGACCGCGACGTTAGCGGCGCACCATTCGCAGTCGCAGTTCGAGCCCGAGCTGACTATCTCGGTCGAGGGGACGCTCACCAAGGCGAGCTGGGCGAATCCGCACACGCTGTTCGTCCTGCAGGGACGGAAGGCCGGCGGCAGCGACGCCATGCAGGAATGGACGGTCGAAGGCCCGTCACCCCGACAGCTCGAAACCAAAGGATGGGGGCGCGCCGTGTCGAAGCCCGGCGACAAGCTGACCTTCGAAGGACGTCCGCGTCGGGATGGGCAGCCGGAGCTGCTGCTTCTCAGCGTCACGCTCGCCGACGGAAAGACCATCTCGTTCAAACCGGAGTAAGACCGTGGCTCGATCGGTTCAGCATTTTGCGGTGGGGTCCGCCTTTAGGCGGACCTTCTTTTTTCTGGCAGTTTCTTCCGTTGCGCTCGCCTCACCGACGCACGCGCAGACGCGGGTGCCGGCAGCGTTTCTCGGCACGTGGGCGAGCCTCGGCCTGAACCCCGGTCCGCCGCCACTGGGCGCACCGGCGACAGAACTGCCTTACGAAGCGCTCGACAAGAAGCTCGCCGACTTCGTCACACCGTGGGCGCTGGCCCAGCACGACGCGACGGAATGGAACACCGACGATACCGGTCAGGTGTGCAAGCTCGATGGAATCTTCCGCCAGGGCCATGGGACCGGTGCCGGCAACTTCCGACTCGTGGAAGCCACCGGCAACAAGCTCTATCAGGTCTGGTCATCGGTGGACGAACACGGCCTGGTGCGCATCTATTTGAACTCACCGCATCCGCGCAATGTGCCGCTCACCTGGAACGGCGACGCACGCGGGCGCTTCGAGACCGACGACACGTTCATCGTCGACACGGTTGGCTTCAACACGAAATCGTGGCTCAACTCCGATCGCTGGGTGCACTCCGAAGAGCTGCACGTCGTCGAACGTTACCGGCTGTACGGCGATGGCCAGTTCATCCAGTTACGGGTGTTCATCGACGATCGACTCGCGTTGAAGGAGCCGTACACCTACACACGCTATTACCGGAAAGTTGCCGAGCCGACCGAAGGGGGCGAAAGCGTGTGCAACGAGAACGCGCCCGAGGACGATCTGTGGGCGCAGCGCAGGGACAAGCTGCTCGACGAGCACGACGCCAGGTTCAGTGCCTTCATGGCGAAGTATTCCAACGAGCCGCTGCCGGGACGAGCGACCGCCGCTGACAGTCGCGGACCTTCCCGCGGCGCGGACCCTTTGGGTCCGCGGTCTCCGGCTGGCTCAGCTTCGGATATGACGAAGCTTCGAGCACTCGCCGGAATCTACGAACCTGTTCCAAGTGGAACGGCAATTCCGGGCGGACTGAAGCCGACCGGCACCCTCGCAGACATTCCGCTTCTGCCCGCGGCACAGGCGGACGCGAAGTCGCGGAAGGTCGAGTTCGATCCCGCGAAGCACTGCATGGTCGTCGGCCCATTCCGCATGATGGCCCGTGACGACAACCGCTTCGAGATGCTCACGACCGAAAGCCGCGTCACGATGATGTTCGAGCGGAATGCGCTCGGCAACAAGCGCGAGATCTATTTAGGCCGCAAGGAGCACACGACGAAGGGCGACCCGACGTTTCTCGGCGACTCCATCGGCCGCCTCGAGGGCGACACGCTAATCGTCGACTCCATACGCTTCAACGACGCGACGTGGCTCAACGACGTCGGCGCGCCGCACAGCGACGCGCTTCGCCTGGTTGAACGGTTCCGGCCGATTGCCGGCGGAAGGTTCCTCGAGTACCAGGTGACTGCGGAGGATGCCAAGACGCTCGCGAAGCCGTACAGCTATACGCGTTACTACCAGCGTTCAAACACCGAGCTGCAGGAGGACTTCTGCGAGGATCGTCGTTAGAGCTCGCCATGTCGATGAATGCGATGTTTGTGCAGGTCGAGGACGCTGAAATCGCGAGGTTCGAGGTCGATCCCGATTCGGTGGAAGCGCGGTTTGCGAATCAGACGCTGCCCAAAATCACAAATCACAAATCGATTTACCTCGATTCGGCGGCCCGGCTGTCGACAACCCACGAACGAATCAATTCTGATTTCGCCGCGCGATCGCCGGTGAGATTCGGAAACATGATGCCGTTCGACCTGGTGACACGAACCAGCAGCGAGTTCGCGCTGCCGGCCTGCACGACGCGCAGCACGCCCTCGTAGGTGGACAAATCGACATTCTCTTCGTGGTGCTGCGGATTGTGGCACACCACACAATCCGAATCGAGAATCGGTTTGATGTCGTTGACATACGCGAGCGGTGCCGACATTCCGGTAGACGTCGTCGTCCCGCTGGACGTCGTCGCCTCAGTCGTGGTCACGGTTGATGGCGATGTCGCCGATTCGGCGCCGCCGCCACACGCGGCCAACAGTACGCCCGCGATCCAGACCGCGGCCGCAGGCAGAAGAACGCGAGTAAATCGATGATGTGTTGTCGTGATCATTCGCGTCCCGCAGAGCAACCATCGTACCGGCCTGAATGCGATGCATCCGCGCGATCACGGCATCATAGCGTCGCGAATCGTGAACAGTGATGTCCGATGATGGGGTCAGACCCCGGTGACGATCCGACTCAAGGTGTTGAGTCGCCCCATCACCGGGGTCTGACCCCGATCCATCGCATCACCGGGGTCTGACCCCGATGCAAAATGTCACCATGCCGAATGCGCGCGGCACGATCCTCGTCGTCGAAGATGAGCCCGCGATTCGAGACCTGCTCCGGTTGCACCTTGGCCTCGCACGGTTCGACGTGCGAGAGGAAGCTAACGGACGACGCGCGCTCGACACCGCGCGCGCCGAGCGCTTCGACTTGATCATCCTCGACGTCATGCTGCCCGGTCTCGACGGCGTGACGCTCTGTCGCGCGTTGCGCCTGGAAGGCGCGAGCAGCGACGTGCCGATCCTGATGTTGACCGCGCGCGACGCCGAATCGGACAAGGTCGTCGGCCTCGAAAGCGGAGCGGACGATTACGTCGCGAAACCGTTCGGTATCCGCGAGCTTCTCGCGCGCGTCGAGGCGCTGCTGCGGCGGCACACGCGCGCCGGCGGTGCACCCACGCGACCGACGACGGCGCACATCGCCGCGGGCGAACTCGCCATCGACGTGGAGAAGCGGCACGTGACCGTCCGCGGAGAAGCCATCGACCTCACACGGCAGGAGTTCGATCTGCTGGCGCTCCTGGCTGCTCGCCCCGGCATCGTGTTCAGCCGTGCGGCGCTGGTGCAGCAGGTCTGGCGCGGCGACGCATATGTCACCGACCGCACCGTCGATACCGTCGTCAGCCGCCTCCGCCGAAAGATTGAAAGCGATCCGCAGAACCCGACGTTGATCCTGACCGCGTGGGGTGTTGGCTATAAGTTCGCTGATGCCTCCTGAACGCGCCTTTCGACTGCTGGTTGCGGCAGTCGCGCCGTGAAGACCGTTCTCCCGCGACGGCTCTCGACGGCAATCGTTCCTCCGTGCCGCTCGACGATCGCCTGCGCGATCGAGAGACCGAGGCCGCTACCGGCGGCGCCCGACGCGCGTGCCGCATCCACCTTGTAGAAGCGGTCGAAGATATGCGGCAAGTGCTTCGCCGCAATTCCTTCGCCATCGTCGCTGACCGCGATCTCGGCACCTTTCGACGTGAGCTGCGCCCGCAGTTCAACGTGACCGCGATCGGGCGCATGCCGGATCGCATTGGCGACGAGATTGTCGACCACCTGTTCGAGGCGATCGGGATCGCCAAAGAGTTGATCCGCGTCATCGTCCACCCGGGTCGCGAGCCGCACGCCGCGCGAATCCGCTCCCGTCTGATGCCGTTCGATGACATGCCCGAACAGTCGCCAGGTGTCGAAGTACCGTTGGTCGAGCGCGATCGCGTCGTTTTCGATCCTGGCGATGTCGAGGAGATCTTTGACGATCCGTTCGAGACGCTTGGTCTCACGTTCGATCGTGTCCAGGTACTGCCCACGCTGCTCCGGCGACAGCGCGATGTCGGGAATGCGCAGCGTTTCGACGTAGCCGCGCATCGAGGTTAACGGTGTCTTCAGTTCGTGCGACACGTCAGCGACCATCTGGCGGCGCAGCCGATCTGAGGTGCGCAGCGCTTCGTCGCGCGCGGAGAGCTCCGAGGCCATCGTGTTGAACGCGCGAGCCACCCGGGCGATCTCGTCCGCGCCACGCTCGGGTGCCCGCGCGGTCAAATCACCCGCGCCGAGCCGCTCGGCAGCCGATTCGAGCGCCTGCAGTCGCCGGCGAGCCGGCGAAAAGATCAGCGCCGCGACCAGAATGGCCGCCGTCACAAGCAACAGCGCGCCCGGCAACGACACCATTCGTGCAGTCGCCTGCAGCCCCGACTCAAGTGGTGGCGGCGGCAAGACGACGATCCCGCGAAGCTCGTTGCCAAGCTGGATGGGCGCGGTGACGATCGGCATCCGCGACTGCATCTGCGCGGTTACGGTGCGGAGGTCGCCTCCGGCCAGCATCGCCACGGTCGCGCGGCGCATGTCGTCGGACAACGGCTCGCGCCTGTTGCCGCCGATGCGGCCATCTTTCAAGACGACATATACCGGCTGTCGTGTGCCGGCGTACTTCTGCCGCAGGTACTCGTCGAGGTTCACGGACGTATCGGTCACGACGCCCTGCTGCACGTCGGCCGCGACGAGCAGCGCCATGGCGTTCGGAGACAGAAACGAGGGATCGGGTCGCTCGAGCAGATACCGGAACAGCATGTTCTGCACGAGCAGCATGCCCAGCGTAAAGACGGCAAAGCTGACGGCAATCCGCCAGTAAAGGCTCCGCGACCAGCCGAGCGCTCGACGAAACACGAGTCGATCTTCCCCGGAAAGTGCTGCAGAAGTGTGGCAATGGGCGGCGGCGGCCGCCACAGTTCCGCAACATTGCCCGCGTCTACTTGATCGATATGAAGAACGAAATGCTTAACGACAAGAAACTCGATCGGCGTGAGGTGATTCGAATCATCGGGGCCGCAGGTGCGGCAGCCGTCGCGGCTGCGTGTGGCAGCGAGACGGCGACGAGCCCGTCCACGGTCGCGTCGACAGTCACAACAACCGCGGGCACAGGCACGACCGGTGGAACTTCGTCCGGCAGCGACGCATGCGCGGTGTCGCCGAATGAAACTGCCGGCCCGTACCCGTCGACATCCGCCATCTTTCGCAGCGACATCCGCGAAAGCAGGCAGGGTGTGCCGCTCGCGCTGACCATTCGCGTCATCAACGTCAGCAGCGGATGCGCGCCGCTCGCGAACGCAAACGTCGAGATCTGGCAGTGCGACGCGGCCGGGAACTATTCGGAGTACGGCTCGCAGACGTCGCAAACTTACCTGCGCGGGATCCAGACCACCGATGCGAATGGGCAGGTGACTTTCATGACGATATATCCGGGCTGGTATCAGGGACGCGCGACGCACATTCACATCGAGGTGACGATGAGTGGGCGCTCGGTGAAGGTCACGCAGATCGCGTTCCCCGAGAC
>JACXTT010007735.1_pt1 | contig 15068 bp, 14 predicted proteins | sample 9270951 | NCBI WGS metagenome assembly JACXTT01 (sample SAMN15532306, study PRJNA645909) | rock metagenome | isolation source: weathered quartz diorite | place: Puerto Rico | collected 2017-06-21
TGGTGTCTATCATAGCAGTGCTTGGAACTTTTGTAGTGCTTCTTGGTGGTATATGGGATTCTGCATCACATGCACTAAAAATTCCTGATGGTTTTTGGACAATTCAGCATGTTATTGTATACATAGGAGTGAGCTTAACTGCACTTGCTTCTTCATTTGGGGTCTTGTTCTCTATAAAAAATAAAAAAATATTCACATGCATGACAGTTATGCTTGTTGGTTCATTTTTGCAGCTTGGTGGAGGATATGTAGATTATAGTTTCCATGAAAAATATGGAATCGATGGATTAGTAACCTCCTCACATCTTACTATAGAATCAGGTCTGATACTTGCTTCTTTTGGTGGATTTTTAACACTTGCAAAATTTGGCTATGTTAAAACAAGTAAGATTGTACCATTTTCAATTGTAAATGTAATATTTTCTACAACCTGGATAGCATTCAATGCGTCATTACTGATTGGAGCAACAATGTTGTGTATTCCAATCTATGATTTGTTCTCATCTGGCTGTTCTGTAATGTAGTCTCGTAGTTTTTTGTATCCTGAAAAAACCAAGATCAAGGCACCTGTAAATATCATAGCTGCAGGCATAGTGATCTCTCCTACACGTGTATCTCCTATAGTACTTGATACTTTTACTGGCTTGTCAGACAAGTTGGTCAACTCTAATGTGACTTGCTCGTCGTGGTCAAAATGAAAATAATCTATTGTTACCTTGTTTGTTATCTTTCGTATGTCCAATGAATTTCCATGCACATCAACAACCTTGGCAAGAATGTTGTTTTGATATCCATCTGACGATATTAGATAAAATCCAATTCCACTTCCCTTTACTTGTACTGGTATACTCTTGACATACGAATTATCTAGAACAAAACTGTCTGAATTTTTACTGGTTCCAGACAAGATACTTGCAGCTCCAATTGAACCTGTTATGATTAACAACGTGCCTATGTAAAACAGAGATATTACAAACCGCATTACGATGTGTCCTATAGAAGTTCTATCTATTTATTATCAAGGGCCCGGTGGGATTCGAACCCACGACCTGATGGTCCGAAGCCATCCGCACTATCCGGGCTATGCAACGGGTCCGATCAATTAAGAATTTAACGGGGCTAAATATCTGTCTAGTAATTGAAAATATCTCAACGAGTGGCAGGAGTAGAATATGCAATACGTGATATTGCACTAGAAGCAAGAAAACTCCAAAAGCAAGGTAAAAAGATAACGTATCTTAACATAGGTGATCCATTACAATACGGATTTCAGCCCCCTGACAGAGTCAAGGAGGCAATGATAAAAGCAATCAAAGAAGGCCAAAATTATTATGCATCATCAGAGGGTCTGCCAGAACTACGTCAAGCAATAGCAAAAAAAGAAAAGACCAAGGGCCTCCAAGTTCTTGAAGATGACATTCTTGTAACAAATGGGGTCTCAGAGGGCCTTGAAATGATCATGGCATCTATTGTAGAGCCAGGAGACGAAGTGCTGATACCTGGTCCGTACTATCCTCCGTATGCATCATATGTCAGATTATTTGGAGGAAAACCAATCGAGTTCTTGGTTGATCTACACAACTCTACTCCTAATCTAGACGACATACGATCAAAAATTACTAAAAAAACTGTGGCAATTTGTCTTATCAGCCCTAACAATCCAACTGGTGTTGTATTTAGTGAAAAGTCTCTTAGGGATCTTGTAGACCTTGCAAATGAACATGATCTGTATGTAATCTGCGATGAGATCTATGATCAAATAGTATTTGATGAAAAATTCACAGGAATAGGCAAAGTCAGTAATGACTCTCCAGTTATTCTGTTAAATGGATTTTCCAAAGTTCATCTTATGTCAGGCTGGAGAATTGGATACATTGCATTTAACCACTCCAAAAAACTAGAGTTGTTACGAGAGAATGTACCAAAATTATCTCGAGTACGAATTGCCACAAACCTGCCTGTACAATATGCTGCACTAGAATCACTCAATGGTTCGCAAGATTATGTATCCAAATTTGTATCTGAGCTCAAAAAGAGACGAGATTATACAATCAAGAGGCTCAATGATATGGATAACATAAGCTGCTCAAACCCCAAGGGGGCATTTTATGCATTTCCAAAAATTGAGAATAACAAGTATGATTCTGATAAAAAATTTGTAACAGAGTTACTAAAATCAACTGGCATTCTTACAGTCCATGGTTCTGGATTTGGAACACAATATGGTACAGGACACTTCAGGATGGTCTTTCTACCGGACATTCCTGTATTACAGGAAGCTCTTGATAAAATTGAAAAGTTTGTTGCCTAATATTTCCATGTTCTAGTTTTTTTTGGTATTATTTCTATGATGCAATCTGTTTGTTTCAAGAGTTTCTGTGCTGATTGATTTTTCATACTTGTAAAATATCGAAGAAGAATTTTTTCTGCCAAGTATTGGACTTTATTTGGCCTGACAATTAGCCTGGCCCTTCCAACGCCCATTATTCCAAATATGTCTGGTGATTTTATTCCCGTATCTATACAAAATGATACTCTTGGATTATTTTTGATATTTTTTGCCTTTTCTGTTCTTGTATTTGTTCCAACATAAAATCTGCCATTTGTATATCTGTACCATACGGGAACAATATGTGGACTTCCAGATGGGCTTATTGTAGCAAGTCTTAAGATCTTTTGCGATTTGAGAAATTGGCTATTCCTCATAACTTTCTCCCCTCAACCCCAACATGATTAGAAATCCTGCAATTCCAAATATTCCGATTGAAATTTTTTCACTAGTAATATCTTGAGATGTAAAAAAGTCTGCAGTAAACTCTGGTCCCCAAATAAACAAATCTCGTACAATTGCAATTGTCCCTACTACTAGGAACAAAACACCCATCGCAGTAAACCAATTCTTTCTTCTGACTTTGCCCATGCTAGTTTATTATGTGATAACTAGATTATCTTTATGCCTGGATTTTTCATCTTGTTTTTGATCATTGCATTTAGAAGAATTGGTGTTGCTACTTCTGCCAGATAAGATAGGGAACCAGGTCCCAATAATATGGGTCTGAGATTTTTTATTTCTGTTATTAACTGGCGTGTAATGGATATGGAATCTTCCGAGTCTCCACACACAAATATGTCGGAATCTAATATCAATTTTGGATCAATCAATTTTTTTTCTGATATTGTATGAAATGCAGACACTAGCTTTGATTTATTCTTCATGTGATTCTGAACTAGCTCAAATGCAGATGGTTTTTTGTCTTTAAAAGAAATGAACTCAAAACCTACGTCTGTCTTTGTAAGAGGTACAATTGGTGAAATTACAGTACAATTATCTTTTACATTTGGTAAGAGCTGGGAACATATTGCATCTATATTCTCATATGGTATTGAAAGTACTAGCACATCACTTTCTTTTGCAACTACGATGTTATCTTTTCCAGATATCCTTCCCTTGATAGAACCATATTCTTTTTGTGCAAGATTTGTATATTCCTTGGCAGCTTCTTCTGCTTTTGCAACCTCTCGTGATCCAATTATGACGTCATGATTTTCACACCATCTTAAAGCAAATCCTTTGCCCATTCCACCAGTTCCACCAATTATTCCAATCTTCATGAAATGAAGCACAGGTAATGTTATTATTATCTTTATTCAATAACTGCAATCATTATTGTCACTAATCCTTTTTCTAAGACATGGTCAAGCCAAAAACAATGTTGAACGAATCTTAGCAGGACGTAGTAAAGGATTTCCACTTACAGATGTAGGAGTTCAACAAGCCCAAAACATAGGTGAATTCCTACGACCATTTAATATATCTAAAATATACTCTAGCCCAATTGAGAGGGCAGAACAGACTGCAAACATAGTTGCAAGTAAGGTAGGTCTTGATTGTATCATAGATGAAAGGCTAACTGAAATAGAAATGGGTTCATTTTCGGGAATGCATTATGATGAGATGTTTTCAAAATACGGAAATGTCTTTCTCAAGTTCTATCAAGGCCATCCTATAGTTGAAACAAATGGAATTGAGACATTCGCAAGTGTTAAAAAAAGAATTTTGGACATGGTTTCTCACTGTTCACAAAAATATAACAACGAAACTATTTTGCTTGTTACTCATATGGATCCGATAAAATCAATGATATCTACTATACTTCAACCAAAACCTGAATTGTTATATGAAATGATAATAAGAAACGCATCTCTGACAATATTGAAAAATGAACAATCAAGTTTTTCAATGGTAGCAATCAATTCAATGAATCCCGAACGATATTCTAGCGAATAAAAAATCATGAGCATTGATAAATACAACAGAACCAATATCTATGGGTTGGAGAAATTATCTTTAGATTGAAACTGCTTGTACTTGGATTATTATTTCTGATAATTGCAAGTACTTTCTTAGATGAGGCTTTTGCTTTGCAACTCTCCACTGATAGAGAAGTCTATTCTAAAGGGCAGCCTCTTCTTGTATATGGCCAAGGTTTGCCTAACGAACCAATCATAATACGGTTATTTGCACCAGATGGAACAATAGCACAATTTAATCAAATAAATGCTGATGATACAGGTGCCTTCAGTCATATATTGATAAAATGGCCAAATGCTACTAGCACATACTCATACGGAACATATTCCGTTGAGGCAATTGCTACAAAAGAGCAAGGGATATCAAAAAAAATTGATGTAAAATTTTCTTCAAATTCCTCACTAATCCAAGTACCAATACAGAGAATTGTACTGGTATCTGTATTTGCTCCTCAAACTGCAGCAATTAATCAAACATTTAGAGTATTTATTCAAGTTACAAGCGATGGATTGCTAGTGGCTGGAAACCCATCCATGTTACTTAGCTCATCACATGTTCATATGCCTGATGGAAGTGTTGTCAGTCTGTCTGATTCTATAAAAACCCTGCATCAAGGACTATTCTATGTAGACTTTATTCCTACACAAGAGGGCACATATGTATTTCATATAACTGCCAATAGTCAAGGTACATCTGCAAATGGATCTGTTGCTACTCTAGTTCTAAAACAGAGTATAGAGGGCATTTCTAATCAAATTCTAAAACTAAATACGGTACTAGATTCTACCTCTCAAGAATTGGACAAGCTAAAATCCGAAATTCAAGGATTTGGAAATGTGTTAGATACCAGTCAACAGTCTATTACTCAGGCAAATCAAAACCTGAACAAAAGTGTAAGTGCAATGTCTGAATCTGTCAAACGTATAGATGAGGCATCTACTCAGCTAAATTCTTTGTTTCTTCCTGTTGTTGCACTGATAGCCATAATTATTGCTCTACAGATAACAATTATTGCTAGACGACGATAATTATTATGATACGGAAAAATAACTCTGTCTCAAAAATAGGGATTCTCTTAATTTGTATATTGTTGTTATCTCTCTTTCCAAAAACAGTTGTAGGATCATATGATACAGATCTTTTACAAAATAATTATATCCAAACAGATCAAAAATCAGATCTCATAAACTTTCAATCTACACTACCTCAAGAAATAATCAAAAGATACATTGTCTTTGGTCATGGTCCAATTGATAATGTTGTCTCACAAGCCAATGATGTAATTTATGGAATGAATTCTAATCATGGTTCTCTTGTAGTGGGTCTTTTTAACCAAGATCAAGTCTCCCAACTCAAACTAAACGGATATTACGTGATTGATGATTTGCCTTTAGAGTTTGATTCTGTAAAACCTAACACTCCTATAACTGAAATTTCCAGAATTGACACTATCCTAGGTTCAGATAAGGTCATCTCTAAATATGGTTATACTGGTGACGGAATAAAAATAGGAATTGTAGATACCGGAACTGATTTCTCTAATCCTGATGTGAGAAATACACTAGCTCGAGATAAAAATAATGTTCCAGTTATGATTGATGCAGATGGTCAAGGATTGGTTTTGACAAATGCTACATTTGTTGCAAACATTGATGATAAAGGAACAATAAAAAATTACACTAAAACTATACCAAAAAATGCCACTTCATCTGTTTACGTAACATCAAAAGGAGTATTTCTTAACATGCATAAAAAGAACAAGGGGATATACGTTCAGGTGTATAATTCATTATATCCAAAGGGGGGGAATCCAGTTCTGAATGGTACTGTATCTGATGACTACAAAATTGGAAAAGACTCTAAACATTTTATCATCTCAAAAAGTGGAATATACCACTTTGGTATGATTTATGAAAGTATTTCAATGGGACAGTTTTTCAGACTTCAGCTAGTTCCGGTACTTGTTGTTGATTCCTTTATTCCTGGATTATATGATACAATAATTGCAGACATGTCTGATTCTTGGAAAGACTATGTCAAATTTGATAGTAACATTTCATTAAAATATGATTTCGATTTTACTGATGAAACATCAATAACGCTTGGAGGGGGTCATGAAACTCTTGTCTATGATTCTAATCATGATGGAAAGTATAATTACGGCGCAGGAACTGTAGGAGCACATGTACTTGATGTCTATGGGGCAGTGAAAAAACCGTCTTCGATTGACAAAAACCTTGGTGCAATAAATGGTACACTCTTACCTCCTCTTGATCCACATGGAAATTTCTTTGGAGTAATGTATGATTTTGGTGGTCATGGCACCGGAACTGCTGGCTCTATAACATCAGGCGGAAAACAAAGTTATGATGTATTTGCAAATTCTACAAAATATAATATACGTGGAGTTGCACCTGGTGCAAAAATAGTTCCAATAAAAGCTCTGTGGCTTGGAGATGCAATTTATGGATGGCTCTGGGCTGCGGGATTTGATCAAGAAAAAAATCAATGGAAGTATACTGGGAACACTAGAGTAGACATATTATCAAATAGCTGGGGGATCTCAACTTTTCCTGCACTCCAATCTGTACCTGGGCTTGACATTCAATCATTATTGTTAAACACGTTATGCATCCCACATTCTCTTGATGTCAACTATCCTGGGATACTTGTAGTAAACAGTGCTGGAAATGCAGGGCCAGGCTATGGGACTATAGGTACTCCTGATGCTGCGTCATTTGGAATAACTGTTGGCGCTGTTACGGATAATGTATTTGTGGGATATGGTCCATTTAAAAGCCAGCCTAGATTTGGTAATAGCACATCTCATTACGGTGAGGTATCTGGATTCTCAAGTAAGGGTCCATCTCTTATTGGAGATCCTAAACCGGATATCATGGCAGTGGGCGAGTATAGCTATACTCCTACATCTATAACCAAAACTACAAAAAATAATACAAATGAATATGGATTATTTGGAGGAACAAGTCTTGCAGCACCCCTTGTTGCAGGCTCTGCCGCAATACTCATGCAAAGCCTCAAAGACAAACACATACCGTACAATTCTTTTACTATTAAAAATATTTTAATGTCGACTGCTACTGATCTTGGAAATGATCCATTTTCTCAAGGTTCTGGATTAATTAATGTAACAAGAGCCGTTGATTTTGTATTAGGGAATGATGATGTATTTGAGGTTACAAATGATGCATCGTATCTTAATACGAAAAAAATCTTGGATTCTACTTTAGAATCAATAAATTCTTCTTCTGTAGGCTTGAATAAAATAAGATTTTCTAGTACTTCTATTCCAGAAACACCTTGGTTTGGGGGGAGATTATATCCAGGAGACAGAACCTCTACCACATTTACAATTGTAAATCCTACTAACCATACTATTGAAGTTGATGTCCAACCACAGAAACTTGGATTGATTAAAATGGATATCTATAATGGAACAACTCAAGTTCGATTACAGGATCCACTGATAAAAAAATCTGGAGTTTATAGACCTGATTACATTCCATTACGAGAGATCAAAAATTATACTGGACTTGCAGATTTCTTTGAAAAGGCAACACCTATTCCATCTGATGCATCTTTGATGATTCTCAAATTGAGATTCCCATTTTCAGAATTCATGAATTCTTCTGCAAAAACATATGCTGATGACATGAAAATATCTTCGTTATATTTGTATGATTGGAACAAGAAAAATTCTAACTCTACTCCTGCCTCAAGAGATCTGTCTCTTATTAACAGAGGTGGGTCATGGGGAACAGTACAAGAACTCCGAGTATCTGAACCCTCAACGCAAATAAAACATATTCCTCTTGTTGGGGTCTATCCAGTACCTACTCGATATTCATACTGGACAGGAGATACAAAGAAAAACTCTACATCTTCAAACTATGTACTCACTTCAAGTTACTATAAAGATGTACCATGGAATGAGGTTTGGCTAGATTCTACAAATATCCAGATAAAAGCACACCAAACAGCCAAAGTTACTTCTACGCTTCTTGTTCCAAATAATGCAATTCCTGGAGTCTACCAAGGATTTGTTACTTTTCATGGAAGATCTCACACAATACATGTTCCAGTTTCATATGATGTACTGAAAAAATTACAACAAAAAGATCTTCCTACTGTAATACAAGGTCAAGAAGGTGATGCACTCTATGGAAATGGATATGTTGGAGGAGGATTTGATATGTCAAATCGATATAATGCAGGAGACTGGCGTCAATATTATTTTGATGTTACTGACAAAACAATAAACTCTCTTGCAATGACTTTGTCCTGGAAAGATCCTAGCACAAATCTATCAGTCTTTGTAATAAACCCTCAGGGAAAAATAATTCAAACAAATGCACCACCGGGAGTACTTGGACAATTTCAAGGCTGGCCCACTGGAGACTGGCTTGGTTCTAGTCCTTCATTTAGTGAGGGTGGAGGATTTTATCCGATAAAAAATAAAGATGCAACATCTACTGCTATGTTTGCATCTATAAACCAAACAGGAGTGTATTCTGTATTGATTCATGTACCATTGTTTGGAGGAGGGTCTGTTACAGAACCCGTAACTATTACTACAAAATTTTCTTCGATTCTCCCAATAGAATCTATACCTGAATTGATCTTGAATGTACCTCTCTTTATCAATAATAATTATACACTCAATCCAATAGTGTCTGGACAAAGTATACAGGATCAGAGATATTACCTAGACAACAAAGATCCTCAAATAATAAATCGATCAAGTCTGGAAAAAGATATCAAGAATCTACCTGAAGGAGAACATGACATAAAATTTGTAATATCCGATACTGTAGGACATGTAACATCTAAAGAATTCAGATTCATTGTAGATAATACTCCTCCAAAGATAGTTATCAAATCACCCAAAAATAACTCTATGGTATCTGGCATGACAAGTATTAGTCTGGATGTAAATGAACTAAATCCTACTCAACAAAACTGGCTTATTGTACAAACACCTAAACAAGTTTTCAATGACATTAAAGATATCAATCTTAATACTACAACTCTTGCTAATGGGAATTATACTATAGGTATAACCGCAAAGGATAGGGCAGGAAATATCGGAACTGAAAATATTGTACTAACGGTGGATAATTCTAATGCTGTGTCTAACACTATTACAAGCGATCAGAATTTCATAACTTTGGTGGAAATATTGGTTGGAATATCAGTTGCATCTGTGATAACCGTTATTCTTTGGAAAAAGTTACGAATTTCGAAAACAAGTTAGATAAGGTTTATATGCAATTTTTCAAGAACGGAGCTTTGGATGTCTGAGCAAGATTCTGCCAAGGATGCCCTATCACGACGTGATTTTCTTAAATTACTTGGCGCTGCTGGAGTTGCTTTAACTTTTACACCTTTTGTTCCATGGGGTAAATTCATGCCAAATCCATCAAATGCCTCTCTGGAGAGAGCTCAAGTTATACTTCCTGATGGAACCCAGGCAAATGTCAAAACTTTTCCAAAAAATCATTCTGAGGTTATTACTTATCCAAAAACAGGAGATCTTGTACTAGATCAAGAGGCATTCAAGAAATGGCAGTTTATACGACTGCCTGAAGAACTTGGCGGTGACAAAGATGATGTGAGCGCTTTTAGGGCATATAGTATGGTATGCTTACATTTGTGGTGTCTGTGGAAATATTGGCCACAAGAAGGTAGAAAAAGAGGTGAATGTCCATGTCATGGAAGCATGTACAATCCCTTGAATGGAAAAGCGTTTGCAGGTCCTGCATCATTACAAGCTTCTCCTTCAAATGTATTGGCAACTCTTTATTTTGAAGCTGATAATGATGGTAATTTATGGATTAAACCTGCGGTATGGAATGTTAACGAAAACGGTGTGGTAGGATATGGTCGTTTCCTTAAAGCGTAGAAACGGTCTAGTAGATTTCTTCTACTGGATATGGGATGGATTGGAAAGAACCGTATTTATTGGAACAAAATTCTCATTCCCAGCTCGATTTGTAAGTCCATTTGGATTTTTGGGAATGCTGACATTTGTGATATTTGTAATTCTTGGAATATCTGGTGCATTGTTAATGTTCTATTATCAACCTATATTGGATAGAGCATGGGACAGTGTTGCCAAAATTAACGATACTGTACCATATGGTTTTATGATTCGAAATATTCATTATCACGCTTCAAATGCAATGGTACTTCTTGCTGTACTGCACATGTATTATCAATACTTTAGTGGACGATACAAGATAAGAAATGAAATCATTTGGGTTACTGGTGTAGTACTTGGTACTGTAACAATCTTAGAGGCATTTACTGGATATGATATCATATTCAGTGAACGAGCCGAGCTTGCGATCAGTATAGCTGCATCCTTGACAAACTCTATGCCAGTAGTAGGACCAACCATCCGAGATGCTATGTTTGGTTCAGGCTTTGCTGACTTTATCCTTAGATTCTACACCATGCATGTGTTTCTCTTACCAATAGTGATGCTTGGATTGATGGCAGTTCACATGCCTAGATTCCTTGTATTTGACGTTCCTATGGTGATGGCAATATCAGGAGCAATATTCCTTACAGGCGGAGTCTTCCCAGTAGATCTTGGTTCAAAGTTTGAACCTACAGTACCTCCTGGTATCACTGTGCCAGAATGGTATCTTACTGGAATCTATGCATTCCTTCGAACTCAATATGATAAATTTGTAACAGGTGTACTATGGCCTGGTGTATTCATTGTAGCAATAGCCATGACACCATTCATAGATAGATACAAAAAGTTCTCATGGAAAGACAGACCAATAGTAACGGCATTTGGAATTACAGGCATAACTCAAGTCATGGTAACAACATATTGGGGATTTTACATTACACCAGATGTCACAAAACCTCTAGTGGCAAGACTTGTAATCGATCCAATATTTTTCTATCTGGTGATGTTGTTACTAGTCCCAATTGGCTTTGGATTTTCTTACATGATGATATTACTTGCAAAAGAGTCAGAAAGAAAGGCAAAGTTGGCAGCTTCAAAAGCTCCACACAGAGCATCACCAATTAATCTGTCTGGAAAATGGATAAACTGGCTTATTGTGGGATTGTTGGCATTCCAAGTGTATCTCAACATTGCAGCATATAATGCAGCACTAAGCGGAATGAAGAACTTTGCACTATTTCTTACCGGTCTAATTCTGATGGTCTTTGCTGGACTTTTCCATCTCTATAGACATGGACTAAATGAAGCAAAGAAGATTCCTACTCCTCCAGCAGAAACTGAATCTCCAAAACCACTTGATAGTAAAGAATAGATTTTTTCGTTTTTCTGTATATGGCCTTAATTATTTTGGTATAGCTTTATAAGACTACAAACAAGACTGGCAAATAGTTGAGTCTTCCATCCTCCAGTCATGCGTATGGAATAGGATTAATTGCAGTCATTATAGGCTCTGCCATTGGAGTTTCTTATTATCAACTTTATTTCATTCCAGAACTTAATGCCAAACCAATAATTCCAGACAAAATCCTTCATCCTGGTGATACCACTACAATAATTATAGTTCCAGGTGCAGAAAACCAAGCACAAGAACAAAACTATACTCCAAAGACTACAAAAGCACAACTTGGTGTAAACAATCTAGTTATTTGGAAAAATACTGGTGAAACAGCTCATACTGTTACGCCTGATAAACCATTCAAGGATCAATTCAGTGGAGACTTTGGCTCACCAGGAGTTATCAAACCCAATACTAGCTATAAATTTACCTTTACTCAGGAAGCGGTAATTCAATACCATTGTGAGCCTCATCCTTGGATGAAAGGACAGATAACAATAGAACATGGTGCGCTAACATCCTAAGGAAATAATCTGAATTATTACTAAGGCGTTAAACTTCCAAAAACAACATCATTTTCAATTTCTTTATGTTCTTGGATTATTGATGCTCTAAACTTTATCTCATGTGTCTCTTTTGCTTCAAATTCTATTGAAGCAGTAAATTCTACCAAGTTTTGTGGCATGTCGTTTTTGTTGATAAATAATCTCGAAAGATTTTGTGTTATGGATTTGTTATTGTATGATCTGTATACTATGAGCTGATTGGAGCCTAAAATTTGGGTGTTTACAACAACACCATCATATCTTCCAGAATAATTTACTTGAATCTTTCCTTTGATTATCTCATGAGGCTTGAAAGTCAAATTTTCTAATTTTATTTCAATTTCTTTCATGTTGTATTTTTTAACCTAAGATAATTAAATTGTTATAACATGTGACCTGTGAATGATTTTATTTAAAATACGGGCCCGAAGGGCTTCGATCCCTTGACCACTGGATTAGAAGTCCAGCACTCTATCCAAGCTGAGCTACAGGCCCAAATACCGGGCAATTACTATCCATATTAAGGGTTTACAGCCAACTTTTCTTATTAAGATCTCTTTCCATTTTGAATAAAAATTGTTGAGAATATCCTGCATATGGACCGAAATATTCTACTATCTCATCATGAAGTTTTTCATATTTTTTTTCAGTTACAGGTTTTTCTGTAATGTTAGAAAATTTTTTTTTATAATATTTTAATAAAATTCTCTGAGTCCATCTATCTATTGGAAAAGCTTCCATCTTGTCCAACGAAAATAAAGCAATGCAGTCTGCAACCTTGTTTCCTATTCCAAGAATCTCTTTGAGGGATCTTATAGTAGTTTGATAGTCTGCTTTTTGCAAATCTTTAAAATTTATCTTGTTGGAATTAACTGCCTCTGCAGCTTTTTTGACATATTTTGCTCTAAACCCTAGTTTACAATCTAAGAGTTCCTTCATTGTGGCATTTGCAAGTGTCTCTACTTTTGGAAATGTATGTAATTCATGTACTTCAAATTCTTTTTTTGTGCCAAATTTTCTGCACAGATTCTCTAACATGAATTTGATATTTTGTATTGAGGAATTTGATGAACAAATAAAGGAGATATAACATTGAAAAGGATCTTGTCTTATCAATCTTAAACCCGGAGATTGTTTCACAGCTTCTCCAACGGTTTTATCAATACTGATATTTTTTAATATTTTATTCAAATCATCGTCTTTTCTTAAAAAATTATCAATGCTACCAGATGATTTTAGACTAAAAGGAGACTGTCTTAATATAAGAACATCTTGGCCATTTACTCCTAACCACTGTTCTTCAATCTTATTCCATAGGAAGACTTGTCCACTGTTAATGGTAATCTCTATGTTAATCGCATCTGTTTTCTGCATGTTACACTGTTATTGTTTCACCAGCATTTGGCGCATATGCATCAAATCCAAATCTCTCATGCAATTCCTCTGCAAATTTTGTACACGAATCCTTGTCACCATGAATAGTGAGGACTTTGGGATTTCCCTTGATCTTTTTCATCAACTCAAAAAGAGAATCTCTATCAGCATGTCCTGAAAATTCAAACTGTCTTACCTCTGCCTCACAATTGACTTCTTTTCCTCTAGTACTGACCTTTCCAGTATCTAAAAGTTTTCTTCCAGGTGTTCCTTCTCCTTGATATGAAACTAGTGCTATGCCATTTCTTTTATCTTCTGCCAAATTCTGTAAATAAAATACTGCAGAACCTCCAACTAACATACCTGCAGGTGAAATTATGACTGATGGTTCATCTAATGAACTCTTTCTCTCTTTTTCTCCTTTTATCCAAACTGCTTGATGCACAGCATCTGCAAAAACTTTTGGATCTCTCAAATATTCTGGATAGTTTAACATTATTTCATTTACCTTTACAGCCATGCCATCCATTACTACTCTATGTTTGAATCCCGCATTTTTTAGAACACATGCAATTTCTTGAGATCTCTCTACTGAAAAAGCTGGCACAAAGAGAGAGCCTTTTCTATCCAATACCTCATATGCAAATTCCATGAATTTTTCCTCTGATTCCTTTCTGGGCATTTGGTTTGTTTGAGAGTATGTACTTTCTGTTATGACCATGTCCACTTCTCCAAAATCAAGATCCGCCTCTCTTAACATTCTTGATCCTCTTGGATTGATATCTGCAGTGTAAAACAATCTCTTGTTTTCAGATTCTACGAGAACTGATGCTCCGCCTAAAACATGACCTGATTCTAATAACTGAAAAGAAGCACTACCTCGCTCTACTTTTTCTCTGTATTTTATCTCTCTTGAATGCATCATCATCTTTGAAACATTTGCAAAGTCGTATGGAAGCTGATTTTTCTGAATTCTAAGCATATCTTCAATTAATAATCTTGATAGATCGAATGTTGGGGGTGTCGCATAAACATCCGTACTACCATTTACAAAAAGTGACGGCATGTTTCCAGAATGATCTAGATGTGCATGAGTTATTATTGCTGCATTGATCTCATGAGAATTTACAGGAATTGGGTAGGGTGATTCTTTTTTCAGTTCTACCCCGTAATCTAATAGAAAATTGGCGCCATCACAATTAACCTGAAATGCGGATCTGCCAACTTCTTTGGCTGCGCCCAGAACTCTTACTTGCAAGAATTCAAAACTTTTTCAAAGTACTTTTAAATCTTTAGCACTTGAATTGCCTATTCTATTCTGGTCATTGCATAATTTACAAAAGACTTAATTAGATCAAAAAAAAATGATCCGAGTATGGGTAGAACTTTTGAACAATGGTGGAGTACAATCCCAAAAGACCTCAGAGACAAAGTTCGAAGAGGCGATGAAGGAAACAAACCATTATTGAATCAAATAAACTGGATTTGGGTTCACAA
>JACXTT010007736.1_pt1 | contig 15068 bp, 9 predicted proteins | sample 9270951 | NCBI WGS metagenome assembly JACXTT01 (sample SAMN15532306, study PRJNA645909) | rock metagenome | isolation source: weathered quartz diorite | place: Puerto Rico | collected 2017-06-21
GATGTGGGAATGGAAGCTTTAATTCCAGCAGGCAGGTACGACGAAGCGATGCAACAATGCCGGAAGACGCTGGAGCTAGACTCACACTTTGCCGTCGCGCACGCGTGCCTGGCACGCGCGTATGAATACAAGACGATGTACAAGGAAGCTATTGCAGAGATACAAGAGGCGATCAACCTTTCGGGAGGCAGCGTGATATGGCAAGCAACCCTTGGTCATTTATATGCGCGGGCGGGCAGGCGAGACGATGCCATAAAGATACTGAACGAATTGAAGTCTCGGTCGAAGCGGGAGTTTGTGCCGTCCCAAGCTTTTATCTGGATCTACGCGGCCTTGGGCGACAAGGACCAGGCTTTCGCTTGGCTCGAAAAGGCCTATGAGGAGCGCTCTGACGTGATGACTGTACTCAAAGAGGAGCGGGCGTTTGACCCTCTGCGCTCCGACCCACGCTTTCAAGACTTGCTCCGCCGCATCGGTCTGCCCCGCTAGCCTGTGTGCGTCTTTGAAGATGAATTCTCGCCTCAACTATCGCCAACATCTGCTCTTGCGTCCAGGTGGCCGGAGCCCCTAAACGGCGTTGTCGGAACCAATAATCCATGTTCTGAGCGAGTCGTCGGCAACTCTTCCCCAACCCTCTTGCAGCCTTAGGTAGCCGGCTCAATACCGATATGATCGTTTACGGCTGATCGAATCCTTTGCTTACAGCCGAGATAGCGTTCGGTGGTCTGAACCGAAATATGTCCCAAGAGGAACTGAATCTGTTCCAGCTCGCCTCCAGACGCGTGGCAGAGCCGAGCACACGTTCGACGAAGATCGTGAGGCGCTAATTTGGGAACACCAACGCAGCGCGCCGCTTCCTTTACGATGTGCCATACCGCTTTTTCAGTCATGCATTCTCCCCATGTCGTCCCGGCTTTGCTGACTCTGCGAAACAGCCTGCCCCGATCAATTGCGGCTGCAGCAAGCCACTCACCCAGTTCGTTTCTCACCCAATCGGGAACTGGAACGGTTCGGACGTGGCCTCCCTTGCCCAGCAAATCGACGAGGGCCCAGTATTCTTCCCTTTGTTGAAGATGATCCAAGGTCAATGCGACGACTTCGTGCCTTCTCAACCCACACGCGAGCAGGAGGGCCAACAAAGCGCGGTCTCGTTTTCCTTTGACCCGCCGGCGATCAGGAGCTTGCAAAAGCGCTTGTCCCTGTTCCGCAGTCAGCCAGTTGCCAAGTCGAACTCCTAGCTTCTTCACACCTTTGACGCGAAGGATGCCCGCTGCCAAGTCAGCACTCAGCAGACCACAATCAGCTGCCTCATACGCGAGACGACGCACAGCGCCCAGTCGCAGATTGATAGTGCCAGGCGCGAGTTGACGAGATTCGAGATGAGAGCGATCGCGCAGAACGACTATCCTGTTGAATGCTAAGCCTGGCTCTGAGCAATACCAATCAACGAATTCATCGATCGCGTGACGATATCCGCGCTGCGCGTCCGGCGAAGTGAGGGTATTCAAGACTGCGGTTTTAGCATGTTCGAGATCCAGTAGGCGCAGCACAGATTTTGTCGTGCGTCGCCTTCTAGAAGTTGGTCGGTGCTTCATGATCGATGGCCTCCACGCCATCGATCAATCGTCAAAGCATTCCTTGGGGGATAGTTTCAGGATTGACCGTGATCGGGGCGCTATCCCAAAGTGGTGTCGCTAAACGGCTATGAGGAAAAGTGACGTCAACTCACAAAGCATTCATTTTCAATGCGCAATCTCTGCATTGCGGACCCATCACCCGGAACTTCGCTTTTGTGTCCTGGAATTATTTCGCTGACCTTAACCTTACGCCGACTAACTGACTGAAGGCTGCTGGTGAGTCCGGCATCCCGGAAACGAAAAGTCAGGAAGGTTCGGACTTGGAAGGCCGGGCGGAGAGCTGTTGCAACAAGGCAGGGAATCGAGGATGGCAGTGAAGGGAATTCAGATCGGGGTCGCTCACGATCCATTCTTTGTGTCCGAATCCGCGGCTGACAGCTTTCTCCAGGCAGGTGATCGCTTTTTCTGTTTCTCCAAGCAAGGAGTACGCGCACGCGACGTTGTAGAGTACCAGGCTGTCTTCGGGTTCCATGTCCAGTGCTCGCTTGGCCCATTCAAGACTTCGTTTCCGTTCGCCTATCTCGCCAAAGCTCGCGGCGCCCAGATAAACGGCACGCACGTCGTCAGGGTGGAATTGGACATGCCTTTCGATCCTTTGCAAAGCTGCTTGTCGGGCCTCGCGGGCTTTCTCCAGATGACCCAAGGCCCGGTAGCACATAGCGGCATGGACAATAGATTGGAAGTCGTCCGGATTCACTTTTCCAGCCTTTTCAAACAGCCCCGCAGCCTTGTCATACTGTGCCTGAGCCAAACAAGACCGGCCGTAAAACCAGAAGGGCTCGAATAGCTGAGGATTCAAACGGATAGCGCTTTCGAACTCCGTTTCGGCTTCCTCATGATTCTTACCGAGGGAAAGTGCGAACCCGCGGGAGGCGTGCGCTTCCGGGGATTCCGGGTCCAGCTCCACCGCCCGGCGACTGGCGGAGGCAGCTTCCCGCAGATTGTCTTCGCTGGCATCAAAATACATGTACAGGTATGAGCAGCAATCAGCCACGCCGGCGAAGGCGCGCGCGTAGCCCGGATCGATGACAATGGCGCGGGCGAACATCTGCCTGGCGAATTCCAGACTTTTGCGGCGCATTTGATGAAAGAACTGGCGGCCGCGGAGATAATAGTCGTAAGCCTGTACTTCGCTGGTGGGCACTTTTTCGATTTCCCGCATTTCTTTTTCGGTAAGTACGAGGCGGAGGGCGCGCGCGATGTTTTGAGCGATTTCATCCTGAATTTCAAAGACATCTTTCAATTCGCGGTCATAGCGCTCGGCCCAAGCAGAGTGGCCGGTACGGATTTCCGCGAGCTGGGCGGTGATGCGAAGGCGACTGCCGGCGCGCCGAATGCTGCCGTCCAGGACATAGGCTGCCCCAAGTTGCCGGCCAATTTGTGCGGCTGGCAGTGGTTTGTCACGAAAGGTGAGCATGGCGGAACGGGGAAAGAGTCGGAGTTCCTTGATTTTCGACAGCTCGGTGACGATGTCCTCGGTCATGCCGTCGCGAAAGTATTCGTCCTCTTTATCGCCGCTTAGGTTCGCGAAATAGAGCACAGCGAGAGATTTCTCCGGGCGCAGAGCGGGGGAAGCAGCGCGCCCGAGAGCGTCGAGGATTTCATTCATTGAGGCACAGCGCTGCTCGCTTGATTTCACCAGACACCGGTCAACGAGTTGCTCCCAGTCCGGCGATAGCTCTGGGAGCAAAGAGCGCAAGCCGGTATGAGGCTCGCGCAGGATGGAATGAAGAATGTCGATGGAGGTTTCCCCGCGAAAGGGCAGGCGGCCCGCCAGACATTCATAGAGCAACACGCCGAAGGAGAAGATGTCGCAGCGGGCATCCGCGGGTTCCCCTCGAAGTTGTTCGGGGGACATATATGGAACTGTGCCGCCGGTTGTGTTTTGCGTGTAAGTGCGGGTGACGAAAGTATCTTCCGTTTCACCCAACGCGCGCTCGCGCCCGGCGAGGGTAGCCAAACCAAAGTCGAGAATCTTCACTCGGGCCTTGGAGTCCAGCATGATGTTGGCAGGCTTGATGTCGCGATGATACACGCCCGCGCGGTGCGCTTCCTGCAAGCCTTCGGCGATTTGACGGGCGATATCCAGCAATTGTTGTGGTGACAAAGCGCCACGCTGCAGGATCTGCTTAAGAGACTCGCCGTTGACCAGCTCCATAGCAATGAACGGCAATTCTTCTGATTCGTTCACTTCATAAATGGTGGCGATGTTGGGATGGTTCAGGCGCGAAGCCGCCTGCGCTTCCTTGAGTAACCGTTTGCGAGCCTGGGGATCTACGGCCATGCCAGCAGGCAGGAATTTCAGAGCGGCTTCACGGCCAAGTCGCAGGTCTTGGGCATGATACACTGCGCCCATTCCGCCTTCACCAAGTTTGGCGACGATTCGGTAGTGCGAAATGGTCTGGCCCACCACTTGAGAAGGGTTCCACCCTTGGGTGGAAATGTTAAGAAAGATCAGAAGCTCAAGTCAATGGCCGCATAACGCTGCAAAAGTGGGCATAGTTGGCGTCGTGATCTAAGGTGCTGCGTGACAAAACTCCCGGATTGCCGGCAATCCGGAAACTGAGAGCGAATTGGTCGCCAACTTCCGTGTAGCCCGTCATTTGGGAGTAATCTGCAAGATCGGGGGAGTCCTGGTTCGAATCGCGCGTAAACACTGTGTGACTCACCCAAATCCAGCAGCACGGATGGCAGCCGACTACCTCAAGGAGACACGGGATCCCACTATGAAGTCGAAGACCCTTTCAGAATTAGATGGAGGCTTTCAGTATCGCCGCCCATACGGGAATGGAGCTCACCGAGATAGATCTTGACGACCTCTTATTCATTGAGCCGACCCACGAAGGCGCATGGCTCGAACCAATGGTTATGAATGTTTGCAGGAAGTGCGTTGCGCTGCTGGTTGCGGAATTCCATGGAATTCAGGATCTGCTTGAAGCGGGGATGCTGGCGGACGTTGGCCAGCAAAGGGTCGATGCGCAGCCAAGCGGCGCGGTCGTCGCCCTTACGCATGGAACGGTCGAGCCACTCGATGGCCCTGTCGGTTTCTCCGAGGACGGCATACACTTCTGCTGCATCGAGCGCCGCGAACGGTTGCAGGTCGGCGTATTTGAGCGCCTCCTCGTCCATTTCGTTGAGCGCCAGCGCACGTTTACCCTCCAGTGCGTGGAGTTGGGCTTTTACAATACGCGCGCGGAAGTTCCCCGCGTCCCTCGGCTGCAGCCGTGCGAGTGTTTGCCAGGCTTCTGGCAGGTTTCCGGCGTCCAGGTAAGCGCGCGCCAAGCAGCGAAGCACGGTCGAATTCTGAGGGTCCTGTTCCAGCACTTTTTCGTGCTCGCGCACGGCCTCGGCGGTGTTCCCCTGTTCGCGAAGTAATTCCCCCTGCAGGTATCGCGCGGGCCAGAAGAGCGGTTCCGATTCGATGAGTCTCCGCGTCGCGCGCATGGCCTCTTCATTGCCGAGGAAACGCTCCCGAATTAGAAACCACATTTCGCCACCCACATCGCCGGGCGCCAGCCGGACCGCTCGTAGGGATTCCTCGCCAGCTAGATCAATCTGGCCCTGGAAGAAACGAACAGCGCCCAGCATGGCGTGCCCCATAGCCATTTGTGGATCCTCTTTCAAGGCGCGGCGCAATTCTTCCTCGGCCCGAGAGATGTCTCCGGGATCGTTGGAGCTACCACCTTCGACGGCAACGACATAAGTAGCGGCGTAATAGGCACGGGCTTCCGTGAAATTTGGATCGAGCTGAAGGGCTCGCTCAAGCATCGAACGCGCGCGCAGGGGATCAAATTGAAAGCGCATGAGAATCACGGCGCGGTGGAGCAGTTCATTGGCTTCAGGATTGGCCGAAGGATGTTTGATCAGGAACGCTCTCCCCATCGCGGGCTGAGCCTTTGAAGGGGGAGCGGGAACGTCAGTGCCCACGGACGGCACTGCGGAGCGGTTCTGAAAGCGCATGATCAGAAAGAGCAGCACCAGCAGAACCCCCAGTACGGCCCACGCCCAACCGCTCCGCACTGCGCGAATGGCAGGGACGGGCGCCGGGGATGCGACAATCCCCGAGGAGTCGGTGGCTTCCAGAGCGGCGCGCACTTCTGTGCCAGGTTCGGCGAGAACCTGTGTCTGAGCTGTCCCTTGTGGGTGGGCCGTCACCGGGGCGATGAAGCGGTAGCCGCGGCGGGGCAGGGTTTGGATGTAGCGGGGTTCCTCGGCTGAATCGCCCAGCCCGTCGCGCAGCTTCTTGATGGCGCTATTCAGGCCAGTATCGAAGTCAACAAAGGTATCCGCAGGCCACAGTTTCTGACGGAACTCCTCGCGGGTAACCAGTTCACCGGGATGCTCCAGCAAGAGCGCAAGCACGTGGAAAGGTTGATCCTGCAGCTTCAGCCGGATGCCGTGCTTGTGCAGCTGGCCTGAACGCAAGTCCACGTCAAAGGCGCCGAAGCGGGCCCTGTGGGTTCGGCCGGTGAGTTCCATAGCGAACCTTCGAGCGTGCCGGTAGTGTATCACGAGCTAACTTGCGGCCGACGAAATATGTGCCGGACCAAATGTGTGCTCCGCACAACTCCTTTAAAGTCACAGAGCTGGACGATCAGAACTAAACACCCACAGACCATGGGCCCGCCATTGCGCTGCAAGGCGCTTCGCGCCAACGTCGGGGCTCGGGCAAGCACAATCTGCGAACGCGTGTTGCGAGGAGGACGAGATGAGCAGCAAAACTCTAGCGATGAAATTGATCGCGGTTCTCGGAAGCGCGACTCTTGTGTTTTTGGTTGGATGCGGAGGCAACACGAGTCAGCCTCCTCCGCCTTCGCAGCCTGCGGCGGTTACCGTTTCACCGTCCAGCGCGACGGTTCAGACCGGTAGCGTGCAGCAATTCACTGCGACGGTGAGCCCCAGCAGCGCCAATCAGGCCGTCACTTGGAGCCTCTCCGGAGCGGGCTGTACGGGAACAAGCTGCGGAACGATCGACGTAACCGGAAAATACACCACGCCTGCGAGCGTTCCCAATCCGCCGACTGTGACGGTTAAGGCCACCTCTGTCGCAAACTCAGCTAAGGTAGCGATTGCCGCGGTTAAAATCATGACCGCCGTGAATAATCCCGTCCCCGCGATCAGTGCTCTCTATCCCAGAGCCACAGCAGCTGGAGGACCGGCATTCACCTTGGCAGTGGGCGGCGTGAATTTTGTGTCCAGCGCGGTCGTGCGCTGGAACGGCAGCGACCGGCCGACGGCATTTGTTAACAGCGGAGGGGTCACCGCCCAGATTCCGGCGAATGACATTGCCACGACTGGCACAGCCGTCATTACAGTCTTTAACCCGGGTGGGGGCAGCTCCAACTCCGTCGCCTTCAGCATAGGGGTGGGTCCCGTCTCAGTGGCAGTGGCCGCGGATCCCTCTGGCAAGTTCGGCAAGTTCGTCTATGTGGCGAATGCAAATTCCAACGACGTCTCGATGTACACCCTCAACGCCACGACGGGAGAACTGACCTCTATTGGGACGATTGTCGCAGGAACATCACCCTCTTCGGTAGCCGTGGATCCATCGGGCAAGTTCGCCTATGTGGCGAATGCAAATTCCAACGACGTCTCGATGTACACCATCAACACCACCACCGGGGCTCTAACCTCTGCAGGGACGACAAGCGCAGGAGAGTATCCCGATTCGGTGGCCGTGGATCCCACGGGCAAGTTTGCCTATGTGGCCAATTCGAACTCCTTCAGCGTCTCGATGTACACCATCCACACAGCCACCGGGGTTTTAACCTCCATAGGGGCGATAGGCGCAGGAGATTATCCCGAGTCGGTGGCAGTAGATCCCTCAGGTAAGTTCGCCTACGCGGCGAATTTCGGAGATCATCTTTCGGGACTTCCCGGCAGCGTCTCGATGTACAGAATCAATGCCGATGGGAGCTTAACGTCCACGGGGACAATTGCCGAACCATACGAGGGTACCGCCTCGATGGCCGTCCATCCGTCCGGCAAGTTCGCCTACGTGGCGCGCGCCCGCTTTAGTCACACCATCTCCACGTACACCATCGACGCCTCCACAGGGGCCCTAACCTCAACAGGCAGGATTGACGGAGCAAACGGGGGTATCACCTCTGTAGCCGTGCATCCGTCCGGAAAGTTTGCCTACATGACGAACGCTGATACAGCTCCGGGAGTATTTGCAGGAGGCTCCACTAACACCATCTCCATGTACACCATCGACGCCACCACCGGAGCACTAACCTCCGCCGGGGCCATAGCCGCAGGAACATTACCCAAGTCGGTAGCAGTAGATCCCTCCGGCAGGTTCGCCTATGTGGCGAATAATTTCTCCAACAACGTATCGATGTATACCATCGACGCCTCCACAGGGGCCCTAACGCTCATAGGGACGATCGGCATGTGAAGGGACCCTAGTCTCAAGAAAGCGCAAGGGGGGAGCTACGCAATGGAAATCGCCAAAGTTACACGAGAAGACGACCCGGAAAAAAAAATCTGCGTCGATCCGAGGGCTAGCCGATCATGGTCAACTTCGCGGTCAACGCAACGGGCAGTACCTTTTGCTATTACTGTGAGATAAATCTCAAAGGAGAGAAGAACCATGAACTCGAATTTGCGCAGGGCATCCTCTGTAGCGACCTGCGCCAGCGCCACGGGCACGCGCTTTGAGGATGGGCAAGACGAAGACTAATTGTGTCCATTGAAAGGCTGCTTCCGGTCAGAAAGAGTATTTCAGGCCGAAAAAGATTCTTCGGTTACCGCCGTCGGTGGATCCTTCTTCAAGGAATCCGGGATTGGTGATACGCGCTTCGGGGATGCCGAAGTTGCGCGTATTTGTGAGATTGAAGAAATCTGCGCGGAACTGAAGCATGTTGCGCCCGGCAAACAGCCGCATGGTCTTCGACATGCTGAAATCTATATTGCCGATCCCGTCACCTCGTAGGACGTTGCGACCCAGGTTGCCGAAGCGGTCACCGGGGGCGCAGGTCAGGGTGGTGCCAATGCGCGTGCACGACGTAAGTTTACTGAAGAGTGAACTGCCACCGGCCCGGCGAAGTTCCTCGATGGTCATGCCGGAGATGGAGAGGTTGCTGTTGAGGTTCGGTCGAATGGCATCCCCCACCAGCCCAGCGATACCGCCAAGCGCTGCTGCTGGATCAGAACCGTTCAACACTCCAAACGGTGTGCCGCTCTGGAGCGTCAGGAACCCTGCAACCTGCCAGCCTCCGAGGAAACGCCCGAGAGCCCCTGCCTGACTTCGATAAGACGGCAGTTCGTAAACCGCATTGACCGAGAATCGGTGCGGCCGGTCGTACGTCGAGCGGGCGCGGTCCGCACGCGTGCTGAAGGGGTTCTGGGCGATGGCCACTTCCCCGCGGACGGATGGATTGAATACCTCTGACATCGTGTCAATGAAGGCGCTCCAGGTGTAGTGAGCGCCAGCGCTGAAGCCGTTTTTGAACCGCCGGTCCAAGCTGAGCTGCATGGAGTGATAGATGGATGACCCCTGATTGGCGCGGAGATGGATGACACCCGCGCTGGGATTAACCCTGGGGCAGCCCAGAACCGTGAAAGCACCAGTGGCCGGGTTGTCAATGCGGATCGGAACTGCGGAGCACAGCGTCCGCGGATTGGCGTCTACGTTCTCGAATAACCCGGTGCCCTTCGTGCCTACGTAGCCGACCCGGAACACGGTTTCGGTGTCCAACTCGCGTTGAATTTCCAGCGAGAATTGCTCTGCGATCGGCGACCGGAAGTCGGCGTCGAGGATCCTGCGTGCTAATTGATTGAGGGCAGTCGGGTCACTCAAATCGGGATTCAAAGTGGGCAACGCAGTGAAGGCGTTGGCCAAGCCCGGGCTGCTGACCGCGGCCACGAATGGAAAGGAGTTGGCCACTTGGAGCGCCATGGTAATGAACTGATAGTCGTTCGTCCGGGCGTAACCCCCACGAACAGCAAGTCTGTTCGCTCCAGTTACGAACCGCAACCAGTTGCCGTCGCCCGTCCTCGGATTCCAACTGAAGCCGAAGCGGGGCTGGAAGTTGTTGAGGTCCCTTTGTGGCCGCGGATTGAGGCGAAACACGGCGTTGCCGCCATTGGTTGCCTGGATGGCGTCATTGACTGGGTACAAACTTGCCAACGCGTTCCCGGGGGTTTCGTAGCGGAGACCCAAGGATAGAGACAAACTGGGGCGCACCTGCCAGGTATCCTGGGCAAAGAAGAAGTAGTCGTGCCACAGATAGTATTGGACGGGCTGTCCGCCGGGGAGCGGTTTGTTGATGTCCGCCACAGTCGCGACGTCGTTAATGAAGTTTTGGATGGACACGGTCCCGGCAGGAAGTCCTAGACCTGCCTGGCTGGTGGGGTACGTCAGTCGGCCGCGAATGAACGGGAAGAAGAAGCTCTTGATGTCCACACGCCGGAAATCGAGCCCAAATTTCAGCGCATGGGCACCGCGTGTCCAAGCGATCGTCTCCTGCAATTGATACCTGTTGTTGAATTGGCCCTGCGGCAGGTTGACGGCAAGCCCAAGCGCTGTCCGCGAGGCGTCCGCGGCAAATCCAGTCAGCCCCAGTTCCGGGACCTCAATAGATGGGATGGTTTCCGAACTTGGGTCCGTCGGGGACGTCGCGGTTGCCACGCGCTGCCACGAAATGCGGAACTCATTTAACACCAGCGGAGTAAAGCTGCTGGTGGAAAAAACAGATATAGCTTGTGTGCGAGACAGGTTGTCGGTTGTCAGACCCGGCGGGGTTGCCTGCCCTGTCCCGCCACGCTCGCTGTCGCTGAGCAAGTACCGGCCGCCCATGGAATATCGCGTGTTGAACGTGTGATCCAAACGGCCTGAGGCCTGCCAGTTGTTGAAGAAGGAAGCCGTGGAACCCGTGATAGTCCCCGTGGGAACGTCGACCCTTCTGCCCCCTGAGCAAGATGGCAGCGTTCCGCCGCCGACGCAGTAGGCGGCAAAGGTCGGGTTTCCACTGGAATGCGTGCCCTGAATTGCCGCGCCAGGGACAAACTGCAAAAGAGCGGCAACCTGAGGGCGAAATCCGACGCTGGACTGAAGTAGCGCCTTTCCGGCATCAGTGGGTACGCCGTTGATTGAGGTGCCCGAACCCAACTGGCGGTCGGTCCAACGCTGAACCGACCCGAAGAAGAACGTACGGTCTCTCCAGATCGGCCCACCCAAGGTGCCGCCGAACTGGTTCTCAATCCTGAAGGGTGCCCCTTCACGGCCACCCGCAAGCGAACTGCAAAACCGTGGATCCGTTAGTCCGGCACGCTTGTCCAGATTGCTGCACGAGTTCGAGGCATTGTCATTGTGGAACCAAAATGCCGAACCATGGAAGACGTTCGTTCCGCTCTTGGTTACGAGGTTCACCACTGATCCCGCTGCCAGGCCGTATTCGGCCGAGAACTGGTTCGTGATCAGGAGGAATTCCTGAACGATTTCTGGATTGTTCATCACTTGCTGTCGCCCAGTGACAGTGGGGTCGTTCGAGTCTTGACCGTCAATCATGAAGTTGTTGCCGCGAAGACGCGAACCGTTCACGGAGAAGTTCGTGCCCGCTGCAAACACTTGGTTTCCGCTGTTGAGCTGACTGACTCCAGGAGCCCCGAGGGCAAAAGCGAAAACGTCACGGAACCCGCCTCCGCCTGGCGGGGGCAACGTCGGAAGGTCGGTTAGCCGCCGCTCATCAAATCGCACACCGACTTCTGGAGACGTCGTGTTCAGCAACGGCGCATCTTCGCTGACTCTAACTGTCTCGTTCCCGGCTGCGACCTTCAAGACTGAGTTGACCACGGCATCTTGATTGAGCAGCAGCATAATCGGGCCGCGCACGTATCTGGCAAACCCAGCGTGCTCAACCGTCAACTCGTATGGTCCGACCGCGAGCCCGGGGAAGCCGAATCGACCGTCGGATTCAGTTACAAGCGAACGCGCAATGTTTGTGTCGAGGTTGCGCACGTTTACAGTAGCCCCAGCAACCGTACCTCCCTGGACATCTTGGACAGTTCCGGAAATCGTTGCCTTGGTCGCTTGGCCAAACGCTTGGTGCCCGCTTACAACACAAACACTAGACACGAGAAACGCCACCAAGAGCCAGAGCTTGCGATTGTCTGGTTTGCTCATAGGGCGCTCCTCCCGCTCAAAAAGGGAACTGCGGCCAGCCACGGACCCTTTGAATTTCATACGAACCGCCAAGCCTCAGCCCTGCAATCAATGTTCAAGTAAAGTGGACGTGATTATAATGCCGCGAAACTTGGACCGGTACCTTTACCCTCACCCGGACAGTAAGCGAGACTAATCCAGAAGGCAAAAAAAGGATTAGCGGGCAGTTCCATTGCCTTCTATGAATGTGATCACTGGGGCCCACCACTGCTCAATGGGGCCTCTGTAGGCGGCGTTGTGACGAAGGCCGTGCAGAATGACAAATTGCTTGGGCTCCGACGCAGTTTGGTAAATGCGCTCGCCCATCCAGATTGGATTCGTATGGTCGGCATCACTATGCACCACCAGCAATGGAGGATGGCTGTGAGAGATGGCTGCAACATTATTCCACTGGTCTGGAAGGGCATGCGCCATCCACCCTGGAATCCCCCAAGCGTGAATGGCGCCTTCGCGGGCAGACGAAAATGCGCCCCCGATAATCATGCATGCCGGCGCAGGATGAAACTCGGTGTAGGCATCGAGCAGAACGGCGTTGCCCATAGAGAAGCCAACGGTGCAGGCGCGGCTCGTCGCGCCAAAGCGAGTATGAAATAGAGCATAGGCAGCGACAGCGTCCTGGTGGAGATTGCGGACCGTCCCTGGAGGGGTGCTGTCGCCGTTACCGGAATAGTCAAAAACAACCGACGATATGCAGTGGTCATGGAGGAGACGCTGTACGCCGACCCATTCCGAGATAGTCTCGCCTACTCCGTGGAAGATAAGTAGCGCCGCCTGCGGCTGGCAACTAGAGGGTGCTTTGACAAGGTAAGCGTCCAAGATACGGCTGCCGCTGGGGATCTTGAGGCGCTCATAAGCCAGCCCGGCGGTGGCTGGCGTCTCGGGCCCATTAGGACCAGTGGAAATCATGGCCCGCTCTAGACGTTCAAGCAGCAGCGGAGAGAGGGCCAGGATGAGCAGTACCACTGCTATGACGACAATCACCGCATTTCGATAGCCTCGTCGCACAGGCCGTTCTCCTCAGTCATGCCCAACGTTGGCCTAAGCACGACGCTAGTCCTGGGTGATTGTACAAGGGCTTGGGGAAGGATAGTCGGCTAACACGAAGTAATGCGGTTCCTTCCTGTTTGCCCGTCGTACGGGCGTTGCATACCTCAGCGTTGTCGGAAAACTTGAACACCGCATTCAAGATCCGCGCTGATAGTCGAAATGCCTTACCGGTCTTCAACGCAATCCACCTCAACCTCAACTAACCATTCGCGATTGATGAAACCCTTCACCTCGACGAAGGTGGTGGCAGGCCGGATTGCGGCAAAAAACTCGCCGTGCGCACGGGCAGCGGCTTCCCATTGCGAGATATCGGTCAACATGATTCGCGTCCGCACCACAGTGTCGAGGGAAAGGCCAGCGTCCACCACAGCTTCCGCGATGATCTCAAGGCAACGTCTCGTTTGGCCATAGACGTCGCCAGGACAAGCTACGCTTCCGTCTGCCGCGAACGGCGCAGTGCCTGAAACAGCAACGATTCGTCCTACCCTGACGGCTCGTGAAAAGCCGATTCGCGGCTCGAGCGGCGATTTCGACGAAACAAGTTTACGCATAGCAACTTCGGCCTCCTAGTAGTTCTACGCACACTGCTCTCCTGGAAGTTACAAACGACTCCGAGTCTTTCTTGCACTGTTTAAAAAATGCGGTTGCCGGAGTCGATACCATAGCCCACGGACGCTCCGGAATCGTCGGCTACTCTTTCCTAATCCGATTGTGGAACAGTGCCCCGTCACCCTCTCACAAAGGCGGGCAGGCCCCAACTTTCCCTATGGGACCTGCCCGCGGTTTGGGACGCTCACTTGGCGGCAGCCATCTGCGGCGTTTGTTCGCCAATCTTCCCGGAATAAAGGATGAATTTGAACGGATCGGTATTCTGGTTCTTCTCCATCAGCTTCAGATACACGAGCCGCTTGGCATTGGCCACTGCAGAGCTGTGATCGAACCTATCCCCGGACGATTCAAGCAATGAGGCTGCCAGCTCGTATTTGCCGTCCGCGGCCAAGCGTTCCACGGCCTTGACAAACTGACGTTCGGACACGCTGAGATAGTCCACCAGTAGTTCCGTGTGGTCGGCGCGCGTCAGATGGTCGAGCCCTTGCAGATTCGGCTGCCAATAACCCACGTTCTGATCGTAAAGACGGTCGATCACGTGTTCACGCAAAATCAGATAAGGCAGATACACGTCAGGCCGGCCCTTGAGCAGGCCCGGAGGAGTCAGGTTGGCTTGGTATATCGCAGCGCGCTCATCGCCGCGGCGGATGGCTATCAGGACCTGCTCGCGAAGCCATTCCAGGTCGGTTTTGAGCTCCGACAGCAATGCAGCAGAGGTGAAATTCCGCGTGAGGGGCTCGTGGCCATGCAGCAAATACTGCGGATTCTTTTGAACGACGATATCAATGGCGTCCAGCAGTCCTTGCAGATCGCCTTCCTCAAGGAAGGGCGCACCGAGATAAGGCATGATGAAATCGCCGACGAACATGACGCCCAGATCGGGCAGATGGATGAACATGGCGTCGTGAGTTTCACCGCCTTGCACGGGAATGAGCTCGATGCGCGTGCCAGCGATTTTCAGCTCCGTGCGGCGGTCGATGGTGACGTCGGGCTTGAAGCTGCGCACATCGTCGAAATTAAAGCGTGTCCCGAAAAACTGCTTGCGGAAAATGTCGCCAGCGTTGCCGAGGGCAATCTCTTCTTCGTAGTTGCTTCTTGCATAGAATTTCACGCGAGGGTTTAGCGAGCGGAAGTACGTCTGCCCGCCGATGTGATCCCAATGAGAGTGAGTGATAAAGACGGTCGTCAGTTCCGGCAGGCCGGGCGCATACGCTTGCAACGCTTCGTAGGCGGCTTTGGCGGAGTCCGGGCGCGTGCCCGCATCGATGCCAATCAGTTCGCGGCGATCGTCGGAGACCACGAAGTAGTATTCCGTGAACTCACAACCGCAAGCGGAACCACACGCTTCCTCCACCGAAGACGCTCCTGATCTTTATCGCTGTTCCAAGTGTGGCGGACCCATGAAGGTCATCGAGCGGTTCACTGCTGCCGAGATCCAACTTCGTTCTCCACCTCGGATCGCCTCTGCCGCATGAAACCACTCTCTCCAACGCAAAAACGTTGCGTGCTTCGGCACGCTCCGTATTTTCCTGGCTCTCCGCCTCACAGATCTGTTCTTGCAGCCTCTTCTACGACAGTCTTTGCCATACTCTTTCGTCGTAGCCAAC
>JACXTT010007737.1_pt1 | contig 15067 bp, 14 predicted proteins | sample 9270951 | NCBI WGS metagenome assembly JACXTT01 (sample SAMN15532306, study PRJNA645909) | rock metagenome | isolation source: weathered quartz diorite | place: Puerto Rico | collected 2017-06-21
TCGCTCACCCACGAGCAGGACGTTCCCCACTTCGGCGCGCCGAGGGATCGTCATCGCAGCAGGGCGCCACCAACGTCCCCGTCGCTCCGCAGGTTACACGGAACCCTCCTGCGCGTTACCAGCATCCGCTTTGGGGCGACTTTCTCGGTGCGCTGCAGTTCGATTTCCACTATGGCTCGCCAAACTTCAAGGAAGCCCTCAACACGCCGTATTTGTTCACGCACGCCAACTGGGTCTTCGACGCCAGGACTTCCATCGCCACGAATGATAGGAATTGGGAGCTCGCCTTCTGGGTCAACAATCTTACCGACGAGCGCCATGTCGTGACGGCGACCGACGACGGAATCGGCATGGGCTATCGCATATTCAACGCGCCGCGCACGTTTGGAGCGACGTTGACGCATCAGTTCGACTGAACGCGACCAAGGGTACACCATGATGAATCTCACAGTTGACCGTGCGAGCTTCCGCTCGATGAGCGAGAGTACGGTTGAGGATTGGACCAAGATTGGTGCGGCGTCCGAGCGCTTCTTCGACGATCTGCCTCAGCGGGTATTGGCGCATCTAAGGACGCTTGGGGGCGATTGTAGCGGCTTTGCCGTGGACCGGCTCGAACATTCTCTTCAATCCGCGTCCTTGGCGTTTCGCGACGGCATGGATGAGGAGTACGTTGTCTGCGCGTTGCTGCATGACATGGGGGACATTCTCTGCACGGCCAACCACGCCGAGTTGGCCGCGACTGTGCTGAAACCATTCGTATCAGAGGAGAACCGCTGGATGCTCGAGCACCACGGCATTTTCCAAGGCTACTACTTTTTCCATCACGTTGGGCTCGATCGCGATATGCGTGAGCAGTTCCGGGGACATCCCTGTTTCGCGAGAACCGCGATGTTCTGTGCCAGGCATGACCAGAACGCATTTGATCCCGACTATGACACCATGCCATTCGATGCTTTCGCGCCGATGGTCGCGCGCGTATTGGCGGCCCCTAAACGTTCGATCTATCTGCGCGAAGGGGCGGCTGCGTAGACTAAGCGGCCTTCCTCGAGCGTTTGCCAAGGTGCGGCCCGGCTTTGGGACCGCTAGGATGTGCGAATTCGTCGTCGATGGCCCACGGAATGTCCAATGCAGGTTAGGTTTCTTGGAAGTGGCGATGCATTCGGGAGCGGCGGCCGCTTCAACACTTGCTTCCTTGTGGAGGCGAAGCAGGGCACGTTCCTCGTTGACTGTGGCGCTTCGAGCCTCGTCGCGATCCGAAAGTCCGGGGTCGATCCGAATGCGATCGGAACGATTTTCATTTCGCACCTGCACGGAGATCACTTTGGCGGTCTGCCATTTTTTCTCTTGGACGCGCAGTTTTACAGCCGCCGCACAACGCCTTTGATCATTGTCGGTCCCGTCGGGCTCCGGCAACGCCTGATTGAAGCCATGGAGGTCTTTTTTCCAGGGTCGTCAAAGACCGAACACAAATTCGAATTGGAGCTTCGCGAGATCACACCCGGCGCGACATATGTGTTCAACGGCATCAAAGTGACCGCATACCTCGTCGATCACGTGTGCGGAGCACCGCCCTTCGCCCTTCGGCTGGAATGCGATGGCAAGGTGCTGGCTTACACGGGCGATACCGAGTGGACGGAAGCTGTGGTTTCAGCGGGCCAGGGTGCCCATCTTCTTATCGCAGAAGCTCTGACATTCGATCGCAAAATCAAGTTTCATCTCGACTACACGAGCCTCAAGGCCAACCTGCAAAGAATCAACGCGAAGCGCGTGGTTCTGACCCATATGGGGCCCAACATGTTGGCACACGTGTCGGAAGTATCAGAAGAGTGCGCCCACGACGGGCTTGCGGTCGAAGTGTAGCGTACAATTGAGGCGCCGCCAGGAACCTAGGGCTGCACCTCTCTGGCGAACTTGCTGATGACCCGCCGCAGCCCCGGTTCAGCGATCCGTTCGAGTGCTTCCTCGAGCGAGCACCAACAGGTCTGGCGAAAACTCTTCTCTTGCCAAGAGCGGCGTTGACGCATGACCTCCATCGCGAATACCTCGATGCGGACGGGGAGCATTTCGCCGTCCCTGCGGCGCTTGGCGTACTGAAATGCGCCGACCGGCTTTGGGCCGATCTCGCCGACTACGCCGGCCTCCTCAAGCGCCTCACGCGCGGCGCACTCGCTGGGAGACAGATTTCTGAGCGGCCAGCCCTTTGGCACGATCCAGCGCTGGGTCGTGCGCGTGGTGATCAGAAGAAATTGGAGCGCGCCGTTGTGCCTGCGCCAGGGGAGGGCCGCGTACTGAAGACTTAAGACTTGTGAGGCAGTGCTACTCGTAACACGCACCATCGATGTTTATGCGGCGGTCCTCACCTGACGAGACTTGCCAACCCGAAGACCGCTGCTCCGATCAAACCTGCGGCCGGGATGGTAATGACCCAGGCCATAACAATTCGTTGCGCGACGTTCCAACGGACCGCTGAGGCGCGTCGCGCCGCCCCCACGCCCATGATCGCTCCCGTAATCGTATGGGTCGTCGAAACTGGAATACCGAGCCCCGTGGCCATGAACAGCGTGATCGACCCTGCCGTTTCCGCACACACCCCCTGCACCGGAGTGAGGTGAGTGATTCGCGAGCCCATAGTACGCACAATCCTCCAGCCGCCAAGCAGCGTGCCGAGCGCCATCGCGCCGTTGCAGCTGATGACGACCCAATAGGGCACATGAAATGTGCCTTTTGATTGTCCGTGGGCGGACAGAAGGGCCGCGATGATACCCATTGTCTTTTGTGCGTCGTTGCCCCCGTGGCCAAGCGAGTAAAGGGACGCCGAGACGAACTGGACCCTGCGGAACAGGCCGTCGACCTGGCCGGGAATGGCGCGCAGGAAGACCCATGAAACAAGGAGGACCAGGAGCAGGGCGATCGCGAGGCCCGTCACCGGTGAGAGCACGATCGCGGCCGCCGTCTTGCTGACGCCGCTCCAGACGATCGCACCCGGGCCGAGGTGCGCGATCCCGGCTCCCAGCAAACCGCCGATCAGAGCATGGGAGCTCGACGAGGGGATGCCGAGATAGCCCGCGGCCGCTTGCCAGCATATTGCTCCCGTGAGGGCACCGAGGATCACCTGGTCCGAGATCGCATCCGCCGAGATGATGCCGCGGCCGATCGTGCTCGCCACATGCAGGCCAAATACGAGAAAAGCGACGAAGTTGAAGAAGGCCGCCCAGGCGACGGCGTATCGTGGCGCCAGCACGCGCGTCGACACGATTGTGGCGATCGAGTTTGCGGCGTCGTTGCGCCCGTTCAGGAAATCGAAGGTGAGTGCGAGGCCAATCAGGCCGATGAGGAGCAGCATGAGCGGTCAGGCGTGCTCGATGACGATGCCGCTGATGCGATTGGCCACGTCCTCGAAGCGGTCCATCACCTTTTCGAGGTGGTCGTAGATCTCGATGCCGACGATGTAGTCCATTGCGTTGCCGTCGCGGTGTCGCACGAACAGCGACTTAATGCCCTTGTCATTCAACGTGTCGGACTCGTCTTCAAGACGGATTATTTCTTCGGTGATCGCATTGAGCTGTGATGTCTTCTCGCGCATTGCACCCAGCAGTCCCACGGCTTGGACGGCAAGCCTAGCGGCGGCGAGAATCTGGTCGCCCATCTCGCGCATCTCAGGCTCGAGCGCGCGAACCTCGAACAGGAGCACAGCTTTGGCGGTCTTCTGCATCTGATCGATCGTGTCGTCGAGCGTGCCTATAAGGTCCTTGATGTCACCGCGGTCGATTGGCGTGATGAAAGTGCGGCGCACGAGCACCAGGACGTCTCTGGCGATCGTGTCCGCCTGGACTTCGAGCGACATCACGCGGCGGGCGGCGACCGCCACGCCGTCGCCTCCCTCGAGCAGCTCTCGCAATGCTTCCGCGCCTTTAAGCACAATCTCGGCATGGCGATTGAACTGAGTGAAGAAGCGGTCCTCGCGCGGCATGAGCGCCTGAAACCAACGGAGCATCGATTCAATTCCGTGCTTGCGATGAATCAGATGGCAGGCAAAATGGGGCGAACGCGAGCAACCTTGCAAGAGAAGGGAACCTCTTCCGAAGCGCGTTCGTGTCGTATTCTCGCCCCAAGGTCCAGAATCGTTTCAATGGCCTTCCGACCCAGAGGTCCTGCAGCCAGAAAGCTCTCCAGGACGCAGCCCGCGTCAGCGCGCCCGCTCTGGCTCTTTCTTACGGAGCCGGGTCTGGCCGCACTCCTGCTTCGGGAGTTGAAATTCATCAATGCCATCGAGAGAAAGGCGCAGGCTGCGAGGCTGCATCTGCGCAACCACGACCTTCTGGTTCTGCCGGAAGTCGTCGTGAAACGTCGCGAGGTGGCGCCGCGCCTCGCGACCAATATTCTCGTTGCGCCGGTCTTCGGTCGTGAGGAGGTCGGAGCGCGGCAGCTCGACCTTCTTGCGCAAGCTACTCGACGCGAACGCGTCGACGGCCTTGTGACTTCGATCGCCGGTGATTCGTTCTCACGGGGCGATTTCTTGCCGCGGCTTTTGCGCGAGCTCGGATCGCGCCGGGTTCGTTTTTCCGAATCCCATAGGCGCCCCGTCTGGTTCCTTGCCGTGGACGACAAATTCTATTTTGGTTTTGCTCGCTTCAACCATCATGACGCACCAGGTCGGTTGAGAGCCGATCGCGAGGGAAGCCTACCCGCCGTCATCGCGGCGGCGATGGTCTTTGCGGCGAAGCCTGGATCGAACGAAGTCATCCTCGATCCGGTGATGGGTGCCGGGACGATACTCGGAGAAGCAGCGCAGATGGCGCCCGACGCGCGCCTGAACGGTTGCGACATCGATCCCGCCGCGGTCACAATTGCCCGGAGAACCCTCGCAGACGTGCGAGGCGCGCGTCTTTTTCACGGTGATTCGACTCGGGCCGACTACAACGGACCGCAGATCTCTCTGACACTCGCCAATCTTCCCTTCGGCAAGCAGCATAGGTCGGTCTCCGGCAACCGTGCTCTGTATGAGGCGATCCTTCGTCGGTCGCTCGAACACGCTGCACCGATTTGGAGGGCGGTTCTCGTCACAAGCGATGAGGAGTCGCTACGGTCAGCGGTGCAGACGATCGGCGGCCTGAGCCTCGCGAATGTCGCCGACATAAGGATCCGCGGGCAGGCGGCAACCATCTGGTCTTTGCGGCGAAGTTAGAGGTTCAAGGGCTGGCACAGAGAAACGGGCTGGTTGAGGCGTAGGCGAGTTTCTGGTTGTCGTGATTGGTTACGCAACTCCGCGTGAAACCACACATAGCCACGCGCGGCTTTACTCTGGAGTCTCTGGTCTCCATCATCGCGGCATGCACGCACACGAACGCGATACGCACATAGCGCAGGCGCTCTCTGCGCGCGGCTTCGTGTCGTTCCAGGAATTATGCGCCCGTCTCGACGCGTCCGCGGCAACTATCCGCCGCGATCTCGAACGGCTGGAGAGAGAAGGGCGCCTCACTCGCGTACGCGGCGGTGCGCGAGCGTCGGCCAACCAGACGCCGCAGGATCATCTCGCCGGCACGCCGTTCGAAATCAACCGTGCGCGCAACGCGGAAAAAAAAGCAGCGATTGGCCGCGCCGCCGCGAAACTCTGCGCGCCGCAGGACGCGATTATCGTCGACGGCGGTACGACGACATTCCAGATGTGTCCGCATCTCGAAGGCATGGACATCCAGGTGCTCTCGAACTCGCTCTATATCGTCAACGAGCTCCTGAAACAGCCTTCCGTACGCGTGCTGGTGCCGGGCGGTGCGATCTTCCGTGAACAGAACATCGTCCTCAGCCCGTTCGAGGAAGACGGGCTTCAGCGCTATCACGCCTCGAAGATGTTCATGGGCGCCGCGGCGGTCGGAGCGAAAGGTCTCATGCAGGCGGATGGCGTGCTTGTACAGGCGGAGCAGAGGCTGATGGAGCGCGCCGACGCGCTTGTCGTGCTTGCGGACAGCTCGAAATTCCGTGCCTCTGCGAGCTTTGTGCTTTGTCCGCTGTCGCGGGTCGACTTCGTCGTAACGGATCGCGGTGTCCGGCGTGAGGACCTCGCGCTGCTCAAGAGCCACAAGATCAAAGTGATCGTGGCGGAGTAGCACACGTCCCGTGGCGCACCATGTGAGCGCCCGAGCTGTGCGAGCCGCCAAGACGCAGGCACTCAGCCCCGGCCTTGAACTTCAGTGGCGTCCAGCGAGGATCTTCAAATCGTCGGCGTTCGGACCGGCAGCGCCGCGCGCCACAACGCGTGCCTGGAATTCCTCGCGCGTGTTGGTCTTCGGGAACGGTGTCGACGGAGCAGGCAGGCCGACAAACTTGCACAAGGGCTCCCAACCTTCCTTAACGTCATAGACGAGCAATTTGCGCGCCGGAATCTCGCGCTGAACCTCTTCACTGTGACGACGGAAGTACGCCGTCATCGCCGCACGGTCGTGGATGTCGGCACGGATCGAGCGGAACAGAGCCTCGAACATGTCTTTGACGGGAGGCGGCGGGTTATCGGCCGGACCTCGCGGCGCGAATATCGTCGCTTGCGTCGAGTCAAACCACTCGTCCGGATCGCGCACGGAATGGAGCACGAGCGCGTCGGGGTATTCCTTCACGAGTTCGCGCCAGAACGCGGCGCCAGGATAGTCGACCGTCGCGGTGTAGCCGTTGTAGATGGCGCTCCAGTTCGCTTTGCCGTTTGCCGCATCCACCCACAAGGGAATCGATTCCGGATGCTGGAACACCTCGATCATGTGATGGCACGGAAAGCCGAGCTGCTCGAGTGCCGCCTTCAGCGTCGCCGTTCCCGTGCGCCCCAGACCGGAGCCGATAATCTTCAATGCCACGCATTGCCTCCCTGTTAGCTAAGGACCCTCGTTGAGATCGTGTCTGGATGCGTCACAAACAAGTGGAGCCCGCACCCCAGCCCTTGCCGAGCCGGAATGTTAGTGCACACTCGTGGAAGAAAAAAAGAGAGGAAACGACGTGAGGATTGACAACGGGCGGCACGGTCTCGTCCGGTGACAGAGCTGATCGAGGACGCCCCGGCCTTCTCCGAGGTAATGGCACCGACCAAAACCACTCCGGCAACGGAGCGCCTCGGCTTCGGTATCAAGACGGTTTACGGTTCCGGCGCGCTGGTCGAGACCGTCATCAACACGGTGCTCACCGCCTATCACCTCTTCTATCTGACGGCGGTCTGCGGCATGTCGGGCAAGTTTGCCGGCCTCTCGGCATTCATTGGGCTCGCGGTCGACGCGTTCGTCGATCCGTTCATTGGATCCTTGTCCGACAATTCCCGCTCGCGCTGGGGTCGACGTCATCCTTTCATGATTGCGGCTGCGCTTCCTATCACTGTTGCGTTCGGCCTTCTCTTCACCATTCCCGCGTCGTTCAGCGGCACCATCCTCTTCGTCTATGCGACCGGCGTCCTTCTCTGCATGCGCTTCGGTCTCTCCACTTTCGTCATTCCTTTCATGGCGATGGGCGGTGAGCTGACGGATGATTTCCACGAGCGCTCGATCGTCGTCGCGTTTCGTCATGCCTTCGGAATCCTCGCCGGATTCCTGCCGCTCCTGATCGGGCTTCCGCTGTTCCTGAGCGGCGGCAATGTGCTGTTGCGCCAGGCCTACATTCCATACGCTTGGACCTGCGCGGGCATCGTCCTCGCTGGCGCCGTGGTGAGCGGATTCGGAAGCCTGTCGGTGCGCAATCGTCTTCACACGCCGGCAGCTGACGCCGCGCCGATGAATTTCTTTCGCGAAGTGGCGGAGGTCTTCCGCAATCGCTCGTTCCTGATCCTGTTCGGAGCGCTCGTTATCTTTTTCGTGGCGCAAGGGCTCGCGGGCGTGCTCGCGCTCGATACAGCGCTGTTCTTCTGGAAGTTGCCGACCAGCACCATCTCGATGCTTCAGCTGGCGGTTCCGTTTGGCTCCGCAATCGGAATTCCGATCATCCTTACGCTCGCGAAAAGTCTCGAGAAGCGAACCATCGTCCTCGGCGGGCAGCTCGGTTTCTGCCTCGCGCAGATGACACTCCCTTTGCTCAGGATCGCGGGCTTGTTGCCGCCAAACGGTCCGTTGCTGACGCCTATTCTCATCATCAACTTCGTGATCGTCGGGATCACAGTGACCGCGCTCGTGATCGGTTTTCAATCGATGATGGCCGATGCGGCGGATGAACACGACTTCCTGTTCGGCTCGCGGCGCGAGGGCATCTACTTCGCGGGGCTAAGTTTCTCGGTGAAGCTGACCGCGGCCGTGGGGGTTCTGCTCGGCGGCACCGCGCGCGACCTGATCGGGGTACCGACATCAATCGCGCGGCATGGCGGTATGAACATCCATCTTCCGGCGGAAACGATCCGCAATCTTGGACTCGTGTCAGGCCCCGTGCCCGCACTCATCACCATGACCTGCATCTGGATCACTTGGCACTACCAGATCGACCGCAAACGCCACGCCGAGATTAGGGGCGTCCTCGACGAACGAAGACGCGGCTAGACTCCGCGCGAAAGTGGCATCGCAACGAAGGAGCGGTTGGGAGCTATTGTGCCGCAATCGATGCGGCAATCTCCGGCGGTGCCGCTTCCGCTGTGGTTCGTGAATCCGTTGCGGTCCCCTCTGATCTTCGGCGTTCGCTCAGTGCGTCTTGGATGCGCGCAAGATCGTGGCGGTTGATCCGGATGAGCAGCACGAGGAAACCGGGCAACGCCATGAGGATGGCCGCGGTCGGTCCAGCGATCAATGCAAGTTCGATGATTGTGCGCGCGGGGATGTGCAGGTTTGCACCCTTCTCGGCAACCGCGCTCGGAAACGCGATCCAGTCGAGCGAGAGGCCCGCGATAAAGCCGCCGACAGCGCTCGCGGCCTTGTTGGAGAAAGCAAGGCCGGCGAAAAACAGGCCCTCGCGTCGCGCGTGAAACAAATACTCATGCTCGTCGGCTGCGTCTGCCGTCAATGAATAGTAGGTGATGCCGATAATGACCTGACCGGCACCGTCGAGAGCTCTCAGTATCAGAATTGGAATCATGAGGCCCGGACCGGTCGCCGGAAGAATGTCGGCGATCCTGAGCAGCGGCACGATCGCCGCGCCCGAGCAGGTTACGACCAGCGTCGTCACCAGAAGGTGGTGCTTCTCTATGTGGCGCTGCAGCCATGACGTAAGCGGGAACCCGAACACGGCGCCGGCGGCGCTGGCAACTTGGATCGCGAACAGCGCCTCGTTCGAGAATTTCCAGAAGAATTCCGCGTAGTGCAGGCCGAGTTGGTCTTTGAGGCCCTGACTCGCGAAGTAGATCAGGGAACCCACGAACAGGATGACGAAATGGCGGTTCCTGAGGACTTCCACGATCTCGCGCAGGAAACGCAACAGCGGCCGTCCGCTTCTTGGTTCAACCACATGCAGCCGGGAGATCATCCGGCGAGTTCCAAACACGCACATTGTCGCGGCGGCCAAGGCAAGCGCGGCGCTCACCCAGGCGAAAGGTGCGTATCCCTGGCGATGGAGAAGCTCGGTGGAATTGTGCGTGAACACTTTGAAGATGAGCAAAGGACCGGCAATGGAGGCAATGACGCTGAACACCGCGCGATAGGCGACGATGTTCGATCGCTCGACATAATCGTCCGACAGCTCGGCGCCGAGCGCGACATGGGGGACGGAGAAAAGCGAGAGCGACACGCGCACACCGATGGTCGCCAGAGTCAGGTAGGCGAACAGCCCCCAACTCTCGAGGATGGCGGGTGGCGAAAAGAGCAGTCCCAGCGAAAGCGCTAGCGGCAGCGCGGCCAGGAACATCCAGGGATGGCGACGGCCGAACGGCGTCGACGTATTGTCGGAAAGCGATCCGATCAGCGGATCAGCAACCGAATCGATCAGAAGCGCGATGACGAACGAGGCCCCGGCCATTGCGCCCGACAGCCCGCAAACTGCGGTCATATAGAAAAAGAGAAGTCCGAGCGCCGCGTTGGCCATGCCGTCCGCCAGCGCGCCGGAGCCATAGGTCGTCTTTTGAAGAAAAGTAAGTCGCGTTCGGCGGTTCAGCTCGGCCTCGACATTGGAACTGGCGGTGGCGGCTTCGCTGATGGGCACGCTGTTTCCTTGCTCGGCTCGAGATCACCCTTGTCGAAAACTGTGACGCCCGGGTCATTCTTTCAAGCTCGTGCTCTGCAACACGGAAGCGGGTTGGAGGAGCGGGCCGAGTTTCTCTAAGCCATTGTTATAAATGTCTTTACTTCCTATGCACGCACCCGGGCCTCTCCGGTCGAGCAGGACGGGGCAGCGGATGTCATTTCTGGTTGACTTGAGCCGAAACGGGCGTAGCGTTGTCATCCGGAAATGACAACCGACTCGCCCGACACACTGGATCGGCCGCGAACCACGCGCCGGCGGGATGCCGACGCAACCCGCGCCGCGATCATTGACGCCGCGAAGGTTCACTTCGCGCGCACGGGCTACGAAGGGACATTCCTGCGCGACATCGCGGTCGATGCGGGAGTCGATGCGGCGCTCATCAATCGGTACTTCGGAGGCAAGGAAGGTCTCTTCGCAGCGGTACTGAAAGCGACAATCGGCTCCGGCAGGAGACTCAAGCTCTTCGAAGGCGAGCGCGCTCAGGTCGGGCGGGACATCGCCCACATGATGGCGACGCAGTCGGCTCATCACAGCGAGGAGCGCCTTCACGCTTTTCAGTTTCTTCTGCGTGCGGCGACATCGCCGACGACCGCACCCATGCTCAATGTCGCAGTGCAGGAACGTTTCATGGGCCCCATCCGGGAGTGGCTCGGCGGCGAGAATGCCGACGTCCGCTCGCGACTGATATCGGCCTTCTTCATCGGCCTCCTGGTCGAGCGGCTCATTCGCGATGAACCGCTCGGCGAAAGCGAACGCGAACCTTTTGTCGAGCGCCTTGCGCCAATTCTGCAGGCCCTTGTGGACCAATAGACTTCAGCGGAGAGGAAAACATGGACGGTAATATCACCAAGGACACGATGTACGACGCGGTCGCACCGGACGATTTCGAATCCATGATCGAGCTCGACCGATACGAAAAACGTTCGACCGCGTTCGACAAGATCATCTCCGCAACCCACGATCACTTCTGGGATCCACTAGACAGGAAATACATCGACTTCGACGAGCCCTTCGACCTTTCGAAGGAAGCGCTGATGCCGGACGACCAGATCTTCGCGCTTCAAGTTCCTTACGTGCGCGAACATCTGGAGAAGACCGGCCAGAAGACGAAGTTCATCAACGAGATGACGCTGTGGAGCTTCTCGTCGATCCTCCACGGCGAACAGGGCGCGCTCAATCTCTCCGCGTCGCTCTGCCATGTGCTGAAGGACCAGGGCGCACAGGAATATGCCGCGAACCAGACGCGCGAAGAGGCACGCCATGTCACGGCCTTTGCGCGCTATATCAAGTCACGTTGGGGCCGCCCGCGTCCTTGCGGCCAGGCTCTGAAGGCGCTGCTCGTGGAGATCATCCATGCGCCGGAGGTCTACAAGAAGATCATCGGCATGCAGATGCTCGTCGAAGGTCTCGCCATGGGCGCCTTCGCCGCCGGGTACAAGTTCAACCGTGATCCGCTTGCCAGAAAGCTCTTCCAGCTCGTCATTACCGACGAGGCCTTCCACCACAAGTTCGGGAAGATCTGGGCCGACCGCACCGTGCCCAAGATGACGGAAGAGGAGCGCAACACTGTCGAAGACTGGGCCGCGCACTGCTTCCAGTCGCTGCTCTTCAATCTCGGCTCGCCGCAGCAGCAGGCCGCGATGTATCGCGAATTCGGGCTCGATCCCGAGAAGGTGATGCAGGGACTGGTCGAGCTTCGGAGCGACACGCGCCTGCGCGAGCGGCTCAAGGAATCGACCAATATCTTCCGTGTGCTGATCAAGACGTTGATCAAGTCCGGTCTAATCACCGAACGCACGCGCGCCTTCTACGCGACCTATGTCGACATTGATGAGCTTTTCGCCGAAGGCGATCGGATGATCGGCGACGACATAGCGGAGGACGGCATCAAGTATCTGCAGGAGATCAACTTCAAGGATCGCAGCAAGGCACCGATGGCGATCGCGGCGGAGTAGAAGCCATGACAGACATGAACATCACGAAAGACACGATGTACGGCGCGGTCGCGCCGGACGACTTCGAATCCATGATCGAGCTCGACCGCTACGAGAAACGCTCGACCGCGTTCGACAAGATCATCTCCGCGACGCACGACCATTTCTGGGATCCGCTCGACAAGAAGTACATCGACTTCGACGAGCCTTTCGATCTCGAGAACGAGGCGTTGATGCCGGAGGAGACGCAGCCGCTGCTGCGACTTCCCTACGTTGCCGAGAAGCTCACCGACCCCAAGGAGCGCATCCGGTTCATCAATTACATGCAGCTCTGGAACTTCTCCTCGATCCTTCATGGCGAGCAGGGGGCGCTCAATCTCTCGGCTTCGCTTTGTCATGTGCTGAAGGACCAGGGCGCGCAGGAGTACGCCGCGAACCAGACCCGCGAAGAAGCTCGCCACGTCACGGCGTTTGCGCGTTACATCAGATCGCGCTGGGGTAGGCCCGTGCCTTGCGGCGCCGCGCTGAAGGCGTTGATCGTCGAGATCATCCACGCGCCCGAGGTCTACAAGAAGATTGTCGGCATGCAGATGCTGGTCGAGGGGCTTGCCATGGGCGCCTTTGCCAACGGCTACAAGTACAATCGCGATCCGGTGGCGCGGAAACTCTTCCAGCTCGTGATGACGGACGAAGCGTTCCATCACAAGTTCGGAAAGATCTGGGCCGATCGTACGGTGCCGCACCTGACCGAGGTCGAGCGCAATATCGTCGAGGACTGGGCGGCGCATTGCGCGCAGTCGCTCATCTTCAATAACGGCTCGCCCGAGCAGCAACAGGTGATCTATGGCCAGTTCGGCCTCGACCCCGAGCGCGTCATCGCCGACATCATCGAACGGCGGAAATCGAGGGATCCGAAGAAGCGTTTCACGGGTGAGACCAATATCTTTCGTGTGCTGATCAAGACGCTCCTCAACGCCGGGCTCATCACCGAACGGACCCGTGCTTTCTATGCGGCATACGTCGAGTTGGACGAGCTCAAGGGCGAAGGCACGCGCATGGTCGGCGACGACATTGCCGAGGACGGCATCCGCTACCTCCAGGCGATCAACTTCAAGGATCGGCAATCGGTCGCCATCGCCGCCGAGTAAGCGAATAGCGACCAGTGAGTAGCGAATAGGGGCGGCCTCCGCCGCCTCTATTTGCTTCGCTACTTGCTATCGCCCGGCAGCTACCCGCTACTCGCTATTCGCTATTCGCCCTAGTACGCTCGCGCCCAGAACACTCGAGGGAAGAACGCGATGGCCATCGAATATCCGGCAATTCTCGATCTGAAGCGCTCCGGCATGGAGTTCTCGTGGACCGACAGGGAGACGATGCTCTACGCGATCGGCATCGGCATGGGCGCCGATCCGATGGACACGAACGAGCTGCCGTTCGTTTACGAAGGCAACCTCAAGGCCGTGCCGACACTCGCCTCCGTCGTCGCCTGGGGTGCGCAGCCGGGCAGCATGAACATCAACTTCATGATGGTGGTCGACGGCGAGCGCACGATCACCTTCCACAAGCCGATGCCGGGCGCGGGCAACATCGTGGCCGAGTCGCGCGTGGTCGGCGCGTGGGACAAGGGCGCCGGCAAGGGTGCGGTCATCTCGACCGAGACGGTGTTGCGCGAAAAGGCCAGCGGCGACAAGCTTGCGACGCTCCTGGGCTCACTGTTCGCGCGTGGCGATGGCGGTTTCGGCGGCCCGAGCGAGGGTCAGCCATCACCCCATCAGGTTCCGAGCCGCGGGCCGGATCGTTCCGTCGATATTCCGACGACGCCGAACCAGGCGCTGATCTATCGTCTGTCCGGCGATCGCAATCCGCTGCATGCCGATCCGGGCTTCGCCAAGGTGGCGGGTTTCCCGCGTCCGATTCTGCATGGCATGTGCACCTACGGCGTCACCTGCCGCGCGGTGCTGCAGACCTACGCGGAATACGATCCGACGCGCTTCAGGAGCCACGGTGCGCGTTTCTCCGCGCCCGTGTTTCCGGGCGAGACGATCACGGTCGATCTCTGGAAAGACGCGAACGTGATCTCGTTCGAAGCGCGGGTGAAGTCCCGCAACGTGACCGTGATCAAGAACGGGAAGACGGAATTCGCGTAACCAGAGTCGAGAAATAGAGACAAATAGTCGTCATCGCCGGGCTTGTCCCGGCGACCCATGAACAACGATCCATCAATGCGCCGGCTTGCCGGCGCACGCTTAGGGTTCTTCGCGGCTGATCTGACTTGCGTGTGGGCTCGCAAGCTCGCCCATTGCAACATGAGTGGCCATGGGTCGCCGGGACAAGCCCGGCGATGACGACCTCTCTGATCCCGACCTCTGACTTCCGCTTTCCGAAATCAAGGCTCTGGATCAAGGGCTTTCGCCGACGCGCTCGTCTGCTCGATGAGTTCGACCTCAAGCTCTTCTTCGCTTTCGCCAATCGCCTCGCGCGACATGACCGATGATTGCGCGCGGCGCCTGCGCGGCTCCTCGACCAGCCACACCATCAGGACCAGTGCGGTTGCCTCGAGCGCGATCGAAAGCGTGAAAACAGCCGTATATCCAAGAGCAACGACGATTGCGCCGACCGCGATCGGACCCAGCGCCATCGTCGTGTTCTCCGACGTGTTCGAAAGTGCGAGCCGCATAGCGATGTCATCACGGTGACCAAATTCGAGCACGATGTTTTGTGCCGAAAGCTGATAGCCCGCATTGGCGACACCGGAGAGAAAATACGCGACCGTGATCAGCGCGAGGCTGTGGGCGTTCATGATCAGCGCCGCTGCCGCTATCCAGAATACGAGTGCGCAGACGAAGGTCGACTTGAAGCCGTATTTGTCGGCGCCATAGCCCCAGGCGAGGTTGGTCAGCGTGTCCGCGCCCAGATAGACGAGCGAGAGCACGCCGATCACCGTTCCAGTGACGTGGATGACTGTGCTCGCATAGACGATGAAGAAGGGCGCGGCAACGCGGCCGGCAATG
>JACXTT010007738.1_pt1 | contig 15067 bp, 13 predicted proteins | sample 9270951 | NCBI WGS metagenome assembly JACXTT01 (sample SAMN15532306, study PRJNA645909) | rock metagenome | isolation source: weathered quartz diorite | place: Puerto Rico | collected 2017-06-21
CATGTTGGGCATGCTTGCGCGCAGGGTTTGCCCGGGTCGCGGGCGGCGGCGGGTTGTGGACGCGGTCGCGGTTGTCGTGCGGGCGTCCAGCGGGGTCATTGAAACCGTCACCCGGGCGGCGAATTTCTTCGTCCCGCCGGTCTTGAAGCCGTACGGCGAAGTTGCCCGAAGCCAGCTCGGAAGGCCCCGCCGTCAGTTGCTGGATGGGACGGCTGACGTGGTGCGCAAGCAATGCCAGCAGAACCAGCGATCCCAGCCAGACCGACGACGCCAGCAGCACCCACGTCGAAATGAATCCGCCGCGCAGGTTGCGCGACTGTTCCTGGTTGACCAGCTTGCGCGCGTCGCGGTATTGCTCATCCAGCTGGTTCATGGGGAGCGATAGCGCGCGCGAATAGATCAGAGCCTCACCCGGCCGCCGCACGAAGTAATCCAGCCGGTCGCCGTCTCTGCCGCTGCGTACGAAGCGCTCGCCATCGCCGCTCGCCCAAAAATTCCGCAGCGCCTCGGGCCACGTGGCGGCGTTGCGCTCGTAGTAATGCTGGGGCGTCGAGCCGCCGCCGAGCGCCGATGCCTTCAGATCGTCACAGGCTTGACGGTAGTATTCGCGGCCGGTTTTCTTGAGGGATTGCGAAAGTGCGTCCAGTTCGCGCGTGGAGCGATAACGCAGGCTGATATCCAGCAGAGACGTGGTAATCCACAGCGTTGCGCCCCAGGGCACAATGGTGGCGGCGAGGAAAATCAGGATGAGCTTGTTTCGAAGCCGATTCACCCGCTTCGCGAACTCCGGCTCTCGCGTTTCAAGTCGCCGAGCCGTACCGGCCCAGCGACCGCTTCCCAGTGCATCTGCTGCGGACGGGCAGGATTGCTGAAAAGCTCGATCAGACGCGCCAGATTGATGCCCGAATCCCCGACCACGGCGGCCTGGTCCCGGGCGTCCTCCGCGCGCAGCTCCAATCTTACCCAGAATGGCCGCTCCGGAGCGACGCCGTCGATCCCGAGCGCCAGATGGTCCAGGCACCAGGCTTCGGCGGCCTGCGGCGAGAGGTTGGTCGCGCGGTCGTGCTCTACTCCGGCGCTGGTTACCGAGAACTTCTCTTCCCAGACGTCGTAGCTCACCACGAACCGCTCCACCGCGCGTTTGATCGCGGGCGCGTTGACTTCGGTGGAAAGGGAAAGCTGGGCGAAAAACACCAGCGTGGCGCCATCCTTCAATTTTTCCAGAGGTTTCCCTGTGAGAAAACGGAACTGCGGGGCCTTAACGCGCAGGTCGTCACCGTCCAGACGCACCCGTAGGGATTGGGCCGAAAGGCCCAGAATAAGAGGCGCGCCGAAGCTCGCCATCAGCCACCATCTTCTGGTGACCTTTGGCATCAATAGTTCATGCCGACCATAAAGACTGGTGACACGCGGCCGCCCTTTACCGGGAAGGCCATCGCCACCTGAAATGAGCTCTTGCGGAGCCCCACGCCCACCGAATGTCGCGCCACGATGCCCTGCCCAGGGTCCCATATGGCGCCGGCATCGTAGAATGCCTCGAAGAGGCCATACCGGTAGTCGAGCGAATTGTGCACCACACGGCTTCCGCCCAGCGGATCGAGATCATACTTATTCCAACCCCGTAGCATGGAACTGGTTCCGAGCACGTAGCGCTCGAATAGCGGGGCGTTGCCGGTAATCAAGCCGGCCACGGCTTCGTCCGTCAGGCTGTGCTTGCCCAGTGTCACCGAGTATCGCAGTTCCCAGCGGTGGCGCGTGTAGGCAAAATCACTGTCTAACGCTTTGGTGGCCGCGCGCAGGCTGTAGCCTGCCTCCAGATCCTGTTGATCGGCGCCCCAGCCCTCGAACTGGTGCTCGTAGCGCACAGTTGTAATGGCGGCATTCGCGGCTTGGGTACGGGCGGCCGGAAACTGGGTGTCGAATCGCTGAAAACCTGCTCCGAAGGAAAACGTCAGGTCCCGGGTCACCGCGATACTGGCCAGAGGCTCGAAATTCTGCCGCGTGCGATAGATTCCGAGGGAGCCATCCGGGCCAAGGGCAGTCAACGTCGAGCGGTTCCATTGCTCGCGGTAGCTCGCAAAGTCGAAGCGAAGGCGGATGCGATCGCTGCCCAGGCGCCGGTTTTCGTAGCGCGCCCGCACGCCGGTGTAACGTTCGGCCAGCTCGTCGTCATCGCTCACCAGGCCCGCTGTGAACCGGTTATTGCCGGAAATGACGGTGCCGTTCACGGCGCCGGTCAAACCTTCGGCCGAGTGGTAGAGAAATTTGGGAACTGAGAGATCGAACTCGGCGCGGCGGTGCGCCACTTCGAGCGCAATTTTCACGTGATCCGGGGTGTTACCCCGCAGGATTCTCTGCGAGACCGTGCGGACGTGGAGCTCGTCGCGGATGCGCCGTGCCAGGTCATTCACCGCCGCGGTATTGAATTTCTGCCCGATGAGCTTCTCCAGATCCTGCCGCAGGCCGCGGCTGATGCGAGACTCGATCTCCGGTGAAAGTTCCACCTTTTCAATGGTATAGCGTGAATTGACGTTAAATTCGACCGGTAGGAAGGTCGGCGGCTGATTTCCGCCCCACAGGCTGGCGCCCGAGATCAGGAGACTAATCAGCGCATGTTTCATGGCGGGCGAAGATGCAAGGGTAGGGCCGGGGACTGCGGGCCTTTGCCGTCAGGGATTTAGGGGTTGATGGCCTGTGCCTGCCCTTCACAGGTGTTGCCCCGGAGGTTGGACCTAAAGGACCTTCGCGAGTTCGGCGGCGAAAGCGCTCCGGACCTGCTCCTTGTCCTTCGACGATCTTTTCGGACGGCGGCGCTGTTGAGGCTGTTCCCGGGTTGTGATAACGGTTGCGCCAGGATTCGTCTTGCCCTTGGCGGGCTGGGCCGGGTTGGCACGCAACAGTTTGCCTTCGAGAGGCGCGCGGTCAAAACGACGGATGATGGACTGCATTTCCTCCGTCGTCGGTGCGTCCACGAACGCGAAGCCTTTCGACTCCTGCGTCTCGTGGTTGCGGATCACCTTGATGGAATCCGCTACCAGGTCTTCCGCTGCCAGCCATCCTTTGATGTCATCGGCGGTGACCCATGTGGGTAAATTGCCAAGAAAAACAGTAAAACTCATTCAGTGACTTGTGTACTCCGTTGGTTGGATTTTGGCGTTCAAAGGGGAAGGATTCCGATCAACTGTCAGATTGATGATATCAGGGAGCGGCGCGACTTGCAAACGCACCTTTGCCGGAATTTGACCTTATTCGAGAGAGAATGAGGGAGGCCACGATGCAGGATCCACGCCAGGTCTATTCTCAGCTGCTGGGAGAGCGGCGCGCCGATATCGCCCGCCGAGAGGGGAGCCACCGGAAGTTGGGCTACGGAAAGCTGGCCGCCGCAGCCGCAGTGGCGGTAGTGGTGTGGATGGCGCTCAGCCATGCCATTTCCATCGTCTGGGTGGTGCTTCCGGCCGCGACGCTGGTCACGTTGTCGGTGCTCCACGAACACCTGCTGCGTCTTGTCGATCGGCGGCGGCGGGCGGAACGGTATTTCCAGAAAGCGTTGGCGCGCCTGGACGGAAAATGGGCGGGAACCGGAGAGGCCGGCGACCGCTACCTGGACCCCGCCCATCCTTATGCTCAAGATCTGGACCTGTTCGGCAAGGGCTCACTCTTCGAGTTGCTGTGTACCGCGCGAACGCACATCGGCGAGGACACGCTGGCGCAGTGGCTTTTGGCGCCTGCCGATCCCGACACAGTCCGCGGGCGCCACGAGGCTTTGATGGAGCTGCGGCCTCGCCTGGATCTGCGGGAGGAACTGGCGGTTGTGGCCGAAGAGGCGCGGACGGGCGTCGATCCTGTAGCGCTCGCGGCGTGGGGCGAGCGTCGGGCGCTGCTCGAAAGCCGTTCGCTACGCGCCGGCGCATTCGCCCTGAGTATCCTCGGCGGACTGGGCTTCTGCGCTTTCCTCGGGTTCGCCGGGTACGAACTAGGGATAGCCAAGATCTCTGACGCTGCCTCAATTTGGCTGCGCGATGTCTTCTTTCTCGCCCTGCTTGTCAACGCCATTTTTCTGCATCGCGTGCGTACGCGGGTGCAGGCGGTGGTGGCGGCCGTGGACGAGTCGGCGCACGAGTTGAAACTTCTGTCAGAAGTGCTGGTGCGGCTGGAGCGGGAGCGTTTCCAATCGCCTGTCCTGGCCCGCCTCCGCGCGTCGCTGGATTCGGAGGGCGATCCACCATCCAAGCGCCTGGCCCATCTCAACCGGCTGATGGAGCTGCTGGATTCGCGCGAGCACTTGATCGTGCGGCTCCTGGAACCATTCGCGCTATGGACGACGCACCTGGCCTTCGCGGTGGAACGCTGGCGGCAACACAACGGCGCAGCGGTGCGGCGATGGCTCACGGCAACCGGCGAGATCGAGGCGCTGTGCTCGCTCGCCAGCCACGCCTTCGAGCATCCAGACGATCCGTTTCCCGAATTCACGGTGGAGGCACCCTGGATCGAGGCGGAAGGCATCGGGCATCCGCTCATCCCCGAGGAGCGCGTGGTCCGCAACGACGTGCGGATCGGCGGCGCGCTGCGAGTGCTGGTGGTGAGCGGCTCGAACATGTCGGGCAAGAGTACGCTGCTGCGGACGCTCGGGATCAACGCCGTGCTGGCGCAGGCCGGCGCGCCGGTGCGGGCACGCCGGTTGCGCATGTCGCGCCTGGCAGTGGGTGCGTCGATTCTCATCACGGACTCGCTGCAGGGCGGCGTGTCGCGTTTCTACGCGGAGATCCTGCGGCTCCGGCAGATTCTGGACCTGACCGCCGGATCGCTGCCGGTCCTGTTTCTGATCGACGAATTTCTGCACGGGACGAACTCGCATGATCGCCGTATCGGCGCCGAGGCGCTGGTGCGTGGCCTGGTGGAGCGCGGAGCCATCGGATTAATCACCACACACGACTTGGCGCTGGCCGACATCGTGCAACTGCTCGGCGAGCGCGCCGCCAACGTGCACTTCGAGGATCAAATCGAAAACGGACAGATCCGCTTTGACTACGCGCTGCGCGCTGGTGTGGTGCAGAAGAGCAATGCCATCGAGTTGATGCGGTCGGTGGGGCTGGAGATTTGAAGGGGGAGCGATTGGGACTGACGCACGACCCTTGGACGTCAGGGAACGCGGCATATCAGGACCAATGCGCCCGCCAGACATGGGGATTTCGCGACAGCTATTGGCAAACCGGTTGACCGGTTCGGATTTTCGACAGGGTACCGAAACCGACGAGCCCCCGCGAAGTCTCAAGCTCTGCGACTCCTTCACGCAGGCAATGATTGAGCTCGTGAAATTAGACACGACGCATCAGTAGGACACCCCAAGGCCCACAGGGGGGAAATCTCTGCGCCGCACCCGCTTGCAACTTCGCGTGGTACAACTTCATTCGAATTCACGGCACGTTGAGAGTAACTCGCCAATGGAAGCGGGAATTGCGTATCGGGTGTGGAATTTGGGCGAACCTGTAGCGTAGGATTAAAAGCGAGCGCGATTTAACTTCAATCTGGCTGCCATCGCTCTGGGTGCTGTCAACACTCCAGCGCGGCGTAAAACGCGGCCCGATTGAGCGGAGTTCGCAGCTGCCCATCCCGGGATCGACCTGGGATGAGACAGCACGCGCGAGAAGGAAAGACCGTGCCAACATCAGCCACCGCCCGATGGCCTGTTCCAAAGTCCGAGGATGAGTGGGAGGACATGGTTCTCGACGCAATGAGGTTGCGTTGGGGAGACGCCGACGCACGCCGGAACGGACGTCGAGGCCAGCGGCAGAACGGCGTGGATGTGTATGGCCGGCATATGTCCAAGGACGAGAATGCGGGAGCACAGGCCAAGAACTCCGAAACCATCACGGAGGCCATCATCCGCGACGAAATCTCGAAGGCAGAGACTTTCACTCCCTTCTTGGGCCGGTACTACATTGCGCTATCTGGACCACGCGACTCTGACATAGAGAAGCGAGTTCGACTGCTCTCGGAGTCGAGGGAGGCTACCGCCCGGTTCCCCGTCGAGATTCTCTTCTTCGATGACATATGCCAAGAAATTTGTGCGCGGCCCGACCTTGTCGCGAAGCACTGGCCAGGGTGGAGCACAGGCCACGGTTTGCGAATCGTTGATGTCGCTGTTGAGGATGAGACTTCCCCCACGACAGTGGACATTAAGCTCCGAAATATAGGCAGCGAGGTCCGCTTCATCAAAGAGGTGAGAATCGACGTCCTACGAGTGGGGATCCTCGACACTCTCGCGCGCCGATTTCGAGAGCAGCCTGTGACTGGCGAATACAACGTTGACTTCGACCCGAGTCGCCCGACGCCATATTCTATAATCGTCCCCGTTTCACAGGTCGTCGATCCAAACAACACGGACCGCTTTCAATTGCGGCTGTCGTACACATCTGATTTCAACTGGTCGTTCGTTCGACGAACGCTCGTTCACGCGATGCTCACCCTCGTCCATGATGAGGACAACGCTACGCCAACCCCCGTCCTTCTCCTGTTCAACGTCCCGCCACCGCGTGTCATTTTGGGTGAGCGCGGCTTCAGTGATGAAGCGTATGTACAGCGCGCCCGTGATAACGTAACAATCCTGGAAATGATGCTGGCTCTTCCAGCACAAGCGAGCCCAGTTATTGAAAAACTCCGCATGTCGGTCAACAGCGAAAAAAAGAGGAGTCAAGAGGGACCAGCATGACAATGTTTTCGTGGCTTGAGGTCCATCGAGCCCGCCCTGGCAACTCATCGCGGGAGAAAACGGGTCAGCCTGGAGTGTGCGATCGTTTCGCAGGTCCCACCGGAGACAGAGGACTAGGTATCCAGAAAAAAAAGCGGTGAAAGGGAGAGCGTTCTCGCACGGGTGCCACGATTACTCCCGCGACACGCCGTTCCCGGAATGCGGTCGGTGGCGCAGGAGATTTGACGCCAGAAATCTCTCGCTTTGCGCAAACTGCGCCGAGCCGAGTGCGTTTCCCACTTCTACGGCTGCAAGGCCATCGTTACTTTTCCAGCGGGACCGCTGTAGGTCAGCTCGAGCGAATGAATTTTCTGGGTCTTACCGCGGTACTCGAAGAAAATCAATCCGGCTTGGGGAAGGGCGCGGTCTCCTTCCGGAAGAACGGCCTTCTGCACGTGCTGCTGCATCGCGCGCCTTAGCTCCATGGGCATTTTGGGCGGCGGCGGAGGCGGATCGTTTCCGCCACCTCCACCACCACCACCGATACTGGTTTTTGACTTCGCTGCCGGCGCTTCCGGCGGCGCCCATTCGGGATCAGTAAGCGAGCCGAAGATCAGGGCGTAAGGCTGGCTGGACAAGGGCGTCTTTTTTCCGCTGATGCGCAGGGAAAAGTCCTCGATGGATATCTTGATCCTTTCCCCGGGCGAGCCGAACAATCCCATTTCGACCGCCACATATTCTTCGGTGGAGAACGTCCCTTCCAACGTGGGGACGGAGTGTCCCTTGAACTCCGCCGCAACCGTGACCGTGCCCGCCTGAGCGTGAGCCTCATAATCGGCGGGAGTCGCTCTGGGCGGCAGGCCCTTCTCTTCGTTGATTTGCGCGTCCTTACTGGGCGGGTTTTGCCCTTGCACGCACAGGCAGAGAGCCGCGATGCATGCACCGATTCTCAACACAGAGGCAAGTCGCATTCCAGCTCACAAGCTAGCACAATCGAAGGTCTGGTTGGTTGGCACCAGGCGCCCTCTTGCTTTACTCCGGCGCCGCGGCCAACAATAGGCAAAAGCCATGTACAAAACAAGAGTCGCCGCGCTCGCCATTAACGGTCTGCTGGGAAATCCGCAGCAGAATTTGGACGCGATCGAGTATTGGTCCAAGCAGGCCAAACAGGCCGGCGCCGACCTGGCGTTGTTCCCGGAGCTTGTCGTCCACGGGCATTGCGCGCCCGACACCTGGTATCAGGCCGAGCCGGTTCCTGACGGTCCGTCTACCGAGCGCCTCTGCCGGATTTCCCGCGACCTCGACCTGTTTCTTTCAGTGGGACTCAGCGAGAAAGAGCACGACATCGTTTACAACACACAGGTGCTCACCGGGCCGAATGGATTCATCGGAGCGCAGCGAAAGCTTCACATGTCGCGCGATGAGGCGCTTTTTTATACCGGGGCGAAGCAGGCGCCAGCGGTATTCGATATCGGCAAATGCCGCGTCGGCACGAGTATTTGTTTCGACGGTACATTCCCGGAAGTCTCGCGCATTCTGGCGTTGCATGGAGCCGACGTGCTGCTGATGCCTCACGCGGCGCGCATGACGATGTGGACGGACGACCCCGAATCGGTGAAGCAAGCCGCGGCGGCCCCGGTGAACTACTTCACGAGGCTTTACGCGGCGCGCGCTTACGAGAACGCCTGCTTCGCGGTGGTTTGCAACCAGGCTGGACGCGCGGGGTACGTGGATACCTATCCGAAAGATAGCGAAAACCAGCCGCATCACGCCGGCGGCTGCGTGGTTTTCGATCCGTTGGGCGACGTCGTGGCGCAAACCGGGGGAACGTGCATTCGCGAAGAAATGCTGATCGCCGATCTGGTTCCCGAGAAGCTGTGGGAGGCGCGCAGCAAGCCCAACTACGCGCTGCGCCATCGCCGGCCCGAATTATACAAGGCGCTCAGCGAATAGCGGGATTCGCGTCGTACGTGGCGGTAACTTCGCGGCTCTCGCGGGCAAAAGCGACGCGTAGTTGTCGTCCGACGCAAAGTCGTGCTGGAGGTCACGCGAGCAGTTCATGAATAATCTCTCCAAGCTTGAGGAACGCCTCGTATCCAGAGGGTTTTCGGAAGTAGGCTGTCGCTCCTAGGGCTGCGCTCTTAGCCCGATCCTTCTCCGCGTCCGATGACGTCACGACAAGCACCGGCACGCTTGCGCATCTCTCGCTTTGTCGTATGCGCGAGAGCACCTCAAACCCACTTGTTCTGGGAAGATTAAGATCGAGAAGAAATAACCGGGGGCACGCGGCACTCTCATCCGACTCAATCCGGGCAATGAATCCTGTGGCCTGCTCGCCGTCCTCCAGAATGTGAAGCTCGACATCCAGACGGTGGGCAGCGATTGCCTCTTTGACGAGGAACACATCTGTCTGGCTGTCTTCAATCAGCACGATCAACGGAATGGTGGTGGACATCTTGCTCAGGCCGGGATAGTGAAGAGGAACTTTGACCCGCATCCCAGCTCGGATTCGACCCAGATTCGTCCGCGGTATCGCTCGACGATGCGCTGGCAGATGGCCAGACCCATACCGGTGCCGGAATATGCTTGGTTGGTGTGCAAGCGCTTGAAGATTCCGAAGATAGCCTTCCTGTACTCCGGCGCTATGCCAATCCCGTTATCTTCGACGCAGAACAACCAATGCTTACCCTCTCTTCGGGCGGTGAGGCGGATGTGTAACGGCTCCTCTCTCCGATACTTAATGGCATTGCCAACCAGATTCTGAAACACCTGCTCCAGGTGACTCGCGCGCATTCGCACCATCGGCATCTCACCGATGGTGATGCACGCACCGCTTTCCCGAATCGCGCCGGCAAGATTTTCAAGGGCCGCGTCCAAAGGTCCCCTCGCGCAAATCGGTTCGGGAGCGTCATCTGAAATGCTGGAAGCGTGGGCATAGGACAGCATGTCGGCGAGCAGTCCTTCCATGCGTTGCGCCCCGGAATGTATAAAACTGAGAAACTCCTTGCCTCTCTGATCGAGGAACTGCTCGTAGTGTTTCGTAAGCAGTTCGCTATAAACGGAAATAGTTCTGATCGGTTCCCTGAGATCGTGGCTTGCGGAATGCGCAAACTGCTCTAAGTCCGCATTCGCCTGGATTAGTGCCTCCTGGCGACTGCGCATTTCATATTGCCGCAGGCGAGCGCGCAGAGCCGCGCGTACGGCGCTCTCCATAGTCTCGGGACGAACGGGCCGCTCGATAAGCGTAAAGTTCCCAAGCGGCTCCAGCTCTTGGGCTCGGCGCTTGCTCTCGGCCGAGGGTCTTCCACTGTGCGTGAGAATGACAAAAGGCATGTCGGACCACGGGGGTTGCGAGGCGAGCCACGCAGCCAGAGCCTGGACATGGTCCGCCGTGAGCGCCTCTTCGGCTATGATCGCGGTGCCGGCCCCTTCCGCCAGCAATGCAATCAGAACCTCCGCATCTGGAGATGTTTTGGTTTCGATATCCAGAGCCGCCAGCGTGTCTGCCAGGAGCCGGGCGTCTCGCCCCAGGGGCGCGAGAATGAGGACGCGCATTTCGCTGGCGCATCTGCGAAACATTTACGACTCATCTTGCGCGTTAAGAAGACGTGCGTCTTTCCCGTGGAAGCGAGGAACTCCGGTAAGGATTCCGTCGAACTGCTCTAAGACTTCGCCGATTCGTATACCGGTTGCTCCAATTTGCATTTCCCGCAGAGTACGCTCGTGCGCGCCTCGGCGCTTCTTGACCACCGAAATCGCCTGGCGTACTTTCCCTGCCGCTTCGAAGAAGCGAAGCAAGACAACTGTGTCTGCAAGAAAGCTGACATCGACCGGCGATAGCATCATGGATCCCAGCATGCCGTGTTGCGCGATCGTTAGAATCGTCACGACGCCCCTTTGGCCCAGGTAGGTCAGTAGTCCATGCAAGTGGATCAGCAGGAAGCGTTCGCTGGGCATGCCGTTGAGATAGCCATTCAGGCTGTCGATTACGATGAAACGCACTCTCCGCTGTTCGACCATACGACGAACCCGAGTTGCAAATTCACCAGGCGATAACTCGCCGATGTCCACCTGCACCAGCTCCAATCGTCCTGACGCAAGGTGCGGTTTAAAATCCATGCCGTATCCCGCCGAGCGTCCGAGAAAAGTTTCACGGCTCTCTTCAAACAAAAAGCACCCCACCGGCTCGCCCCGCTCCAAAGCCGTCAACATGTATTGGGAGCACAGTGTGGACTTCCCGCATCCTGCGGGTCCAAGCAGGAGGGTGCTCGATCCCCGGTCGAGCCCACCGCCCAACAAGGCATCAAGCTGTTGACTACCGCTCCCAGCTGATCCTTCGTACTCGACCGTGGCTGTGTCGCTTGCGGAAAGCCTGGGATATACCTCAATACCGCCGGTGTGGATAACGAAGTCGTGTAGGCCGTCCTGGAAGCGAATTCCACGCAACTTAAAAATGTGGAATTGACGGCGCGTATTGCCGTATTCGCGAGTTTCACGCTCCAAGCGAAGAACCCCGTGAGCGATGCTCTGGAGTTGCCGCTCTGATTCGCGAGTGGTGCGATCGTCAAGCACCAGAACCGTACATTTCCTGCCCGCGAAGAACTGCTTGAGTCCGAGAATTTCGCGCCGGTATCGCACACTGGTCTGCGACAGGATCTTGAGTTCCGAGACTGAATCGAGCGCCACTCGCTCGGGGTTGAGTCGCTCGACTTCTCCGGTTATTTGCTTGATTGTCTCTCCGAGCTCCACATCGGACGGGTGGTAGACCGTGTAGTCTGCCTCTTCCTGGAGCCGCTCAGAAAAAGAATTTAGTTCCAGGAGGTCAATACCGTCCAACGACCAACCGTGGGAGGCGGCGACATCGCGCAATTCGTCCAAAGATTCCGATAGCGTTACGTAAAGCGTCCGCTGGCCTAAACGAACTCCTTCGCGAAGGAACTGAAGCGCCAGGGTCGTCTTGCCCGCGCCGGGATCGCCCTCTACAACATAAAGCCGGTGAGAGGGAAGCCCCCCGCCAAGCACATCGTCTAAACCGGCAATCCCCGTAGTCTGCTTTTCGACTTCCCTCGGTGATGTTCCCGTGCTGCTCACAACAATCTCCATATTGGTTCAACCTAGATGGGTTACTTCCCGGCACACGCGCCGCTGAGCAAGCACTTCGATGCTACAGCATGATGGTGATCTTCGCAATGACGCGATTAGGGCCTGAAGACAAAGAAAACCTTCAGAACTTCCAGTGATTTGGGCAAATCGTAAGTCGGTCGGAACCGGCGTATGGAAAATCAACTAACAGGTGACGTGCCCGCCGTCAGCACCTTGCGTCTCGCTGCTCTTGTAGCCTCCGCAGATTCGAACAGGTAGCCTCGGATACTTCGGAAACCGGGGGTCTGTGGCCGAGAGTCCGCAAAGGTGGAACACGGTCCCGCGGTCCGATTTTATGACCTTGGCGTGCGCGCAATCGAAGCAGAGGCCCACTGATGCAGCCTGGTCCTGCATGACCGCTTCATTGTACGACCGTGGCCAGACTGGCAGGACACTCGACTCCGGCATGCCGTACGCGGTGATCTGTGCGAATCCTATCTCCCTCGCAGACAATTCAAAGACGCCTCGGGACCGTGCCGCACACTGACCATACACGCGCGGAAAGGATGAAAGGCAAGTTTTCTGCTGACGGAGACACTCGACTCTTCACTTCACTGCGCAAGACACGTACCCGCTCGCGACTGAGACTCCTGACGTACACGCCGGCAGGGCCCTGTCCGAGGAGAAACGGGTCCCAGTAGTCAGCAAAGGACTCAAAACTCATCGTGACCGTCTGTGGCTGCTCGTGGACGTTCTCCAAGCCGCCCTTTCGCCATAGCTCTGACAGTTCACCTGCCCGGCACAGGGGCATGTGCTTCTCGTCACATGCTTCGGCCTTCGCGTCGATACTCACCGCGCTATCCCAGAACGCCCGGAGCATCCGCATCCCATCTCCATAGTCCCAGACGGCTGCCGAGATTCGCGCCCCAGGTTTGGTGACGCGACGCATCTCCCGTAGGGCTTTCCTGGGATCAGGGATGAAGTTGAATACCAGCAGGGAGAGGCTGGCGTCAAAGCTTGCATCGGCAAAACCCAACTGTTGTGCATCGCCTTCCTCGAAGCTGACGCGATCCGGAAATGCATTCCTACTGTTGGCGTATGCGACGTATTCTTTGGATGGGTCGATCCCGCGCACATGAGCCTGCGGCTTCCGCTCCACCAGGGTAAAGGCCAATGCTCCTGTACCCGAGCCAACGTCGAGAAACCGTCCCCGATCTGACACTTCAGTGAAATCCACGAGTTGGGTAGCCACCAGCCGACTCCAGCGGCCCATGAATCGCTCGTATGCTTCGGCGTCGGCGAACATGCCTTGCCTCCTGTTCTGGCCGCACAGGACCGGAGCCGCAGAGATGGAGAAGAATGCCCTCCGCGAGAACATCATTCGATTCTAGTTCAGGAACAAGCTGTGACCCGCTTTCCAAACCCTCTACACCGCCCGTCCACCGTTGGTGAAATTCGGCGCGTCGCGAGCCACAAGTCCGAGGCGCCAACTACGCGTCAACGTGGATTACTTCCGAGCGGCCCATATTCGCCAACTGCCCGTCAACCTCAGTGTGCGATTGGCGATCGGGCATCCAAAATCATGCACCGACCGCAAAGGCGCTCGCATCGTAGGAGGGAGTGTTATGAAAGCTGCAGTCGTTCCCGCTGCGAGCAGTTCGTGGCAGATCAAAGACGTTCCCCAACCTCAACCCGGACCTAATCAAGTGCTGGTGAAGATGCATGCAAGCGGCATCTGCTACACCGACGTACATCTAACCCTCGGACACTTTCCCGGACTTTTTCCCCGAATCTTAGGCCACGAGCCTGTAGGCGAGATCGTTGCCGTGGCTCCCGACGTCATCACGCGAAAGGTAGGCGACCGGGTGGGCACGGCATGGATTCAATCCACGTGTGGACGTTGCGAATGGTGCCAGCGCGGCCGCAGGATGTTCTGTCCCTATATGAAGGGCACGGGAGTCGATGTACAAGGCGGTCACGCGGAGTACATGCTGATGAATGCCGACGCCACCTATCTGATTCCCGACAAGGTTTCCTACGAACGAGCCGCCCCGATCTTCTGCTCTGGTTACATAGTCTATGGCGGGCTTCCCTGGGCCGGTCCCAAGCCGCATGAGCGCGTGGCCGTGCTTGGAATCGGCGGGCTTGGGCACCTGGCAGTGCAATACGCAAAGGCTGCGGGCTTCGAGACCATCGCCGTTTCGCACTCCCCCGATAAAGACAAGATGATCCGCGACCTTGGCGCGGATGAAATTGTCCGCGACGGAAAGAGCCTTGCTGCAGCGGGGGGCGCAGATGTGATCCTCAGTACTTCCAATTCGACCAGGTCCATGGTGGACAGCATTCAGGGACTGCGGCCGGACGGCCGGCTTGTCGCTATGGGTGCCGACGTGGAGCCGCTTTCGATTTCTCTGATGGACCTCATCGTGAAGCGCATTCGGGTCATTGGCAGTCAGCAAAACGGCCCCGAATATCTTTACGAGGCCCTTGATTTCGTAGCGCAAGGAAAAGTCAAAACGATCGTCGAGACGTACCCATTGGCAGAGGCACCGGAGGCCTACGAGCGCGTTGCGGAGGGCAAGGCCCGATTCCGCGCCGTCCTCACAATGTAATCGCCGATCCGAGCGATCACCGCCGGTTTCGGGCGGATCACGCGCCATCAGGACCTTGGCCAGGGTGTCGTCCAGTTGACGGGAAACGCCTTGCTCGTAGAAGTGGGCGGTGAACTCGCCGGCGGTTCGACGCAAGCTTGCGCCGCGTGGTAGGCCGCCCGCGAACTTGGAAGCGATCACTGGCCGGATGTCATCTCATCGTGGTTCGGTCCACTACGAAAAATCGATCGCGGAGGAGTTCTGGGCTGGGCCAGCGCTTGAACCTGACGTCAACTTATTTACTCAATGCTTATACGGCGATGCTAGCGAAACAAAGCTCACAGGACTTGGCGGCCGCCAAAATAACCTCTGGATGCGCCGAGCTCAACTTCGGGGGTTATCCGTACCTATGACGACCCGAGTCAGGTCATCACTGATGGTTGAGGGACACCACCTGGACTCGATGTGCTCGATCACCAACTCAGTGCCGCGCGCATGGCTGACGAACGGCCGCGTGCGCGGATCGTACATAGTATCGGTCAGATCCCGCACCAGGACCACTTGGAAACCGAGCCGTGTCATTTTCCGGAACCCGGAGGGGCGGTTTAGGATACCGAAGTTTGTTTGGGTTCCCATACAAGCGAAGTTGCGTGTTCCCTTTCTTCTTGAAGAAGTTTATAATTTCCTTTCCGTTTCTGCTATTTTT
>JACXTT010007739.1_pt1 | contig 15064 bp, 23 predicted proteins | sample 9270951 | NCBI WGS metagenome assembly JACXTT01 (sample SAMN15532306, study PRJNA645909) | rock metagenome | isolation source: weathered quartz diorite | place: Puerto Rico | collected 2017-06-21
GATCGGATTTGGAATTCATCCGCACCGCGCCGAACGAAGCCGTCTCGCGCGACCTTCTTGGCCGTCTCCAGATCGCCGCTCCAGGGGCTGCTGCTCACGTGTGAGCCTCTTTTGAAATAGACTATGACAAAGTCGGCCATGCGGCTTCCCGGCGCTTGGCATGGACCGCGCTGGCGCCGACATCAAGTCGCGGATCTGAAGGCCAGCGATGTCAATCGCTCACTCCTTGAGAAGGGTAAGATTGACTGCGAAGCGGCGCCCCAGAGCTTTGTCGGTTTTGATGTCAAAGCTCACTCGATCGCCTTCTGTCAACGAAACGAGGCCTGCGCGTTCGACTTCGCCGATATAGACAAAAACGGCGTCGTCGCGGCCTTCCCGCGTCAACTCCCCGACGCCGCGCCGCTTGTCGTAGGACTTGACGACGCCAATCACGGCACTGCCCCACTATCAGAACGCGGCGCCGATGAGGTTGCTACACCGCTTTGAGATTCGTCGCGCTATCCCGACCTTGGCGATCCCGCTCAAGATCGAAGTTGATCTTTTGGCCTTCGTTCAAGCTTCGAAGCCCCGAGCGCTCGAGCGCGGAGATGTGTACGAACACATCCTTGCCGCCAGCGTCCGGCGCGATGAAGCCGAAGCCCTTATTGGTGTTGAAAAACTTTACTGTGCCGACAGCCATATGCCGCCTCCTAGTCGCAATTGCCCGTCTGGACCTTCCAAAACGGGCGCCGATTTTCGAAGGAAAAGCAAAAATCCGGCGCGACAGCGGGGACAAAAGCGTGACGCGACGAGGATCGATGTTTAGCAAATAGGCGATCCGGGGCGAAAATCCAATGAGAAGGTCAGAGGATTCTGATCGGTGCGCCGCAGTACGCCGTTGCTCCGCGCGATATATGCGCGCGACAGGAGTGCGGTTCCGTGTTAAGGCATGGCCCGTTCAGCAAAAAGAGCACGTTTCGGGCTGCGCGCACGTACGGCCTGCGCCTGCTTGGACGCAAGGCCAATGACACTCAAAGAACCTCCTCTCGACCTGCTGGCGCAAGGCCCCTGGCTCAACCTGCTCGCGGCGATCGAGGTGAGCGACATCGACGAAGCGCACCGCACCGTCCACGGAGTGTTTGCGCGAACTCTGCATGGCTTCGTCAGCACGACGCTCGCAGGCCTCGATGCGGATCTGGCATACGCACTTCATCCGCGCGTTGGACGGACCGCACCGGGAGCGCTCACATGAGCCCGCCGCCGCAATCGACATTCCAGCTCGTGCTGAACCACGGCGTCTGGCGGGTCACGCTTGATGGCCAGTTCTTCGGCGATTTCCGGTCCAAGGCGGGCGCCGTCGCTAGCATCGGCGAATCGGAACGCGCGCTCGGCGCCGCGGGCCGCTTCGTAAAAATCGTCATGCCGGAAGAAGCTGCTTGGTCGTCCGCAGGACGCTCGGGCCGCGCGCGTAGGGTCTGACCGTGATGGCCTTCATCGTCAATTCCGCACTAGGCGCGGGCTTGCGCTTCGAACCGAGCGCAACCCTGTCGGACGCAAAAGCGGCGCTTGACCACGCTGACGCACTTTCGCGACGCGGCATGCGCAAGATCATGATTCGGAACACCGAGACGGGGGAAGTGTTCGATGAACGGGCGCTGCGCGAGCTGGTCCAAGCGGCAGGGAAACAAAAGTAGCGCGCTCAGTGCGCGACGGAGCAACTTATGGAAGAAGAGCAACGCCAGGCGCTGACAGCAGCGGACTTTGCCGCCGCTGGCGTCGAGGGCCCGAATTGGACGAGCGACCCCATCCTCACGTTGGAGACCTGGCGGCGCTGGAGAGCAGCCGAGCATCAAGCGTTGGCGCACATGACTCGCGCGCGAGGCCTTCTCCATGAGTAAGCTTAGATTGCTGCAAGCATCGGCGGCCGCGGAAAGAGCGTGGATGGCGGAGGTAGAAGTCGTGTTCGGCGCCCGCGACGCAAGTTTTGCGCGCTTCCAAGAGCGCGCGAGCGGAGACCCAGGGTCGCTGTTGCGGGCCTTGCACGACGCATACGTTAAGGCGCGCGCCGCCTATGAGGCCGCAAAATGAATAAGAGACGTCATGAGCTTCAAGATTGAATATCTCGCTTCCTCGGCCGTGGTTCACGTAAAGACCCGTTGGGGCGTCCCTCCTCTTCGGCGAGAAGAGCCGTTGACAGGCTTTGCGACACCGGCATTCCCGACACCGTCGCCACGCCCGCCGCGCGCCGCGTATTCCACATCCGCCTCCGTGAGCAGCCTCTGGCGATTTTGAGCCCCACGAAGTGCTGGCGACCGCCGAGAGCCTGCTCTAACATTGAGAACTCGGGGGAGACCAAAGCGGTGCGCTGGAGCCAGCGCAATCCGCATCGGGAGAGGCTCCGCCATGATCCATCTGTCTCGCCGGGCTCTGCTACGTGGCTCCGCTTGCGCTGCTGTGCTAGCATACGCCGGCTCTGCTGAAGCACAGCGCTCGGCGGCAGCACCCGCTGGCCTTCATCCGCGTCCGATTGGCCCGATGTTTGCGCCCCTGGGCGAACTTGACTTCCAGCATGGACGTCCGATTGCGGGTCGGCGGGCGCTGCGTCGTTTCCACGAAGCGCGCAGCGTCAATCTCTCGGAACTGCAATTCCGCCGCCATCCGCCTTCGCGCGTGCATATGCGCGATCTTGGGCCGCCTGCTCCGCGGCTGCGCGCAACCCCGCCCAATCTGCAGATAGGTCCTCGAACGCGCGCGCCTTGGAATTCCTTCCAAGGCCGCAGAGCTTTCGCCAACCGGATTATCCTCGCCAATCCAGTGCGCGAGACGACGAATCCAATCTATGGCTCGCTAGCTAACGGCCATACGCTCGATTCTGGCGCGCCGCTTTGCACCGCGCCCCATGTCACAGTGCCGCTTACCAATCCTTCGCCCTATTCCGGCAATTACGACGAACAGTTTACTGACGCCGGCAAAAGCGCCGTCACCAATTACATCACGGTCGGGGGCGTGGTTTCACCATACAACAATGAGAACACCGCCCAGACTTACGCCTCACAAGTACCGGTGAGCATGCCATTCTATTTGCCGTTCCAAGATCCGTTGGTCGTGCCGGGCGGCGGCTGGTGGTACGATTACTCGCAGCAAAAGCTCCACGGCGCGATCGACTTTTCCAAGACCCAATATGACGGCTCCGATCCCTCGTTCATGCTCTATGCGGTGGCGGACGGACGCGTTGTCGCCACCGATTGGGATGATCGTGTCGGCAATTATCTGATCATTGAGCACACTGCGCCGAACGGCGACAAATATCGCAGCTTCTGTTGCCACATGCGCAACGGCAAAGATCACGACATCCAAAAGGCGATGGGCGTGACCTATAGCGCCCAAGCACAAGCGACTTTCGATCGTCCCTATCTCTATTATCTCTTTGTGCGCCTGCCGATGACGCCTGATCTCGCCAAACTATGGGGCACCAATCAGCAAACCATTCAGGTGGCCGTCGGCGACACAGTCTACGCCGGCCAACACGTGGGCTGGAGCGGCAATACAGGATGGGGCGGCGCCGGGTGGGGACTTGATCAGACCGGCCATCCCACTGACCCGAACACTGGCAACAATCACTTGCACCTCTATTTCTCGTACGCGACCGTCGGAACGTCGGATTTTACACTCATCGATTCTTACGGCGTCTATTCCGATCAGAACTACGCCAGCGGTTGCTACGACGTTGGCGCCAATACTTTGGGTCCGCGCTTTTGGGCGCCCTTTCTCACCGCCTTTCACAATGTGCCGATCGATATCTTCCTTGCAGGCTTTCACTATTATCCGAGCATGGGCTACGGGCTTCAAACGCTCAGCGTGTATGATACGCCCGATGGCTTGAAATGCGCCGGCGCGTTCGATCACCGGCTCTCACCCAATTGGTATTGCCGCGTCAACATGACCGCGGCTGACCTGCACACCTATTATCTTCAATACGACGCGCAGGGTTTGCGTCCACGAGACGTCAGTGTGCTGGTGTCAGGCGGCGTTCCCTATTTCACTGTCATCTGGGGACCAAAGGCGCCGGGTGAAAGCGCCGCCATGTGGGTTGACCAAACTGACGCCGACTTCAACACCCGCTGGCAGCAGCTCGTCACGCAAGGCCATATGCGTGTGGAAGATCATTTCGTTTATAACGTAACCGGTCAGGACAAACACGCTACCATCTATGTCGGCGGCGGAGATACATCGTTCTACGAATACCATTATTACAGTGGCGGTGACTTCCAGACCCTGTTCGACCAACTCAATGCGCAGAATTTCCGCCTCACCAGCATCAACGTGTTGAACCAAGGAAATCAGAATTCTTATGGCGGCGTATTCCGCCCCATGCCGGGTTCTTGGTACGCTTATGATCTTTCCGTGGGCGATTATCAGACCAAGTTCACGGAGCTCGTATCACAAGGATATTGGCTGCATAAGGTTCAAGGATATGCGGGGGGTGGTCGCATCGCGGCGATTTGGAATGCTTAGCTGTTGCGGTCGACGGTCAGATTAGTGCGGCGAGCGTCCCGAAAGGGCCAAACTGAGGCGTAGCGCTGATTTTCTCGAATGTCGTTTCCCGCTGGTTCACGCCCTCCGATCAAACGAGTTCGACCTTCAGACTCCGGCCCACGGCGTGCGCTGCGCGGGCGAGCATTTCTAGGCTGACGGCGTGGTTCGCTGGATCGAGCAAGCGATCGAGTTGGCTGCGGCTCGTGTGCATGCGCCGCGCCATTTCGGCCTTCGTGACCTCGCCGTTCTTCATCGCCTGCTCAATCTGCCAAGCGAGGACACGCTTAATCGCTACCGCTTGGGTGTCCTCGTAGCGGCCTTCCGCCTTCAAAAAGGCGTCAAAGCTCGAACCGACGCGGCCCTTCTTCTTTGCCTTCACCTCTTAGTCTCCTTCAAGCGCTTCTTGGCCAAATCGAGGTCCGCCTTTGGCGCTTTCGGCGTCTTCTTAATAAAGCCGTGTAGCAACACCATTTGCTCACCGAGCACCGCGAAGATCACGCGCGCTTCGCGTCGGCTCGGAAGCGAGGAGCGAACCTCCCATAGCCCGCCGTTGAGCGACCCACAGATCGGCATGCCAACCGGCCAGCCATACTCAACGGTCGCTATGTCTTCCCCGATCACGCGCCGATCGTCGTCGTCCAGCTCCTTCAACCAGTCGCGCACCGGCTCGGCGCCGGCAGACGTTTGGTAAAAGAACGCGGGAATCTTCTTAGGCTGCCTTGCCACGCACCGTACCTTATACGGGTCATGTACCGTATAAGGTACCCACCGTCAAGGGGGCGCAGCGCAATATTTCTTGGACTGGCGGTTCACGGTCGGCGCAAGCTCGCTTTGGGCAGTGTTCAACTGAAGCAAAGCAACGTCGGGTTTGGGCCATCCTCGCTCGGATCGTTGAGTCGCGTATAGTGGTGGAATCGAGCCAATCCGGCCGTTGGCACGCGCCGCGCTCGGACGAAGCGCGGACATCGCGTGAAGCATCCACTGCCTCGTGGCTTTTTCTTGCCGACTTGCCCATGCTATGTTGGGGCTGGTCTTGCTGCTTTTGTCGCGCGACGCGCGCGCTGCTTCTGTGCCTCCGCCTTTATGATCACCGCGCCGTTCGCTGTCGGGTCGAGACGCAGCTTCGCGAGTTTCACCGCCTCGGCGATCAGCTTCTGGATCTCCGCGCGGTCGAAGTCGGCAAGTGTATTCAGCTGGACGTAGCGCGCCATCTTGCCTTGACCCTGCAGCAGCTTGTTTGGGTCCGACTTTGACAGCTGAGCGCCATTTCCAAATCCCAGCCTCACCAAGTGCGGATAGACGCAGATGGAGCACACCCCCTCGTAGCCGCGCTCGGTAGGCGAATATGAGATCACGAGCGCGTTTTGGCTCTCGTACACGTACACAATCTCAAAGAGACCGGGCAGCCGTGCCCGCAGCTTGGCGCGCAATGCTTTGCCGAGTTTGGCCATCGTGGGCTCGCACTTCGCAAAATAGCCCGCAAGCTGCTTTTCGGGGTTCGTCATCGGCTTCACCTGGATTGAATATCGCGTGGCCTCTTGCCGGCCCCGCGCGGTGTGGTCACGGTCTGCCTGCAAGCAGCTCATCCAGCTGCGCGAACTGTTCAGGCAGGCCTTCCGCCGAACCGGCGAGGGCTTCTTCGAGGGCAGCTTTTGTGGGGTAGAGTTCGTGTAGGGTGACCAGCGTCTTGCCTGCATTTTCTTCGAACGTCACTGTGGTCACGGCGCCCTGATCGCTTTCTTCGTTGGTCCAGACGAGCCGCTTGTGCGGCGTCACTTCTGTGTACGTGCCGAAGAACGCCATCGGCTGCTTGGAGGTCGGATGGCGGAACACGAGGCGATACGCGCCCCCGGTGCGCACATCCATGTCGCACGAGAGCAGCGACAGGCCGGCCGATTTCGGAACCCACCAACGCTTGAACAGTTCGGGTTTGCTCCACGCCTCGAAGACGAGGCGCGCAGGGGCGTTGAACATTCGCGTTGCGACGAACTCACGGTCGGACTTGCGTTCCACGGCGGTGCGGTTCATGGCGGTGGAACTACCTTCTTTTCTTTCGCGCATCGGCCTTCTCCTTGCGTTTCAACTGCGTGACAATCTTGTCCAGCGCGTCGAAGCGAGCGATCCAAAGCTGACGGTGCCGCTCGATCCAGGCGGCCTCTTCTTCCAGCGCGCCCATGCCGAGCCTGCAGGTTCTGACGCGCCCGGCCTTCTCAGTGGTAACGAGCCCTGCCCGCTCCAACACCCCGACATGCTTCTTCATGCCCGTGAGGGTCATATGGAATTTTTCGGCGAGGTCCGTGATCGACGCATCTGCGCGGCCGAGCTGCTGCAGCACGCCGCGTCGCGTGGCGTCCGACAACGCGGCGAACGAGGCGTCGAGGCGGGTTTCAATATACTGAGCCATATGGTTCAGTATAAGCGGATCGACTGAGCCGCGCAAGAGGAAACCAAAGCGGCGGGATAGCCCCACCAGCGCTAGGATCGCTCAAGCACGCGTGACGAATGGCGGATTAGGGCCATCCCATCCCCAATTGAAAAAATTGACGAAGGTCCGACCTCACCGGAAGCTGCCCCACAGCCGTCGCACCAGACGTCCTCGAACCACAAGGGGATGAGGTCGGCGCGCAAGGCTTGGAGACCCGATCTTCACTAGATAGCGGCTGCGTCGTAGAATGCGCGCGGGGAGAACATCATGCGCGCTCGTTTGACCGGCCTGGCGCTGGCGGCTTTGCTTGTCTTTGGTTCACCGGCACTGGCGCAGGCGCCGACGCCTTCGCCGCAACCGTCGACTGCGCAAACACACAGCAGTCCGGATGCCGATTTCATCGCCTGGGCGCAGCACATGCAGAGCCTCCTGCAGCGGGTTAGCGGCGGCATGCAGGCGATGGGCCGCGCGGGTGATGCATTTGGCGACCCCGATCCGAACGCGCGTTTAGCGGCGTTGCATCAATTATCCGCCGCTGCGGCTCAAGCACGCTTGGAAATTGCTGCAGTGAAACCCGAACTCGACGCCGTCCAACCCTTCACTGAACCTGGTGCTAATCCGATCTATTACCCGATCGCCGATTCGCTTTTACGCAATACACACGAGATGTTTAGCAAACTCGACGGCCTGCTCGCCGATATGATCACGCTGGTGCAGGCCGTGGATGCCCACGATGTCGCAACAGTGCGGCGACTCTCGCCGCAAGTGATCCAGGGCGTTGTGGTGCTGGTGCAGGGACAAGCGATCACGCTACGCGCGCGCCAAGCGACCATTCCTCAAACTAACCCCGCTTATTTCACGCTTAGCGCAATGGCGGCGATGTATGACGGCATGGCGGGTCTCATCGGCGATGGACGAAATTTCGATCCTGCCGTGCTCGATCGCGCCGCCGACACAATCGACCAGGCCATCGCTCAGTATCGCGTTTCGCTCGCAGCAGCGCAGACAGCTCCCCATCCCGGCGTGTCGGACACCCAATGGCAGGCATTTATCACCATCTGCAATCGCGTTACCGTTATCGATCAGGGCGTGACGCAGGTGCTGAGGACGGCTGCACAGGAAGGCCGCGCTGGCACTTCGACGTTCGATATCCGTATGAACCACATCAGCGAACTGAGCGTGTTTGAGGAGCAGTACCAGCAAAACAGCCGCGACCTGATCAACATCGCGTCGCAGGCGACGCATTAATGGAGCCTGTTTGTCCCTGCGCGTCCGCGCCTTAAAGCGCACCCACACACCGGCGAATTTGGGCCAAGCGTGAGCGCGTTCCAAGTCTCACTCCGCTGAAACCGGTCCCTCACACACGGTCTCTCGGGCAGTCGAGCCTAGCAGCGGTCTGCTCTTGGCCTAAAGTCCAAGGTCTTTCGGAGTTCATCAGCTCGGGAGGTAGATCAAAGCGCTCGTACGGTATGGTGGCTACAATTGTCGAATGCGGCCGCACTCTCACCAAGCAGCTTTCAAAGGGGCAAAACCCAGTGTTCTCCGCGATGAACGGAAACATGCGTTCGCCAATTCTAACAGTGGCGACGCCCGTTGGGGCATCCATCGCACCAGGCGGTTCATTAGGCCAAAATGCAGGCGAAAGACAAAACACGTAGTCGGACTCAGAAGTTAGGAAGACCTGAAAAGTTCGCTGCGCCTGCATGTCCTTTGTGCGCACCTCAAACGCCGGAGTGACACCTCCGTGGGCGCACGCAGCGACGAGCACAACAGCAATCGCAAATGGCATCTTCACGGGAATACGCAATGTTCATGAAAGCGCCGGGCGATCAAGATCGCGAACGGCAACTATGGGCCAAACCTGAGCGTAACCCCGATTTCTTCGATTGTCTCAGTCGCGTGGAAGCCGCCCTTCAGGCTCGCCGCCCTATGCCGAAATTGCGGGCGCGCTATTTTCCGGCCTATCGTTCGGAAAATCAATGCGAGGACACCGAGATGAAACCATTCACCACAATCGCGGCCATTGTTTTGCTGATTGTAGCCGCGGCTCACGTCTATCGCCTGGTCGCAAGCGTCAGCGTCTCGCTGGACGGGCACATTCTGCCCATGTGGATCAGCTGGGCTGGCGCTGCCTTTGCGGCGCTCCTTGGGGTCATGCTGATCATCGAGGCGCGGCGTTAGCAATACGACGCGACGGGGAACGATGGTGGACGGAAGAGTTGTTGTCCTGACGGGAGGAACATCCGGCATTGGCCGGGTCGCAGCGATCGAATTGTCGCGCCGAGGGGCGAAGATCGTCCTTATCGCGCGCGACCGCGCACGCGCCACCGATGCACTGTCCGACATTAACAAGGCGGGGCCTGGCCTCGATCACCGCGTCTTCATCGCCGACCTTGCCGGTATAACCGACACCAACCGCGTGGCCGCGGAAATTGCGGCCAGCGAACCTCGCATCGACGTTCTCGTGAATAACGCCGGTGCACTTTTTAGTCGGAGGCGGCTTTCACCAGATGGTTTGGAGATGACGTTCGCCCTCAATCACATGGCGTATTTTGTTTTGACCGAGGGGCTGAGGCAAACGCTCATCCGCTCGGCGCCCGCACGCGTCGTCAACACGGCATCTGGCGCCCATCGTGGCGCCACACTGAATCTCGACGATCTCCAAAGCGAGCGCGGCTACGCAGGCTTCGCCGCTTACGCCCGATCCAAGCTCTGCAACATATTATTCACCCGCGAACTCGCCCGCCGCCTCGCTGGAACAGGAGTGACGTCCAATTGCCTGCATCCGGGCTTTGTCGCTACGCGGTTTGGAGCTGATTCCGGAGGCTTGGTGCAATCATTAATGCCGTTCGCCAAGCTGGGCGCGATCAGCCCGGCCAAGGGCGCCGAAACCATTGTCTATTTGGCGTCAGCGCCGGCCGTTGCCACGGTTAGCGGCGAGTACTTCTATAAGTGTGCGCCGGACACGCCGAGTCTTCAGGCGCAAGACGACGGCATGGCGCGTCTGCTTTGGACCGCAAGCGAACGCCTCGCGGATCTCGCTCACTAGCGAAAGGCGGCCGTTTGGCGAATGGCAACAAAGGGCCACGCCCTGCCCAGTTGGCATTATTTGCGAATGGCTGCCGCGCCCAACAGCCGACCTTGGCCATATTTCGGCGCTCGGGGCCGAAGGCGGTGGCTCGCAATCTTCGTTGGGGCCAGAAACGAAGGACTTCTCAGGAAAGGGACGCCGCCTGAGCGTTGGAGTCTGGCGGCGGCCTTTCCGTCTAGAGCAGCACTCGATCAGTGCATCATTGAATCGTGATCGTGGTCGTCATGCATGTTCATGCCATGCATCTCCGTGTCGCCCATTCCGCGCATGCCCATGCCATGATGCATCAGGACCATGAGAGCATCGAAGGTGCGCTGTTGGGTCGGGCTTAGCACGGCGTACAGCTGACGCACCGCCGCAGCATGACGTTCAAATTCGGCCTGTTCGCGACGCATGTGCTCGGCCATTCGATCCAGCATCTGCGGCGTTGTGAGCATAGCATGATCGGCGGACTCATCGCCGTGAGGCATCGAGGCGGCCGGAGGAGCCATTGAGGCTACGAATGTTCGCCAGCTGGCTTCTTGGTCTGGCCGAAGCGCCAGCGCGTCATGCAGAAGGCTCGCGAGTTGCTGCATGTGCCCCTCTCGGTGTTCCTGCATGTTGCCTTCGTCGTGTCCCTGCATGGCGGCGTGGGGCGGCGGTCCTGGAGGATCTGCAGCCTGGGCCGCGGGCAAGGCAAGAAGGCCGATTCCCAGGGCGCCAATCAACACGCCCAGATATCGAAGATTTTTCATGGGATGCTCCCTAATTCAATCGCAGCGATTGGGGCTTACGAACGTGAACTCGCCTTGCGGGTCACTGCCGTGGCTAAGAACTCCCGACGTGCGGGCTTGGCAATATGGCGAATTGCCAAGAACAGGGACTGTATCCTTCCCGGGCGGAGCGGTCAGTCAATTGCGCTGCTAGAGACCCGTTCGCGAGATGATCCGCGCCCACATGCTTGCTAGGTGGGGCCACGCGGCCCACGCGCTTACTCCCAGCAGTGCCAGCAGCATGAGCGCCTGGCGCATGTTCGCAGTCATCCGAGTGTCGGATATGGGCCAGCGCCAGACCTAACTTCCGCAAACGTGGATGGCGGATTTGTCCCAATCGACGTCGTATCCGCCGTGCGGGCGAGGACGAAATTCGGTCCAATCCGAGAGACCACAAGAAGCACTTAGGTTCGGATCGTGATGGCAAAGTTTGATCTCGCCTGTCGGTAAGGAAAACCAATACTCCCCACGCGGCGGTTGATACTGAGGATCCATAGGATGGGCCGCTTGCCGCATGGAGTCGGCGTCCGCTGGCGGCGCGGAGAGGTACGTCCAGGGTCGATGATCGGCACCCGCATTTCCGCATGCCTCATCGAGCAACTGCAGTCGATGCGCGGGATCGACGGCGCAGCTTGCAACCACCGCCACGACAACCACCACGGTCAATGCCTGAAGCCGGCGCATTGATAACCTCCCCTACGCCAAGCTTATCACTGCGATCGTGGGCGCACCGCTTCTTTCGATGACCGCGGATGGCCGTTTAGGGCGAGCGCCTGTCTTTTCGGCATCTGCTTCCGGCGGCGAGCCTCGCCGTGAAGAGATAATCGCTCGGCTTAAGCCGAACCATCCCAACGGAAATGGGCTAACCTAGAGCCATGCTTGGACACGACGCCTTTGCGCTCTTCATTCTGGCCAGCGGCGCTCTCATGTTGTTCGTGTTTTGGGAGAGCCTAAAGCGCGGCTACCTCGGTGTCGATTTGTGGCCGTACATTTCTCGGGCGTCTAACCCAATCGGTTATTGGATCTCGCAGATCGCAATGGCGCTGGCGGGCTTGCTGTTGGTAGGCGCCGGTGTGAGCGGATTGTTTGTCCGCTAAGGGACCACGGCCTGCCTGGTCGCCATTATTTCTCGAACGTCCGGCGCGCACGAGATCGCCCCTTGGGCGGTGGCGCCTCGCTTGCGGCGTCCGTTACCGTTTAGTACTATGTTCCCGTCTTTGCGTAATTTGGGAACCCTGGGGGGGTCCATGCGCCGTGTTTACGGGGCGAGCAGCCTGGCGTTGGCCACTGCATGCTGGGGCACGTTCGGCGAGATTGTATTCGCCCAGCAGAGCTCGTCGGATCAATCCCAAGACGCGGTCATTATCGTAACCGGCACCCGCATCCCGCGACCGGACCTGAATGCGGGCTCGCCAATCGTTTCCGTGCCGCGCGCCACCATCGAGGAACATGGCGCGCTAGAACTGGAGGACTTCCTCAACACGCTGCCGCAAGTCAGTCCGGATTTTACCCGCACTTCAAACAATCCCGGCGACGGCACCGCGCGCGTCAATCTGCGCTCCCTGGGCCCTGCGCGCTCGCTCGTGCTCTTGAATGGACGCCGTCTCGCCTCACCAGACACCGGCACTGGCGTCGATCTCAATTCTATCCCCGAAGCCGTGCTCGAGCGGGTCGACGTGGTCACAGGAGGCGCAAGCACTGTCTATGGCTCGGACGCGATCGCAGGCGTTGTAAACTTCATAACGCGGCGTGATTTCGAAGGTCTCGATCTTGGCGTCCAGAGCGACATCTACGGCGCCGGCGACGGCCGCGTGAACGATGAGCACGTTGCGTGGGGAACGAGTGCATTGCATGGCCGCGCCCATCTCCTCGCCTATGTCGACAATCTCGAGCGCGAGCCGGTGCGCCAGGGAGACCGAGCCTTCACGCGCTTCGTCATCGGCGACAGCAAAAAAACCGGCACGCTCTTCCAGTCCGGCTCGATTGCGACGCCGCAGGGCGTAATCGATGTGGACGGCGATCCGTCCGATGCCTTCATCTTCGACCCTCCGGGAGCTATCAGGCCATTCCAAAACCCGGAGGACAATTACAATTTCGCTCCCGACAATTACCTGCAGATGCCGCTTGAACGCTTAAGCGCCGGGGCTTTCGGCAATTTCGAGCTCGGATCGCACACTGAGGCGTCTTTCGAGCTTATGTACGCCAATCCAAGGGTCGATTCCCAGCTCGCGCCCGTACCGCTGAGCTCATTCATCAATGTGCCCATCAATGCGCCTTTCTTCGACGCCGCGACGCGCCAGTTTCTGAGCGACAATTTCGATCCGGATGCGGACGGCATTGCCCACTTCCGCATCCGCCGCCGACTGTCGGAGGCCGACCCGCGCCTCGATTCACGCGAGCGTAATTATTGGCGCAGCGTCGTCGGCTTGGACGGACGGCTCGCAGACTGGGATTGGCAGTTCAGCTATTCGCTCGACCGCAATCACACCAACGACCGTGTCGAACACAACGCCTCAAGAAGCCGTCTTCTGCAAGGGGTGATGGTTGATCCAGCCGGCCATTGCCTCGATCCATCCAACGGCTGCGTCGCTGTGAACATTTTCGGCGAAGGCCAGATGAGCGACGCCGCGGTCGATTTCATCCGCATCAGCTCGATATCAAATTTCACCACTACCGAGCAGCAGGTTGCGACGGCTTCCATCACCGGCGCGCCGTTCGATCTGCCGGCAGGTCCGCTGCACATATCGCTCGGGGCCGAATGGCGGCGCGTGCAGTCCGACTTCAATCCCGACCCAGCCTTCTTTACTGGCGATGTCCTGGGGTTCTCACCCCAAGAGCCCGTGCACGGCGCTTTCGAAGTAAGGGAGATATTCGGCGAAGCGCTGGCGCCGGTGCTTTCCAACGCGGCGTTCGCAGAAGAACTCAATTTTGAGACGGGCGCGCGCTTCACCGATCACTCGAGCGCCGGCGATAGTTGGAGCTGGAAATACGGGCTGCAGTGGCGCCCCATCCACGACATCCGCTTCCGCACTATGGTGCAACGCGCTGTGCGAGCGCCCAACATCGCCGAATTGGACACCCAGACTTCGATTAGCCTGGGTTCGCTCAGCCCACTATCCGACTTCTGCGCTGCGTCCAACGATCCCGTTGGCTCCGGTCTTGCTGACGTCTGCGTTGCCCAGGGCATGAGCCCAGCGGCGATTGGAGTTTTCGATCCGCATCACAATTACTTCGTTGACGTAATTTCAGGGGGCAATCCAAACCTCACGCCGGAAATCGCCGATACCCTTACCGCAGGCGTGGAATGGCAATCGCACGGACCTATTATCGCCCACGCCAGTCTCGATTATGCGAGGATCAAACTGCGCGACGCCATCGAGAATTTTGGCGGAGGCTTCGTTGTTGACGAATGCGCGATATCGGCGAATGCGCAAAGCCCGCCCTGTCGTCTCATAAGCCGCGACCCGAGCGGCGCCGTAGTTTCAATTACGTCGATCCCGATCAACTTCGCCAAAGCAATTATCGAATCCGTCGACGTCGATTTTCGTGTCGAGCTGCCGGCGCCGCATTGGGCAAGCATAGGGCCCGACGCCGAGCTTAGTCTCGATGTGCGCGCCTCGCATTATCTGCAAAACGCCGCAGCTCTCTCCCCCAATGAGCCGTTGTTCGACTGCACTGGCTTTTTCGCGTGCGGAAGTTACGATTTGCAGGGTGTGGTGACGCCGGCGACGACGGCGGTGGCCTCTCTCAATTATCGTACGGGGCCGTTCGAGGCCTTGCTCCGTTGGCGCTGGATCGACGGCGTCGACAACGTCGCCACCAAAGCCGCTCAGTTTTACGGCAATCCACCGCCAGTGCTTGCCATTCCTCATATTGGCGCGATCAATTACGTGGATCTCGCCGTCCAGTACGACATCAACGCCAGCGCGCGCCTGCGCGCCGGCGTCGACAATATCTTGGAAACCCGAGCGCCGTTAATGGCCAGCGACCAGGTGCAGGCAAACACCGACCCCTCGCGTTACGATGTCTTGGGCCGGCGGTTCTTTATGGCGATAGATCTCCGCTTCCAGTGAGAGGCGAATGAACAAAGATTAGCAGATACGGAGAGCGCCCAATGGCGCATAACGACACGCGCAAGTTGGCGACGATACTGGCGATCGATATGGCCGGCTATTCGGCGCAGTCCGAGCGCAACCAACAGCGCGCCATCGAATACGTGGCGGCCTTGCGCGAGCGTGCAGCCGCGCTCGCATCCGCGGAAGGCGGACACATCTTCAACAC
>JACXTT010007740.1_pt1 | contig 15064 bp, 3 predicted proteins | sample 9270951 | NCBI WGS metagenome assembly JACXTT01 (sample SAMN15532306, study PRJNA645909) | rock metagenome | isolation source: weathered quartz diorite | place: Puerto Rico | collected 2017-06-21
TTGCCATTTGCGCATCATCAGCGTGCGCGCCTCTTCTTCGGGGTTGCGGCGCCAGGTGTCGGCCGCCTCGGGGATCTCCTGCTGTTGCCGCGCGCGCGCCGCGTCCTTCGGGCGCAGCTCGCGCCACGCCGCCAGCGCCTCGAGCGCCGTCTGATAGCGCTGGTCCGGGTTGCGCGCCAAGCCTTTGGCGATGAACGCCTCGAGCCGCGCGTCCTGAGGTGCGCCCATCGCCTCGCCCAGCGTGCGCGGATCTTGCTTGGTCTTCAGCTCCATCATGGCGACGACGTTCTTCGCCTGGTAGGGCAGCTTTCCGCTCAACCCCTGGAACACCAGCGTCGCGCACGCGTAGATGTCGGCGCGATGGTCGACGTTCTTGGCGCGGCCGATCTGCTCGGGCGGCATGAACGAGAACGTTCCCAGGCTCTGGCCCACCTGGGTGAGGCTCTCGCTGGAGATTTCTTTCGGCAGCTTGGAGATTCCGAAGTCGAGGATTTTCACCTTCGGCGGACCGCCCGGCTCGGCCAGCGACTTGTTCTGCTCGAGGAACACGTTCGACGGCTTGAGATCGCGGTGCACGATCCCGGCGGCGTGCGCGTCCGCCAGGCCCATCCACACCGCCTCGACCACGCTCCACAGCTCCACCATCGGCATCGGACCGGTGCGCTTGAGGCGGTCGACCAGCGACTCGCCCTCGAGCAGCTCGAACACCAACACGATGCCGTGCTCGGGATCGTCCTCGACGTCGAGCACCTGCGTGACGAAATCGCTCTTGATGACGCCCGCGGCGCGCGCCTCGCGCCGAAACCGCTCGACCGAGCTCTTCTTCTGCTTCGACTCGGAGCGCAGCACCTTGAGCGCCACGGTCCGTCCGGTCCGGGTGTTCTCCGCCGAGAACACCTCGCCCATGCCGCCCTTACCGAGGAGTTTTTGAACCCGATAGCGGCCTGCGACGACGGTACCGGCCTCGATCGACAATGCCCGTCCCCGCCGGCGTCAGAAGGACCCGGTCAGCACCGCGCCGGCGCCGCCGCCCTTCACGCCCTCGGCCGCGGGCGCCGCCCAGGGCGTGACCACGAGCTCGCGGCCGAAGCGGGGCCGGTGGCGCTTGGCGTCCTCGCGCTTGGCCTTCTCGGTGCTTCCGCCGCCGCCGCCGGGCCGCACCACCACCAGCACGATGCCGGTGATGCCGGCCGCGAGGGTCACGCCCATCATCACGTCGGTGACCAGGTTGAGGGTCTTGACCTTGCTCTGCTCGCCCGCCAGATCGGCGTTCGAAGCCGGGCAGTTGCTGGCGTCGGTGCAGACGTTGTCCTTCTTGTATTTGCTGTTCGCGGAGAGCGCCAGCGCGCCGCTGGCGATCCAGCCGATGGCCGCGGCGCCGGCGATGCCGAGCACCGCCGCGCCCGGCACGATGCTGCCCTTGCTGCCGCCTTCTTCGCGCTTGGTGGGCTTGTCTTCGTCGACCGGCGGCTTGTCGCGGTCGACCTTGCCGAGATCTTCAGGCTTGGCGCCTTCGGCGGTGACTGGCTTGCCCTTGTCGAACTGGAACTCGTGGTCGACCTGGTCGCCGTTCTTGATCTCGGTGCTCCACTCGATCGACGGCCTGCCGTCGACGCTGGCCACGAACTTGTGCTCGCCGGGGTGCATGCCGATCTTCAGCGGCTTGCTGCCGAGCGAGTACACGTTGCGTACCGGGGCGCCGCGGCGTGGGGTGCGCGTGTCTTCGATCTTCACTTTTTCGGACGCGTCGGTGGAGAGCGTCACGGTGGCGACCGCCGCTTCGAGCGCGCGCAGATCGTTCTCGACCTGGGCTTTGTCGTCGGGCCCGATGTCGGCGCCTTTTTTGTCGATGAAGCGCTTGAAGCAGGCGATGGCCTCGCCGTCGAGCTCGAGCTTCTCGGCGCAAATCGCCAGGTTTTGCAGCGCGTTGAGCGAGCCGGACAGCTCGTAGGCTTGCCGGAACTCGGGGTAGGCCTCTTCGTAGCGCGCGCCCTCGGGATCCTGCATGAACGACACGCCCGCGGCCATATGGGTCTTGGCGTCTTCGATGTCGACGGGGAAGGGCTTTTCCTTCGGAGTCAGGCACTGCGCGCGCGCCTGACCGGCGAACGCGAGCAGCGACACGAGCGCAGCGAGGGAAGCGGTCAACCAGCGAAAGCTGTTCGGGCGCATGGACCAAGCCTAGCCCGACGGCTCCCCCGGGTGAAGAACATATGGCGCCGCGAGTTTGCCGTAGTTCCTCGCCGGTTACTCTTCTTCCCGCAGGCGCGCGAGCACGGCGAGGTCCTCGAGCGTGGACACGTCGCCGGAGGTCTCGCGGCCGGCGGCGACGTCCTTGAGCAGGCGGCGCATGATCTTGCCGCTGCGCGTCTTGGGCAGCACGTCGGCGAAGCGAACCGCGTCGGGCTTGGCGAACTTGCCGAGCGTGCGGCCGACGTGATCGGCGAGCTCGGCGCCGAGCGCGGGGCCGACCGTCACGCCTTGCCGCACGGTGACGAACACCACCAGGCCCTGGCCCTTCAGCTCGTCGGGGCGGCCGACCGCGGCGGCTTCGACCACGCTCGGGTGCGCGACGAGGGCGCTCTCGATCTCGGCGGTGCCGATGCGATGACCGGCGACGTTGAGCACGTCGTCGATGCGGCCCACCACCCAGTAATAGCCGTCGGCGTCGCGGCGTGCGCCGTCGCCTGTGAAGTAAACACCAGCAATTTCGCCAAAATACTGCGTACGGAAGCGCTCGTCATCGCCCCACACGGTGCGGATCATCGACGGCCAGGGCCGCTTCACCACGAGCAGGCCGCCCTGGCCGGACGGGACCTCCGCGCCGGTCGCGTCGACGACGGCCGGCTCGACCCCGAAGAACGGCAGGCCGGTCGAGCCGGGCTTGGCGTCGGCGGCGCCCGGCAGCGTCACCATCATGATCGAGCCGGTCTCGGTCTGCCACCAGGTGTCGACGATCGGGCAGCGCTCGCCGCCGATCACCTGTCGGTACCAGATCCATGCCTCGGGATTGATCGGCTCGCCGACCGTGCCGAGCAGGCGCAGCGTCGACAGGTCCGACTTGTCGGGCCACTCGCGGCCGGCGCGCATGAAGGCGCGAATGGCCGTGGGCGCGGTGTAGAGGATGGTCACCCCGTGGCGCGCGATGATTTGCCAAAAACGGCCCCAATCCGGGTGGTTCGGGGCGCCCTCGTACATGACGCAGGTGGCGCCGACCGACAGCGGGCCGTACACGATGTAGCTGTGCCCGGTGACCCAGCCGACGTCGGCGGTGCACCAGTAGACGTCGTCGTCGCGTAGGTCGAACACGTACTTGCTGGTGACGTGCGTGCCGACCAGGTAGCCGGCCGAGGTGTGGAGCACGCCTTTCGGGCGGCCGGTCGATCCCGAGGTGTAGAGGATGAACAGCGGGTGCTCGGCGTCGACGATCTCGGGCGCGTCGCTCTCGGATCGCGCGGAGTCGCACAGCGCGCGCCAGTCGTGGTCGCGGCCCGGCGCGAGCGCGGGGGCGTGCCAATCCTTTGGCAAGCTTGACGAATTGTTGGCAGAGCCCGCGGCGCCGAACAGGCCCGCCCCGGTGATGCGCGCCAGCACCACGACGTGCTGGACGGAGTTGGCGGCGGGGCCGGCGAGCGCTTCGTCGACGGTGTGCTTCAGCGGCACGAGCTTGCCGCGCCGCCAGGCGGCGTCCTGCGTGATGACCACCTTGGCCTGGCAATCGGCGATGCGGCCCTGCAGCGCCTCGGGCGCGAAGCCGCCGAACACCACCGTGTGCGGGGCGCCGACGCGCGCGCAGGCGAGCATCGCGACGGCCGCGCCGGGGTGCATGCCCATGTAGATCGCCACGCGGTCGCCTTTTTCCACGCCCAGCTGGCGGAGCGCGCGTGCCAGCGCGCACACCTCGCGGTGGAGCTGCGCGTAAGTGAGGGTGTGCACCTCGCCGGTCTCGGCCTCCCACACCAGGGCGGCCTTGTTCTTGCGGCTCGGCGAGCCGTGCGGTCCGGCGGCGAGGTGGCGGTCGAGGCAGCTCTCGGTGACGTTCAGCTCGGCGCCGAGGAACCAGCGCGCGTGCGGCGCCTGCCACTCGCAGGTCGTGGTCCACGGCTTGCGAAACGCGAGCTCGCGCGCCTCGCGCCGCCAGAACCCGTCCGGATCCGCCAAGCTCTCCTGATAGAGCCGTTGATATTCCGCCAACAAACCGATCCGCGCCTCCGCGGCGAAGCCGGGCGGCGGGGCGAAGCGGCGCTTCTCGTCGAGCAGCGAATCGATGGACGGGGCATGCGACGCGGCGGTCATGATGCCGGGCACTTAGCCCCCACGTTGAGCGGCCGCAACCGCGGCACCCGAGCGGGTATCGGCGGCCTTGCAACCACGTCAAAACGCGGCTTAGATCGCGGGTCTACGCGCGAGTCGGCTGTCACGGCAGCCGAAGGAAAGCATGAGCGTCGACAAGATCCGCATGGCCCTCGGGGAGCTGCTCTCCGATCCCGAAAATCCCAGCGCCTGGGAGCAAATCGAAGAGGTCGTCACCAGCCACGACGGCGAGGAAGTCGCCCGCGAGCTCGAGCGCGCCCGCGTCGAGCAAGAGCGGCTGCAGAGCTGGAACGCCGCCGCGCGCCTGCTCGACTTCGAGGTGGCGGTCGCGCAAGGCGAGGCGGTCATCGCCGCCAAACAGCTGCATTTGGGGCGGATTTACCACGAAGAGCTGTACCGCGACGCCGACGCGCTCGCCGCCTTCGAGAGCGCGCTCGCCACCCGGCCCGACGATCGCAAAGCCAAGGCCGCCATCGCCGACATCGTCGCCACGCGCGAAAAATGGCAAGAAACCGTCGATCAGCACGTCGCCGCCGCCGAGAGCGCCGACGACGAAGCCAAGGCCGACGCGCTCATTTCGGCCGCCGAGGTCACGCTGCGCTGCGGTGGGCGCGACGACGAAACGCTGACGAAGATCGCCGACTACCTCAAGAAAGCCCTCAAGGCTTCGCCGGAGAACGCGCGCGCGCTGACGCTGTCGGCGCTGGTGTTCGAGACGCTCGAGCGCCACAAAGATCTCGCCAAGGTGCTCGGCAAGCTGGCCGAGACCGGCAGCAAGACCGACAAGATCGCCGCCGCCAGCCGCCTCGCGCGCTTGTACCGCGGCAAGCTCGATGACGCCGAGAAGGCCGCCGAGGCGTACGAGCGCCTCTTCCAGCTCGACCCGTCGAGCGGCGCCGCGCTCGCCTATTTGGTCGACCACTACACCAACCACGAGCAGTGGGACCGCCTGGTCGCGCTCTACGAAGCGCAGCTGCGCGCCGGCGCGGTCAAGCCCGCCGACGAGCTCGGCGTGTGGATGCAGATCGCCATGCTGCAGTGGCAGTCGCTCGGCAACCCGGCGGCGGCGGAGCCGTTCTTCGAGAAGATGCGCCGCTCCGATCCGACCCACAAGGGGATGCTGCGCTTCTTCCGCGAGCGCTGCGCCGAGAGCGGTGACACCGCCAAGCTCATCGGCATCTTGCAAGAGGCCGAGGCGGCGTCGACCGACGACGACTTCAAGCTCAAGCTCTCGCAAGAGATCGTCGGGCTCGCCAAGGAGCAAGAGAACGCCAAGAAGCAGATCGATCAGTACAAGAACGCGCTGCGCCAAAATCCCAACGACGCGGACGCGCGCGAAAAGCTCCGCAAGCTGTACCTGCAGACCGAGTCGTACAACGCGCTCGTGGAGCTGCTGCGCCAAGACCTGCAGAAGCTCCCCAAAGAAGACGACCAGGGGCGCATCGCGCTGTTGCGCGAGATGGCCGCGATTTACCGCGAGCGCATGAAGAGCGACACGGCGCTGCTCACCGTGCTCACGCAGATCCTGCAGATCGACGACCACGACCGCGACGCCGTCCGGCAGCTCATCGCCGTGTACGAGGCGCTCGGGCGCTGGCGCGATTTGCTGAACATGCAGCAAAAGCTCGCCGATCTGAGCGACAACAAGACCGAGAAGGTGGGCCTGCTCCGGGCGGTGGCGCGCCGCTGGCTCGACCAGTTCTCGAACGTGCAGAACGCCACCACCGCCTACGAGGCGCTGTGGTCGGTGACCGGCGACGACGCCGAGGCGCGCGAGCAGCTCAAGGATCTGTATCAGAAGCGCCGCGCATGGCCGAAGCTGTTCGAGCTGTTCCAGCAGCAGCTCGAGCACGTCGCCGGTCCCGAGCGCGTCGACGTGCTGCGCGAGATGGCCAAGCTCGCCGCCGAAAAGCTCGACAAGGGCGAGCAAGCCATCGCCCTCTACAAGACGATCCTCGACGAAGCGCCGGGCGCCGAGGGCGTGCTCGACGCGCTCGAAAAACAGGCCGACCGCGCCAAGGACTTCGCGACCGCGGCGTACGTGCTCGAAGAGCGCATCGCCGAGGCCGACGGCGAAAGGAAGCTCGCGCTGCTCCAGAAGCTCGGGCAGCTGCAATCCGAGAAGCTCTCCGACGAGAAGGCGGCCAATCGCACCTGGATGCGCGTGCTCGAGCTATCGCCCGGCCACAACAAGGCGCTGCGCGTGCTCAGGCAGTCGTTCGTGGACGCGCGCGATTGGGACGGGCTCGAAGAGCTGTACGGCTCGCAGAAGGATTGGGAAGGGCTCGCCGACTCGCTGTCCACCACCGCCGACCGCGTCGAAGATCAGGCGCAGAAGATCGATCTGTCGTTTCGCGCCGCGCGCGTGTACGAGGCCGAGCTCAGCGCGCCCGAGCGCGCCGCCCGTTCTTACGAGCGCGTGCTGGCGGTAGACGCGAAGAACGTGCGCGCCGCGAGCTCGCTCTTGCCGCTCTACCAGCAAGAGGAAAGTGGTCGCGCCTGCCGGGACTCTACGGGATCCTGCTCGAGACCAGCGACGACGTCGACGAGAAGATCGCCATCCTCGAGAAGATGGCCGACATCACCGGTGGGCCGCTCGCCAACAAGGCGGGCGCGCTCGACTACGCGCGCCAGGCGTACGAGCTCAGGCGCGACGACGACGGCTTGAAGCGGCTGCGCGACTGGTCGCGCCAGGCCGGCGACTGGGGCACGTTCATCGCCGCGGTCGAACAGAAGCGCAGCGAAAAAAAGCTCGCGCCCGAGCGCAAGCGCGAGCTCGAGACGATGCTCGCCGACGTGCAAGCCAGCCTCGGCAAAGTCGACGAGGCGATCGGCATCTACAAGAAGCTGGTCGAAGGCGAGCCGGGCGACGACGCGACCGTCGCGTTGTTCGAGACGCTGCTCAAGAAGCACGACAAAAAAGACGAGCTGCGCTGGTTGTACGGCCTGCGCGTCGAGAGCTTCCAGGGCGAGCAACGCATCGAGGCGCTCGAGACATGGGCTGCCGTCGAAGCGGAGACGTTCAACGGGCCGGGAAAGGCCATGGGGCTGCTCATGCGCGTGGGGAAGGAAGCTCGGGGGCGCGTCCGGGCGCACGGCGATTTGACGCGCCTCTTGGTGGCGGGCCAGCGCTGGGACGAGGCCGTGAAGGCCATCGCCGTGCAGCGCGACGCCAGCGACGGCGACGACCGTGTCGCGCTGGAGATCAAGCTCGCGCGCGTGTATTTCGAGCGGCTCGGCGCGCCCGACAAGGCGTTCGACGCGTGCGTGCGCGCGCTCGCCATCGTGGCCACCGCGCACGACGCCATCGTGTTGCTCGAAGCGATGATGCGCTCCGAAGACGAGGGCAACGCCGCGATGCGCGCCCGCGCCGCCGAGGTGCTCGAGCGGCACTACGCCGACTCGCACCAGGCCGACAAGCGCGTCGACGCGCTCAAGGTGATGCTCGAGTTCGAAAAGGACAAGGCCGCGCGGCTCGACCTGTGCGCGCGCCTCGCCGACGTGCTCGAGGACGATCTCGGCGAAAAGGCCGGCGCGTTCGAAGTGGTGCTCAACACGCTCATCGAGGTGCCCGGCAACGTGGCGCTTTGGGACCGCGCCGAGAAGCTCGCCACCGCCGCCGGTCGTCCGACCGATCTGGCCGAGGCGTACCGCCGGCACCTCGATCCGCGCGAAGGCGGAGACGACGCCTCCGAAATCGAGCCGCGCGTGCGCGTGGAGCTGTGCGAGCGCGCCGCAGCGTTGCACGAAGAGCAGCTCGGCGATGCCGAGGGCGCGATTCCCTACCTGCGCAAGGTGCTGTCGCTCGATCCCAAGCACCCGAGCGCGTTCGTGCGCTTGAAGGCGATCCTCAACAGCACCGAGCGTTGGGCCGATCTCGAAGACCTGTACCGGCGCGCCATCGACGCGGCGACCGACGTCGCCGACAAGGCGGAGAGCCTGCACCAAGCCGCGCTCCTCGCCGAGGAGATGATGGGCGACGACGCCAAGGCCATCGGCTACTACCAGCGCATCGTCGAGATCGATCCGCTCCACGACGCCGCCATCGACGCGCTCGAGCGGTTGTACGGCCGCGAGGAGCGCTACGACGAGCTCGCGCAGCTGCTCGATAAACGCCTCGAGGCCGCCACCGAGGACGAGGCCGTTCCGCTGCGGCTGCAATTGGTCGACCTCTACCTGCACGCGCTTGCCAAGCACGACAAGGTGATGGCGCACCTCGAAGCGGTGCTGCGCCACCGCCCCGACGAGCACGAGGCGCGCGAGCTCGCCGAGGAGTGTCTCGCGGTGGATGCGATTCGCCAGCCGGCCGCGGCGCTGCTCGACAGCGTGTACGAGGCGCGTGACGACGTGCGCGACTTGGCGCGGATCATCGGCGTGCGGCTGGAGGGTGCCAAGAGCGACGAAGAAAAGCGCGAGCTGTTGAGGAGGCTCGCGGCGTTGCGCGACGAGCGGCTCAAGGACGACGCGGGATCGTTCGACGTGATGCGGCAGCTGGTGCCGCTCGAGCCGGACGACATCGGTTTGCGCGAGAGCTTTCTCGAGGTGGGGCGTCGGCTCGGCGAGTACGCCAAGATGGCGGAGGCGCTCGTCGACGCGGCGAACCGCGCCGAGCAGAAGCTCGCCAAGGGCGAGCTCTACATGGCCGCCGCGCGCCTGCACCAGCACGATCTCGATCAGAGCGCGCGCGCCGAGAAGCTGTTCCGGCAGACGCTGGAGATCGACCCCGACGAGGCCGAGCTGGTGGTGCCCGCGGCCAAGGCGCTCGCCGAGATCTACGACGAGCGCGGCGATCACCCGCAGCTCGCGGCCGTGCTCGAGACCGAGGTGCGCCTCACCAGCGAGCCCGACGAGCGGGCCGCGCTGTTCGAGCGCATCGCGCTCATCTACGAGGAGCAGATCGAAGATCTGCCCAAGGCGATCGCCGCCTGGAAGTCGCGCCTCGGCGACGACGGCTCGGACGCCGCGGCGCTCGGAGCGCTCGAGCGGCTGTACGCGCTCACCGAACAATGGAGCGAGCTGGTCGCCGCGCTGAAACAGCTCGAGCAGGCCGCGCCGGACGCAGACGAGCGCAAGCGCTGCATGATCAAGGCCGCCGAAACGCTCAGCGACAAGCTCGGTCAGGTGCCCGAGGCGATCGAGGCTTGGCGCGGCGTGGTCGACGATTTCGGCCCCGAGCCGCGCGTGCTCGGGCCGCTGGCCGACTTGTACGCCAAGGCCGAGCGCTGGCAGGACTTGGCCGAAGTGCTCGACGTGTGGCTCACGCTGGTCGAGGAGCCGAGCGCGCAGGTCGAGCTCTACGCGCGCCTCGGCGACGTGCGCCGCGAGCATCTGGGCGATCCGCAGCAGGCGATCGAGTCGTACCGCGAGGTGCTCGACCGCGATCAGAGCCACAAGGGCGCGCGCGCCGCGCTCGAAGCGCTGCTCTCGCACGAAGAAGCGGAGATCAAGCGCGCCGCGGCGGAGATCATCGGACCCATTTACCAAGCCGACGGCGACGCGGAGCGCATGCTGAAGGTGTTGGAGATCGAGGTCGAATCGACCTACGAGCCGGCCGCGAAGCTGGAGATCCTCGAGCGCGCGCTCAACAGCGCCGAGGACATCGTCGAGAGCCCGACGCGCGCCTTCGATTACGCGATGCGCGGCGTGCGCGAAGCGGTGGGCGACGCGGCGCTGCCCGAGTGGATCGCCACCGCCGAGCGGCTGGCGCGCGCCACCGATCGGCACGCCGACCTGTTGGCGTTGTTCGAAGCCGTGGTGGCCGACATCCTCGACGCCGACGTGCAGCACAAGACGCGCCTCCGGGCCGGCGAGATCGCGCGCTCGCTCGGCGACAAGGATCGCGCCATTCAACACTATCGGGCCGCGCTCGACGGGCGCAACGACGACGCCGACGCGCAGCTCGCGCTCGAAGAGCTGTACGGCGCGGTCGAGGACAACCCGCACTTGCTCGAGATCCTGGTGTTGCGCGCCGAAAGCGCCGACGACAAGAAACGCGTGCCGCTGTTGCTCCGCGCCGCGAAGCTGCAGGCCGGGCCGCTCGCCGACTCGGCGGCGGCGATCCGCACCTACGAGGACGTGATCCAGCTGTCGCTGGAGCGTGAGGCCATCGACGCGCTGGAGACGCTCTACACCGGCGCCGAACAATTCGAGTCGCTGGTGAGCCTGTACGAGCGCCAGCTGGAGGTGCTCGAAGGCAAGGCCAACGCGGACATCCGTGTGAAGATCGCGCGCACCGCGCTCGAGCGGCTCAAAGAGCACGGTCGCGCCCTCGACGAGCTCGACGCGGCCTTGGAGCTCGAACCGTTCCACAAGGGCGCGATCGGCGTGCTCGAGACCGTCCTGGCGACCGTCGAAGAGCGCGACGTCAAGGCGCACGCCGCCAAGACCCTCGAGCCGGTGTATCGGCACGAAGGAAATTGGGAAAAGCTCAAGGTTGCGCTCGAGGCGCGCGTCGAGACGAGCGACGACCCCGAGGAGCGCAGCGCGTTGCTCGACAAGCTCGCGCAGCACTACGAGGAGCAGCTCGAGGACTATCCGGCGGCGCTGGCCACCATGGCGCGGCGCCTCAAAGAAGAGCCCGGCAACGACCAAATTTGGGACAAGATCGAGAGCCTGGGCCGGGTCATCGGCACCGGCGCCGAGCAGAAGGTCGCCGAGATCTTCGCCGCGGCGCTGAAAGAGGTCGACTCCGACGATCCGAAGACCGCGCAGCTCAGCGAGCGCACCGGCGAGCTGTTCGCGATGGCCGGCATGAAAGAGGAGGCGCTGTCGTGGTTCCGGCGCGCCTACGAGTTCACGCCCGACTCGCCGACGCTGTTCCGGGCGATCGACGAGCTGCTCATCGCGCTGGGCCGCAAAGAGGAGCGCATCGACCATCACCGCCACGGCGTGGATCAGGTCACCGACGCGGAGGAGCGCGTCGCCTACCTGCACGTCATCGCCAAGCTCGAGCGCGAGCTCGGCCGCACCGCCGATTCCATCCAGACGTACCGCGACCTCATCGACGCGGCGCCCGAGGACGATCCGGCGCTCGACGCGCTCACCGAGCTGTACCTCGCTGAGACCAAGAACGACGATCTCGCCGAGCTCTACGAGCGGCGCGCCGAGACCACCGCCGATCCCGGGCGGGGCGCCGGCTTCCGGCTGCTGCTCGCCAAGCTGCTCGCGGGGCCGCTCGACAACCGCGATCGCGCGCTCGAGCAGCTCGAGGTGATCGTCATCGCCTTGCCGGCGCACGCCGGCGCGGGTGCCGAGCTCGAAGGCATGCTCGACGACGCGGAGCGCAAAGAGCGCGTCATCGAGATCCTGCGCAACATCTACGAACAGAACGACGCCTGGAAGAAGACCATCGCGCTGAGCGAGCACCGCCTGGGGCTCGCCCAAGACGCCGTCGACAAGACCGCCATCTTGCTCGAGACCGCGACCTTGTGGGAAGACCGCGGCAAGGATCTGGACCGCGCCTTCGAGGTGGTGCGGCAGGGCTTCGAGCTGTCGCCCGACGACGAAGAGGCCCGCGCACAGCTCGAACGGCTCGCGGAAGCGACCGGCTCGTGGGAGGCGCTCGCGCAGAGCTACGGCGAGGCCGCGGCGCGCGTCGAGGACGACTTCCTCAAGCGCACGCTGCTCAGCGCGGTGGCGACCGTCGCCGACGAGCGGCTCGACGATCCGCGGCGCTCGCTGGCCGCGCTCGGCGACGTGGTGGCGCTCGACGCGTCCGACGAAGACGCGCTCGCGCGCATGGACGAGCTGTGCGTGCTGCTCGGCGATTGGCCGGCGCTGGTGAAGGTGCTCGTCGCCAAGGCCGAGCAGCTCGGCGATCCCGAACAAAAGGCGGGCGTGTTCGAGCGGCTCGCCGAGGTGCGCCAGGACATGCTCGGCGACGACAGCGGCGCCATCGAGGCGTACGAGCAAGCGCTCGAGCTGGCGCCGGACTCGCTCGGCGCGCTGGATCACGCCGCGTCGCTCTACGAGGGCAAGGATCCCAAGCGCCTCGCCGAGCTCCTCGAACGGCGCATGGAGATCACCCAGGACGACGATGCGCTGCGCCACGAGCTCACCATCCGCGCCGCCGATGTCCACGAGAAAGAGCTGAAGCAGCCCGCCGAGGCGATCCGCCTGCTCGAGCTGGCGCTCGGCATCCAGCCCACCGACGGCGCGGTGCTCGCGTCGCTGGAGCGGTTGTACCGCGCCGAGGAGCGCTGGAACGATCTGCTCGAGAACCTCAAGACGCAGGCGAGCATCGTCACCGACGACGCGGCGCGCCGCGAGCTGCGCAACCGCATCGGCGACTTGTACCTCGAGAAGCTCGAGCAACCGGTCGACGCGCTCGAGCACTATCGTCTGGTGCTGGACGAATCGTCCGGAGACGCGCACGCCATCGCGGAGGCGCGCGGCATCGGCGTGAAGTTCGCGGATTTGCGGCTCGAGGTGACCGACTTGCTCGAGCCGATCTACGCCGGCGCCAGCCGCTTCGAGGAGCTCATCGAGCTGATGGAGCTGCGCCTCGAAGCACAGAACGATCCGGCCGACCGCGCACGCACGCTGGTGGGCGTGGCGCGCATCCAGGAAGAGCAGCTCGACGCCAACGACAAGGCGCGCGACACCTTGCTGCGCGCGCTGTTCGAGGTGCACAAAGAAGGCGCGCCGAGCGATCCGCAGCTGTTCGAAGACGTCGAGCGGCTGTGCGAGCTGACCGGCGAATGGAACAAATACGCGGACGCGATCGACAAGCTGGCCGGCGAGGCCTACGACGGCTCTGCGCAGACGGCGTTGCTCGAACGGCTCGGGCGCATCGCCGAGACGCGTCTGTCGGACGCGCCGCGCGCCATCGAGGCGTACAAGAAGGCCGCCGAGCAAGCGGAGCAACCGGGCGAGCTGTTGGTCGCGCTCGACCGCCTGTACCTGGCCACCAAGAGTTGGCAGGAGCTGGCCGGAGTGCTCGATCGGCGCATCGAGCTCGAGGGCGGCGATGCCGCGCGCGCCGAGCTGTTCTTCCGGCACGCCGAGCTGCAGCTCACCGAGTTCAAGGACAAGCCCGCGGCGGTCGAAAAGCTCAAGAATTGCGCCGAGCTCGCGCCCGAGCATGCCGGCGCGCGCAAGCGGCTCGAGGAGCTGACCGCCGAGCGCGAGCTGTTCGAAGAGGTCGCCGAGGCGCTCGACGCCATGTACCGGGTCGCGAACGACAACGCGGCGCGCGCCAAGCTCCGCAACAAGCGCATCGATTACGCGGACACGCCCGGCGATCGCGTGCGGCTGCGCATCGAGCTGGCGCAGATGCTGGAAGAAGAGAGCTTCGACACCGCCAGCGCCCAGGACGTCATCGAGCAGGCGCTCGCCGACGATCCGACCGACGGCGACGTGATGCAGCGGCTCGAACGGCTGGCGCAGACCAACGCCGCGGGCCAGGTCGGCAAGCGAGCCTGGACGCGCGCCGCGGACGCGGTCGTGGCCGCCGTCGGGCGGGCGCTCGAAAAGAAAGGCGACGGCGCCCTCGAGGCCGAGGCGGCGCGCGATCTCTATCTCGGCGCGGCCGCTTGGTACGAGGAGCAGGCGGGCGAGCGCGAGGCCGCCGAGAAGGCGATTCGCGCGGCGCTGGGACAGGATCCGAAGTGCGCCGACGCGGTGTTGCGGCTCGAGAAGCTGCACCGCGCGCCGGGACGCGAAAAGGAGCTCATCGCCACGCTGCGCAAGTTGGCCGACTTGGTCAACGCGGGCGACGCGGTGCTCGACCGCGACCCGAGCGAGCTGCGCCGCGAGGCCAAGGCGCTTGCCGACGGGCTCGACGATCGCGAGCTGACCGAAGCGATCCTGCGCGAGATGCTCGCCGCGAACGACGGCGACACCTGGGCGCTCGCCGAGCTGTGCACCGTGTGCGAGAAGAAGGGCGATTCGCAGGAGCTGTTCCGCCTGTTGCAGCGGCGCATCGAGCTGACCCTGGAAGCGCCCGATCTCAAGGCGCTGCGCCACGAGGCCGCCAAGGTGGCCGACACGCGCCTCAACGACGCGGCTGCGGCGGTGGAGCTGTACGAGCGCGCCTTCGACGACGACCCCGCGGACGCGGCCGCTGCGACCGAGCTGCGCCGCTTGTACGGGCAGCTCAACCGCCACGCCGACACGCTGCGGCTGCTCGAGCGGCTGGTCGATGCGTCGAGCAATCCGGCGGAGCGTGCCGAGCTGCGCCTGGCGAGCGCCAAGATCTGCCTGGAGGCGGTGGAAGCGCCCACCGAGGCCATCGAGCATTTGAACGCCGTCTTGAACGAGGTGCCCGGCCACGAGCGCGCGGTCGAGCTGCTCGGCGGCCTGTTGGAGAAAGAGGGCCGCTTCAAGGATCTCGGCGAGCTACTCGAGCGGCAGATCGATCTGGCGCGCGAACAAGGCGACAAGAAGAAAGAGCTCACGCAGCGCGTGCGCCTCGCCGAGCTGTGCGAGACGCGCCTCAAAGAGGTGGATCGCGCCATCGAGGGCTACCACGCGGTGCTCGAAGCCGACAGCGGGCATCGCCCCGCGCTCGAGGCGCTGGCGCGGCTCTACGAGTCGCAGGCGCGTCCCGCGGATTCGGCCGATAGCTACGCGAAGCTCCTGGCCGGCGCCCCTGCGGGCGACTTTGTGCGGCTCCCGCAGAAGGCGCGCCACCTGTACCTGCAATCGGGCAGCGCCCAAGAGGCCGCGCGCCCTGTGCTCGCAACCGCGCTGAACGCAAGCAGCCCGCACGAAGACGCCGGGAAGAAGCTCCGCGCCGCCCCACGCAAAC
>JACXTT010007741.1_pt1 | contig 15064 bp, 13 predicted proteins | sample 9270951 | NCBI WGS metagenome assembly JACXTT01 (sample SAMN15532306, study PRJNA645909) | rock metagenome | isolation source: weathered quartz diorite | place: Puerto Rico | collected 2017-06-21
AGGGTCTCGCTGGCCGGGATCACGGTGTCGCCTTCCCCGTGCAGGAGGTAGACGCTCGCCTTCAGACCTGCGAGGCGACCGTGCGGCGAGACGGTCTTTATGGCGCTCGCGCGTCGATCGATCTCCGCGAGCAGCTCGGGCCTCACCGACGCGACGTCGGCGGCGAAGAGCTTCTCCACCTTGTCCTTCGACGCAGGCGAGAGCTTCTTCGCGGCCTCGCGGGCGGGCGTGCGCTTCTCCCAGAGCCAGAGGCGAAGGGCCTCGCGCGCCGCCGGCACGTCATCGGCGGGGAAGAAGTCTGCCGCGTGCGTGTACACGAGCACGGTCGCGCCGTACTCGTGCGCGTGGGGATCGGTCGCGAAGAAGCGCGATACCCGCTCGAGATCGTCGTGGGCGCCGACCGCGACCACGAAGGCGACGTGATCCGCGAAGCGCTTGTCGGCGGCGGTGAGCAGCGCGATCCCGCCCCCGAAGCTCACGCCCATCAGGCCGACCTTCGCGGCGGACCTTCGCGCGCGGAGCGCCTCGATCGCGGCGCCTACTGTCTCGATCGACTTCGCCTGCACGTCGTAGTCGGCGAGCTCGTCGACCTGCGGCGTCATCACGACGATGCCCGCGCTGACGATCGATCGCGCGAAGCGTTGGAGCCGCGGCTCCTCGATCCCCAGGTACTGCACGCCGTGGACGAGCACCACGGCCGGCGTGCTGGCGGTCGCGCCGATCGGCGCGTAGATGCGCGCGCGCACCGGGAAGTCGACGACCTCTTCCGTGACGACGGGCTTGTTGTCGGCATCCGAGAAGACGAAGAGCAGCTTCGTCGCGCGCACGTGGTGCGACGCTGGCCGCGCGCAGAGGAGCACGAGGACGGTCAGCAGGAAGAGCACGATGCGCGTCCGGCGCCGCTTGTCGGTCGTCGATCGACGAGCGAGCGGAGCGAGCGAGGAGTGCGATGGGTTCATGAGAGAAAGGACGCTCGAGACGAGAAAACCCACGTCTCGGGCCCGTGAAAGATTGTAATTCTTTGTCAGGAGCCCCGGAAATTGAGGCAGATCTTGCACGTCGACATGGACGCCTTCTTCGCGTCCGTCGAGCAGCGGGACGACCCGACGCTGCGCGGAAAGCCCGTGCTCGTCGGCGGCGCGTCGCGGCGCGGGGTGGTCGCGGCCGCCTCGTACGAAGCGCGGGCGTTCGGCTGTCGGTCCGCGATGCCGATGGCGGAGGCGCTCCGGAAGTGTCCGCACGCGATCGTCGTGACCCCGGAACGGGGACGGTACGAAGAGGCCAGCGACGAGGTGTTCGCGATCTTTCATCGCTACACGCCGCTCGTCGAAGGGCTCTCGATCGACGAGGCCTTCCTCGACGTGACGGCGAGCCGTTCGCTCTTCGGCGATGGCGAGGCGATCGCGCGCGCCATCAAGGCCGACATCCTGGAGACGACGAAGCTCACCGCCTCGGCCGGCGTGGCGCCGTGCAAGTTCGCCGCGAAGATCGCGAGCGACATGGACAAGCCGAACGGGCTCACCGTCGTAGGCGACGACGTGGCCGCGTTCCTCGCGCCGCTGCCCGTCGAGCGGATGTGGGGCATCGGCCCGAAGACAGCGCCGAACCTCCGGCGCGCGGGCTTCGCCACGCTGGGCGATCTCGCCGGCGCCGATCCCGCGGCGCTCGAGCGCGTGCTCGGGAGTGGAGCGACGGAGATCCGCGATCTCGCGGGCGGTATCGACGACCGCGAGGTCGTGCCCGATCGCGATGCGAAATCGATCGGTGCAGAGTGCACGTACGAGCACGACCTCACCTCGCGGGAGGAGATCGCGCGCACCCTCCTCGCGCATGCCGCCCGCGTGGCCGAGCGGCTCACGGAGAGCGGGCTCTCGACGCGCGCCGTGATGGTGAAGCTCAAGTACGCGGACTTCACCCTGCTCACGCGCCGGAAGACGCTCGACGAGCCGGCGAGCGACACGACGACCCTCCACGAGGTGGCGCTCGAGCTGCTCGATCGGTTCCCGCTCGATGGCCGGCGCGTGCGCCTCACGGGCGTGGCGGCGCAGGACCTGGTAGAGGGTGCGGCGCAGCCGACGCTCTTCCCCGACGAGGCAGCGGCTCGTCGGAGGGGCCTCGAGAACGTGCTGCTCGATGCGAAAGGGCGCTTCGGCGGTCACCCCATCACGTTCGCGACCCTGCTCGAGGACGGCGCGACCAAAGCGGATCCCACTGGCGTGACGTCGCGCCGGAAGCGATGATGACGAGGATGCGCCTCGCGCCCCGGGTCCTCCTCGCAGCAGCGACGATCGTGCTCGCCACGAGCTGCAAGCCGAAGGCGGGCGCGACCTGCAAGATCGAGACGAAAGAGGTGTGCGTCGACGCCAAACAGGCGCTCGTGTGCCACGACGGCAAGTGGGAAGACATGACCTGCCGAGGCCCGCAGGGCTGCGCGAAGAACGGCAGCGAAGGCTCCTGCGATCAGACGGTGGCGGAGGACAAGGACGTCTGCAATTTGAACGGCGACTACGTGTGCACCGGCGACAAGAAGGGCATGCTCGAGTGCCAGAAGAACAAGTGGACGTTCGTGCAGAGCTGCCTCGGCGATCGCGCGTGCGCGATGGAGGCCAAGAAGGTCACGTGCGACAACAGCATCGCGAACGTCGGCGATGCGTGCCGCGAAGAAGACGACTACGCGTGCGCTCCCGACAAGGCGGCGGCGCTCGTCTGCCGGCAAGGGAAGTTCGTCGTCGCGAGCAACTGCAAGGGCAAGAACCGGTGCCGCGTGACGGGCGACAAGGGCGCGGGCTTCAAGGTCGAGTGCGACGACTCGATCGCGAACGTCGGAGATCCTTGCGACAAAGAAGGGCACTACGCGTGCGCGCCCGACGAGAAGTCGATCGTGAAGTGCAAAGACAAGAAGTTCGTCCAGGACGACAAGTGCCCGGGCCGCTCGCGCCAGGAGAAGTGCCAAGTGCGCGGCGAGCTCGTGGGCTGCTACTGAGGTCCGCCGAAGGCGGCCGACAGCCCGAAGGGCGCGTCGACGGACGATCTGAAAACCGCCTCTCGATCGCGTCTCGGGCCCGGATCTAAGGTTCTTTCGTGTGCAAAAGAGTTCTGCGGGTGTAGAACGCCCCGCATGAAGCGTGTGGCGGGGCTCGTTGCGGTGGTTCTCTTCGGCCTGGGCTCGTCGGGTTGCAGCTCTTCGACCGGCGGCGAAGGCAGCGCGCCTCCCGGGCCTCCCGACGATGGAACGCCGAAGAACGACGGGCCGACCACGCATGCGAGCGGCGAGCTCACGGCGTGGAACAAGCTCGGGTCCCTCCCGGTGGCGCGCGGCAATCACTGCTCGGTCGTCGCGAACGGATGGCTGGTCGTCATCGGCGGCAACTACAAGCCGAAGGGCGCGAAGGACTTCGTGACGCTCGCCGACGTCCACGCGGCGAAGCTCGGCGCCGACGGATCGGTGGGCGAATGGAAGCTCGCGGGCAAGACGAAGAATCCGGTCTCGTCGTGCACCGCGGCGGCCGACGGGAAGGACGTCTACATCCTCGACGGCATCTACGACATCAAGAACGCCGACGCCAATGACCCGAGCGCCCCGAGATACGTGGTCGCCGCAACGCTCGGCGACGACGGGACGCTCGGCGAGTGGCGTCAGATGGGCGCGCTGCCGAAGGGCGTGCGCGTCCTCTATTCGAACGCGGCGGTCGTCGATGGCGGCATCCGCGCGTTCTACGCGCGCCTTCCCGACGCCGGTGACGGCATCGCGCTCGCGTCGGCGAAGGTCGACGGCGGATCGCTCGGCGCATGGACGTCGAGCACGTGGCTCCGTGGCTTCCGCGGCCACCCGCAGTACGCGCTCGCGAAGCCCCAAGGGGCGAAGGGGCCCGCCTACGTGTATGCGCTCGGCGGCTACTCGGGCGGCGACAGCGGCAACAAGGTCCTCGCTGACGGGGCTGGGGCCGTGCTCGACGCGGCTGGCGTTCCGGGCACGTCGTTCGCCGTGCGTGCGCTCCCCAAACCCACCTCGTTCGGGCAGGCGATCGCCGTCGACGACTGGGTCTTCGTGATCGGCGGCAAGGACGAAATCATGACCGGAAAGGGGCGTGCCGACGTCCTCGCGGCCAAGGTGGGAGACGGCGGCGCGCTCGGCGAATGGAAGGTCGTTGCCTCGCTGCCCGAAGGCCGGACGAGCCACGCCCTCGCGGCGTCGGGCGACTTCCTCTACGTCACCGGGGGTGGCTTCGACGCCGGCGGGCTCGACACGGCGTGGAGCGCGCGGGTCCGTTTCGCTCCCTAAGTTTGACGATTCGCCGGCGCGCTAGGAGAATCAACCTCGGATGTCCGCGGCACGTGCCGTGAAGGGGGTCCGATGGCTCGTCGTGGACTGATGATGAAAGAGATTGCCGGTACGGCGTTCCTCGCCGCCGCGATCGTGTGCGCATGCTCGTCGGAGGATCGGCCGCCGGCCTACACCGGCACGTACTTCTCGGGGAACACGGGCAACTACGGAGGCTCGGACGGCGACGGCGGCTCGAGTGGCTCGAGCGGCTCGAGCGGCACGAGCAGCGGCGGCGACGCCGGCAACTTGTGCGAGGACCGCGCGCAGCTGTGCAAGACCATCCCGAAGCCCGGGGTGGCACCAGGACCGATCAACGGCGGCGGGCTTCCGTCGGGCGTCTATGTCCTCGTCGGCGTCGCCAACGTCTCCGGCAACCCCCCGCCGTGCCGCACGATCTACGTCGAGGGCGGCTTCATGCGCGTCGTCGACTCCGATGATCTCGGCGATGGTGGACTGTCGACGGCGAAGATCACCGGCAGCGAGGTCAAGGATCAAGGCAGCGGCGTGCTCGACCTGATCATTCAGTGCCCGACCCCCGCGCGCGCGCCGATCACCTACGGCTTCGACGGCCAGAGGCTGACGCTCCAGCTCCCCGTCGGCCTCGGCGCGCGCACCGAAGTGCTCCAGAAGCAGTAGTCGCTCAGCGCGAGCAGTGCGCAGCGCGTTGCGCCGTGCGAACCTGCACGGCGCTCAGAGCGCCGCGAGGCGATCGGCGAGCTGCTTCTCGAGGCCCTCGAGCGCCTTCGCGAAGGACTTGATGCCTTCGTCGAGCTTGTCGTTGGCCATGCGGTCTTCCTCGTGCATCTTGCGGAAGACCTTCTCGTCCATCGCGATGCGCGGGATCTCCATCGCGCCCACCTTCGTCGGATCGAGCTTGCGCGGGAGATCGCCGCTGGCCTTCTCGAGCTCTGCAAGGAGGCTCGGCGCGATGGTGAGGAGATCGCAGCCGGCGAGCTCGGTGATCTCGCCCATGTTGCGGAAGCTCGCGCCCATGACCTCGGTCTTGTGGCCGTGCTTCTTGTAGTAGTTGTAGATCTTCGTGACGCTCACGACGCCCGGATCCTCGTGGGGCTCGTAGCTCTCCTTGCCGGTCGACTTCTTGTACCAGTCGAGGATTCGGCCGACGAACGGCGAGATGAGGGTGACCTTCGCCTCCGCGCACGCGACCGCCTGGTGCATGCCGAAGAGGAGCGTGAGGTTGCAGTGGATGCCCTCCTTCTCGAGGGCCTCGGCGGCGCGGATGCCTTCCCAGGTCGACGCGAGCTTGATGAGGATCCGATCGCGCTTCACGCCCGCAGCCTCGTACATGCCGATGATGCTGCGCGCTTTGTCGATCGAGCCCTGCGTGTCGTACGAGAGGCGGGCATCGACCTCGGTCGACACGCGGCCCGGCACGATGTTCAGGATCTTGAGACCGAACTCGACCGCGAGCCGATCGGTGGCTTTCGCCACGACGTCCTGCGTTCCGCCGCGGCCTTCCTTGCTCGCCTCCTTGCGCGCCCACACCAGCGCGTCGTCGACGAGCTTCGCGTACGCAGGCATCGTCGCCGCCGTCGCGATGAGCGACGGATTCGTCGTCGAGTCGCGCGGCTTGAACTTCTCGATCGAGTTGATGTCGCCCGTGTCGGCGACCACGACCGTCATTTCCTTGAGCTGATCGAGAAAGCTCTTCGCCATGGTGCGTGCTCCTATTCCTCAATGGCTTAGCCCTCGGGTCGCGTGTGTGTCGAGAGAAAGTTGGCCCACGGGCACGACGGTTGCTGTCCTGGCCCACGACGATGGCGAGAGCGCTCTCCTTCCTGGTCGCCGTGGTGATGGTCGTTTTTTCGACCACTGCGACCTACGCCGCGGAATCGACGGTCGCTCTGGGCGAGGTCGCGGCGCCGGCGGCGTCCACCGGGATCGACCGGGCGACCCTGAAGAACGCGGCGGAGCGCGAGCTTTCGGGCATCGATTCGGCCAAGCTGAAGGCGAAGAAGCGGCGCCCGGTGGTCGTCTCGATCGCGCTCACGAGCGCCACGGACGTGTCGAAAGGATGCACCGTCGACGCGATGCTCCGTGACGCGCGGTCCGGGGCGATGATCGCGATCGTCCAGGGTCGCGCCAGCGCGGAGGGTGACGGCGAAGGAAGCCCCACCTTGCGCAAGGCGGTCCTCCACGCGGCCATGCGCAGCGCGGTCACGCAGATCCCCGACGCGCTCTCGGCCGACTGAACGTACGCTCTCCGAGCGGGCATGGATCGCTACACGTCGCCGTCGCGCTTGCGCGCCGAGGCGCGCGCGTTGTTCCGCGGCGCGCTTCCGATCGTCGTCGGCCGCGAGGAGGCGCTGCCGGGCCCCGGCGCGTTCTTCACGCACGATGCGTCCCCGCTGCCGCTCCTCGTCACGCGCGATGCCTGGGGAACGGTGCACGTGCTCGTGAACGAGTGCCGTCATCGCGGGACGCGTCTGGTGCTCGAGGAGCGCGGAGACGCGCCCCGCTTCGTCTGCGCGCATCACGGCTGGACGTACGACACCTGCGGCCGCCTCACGACGGTCGCCCTGTCGCGATGCGACGCGGATCGCGCACGCAAGCGCGACCCGGACGACAGCGGTCTCGTCATGCTGCCGTCGGAGACGCGGCACGGCTTCGTATGGATCGCGCGCGACTTTCCGCACGCAGCGATCGACGCCGCGCTCGGCGGGGCCGCCCTCGCAGAGCGCCGAACGTTGACCACGGCGACGAGCGACGTCGCTGCATCGTGGAAGATCGTCGTCGAAGAGCTGCTGTCCGTGGCGGGCGCGACCTTCGTCTTCCCGGGGACGTTCGTGGTGACGGAGGGGGAGGGGGCCGAGCACGTGGCCGTGGTCCCGAGAGAGGCGGACCGCGCGACGATCGTTCGAACGACGCTCGCGAAACGAAGCGTCGTGGGCGCGCTGGCGTCCTCTCCCGCCGTCGAGCGCGCGATCGCCGCGGCGATCGATCGCGACGTGCTCGTCCGCGCGGGCCACGACGTTCCGCGTCGCCAAACCTCCGACGCGGAGGTCGCCTTCCACGCGGAAGTCGATCGACGCTCGGGAGGCGCGCCGACCTAGAATCGTTCCCATGACGCACCACGCGCATCGTCTCGAGTCGGACAGCATGGGAGCCGTCGAGGTGCCCGCCGATCGCTACTGGGGAGCGGAGACGCAGCGCAGCCTCGAGAACTTCTCGATCGGCGGGCATCGCTTCGGGCGTCCGGTGATCCGCGCGTTCGGGATCGTGAAGCTCGCCGCTGCGCAGGTGAACCGCGATCTCGGCAAGCTCGACGACGCGAAGTCCGCGCTCATCGCCGAGGCGGCGGGGAAGGTCGAGGCGGGCGACCTCGACGAGCATTTCCCGCTCGTCGTGTGGCAGACGGGGTCGGGCACGCAGACGAACATGAACGCGAACGAGGTGATCGCCAACGTCGCGAACGAGATCGGCGGCTCGCCGCTCGGCACGAAGGGACCGATCCATCCGAACGATCACGTGAACATGTCGCAGTCGTCGAACGACGTGTTCCCGACCGTCATGCACGTCGCGGCGGCGTCGCGCATCGCGCATCGACTCCTGCCCGCGGTGGTGTCGCTGAAGAAGGCGATGGCCTCCAAGAGCGAGGCGTTCGCCGACCTGGTGAAGCTCGGACGCACGCACCTCATGGACGCGACCCCGCTGACGCTCGGCCAGGAGATCGGCGGATGGGCAGCACAGCTGACCTTCGCGGAGTCGCAGCTTGCACACTCGCTCGCCGGCCTGCTCGACATCGCGCTCGGCGGTACGGCGGTCGGCACCGGGCTCAACTCGCACCCCGAATGGGCTCCGCGCGTCGCCGCGCGGATCGCGGAGCTCACCGGCCTGCCGTTTCGCACGGCCCCCGACAAGTTCGCGGCGCTCGCGGCGCACGATGCGATCGTCGCAGCGAGCGGGGCAACGCGCGTGCTCGCCGTTGCGTGCATGAAGATCGCCAACGACGTGCGCTTGCTCGCGAGCGGACCGCGTGGCGGTCTCGGAGAGCTGCTGCTTCCGGCGAACGAGCCAGGCAGCTCCATCATGCCGGGGAAGGTGAACCCCACGCAGGCCGAGGCGCTCGCGATGGTCTCGGCGCACGTGATCGGCAACGACGCGGCGATCGCGGTCGGCGGCGCGAGCGGCCTCCTCGAGCTCAACGTGATGAAGCCGATGCTCGTGCACAACCTCCTCGAGAGCGTGGAGCTCCTCGCCGACGCGCTCGACAGCTTCCGCGAGAAGTGCGTGGTGGGGATCGCGCCGAACCGCAAGGTCATCGCGCGCCACCTCGCGGCCTCCCTCATGCTCGTCACGGCGCTCGCGCCGCTCGTCGGCTACGACGCCGCCGCGAAGATCGCGAAGAAGGCCTACGACGACGACACGACGCTGCGTGAGGCAGCGCTCGCGAGCGGGGTCTCGGCCGACGACTTCGATCGCGTCGTGAAGCCAGAGGCGATGGTCCACCCGTGAATCAGTCCTCGAATCAGTCGACAGCGCGCAGGTCCCAGCGCTTCGGCTCGCCCGCTTCGAGCTCGTATTGGTTCACGTCGACCTCGGCGATCGCGACGCCCGCGCGCGAGACGCGGATCGCTCTCACACCGAGCGCGGCGATGGTCGGATCGGCGACGCCGTAGCTCGAGAACACGAAGCGCGCGTGTGGATGCACCGCGCTTCCTTCCTCCCGTGTGAGCTCGCGCGTCATCGCGACGATCGGAGCGCGGCGTCCGTCGAGGAGGGTGATCGTGACGGGACCTTCCGTCGCCGCCGAGGTCGCTTCGATCGTGATGGCGTCGTCGACCTCACCATGCGTGGTCTGGAGCGACAAGGTCGAGCCGAGGTCGCGAGGGCCTCGCGCGGCGCCGCCGCAGCCCCCGGAAATCACGAGCCCAACGACGAAGAGCGCGAGGACCGAGGCGTGCTTCGGAGGCATGGTCCTGTATCGCTTCGACCCTAAGAACTGTGACCGGCCGACCCGACGTCGGTTGTATATTCCGGCCCCCCATGTCCAAGAACTCCTTCGGCAGCCAGGCCACGCTCCGTGTCGGCGCGGATTCCTTCACGATCTACCGGCTCGACGCGGTCTACAAGACGCACGCTGACGCGGTGAAGCTGCCCTTCTCGCTCAAGATCCTCCTCGAGAACCTGCTCCGCACGGAAGACGGCGTCTCGGTCGACGCCGACGACGTCGCAGCGGTCGCGAAGTGGGAGGCGACCGCGGAGCCTTCGCAGGAGATCGCGTTCACCCCGAGCCGAGTTCTCCTCCAGGACTTCACCGGCGTGCCCGCCGTGGTCGATCTCGCGGCGATGCGCGACGCGATGAAGCGCATGGGCGGCGACCCGAAGAAGATCAATCCGCTTCAACCGGTCGAGCTCGTCATCGATCACTCGGTGCAGGTCGACGTCTACGGCAGCAAGAAGGCGCTCCAGGAGAACGCCGAGCTCGAGTTCCAACGGAACCAGGAGCGCTATCGCTTCCTCAAGTGGGGCCAGCAGGCGTTCCGCAACTTCAAGGCCGTGCCGCCCGATACGGGGATCGTGCACCAGGTGAACCTCGAGTACCTCGCGCGCGTCGTGATGAGCGCCGCGGGGGCCCAGGGAGGGGCGCCGCTCGCGTACCCGGATACCGTCGTCGGCACCGACTCGCACACGACGATGATCAACGGCGTCGGTGTGCTCGGTTGGGGCGTCGGCGGCATCGAAGCGGAGGCCGCGATGCTCGGCCAGCCGGTCAGCATGCTCCTTCCGCACGTCATCGGCGTGCGTCTCTCCGGGCATCTCCCGGAGGGCACCACCGCGACGGATCTCGTCCTCACCGTCACGCAGATGCTCCGGAAGCGCGGCGTGGTCGGGAAGTTCGTCGAGTTCTTCGGTCCCGGTCTCGCGCAGCTCCCGCTCGCCGATCGCGCGACCATCGCGAACATGGCCCCGGAATACGGCGCCACGTGCGGCATCTTCCCGATCGACGCCGAGACGATCCGGTACCTCCGCTTCACCGGCCGCACCGACGCGCAGCTGGCGCTCGTCGAGTCGTATGCGAAGGAGCAGGGCCTCTGGGCCGACGCGAAATCGCCCGAGCCGATCTTCACCGACGTCCTCTCGCTCGACCTCGGCACGGTCGAGCCGAGCCTCGCGGGCCCCGCGCGTCCGCAGGACCGCGTGGACCTCCCCGGCGTGAAGAGCTCGTTCCAGACCGCGCTCGACACCTACGCCGCGCGCGCGAAGGCGCCGAAGAAAAAGAGCGTCGTCGACGCCGCGGCCATGCCTTCCACGCCCGCCGAGGAAGAGGCGGCGAAGCACGTCGCCAATGGCAGCATCGTCATCGCGGCGATCACGAGCTGCACCAACACGTCGAATCCGTCCGTGCTCATGGCGGCGGGCATCCTCGCGAAGAAGGCGGTGGAGAAGGGCCTCTCGGCGAAGCCGTGGGTGAAGACGAGCCTCGGACCGGGCTCGAAGGTCGTCACCGAGTATCTCGAGAAGGCGGGCCTCCTCTCGTATCTCGAGAAGCTGAACTTCTACGTCGTCGGCTACGGCTGCACGACGTGCATCGGCAACTCGGGTCCGCTTCCGCCGGCCATCTCCAAGCAGATCGACGAGAAGGACTTGTTCGTCGTGTCGGTGCTCTCGGGCAACCGCAACTTCGAAGGCCGCGTCCACGCCGAGGTGCGCGCGAACTACCTGGCATCGCCGCCGCTCGTGGTCGCGTATGCGCTCGCCGGGCGCGCCGACATCGACCTCTCGACGGAGCCGCTCGGCAACGGCAACGACGGCAAGCCGGTCTTCCTGAAGGACATCTGGCCGACGCAGCGCGAGGTCGCCGACGCCATCGAGAACGTCGACCCCGAGATGTTCAAGAAGGTCTACGCCGACGTCTATGCGGGCGACGCGCAGTGGCAGTCGCTCGCGGTGCCGGCAGGCGATCTCTACGCGTGGGAGGGCGACAGCACCTACGTGAAGCATCCGCCGTATTTCGAGGGAATGGGCGCGCAGCCGGCGGCGCTCGCCCCGGTCCAAGGCGCGCGCGTGCTCGCCGTGCTCGGCGACAGCATCACGACCGATCACATCTCGCCGGCGGGCTCCATCAAGGCCGACGGCCCTGCGGGGAAGTACCTCGTGGCGCACGGCGTGAAGAAGGAGGACTTCAACTCCTACGGATCTCGCCGCGGCAACCACGAGGTCATGGTCCGCGGAACCTTCGCGAACGTGCGCCTGCGCAACCAGCTCGCGCCCGGAACGGAGGGCGGTTGGACGCGCCACCTGCCGTCGAACGAAGTGATGTCGATCTACGACGCGTCGGTGAAGTACGCCGCCGACAAGGTCCCGCTCTTCATCATCGCCGGCAAGGAATATGGCTCGGGCTCGTCGCGCGATTGGGCGGCGAAGGGGCCGAAGCTGCTCGGCGTGCGCGCGGTGCTCGCCGAGAGCTACGAGCGAATCCATCGCTCGAATCTCGTCGGCATGGGCATCCTTCCGCTCCAGTTCAAGGCAGGCGACACCGCCGCGGCGCTCGGCCTGAGCGGTGAAGAGATCTACGACGTCGAAGGCCTCGCGCAGCTCCTCGACAGCGGCTTCGAGGGCGGGCGTGACGTCACGGTGAAGGCGAAGGCGGCCGACGGAACCACGAAGGTGCTCCGAGCGACGGTTCGCATCGATACTCCGCAAGAGATCCTCTATTACAAGCACGGCGGCATCCTCCCGTACGTGCTCCGCCAGCTGCTCGCGTAAGGATTCGGGAGAGAGAGAGACGACGATGGCAGACCTGCAGATCGAGGACATGAAGGTCGGAAACGGCGCAGAGGCCACGGCCGGCCAGAAGGTCACCGTCCACTACGTCGGCACGCTGACCAACGGCCAGAAGTTCGACAGCTCGCGCGACCGCGGTCAGGGCTTCTCGTTCAAGCTCGGCGCCGGCCAGGTGATCAAAGGATGGGACAAGGGCGTCGCCGGCATGAAGATCGGCGGCATGCGCAAGCTGACGATCCCGCCCGACATGGCGTACGGCGATCGCGGCTTCCCGCCGGTCATCCCGCCGGGCTCCACGCTCGTGTTCGAAGTCGAGCTCCTCAGCGTCGGCTGAGCATCACGTCAGGAGCCTCGCTACATCTTCTTTGCCGGCGCGATCGGCATCGCGCGCGGATCGTCGTGGCCTGGGACCGACACGCGGACGCGCGTCTCGCAGGCCTCGAGCATCTCGAGGGCGGCGGGCTCCTCGAGCCAGTCGAGATGCGCGTGCAGCATGCCGTCGAGCTCGACGATGTCTTGGTGCAACCAGTAGCGGCCGCCCGCCCGGGCATGCAGCAGAACGGGGCCCGTGTCGTCGTCGTGAGCGGCGATCTGGTGCGCGCCAGGCGTCGCGATCCAACAGAGGAAGGTCTCGCCGCGCGTCGCTCCCACGAGGCGCCCGTTGTCCCGAACCTCGATCGAGCGGCTGCCCGCCATCGACTCGGGACGGAGGACGCAGACGCGCGCGACGTTCGCCGGCGTCGGCTCGAGGTCGAAGGCCGCGCTCGCATGCGCGCCGGCGCGTGCGCAGGCGACCTGCGCCGTGGCCGATGCCGTCAGCAGAGCCAGGAGGAGAGCGGCGCGCATCGCGACGGCTTTCTTAGCGGAAATCATCAGGAATGTGGAGCCTCGTGGGAGCGCGAGAAGACATGGGAATTCGCGTGCCGCGCGTTGCGGGAGAGCGCCGACCCATTCACGCGGCCGAGGCTGATCACCGTGAAATCCGGAGTGCAGCATCGAGCTTGCTATGCTGCGGAAACGGATGAGCGGATCTTCGGCGAGCCTGACCGGTCGCATCGTCGCCGGGAAGTACCGAATCGAAGAGCACGTCGGGGGCGGCGCGATGGGCGACGTCTATCGAGCGCGTCACGTCACGCTCGACAGCGTCATCGCGCTCAAGATCATGCGCTCCGACATCGCCAAGGACGACATGTTCAAGGAGCGGTTCGTGCGCGAGGCAAAGGCCGCGAGCCGCCTCGATCACGCGAACTCGGTCCGCGTGCTCGACTTCGGAGCGGAAGACGACGGGCTCGTCTACCTCGCGATGGAGTTCCTCCACGGTCGCGACCTCCTCACGCTGCTCCGCGACGAGTGGCCGCTCTCCGATCAGAAGATCGTCGACATCCTCGTCCAGACGCTCAGCGCCGTCGGCGCCGCGCACGCCCTCGGGATCGTGCATCGCGACCTGAAGCCCGAGAACATCATGGTCGCCACCGCCGTCGAAGACGACGGCACCCCCGTGCTTCGCGTGAAGGTGTGCGATTTCGGCATCGCGAAGCTCAACGACCCACGCGGGTTCCAGACGGAGGCCGGCAAGGCGCTCACGAGCAGCGGCACGCTGATCGGCACGCCCGAGTACATGTCGCCCGAGCAGGCTCGCGGTGACCCGCTCGACGCGCGGTCCGATCTCTACTCGCTCGGCGTCGTGCTCTACCAGCTCCTCACCGGGAAGCTTCCGTTCACCGGCGAGAACGCGCTCGGCATCGTGCTGAAGCAGGTCACCGACGAGCCGACTGCGCCGTCGTCGGTGCGTCCTGGCGTGAACCCTCGCCTCGAGGCGATCTGCAAGCGCGCGATGCGGAAGCCGCGCGACGACCGCTACCAGACCGCGAAGGAGATGCGCGCCGATCTCCGCGCGGTGTTCGGCTACCGCCAGTCGAGCCAGATCGACGAGAGCCAGCCGCAGATCCCCGTCCCGCCCACGTCGTCGTCTCCCGACGACATCAGCAACGCGCCCACGCTCGCGAACGCTCCGTCGAGCAACAAGGGCGGCACCCTCGTGGCGCCCGTCGCGCTCTCCGCGCAGAGACCCAGCAACGACTTCTCTCCGAAGGCCACGTCCGACGGTACGGAGCTGCCGGCTCGCTCCTCCGGCACACCGAAGTGGATCCCCTTCGCGATCGTCGGGGCGATCGCGCTCCTCGTCGGAGTGGCGGGTGTCGTCATCGTCGCGACGCGCGGCCCGGACGGGAAGACCGTCGCGAGCGGCAGCGCGAGCGCGCCCATCAGCGTCGCGTCGGGAACGGTCCCGCCGATCGTTCCGTCCGGAACGCCGGTCGACACAGCGGCGCCGCCGACGCCGACGACCAAGCCGACGACGCCCGTCGGGACCACGACGGGGGCATCCGTGCACGCGTCGGGCAAGCACCCCACCACCGCTCCCAGCGGCAAGACCTCGGCGGCGGTCACGGCATCGACGCCTCCGCCGCCGACCGCTCCGGTGACGACTCCGCCCGTCGAGACGGCGGCGCCTTTCGATCCGGCCAGCGCTCACGTCAACCTCGGGCTCCTCACGGCGCTGCGTGTTCGCGAAGACGTGATGCGCGGGAAGATGTCGGCCGCCGCTCCTCAGCTCAGCGAGTGCTATCGCTCGGCGCTCCGGATGGCCGGCAAGGCGGTCCCCGGATCCGCCGAGATCCACATGTCGATCGACGAGCGCGGCAACATGCAGTCGATGGTCCTCGCCCCGAAACATCCGGAGTTCGCGCGATGTGCGCAAAGTGTGCTTGCCGGACAGCGTGTGCCGACGAGCGCTCTCGAGAGCGGCAGCGCGGGCGCGACGGCGACTCAGATGCTCACGCTGCAGCCGTGAGCTAGTCTTTCAGAGGGCGATGCGCTCGAGCTTCTTCTTCTGGCTCTTGACCGCGTGTGCGGTGGGGATGGTGCCGCTCGCGGCGTCGGGCGGCGCTTCCGGCGCGGCGGCCACGAAGAAGCCGCCCGTCCCCGGCAGCG
>JACXTT010007742.1_pt1 | contig 15063 bp, 13 predicted proteins | sample 9270951 | NCBI WGS metagenome assembly JACXTT01 (sample SAMN15532306, study PRJNA645909) | rock metagenome | isolation source: weathered quartz diorite | place: Puerto Rico | collected 2017-06-21
AGCGCCCGGGCCCAGAACGCATCGCCCACCGCACCCGCTTCCGTTTCACCGCTGGCCACAGCATCCAGCACTGCGGCCTCGCTGTTTCCCGTATCACCGTGCTTTCCAACGTCGAGGTCGAATCGGCGCACTTGAAAATCACGCCTCCAGTCGAGGCCTTCGCGAGCTAAGTAATAGAGCGGTAATATGGCAGCATGCGCCGAGTCACGGCTCCCTAGCGCCAGCATACGATCGCATAAGTCGGGTAGCGATTTGACGCCAGAGCCCGGCCTGGTGAGGATCACCGAGCTGAAATCTACGTCGGTGTCCCGCATGGCAAGTGCCCGACACCGACCGCGACTGCGGCGAAAGGTGCGCACGTAGGCGAGGTTCGTATTCCAAGCGATGTCGATGAATCCTTCCAGCAACGCATCGACTTGGGCTTCGTAATTAGAGAACAGGACATATTCCATCCCTGGTCCCTGATCATTGATGTACGACCTTATTCCGTCCCAGATGGGGACCACTTTCGCGTCGTAAGCTACAGCCCCTAGCCGCAGCGATCTTGCCATAGGCTTCTCCATTCTTGTTCGCTATTAGAAGTCCACCGCCTAAAACAAAGGCAAACCGAGCAGCGATTTGCCGATGAATTCATGAAGGATGTCGGTGGTCGGAGCCATTACGGCACCGGCGCGGGCATCTCTGAAGTGACGCTCGATAGGCAAGTGTTTACTGAATGCCGCTCCACCACACAGGCGCATGGCCGCATCAGTAACCTCCAGCCCCGCTTCGCAGGCGAAGGCCTTGCTCTCGAGCACGCCCAGCATGGTCGTATCATCGGGATTCTCCACCGACTCCGCCGCACGAGCGGTCAGTGCCCGCGAGGCATCGAGTGACACCTGCGCACTCGCCAGCCGGGCCCGCGCGGTCGGGAGAGAGGCCAGGGTTTCTCCCAAGTGATCCAGTCGTGCCGATTTAAGATGAAGGGCTGCGGTATCGAGAGCCGCTCGCCCGATTCCATTCGCCACGGCTGCGCTACCCAACTGGAACCACGGCAAGGTCACTCCCACCATGACCTCAAGTCCTCTGCCCTCAGGGCTAAGACGCATATTCGGGCTCACCCGGCAATTTTCCAGCCGCATCGGAGCGCTTGCGTTAGCCCGCATGCCCAGGCCATCCCATGGACCGGCGACGGAGAATCCGGGCGTTCCTCGCTCGATGTAGTAGAGTGTGGACTCAGTGGGAATCGAGGCGCCGACGGAACGCGTGCATACCACGTAGCTCGTCGCATGGCCCGCGCTGGTTACCCACGACTTTTCACAATTCAGCACATGCGCTCCATTTTCCTCTCTCGCCTGGCTGATCGGCGCCCAAAAGTGGCTTCTCGAGCCCCGTTCACTGAAGGCGAGCGTGCTGATATGGGAACCCTCGGCGGCGGCCTTTAGGATCGATTCCCGCTCGGGCAGAGAGGACTGTTTTATTACCTCGAGCGCCGAGATGTGCATGATGAATATCATCGCTGTCGAGGCACAGGCCGCCGCGATCTCTTCCGTGACCGCAACGAAGCCGGACGGTCCGAGTCCCAGCCCGCCTAGCTCGGGCGGCACCGTAAGTCCCAGCAGCCGCGCTCGTGCGATCGCCTGCACCGAACTCTCCGGCCATGCTCCCTTGCGGTCATAATCGGCCGCCGCCGGCGCAATTTCTCTTCGAGCCATCTCGTGCAACGAGGCAAGTAGGTCGCTTTCACTAGTCATATCCGCTCGCTCCTTTGCCTTCACCAGATTCCTCGGAACAATCGATAGGGGACCCGCCGCATATATTCGCGGTAATCATCGCCACGCGCCGCGATCATCTGGGCTTCCTCCGCCGGTATGAAACCGATGAATGTCACGCCTATGATCGCCGTCCAAAATACCTGCGCCAGGTTGGGGTGAATGATCAGCGCACTCACGCCCATGAGCACGACCGCACGATACATCGGGTGGCGCACCTGCGCATAAGCGCCTTCCGTGAATAGCGGCGTCTCAAGACCGTGAGAATATGCGCTCACCGAGCCAGGCACACCGAGCAATCCGTCGACCGCCTGAAAGGTGATACCCTGGAAAAACATGAGAAAGCTCATCAGGAAACCGATCACTCCAATGAAGCGCAACACCGTCGGGAGGCTCAGTGCTCCTCCGGGCAGCGGCTGGTGGAACCACAATACGACGAACCAAGTGAGCAGAGTAACCGAGATATACACCCGACGCTCTCGTGGAGACCCGGCAGGGTTTCCCCACAGCGCACGCTTGAACCACGCCCTCGTCATCACTAAGTGGGGTGCAACGAACACGGCGTAGAGCATTAGATTGATGAGGTAGTTGCCCGCCTGCGCGGCTGGGTTGTATCTGAACCCGTAAAGCAGGGAGCCGAACACAGAGAATAGCCCAGGATAGGCTAGGGCCCGGTAAGCCACCGCATACGGGGTGTTGACACGAGGTATCGAGGTAGTCTGAGCCGGACTTCCCGCGGCCTGCATGATCGTTACTCCTCCCCGCCCAGTTTATGCAAAACGCTTCATACTACCAAAATATTTCGTACCTCTGCTGCGATTCCTTAGTCACGTGCTCTCTACAGGTCAGTTTATACAAAAATTTTGACACTACCAATGTCTTCGACATTTCTTCAGGGCCCGCGAAACTTAACCGTCCTTCTCATTGCGTGAGCTTGAGAGCTCCGATTGATTGCAGTGCCCGGAGGTACTCCAGGACCAGGTCGAGTGGGATAGGTCCGTACTCAGCCGAGACCTCCCGGCATATTTCCCTCGCACTACGAGCTCCGTCGACAAAATTCAACACCTCGTAGGCGTATTCGGCCCCCTCACCGCGCAACCCGTGGAATTTCAGCAATGAGATTTTGCCGGCGCGCTCGGCACCGAAGTGATCCGCGAAAAAGTCATAGCCGAAGGTTGACATTGGACCCTTAATGTCGGGATTGCGCCGAAATACGAGCGCTCCATCCCCGGTGGCCGGAGCCGGAACCAAAACGCCTCCAACGACTCTCTCCAAACTGCCGAAGAACTGATCGGCTGCGTTTCGAAAGTCGGCTGGCAGAGGGACGAACCGGCTGATCGAGTCTGCGACCGAACGTTCGTAGCGGAAGTGACAACGGGTAAGGTTGGCCGCCTCCTCCGCAGGAAGCTCGGCTCGCCGGTGCAGCATGGTGGCTGTGCGGCGGAGGATGTTACACTGCAAAATTGGCCAGATGTCAGCGACGCTTCCAGGTCCAAGGTTAGCAAGGAAGTAACCGCTCGTAGCGCCTATGAACGCGGCGCGTTTGAGTTTTGTAGAATCGATGTTGCCCGGCAAGTCAGCGTTGGTGTGAATATATCGGTCAGGCCAGTCGTTGAGATATATCGCCGGAATACGAAAGGAGCCCTCTGCATAGACCTGGTGATCGCTTCCCGAAGTGAATTCGGCGAACTCCACCCGCAACGGCTCGCTGCCGCCTTCTGGCGACGTCAAGGGGAAGGCTCCGCCGCCAGTTCCAGCAAATTGGGCTGTTTCTCGATTGACGAATTCGGCAAAAGTTTCGGCGATGTCGTGAATGAATGAAGGCAGACTAGCCGGTCCGCGGGTCACGTGGAAAATTGCTTTAGTTTCCGGGCCGCCGCCGACCATGTCCATATGCACCACGGCCCTGATACGGGGGACCCACTCGGGCCGCGCACTGAGCAGGGCCATCGTGCCCTCGATCTCCGGCGACCAGATGAAACGCATCGTTCGCGCGGGGCGCGCGAGCTTGCCCTCGGAGACTAGTTTGACGAGGGCGCGGGCAACTTCCAGGATGGTCACCGAACCACTGGCATTATAGTTGGCTCCGGTCCGTTGATGATCGAGATGACATGTGAAGACTACTTCCTCATCGCGCAGGCGCGGATCGGCGCCGGAGACGACACCGGTGACAATATCGTAGGAACCGGCGTGCCGGCCCGCGCGCACTATCGCATGGAGGCGGATGCGCTCGCCCCGAGCTAATTGCTCGCGGTACGAGCGCGCTTGTTTGAGGGACAGCATGAACCCGAATGTCCGGGTTGGATCGAAACTGTCCAAGTGTCCCCACCTTACGAGGTTCTCGTTTTCACCCCACCATGCGGTCCGTTGGTTCTGCGCGTAGCTAACAATTCCGGCGGCTCCGTATCGGGCGACGGCTAGCCGCGCAACCGGCCCAGGCTGAGCGCTTGCCAGCACAATTTTTCCACGCACGTCCTTCCCAGCGTAGTCGCTCTCCGAAACTCCCTCTCCCACATCCACCAAGTCAGCGGTAACATCCGCACTCTCGCTGTCCTGCGCCAAGCTTACTGGCATCCCTTCCCAGCTCGCCAATCGCGTAACAGGCACCCATTGGTCCTGCTCATTCCTTAGCTCCCAAAGTTCCGCGAACTCTGCATCCCAGGCCTGACGCGCCTTCTGAGTGCCGTAAAGAGTCACTCCATCGGCCGGCAATTGTTCGACCCGCACCTCTTCGAGCCCGTAAGCGCGGGCCTGACTTGCGATGTGTTGGGCGGCGCTGCGATACCCGCCGGAGCCTCTCATCCGGTGCAGTCGCGCGACATACTCGAGGTTGTGTTTGGCGGCTTCCCCTGAGAGCTCCCCGGCAAGTGCTGTCATCGAACGCTCCGGTAGTAGCGGTGGCCGCTCGGCGAACGCAGGCCGAAAGAAGGCAAAGAGAGCGCAGGTCGTGGCGGCATACTTTTTCACGGTGCTATTCCCTCATTAGGACAGAAAATGAATTGGATGTCGATCGCTTTCCATTCTATCTATGGGTCAAGGTTTAGTTCCACTCATCCTCAACCAGCATGGCCATCTTATGAAAGCGCCGGCGCCCGCCACGTCCGCTCCTAGGTGGTCTGGCGGCCTCTCCGCCATTTGAAATCGAACTGGCCGTCGCCTATCATGAGGAAGCGTTTGGCAACGCAACCTACCTCGAAGCTCTAATGTACAAACAAGTTCTTTCTTCGCTCGAAAGGAAGAGGCCGATACTGCTTGACGGCGCCATGGGTACTGAGCTGGTCCGTCGAGGCGTTCGATGGCACAAGCATGGACTGTTGACGGATGCGCCCGCAGTCCGGGAACTTCACGCTGAGTATCTGACCGCGGGTGCGGACGTGATTCGTACCAATACCTTTCAGCTTAATCCGCGAATTTATCTCAACGTGTTCAGAAATTCCGAGCACATGCGGCATATCGGCGCGCCGGGACTGCACGAGCTGGCGGAACGGCTGCTGCGAATCAGCGTGCAGTTGGCGAGAGAGGCAATGATTCGAACTCGCCGAGATGGGAGCGCGGTTATCGCCGGGGTTCTCTCACCGCTCGAGCACTGCTTTCGCCCTGACATGGCCCCACCGGCAGATGTCGCCAGGCGGGAGCACCAGGCGCAGGCGCAAGTCTTTGCCGAGGAGAAGGTGGACCTATTACTTCTCGATGGCATGAATACGATACGCGAAGCCAAGGCAGCCCTGAAGGCCGGCCTAGCGGTTGGTCTGCCCGTGTGGGTCGGGTTCGTCCTGGGTCCCGAAGGTGATCTCCTGAGCCGCGAACCGCTGCTGGACGCCGTTGTGGAGATTGAGCGCGAAGGTGCCGATGCTGTGTTTTTCACGGCCGCGCCGCCGGCGGACATCGCGAAGGCGCTGCGAAGGATGAAGGGATCCTGCTCTTTGCCCTGCGGCGGCCTTGCCCAGATCGGCCGCTTCTCCCCACCCAGTTGGAAGTTCGAGTTTTTCCCACAATTCATCGACACCGATGAATGGCCGGCTGAGCGCTACGCTTCTGAAGCCTATCGCTGGCGCGAAGACGGAGCCAGCCTATTGGGGGGCGGTTTTGGAACGAGCCCCCAACACATCGCGGCCTTACGCGCCAAGCTTGATCACGACGATAGGAGCCCCGGCCGATGAGTTACCGAGCAATCGCCGAGCGCCTTGATCGAGGGCAAGTCGTCCTCCTCGATGGAGGCATCGGCACCGAGATCCTCCGCCGCAATGTTACCTGGGCAGATCATCAGCTAGCCGACCGTCCGGATTTTGTCCGCGACATTCACGCGGATTACATCCGCGCCGGTGCAGATGTGATTAGCACCAACAGTTTTCAACTCTGCCAGAGGGCTTTCTTTAATCATTTTCGGGATGAAGCACACAGGCGCCACATTGGGGCGAGGGATTTGGAGAGTCGCGCAGATGAGCTATTGACCGCCTCGGTTCGGCTTGCGCAGGAGGCCCGAGATCGCGTTGCGCCGCCTCGGCCCGTCGCCGTTGCAGCGGCGGTCACCACACTGGAGTGGTGTTTTCGTCCCGACCTCGCTCCCACCGTGGAGAATGCACGCTCGGAGTACGAAAGAATCTTTCGGACCGTGAAAGCTGCCGGGGCCGACTTGGTGTTGCTGGAGACGATAAACAGCGTCACCGAAGCCCGCGCAGCGCTGGAACAAGCAAATGACGCTGGCTTGCCGTGTTGGATCAGTTTCGTCTGTGATGATCGGGGCTTGCTCTTTACCGGAGAGTCCTTCGCGCATGCCGTTTCGACTCTGGAACCATTGGGAGTGGGCGCCATCCTCCTCAACTGTGCTCCGCCCGACGACATCACGGCGGGCCTCAATCAACTAAGCCCGCACGCCCGAATTCCCATTGGCGCATATGCCCACGTCGGGCGATTCGATCCACCCGAGTGGATGTTCACGGACGAATACCCTCCGGCCAAATACCTGGAAGTTGCCACCACTTGGCATAGTATCGGCGCGCGAATTCTGGGCGGATGCTGCGGTACTACTCCTGAACATATCGCCGCGCTCGACCCACTCCACATGAACTAAGCGAGCGGGTAAGAATTCCCTCACACTGCGCCCTCTTCACGGCGTCTACACGAAGCTCGGAATTTCGCTATCCTACAGAGTCCACATTACATAACGCTCCGCTAAGCGGATCCTCCGGCTTCACTGGCTCTCTGTTTGCAGGATGATGCTTGCCAGGGGATCAGTTATTGCGAGGCATGGAGAGGTGCCGGATGGGGAACGATCGCAAGCACATTTCTGCCGGTCCCAAGATTAGCGGTTTCTACCTAACGCGGATCGCGTCCAATTCGACGGATCACACGGCGCCTCGTTTGACTGGGGGACTGTCAAATGGCTGAAAAACTTCTATCCCTGCCAATGAGACCCTCGGGATATGTCATTCGTGTACCGTTCCAGGATACGTTTCAATGGATCGGCGAACTGGGCGTCTTCTTTTGGAAATTCGTTCGCGCCGCAGTGCTGCCGCCCTATGAGGTGCGGGAGTTCGTCCGTCAGCTGGATGAGATAGGATCGAAATCCCTCCCGCTCATAGCGCTTGCCGGGGCCGCCACCGGAGTCGTGCTATCGCTTCACACGCGCGACAGCTTGGCCCGTTTTGGAGCGAAATCGATACTCCCGACACTACTCGTCATATCCCTCGTGAAGGAGATTGGACCCATCATATCGGCCTTGGTGATGAGCGGCCGGGTGGGCGCCGGAATTGGCGCTGAGCTCGGCTCCATGAAGGTGACCGAGCAGATTGACGCCATTGAAGTGTCGGGTGTGAATCCTTACAAATTCCTGGTGGCGACCCGCGTCCTGGCCTGCACCCTGATGCTTCCATTTCTTACGATCGTTGCTGATTTCTGCGGGGTTATCGCGGGCTGGGCAGCCAACACACTCGCGGAGCCGATGTCCTTAAGACTCTACCTGGACCGGGGTTTCAATTCAGTGGGATTCAGCGACCTGCTCCCGGGAGTGACCTTGAAGCCCGCCGTGTTCGGGCTGTTAATCGGTTTGCTTGGATGTTTTCAGGGTATGCGCACTAGGGGCGGCACCGAAGGCGTTGGAAGATCGGCCACTAGCTCGGTGGTTCTGTCCTCGCTATTTATCATTTTGGCAGATGTTCTATTGGTTCGGATCATAATGGTTTTTATTGAGCAAGACTAATGACGATCAACAACGGAGGTCCGGCCATTCGCGTCCGGGACCTTCGAAAGAATTTTGGTGAACAATCGGTCCTAAGCGGCATCAGTCTGACGGTTGCCCGCCGGGATGCCCTGGTCGTGCTTGGTCGCAGCGGCGTCGGCAAAAGCGTACTGCTCAAACTGATCATTGGATTACACAAACCCGATTCAGGTTCCATTGAGGTCCAAGGCAACGAAATCACGTCGCTCGACCTAATCAAACTGAACGAGATCAGGAAAAAGATGGGGTTCCTGTTTCAGTCGGCCGCACTCTTTGACTCCTTGACGGTAGCCGAAAACGTCGCCTTCCCGCTGCGAAGGCACACGCAAATGGCTGACGCCGAGCGCACCGACAGAGTCGAAGAGCTCCTGTCTCGCGTCGGGATGCAAGAGGCCAGGAATAAGCAGCCCGCCGAGATTTCAGGCGGCATGAAGAAGCGGGTCGGACTGGCGCGTGCGCTCGCCCTCGATCCTAAGATCATGCTCTATGACGAGCCGACCGCCGAGCTGGATCCCATCACTTCGGGCGAGATCAACGAATTGATCCGCGGGCTGCGAGAGGAACGAGGCATATCTTCGGTCGTGGTCACGCATGATTTGAACAGCGCCAGGGCCGTTGGAGACCATGTGGCCTTTCTGAATGAGGGGGCCGTCGTAATGGAAGGAACGATCGAGGACATGGAAAAGAGCGATGACGCTTTCGTATCCGCATTTGTGAAGCAATGCTTCTAGGGGATGCTTATGTCCAGAATCGCGCGTCTAGGATTGTTTATTTTTGCTGCGCTGGTGATCCTGTCATTCACTGTTTTCAAAATCGGCAACCGGCGGCTCTTCTTCGCTGACACCTATCGTCTTCATGCGGAGTTCGACAATGTGGCCGGTCTTCCGTTCGGCGCCGATGTTCGTGTCGGCGGTCTTCGAAAAGGAATGGTGGAGGATATCCGTCTACCTCGTCAGCCGGGGGAAAAGATTCTCGTGGTGATGGAGTTGGAGTCTTCCACACGCGACGTGGTTAAGAAGGACTCTGTAGCTTCGATCGACACCGAGGGCTTGCTGGGCAACAAGTACCTGGCCGTGTCCTTCGGAAGCATCGATGCCGAGGCGGTCCATGATGGGGACGGTATTCCGGGCCGACCGCCACTCGAGCTTTCGGATCTAGTAAAAAAATCGAATGAAATCCTGGACTCCACCAAGGAAGCGACCTCTGACCTGCAGGAGGTCGCCTCCAAGATCAACCGCGGTGAAGGAACGGTCGGAGCGCTGATCAACGATAAGAAAATCTACGACAGGATTAGTTCCGTGACGGCCGATGCGCGCGAGGTAACGGCTCGGGCGAAAGTTGGCGTTACCTCCTTCCAGGAGAACATGCAAGCCCTCAAGAAGAATTGGTTCTTTCGGGGATTCTTCAGAGACCGCGGGTATCAGGACGCAACCGAGCTAACCAAACACGAGATTGCCAAATTGCCGGACCAACCAGCCGCGAAACGGTTCATCTATCCGGGGAAGGAACTGTTTGCCAAGCCGGATACCGCGAAGTTACAACGGGAATCTTCGCTGAATCAGGTGGGGTCCTACCTCGAGAAAAACGTCTTCAGTATGGCGGTGGTGGCAGCTTATGCCGGCACGGCGGGCGAGAGGGAAGAAAACCAGACGCTGACCGAGGCTCGCGCTATGGTCGTTCGCCAATACCTGGCCAAGAATTTCAAGATGGATGACTCACGAGTAGTTACGAAGGGAATGGGTGAGGATGACCAGACTGACCCAGCAAAGGCAGATCGCGTAGAGATTCTGGTTTACACGGGAGATGTATCGCGTCTGGCCCGGGCCAGGCAACAAACGACGGCTGAGACGGGATCAACTCCTGGAATTGGTCCAAGGCAGCCGGTGTCAACGGCGGCATCCCACAGATCGGCGAGGCGGGTCGCTTCACGGCACTCTTCTCAAGGCAGCGCCAAATCGCTTGGCCTGCCCTGATCGCTGCACTAGCTGGAGTGAGATGGGGGCAATCGATGTGGACGAGAGAGGCTTTGCATGATCTGATCCATGCCAAGCTGCATGATTACCGATTGATTGTAGTCTCAAACCGCGAGCCGTATATCCATCGCTACGCGGGCGACCAAATCGAGTGCGTGCTACCGGCAAGCGGCCTGGCTGCGGCGCTCGATCCCATCATGCGAGCATGCGGCGGTGTCTGGATCGCTCATGGAAGCGGCGACGCTGACCGAAAGACTGTTGACGAGCGCGATCACCTCCTCGTTCCACCCGATGAGCCGCAATACACCTTGCGGCGCGTTTGGTTGACCAAGGAGCAAGAGGATTGGTACTACAACGGTCTCGCCAATGAGGGGCTATGGCCCCTGTGCCACACCGTCTTCACCCGGCCGGTCTTCGACGCTGAAGACTGGCAGACCTATCGGGAGGTGAATAACCTCTTCGCCCGGGCGGTGCTGGAAGAATCCGGTAACGCCCCGACGTTTGTATTCATTCAGGATTACCACCTCGCGCTGCTTCCGCGGCTACTCAAGGCAGCCAATAACTCCAACCTGATTGTTGCGCAGTTCTGGCACATTCCCTGGCCAAGCCCCGAACTATTTCGGTCATTCCCCTGGCAGGAGGAGTTGCTCGACGGACTGCTGGGCAACGATCTGCTCGGCTTTCATCTTCGCCATCACTGCCAGAATTTTGTGGACACGGTGGACCGCACGATCGAAGCCAAGGTTGACGGCGTAAGTTTTGAAATCACGCACGGCGGTAAAGTGACCGTCGTGCGCCCGTTTCCAATCAGCATCGATTTTGATCGGCATGTCACCGTCGCCAAGAGTCCGGCAGTCGAATCGGAGATGGCCCGATGGCGGAGCGAACTGAGATTGGACCAAGAGCTCATCGGAATCGGCATCGATCGAATTGACTATACCAAGGGCATTCCAGATCGGTTGCGCGCCCTCGACCGAGCGCTCGAAGAATATCCCGCCTATCGCAAGCGTCTTGTTTTCGTTCAGGTCGGAGTTCCGAGCCGGATTCACATCAAACCGTACAAAGTCCTGGATGATGAGATCGACGACCTGGTCGAAGAGATCAACTGGAAATGGAGTACCAACTCCTGGCGCCCGGTCATCTACCGGAAGCAAAATCTTTCGCCCGTGAAAATGATGGCCCTGCATCGACTGGCGGCCTTCTGCATGGTCAATTCGTTGCACGACGGGATGAACCTGGTGGCCAAGGAGTTTGTTGCCAGTCGATATGACGGCGACGGCGCATTGATCTTGAGTCAGTTTGCCGGGGCGGCGCAGGAATTGAACGATGCGATCCTCGTCAACCCCTTCGACGTGGAAGGAACGGCCGAGGCGATCCATCATGCCCTGGAGATGCCGGAGGAGGAGCGACGAAGGCGCATGCAAAGGCTCCGGGCCGCAGTCGCGCAAAACAATATTTACCGATGGGCGGGGAAGGTCCTGTCCGCGTTATTCAGATTTGAATTTGCGGAGGCAGCGTAGCAGGCCATGGTCGAACCATTGATTCAGGATCTCGCCGAAATTGCCGCCCGGGTGAGCCAGGCCGAGCGCTTACTGCTCTTCCTGGATTTCGATGGAACGCTGGCGCCCATTGTCGAGCAACCGGCCATGGCCAGGTTGTTGCCGGGAACCCGGCAGATCCTACTCGCGCTCACGCTCTCGCCGAACGTCTCGGTCGCCGTCATCAGCGGGCGGGCCCTTGCCGACCTGCGGAAACTTGTTGGCCTGGAAGGCGTCGTCTACGTCGGGAACCACGGACTCGAGATCAGCGGTCCAGGACTCCAATTTCTCGAACCGACGGCCGTGGCGCAACAGGAACTCCTCCGCAACCTCGCCGCGGATCTATCGACTCGTTTAGGGACGGTAGAGGGAGCGGAGGTGGAATATAAGGGCTTGACGATTAGTGTGCATTTCCGCCGGGTTGCGCCGGCTCGGCTGAACAGAGTCAGACGAATGGTTCGTGCTGCGCTCGCCCCTCTGGCGGGGCATTTTGGAATAAGAGTGGGTAAGAAAGTCTACGAGATTTGCCCGGAGAGCGGATGGAACAAAGGGAACGCCGTGCGCTGGATTCGCAGCCAGATCGGGTACTCCAACACACTGGAGATTTACATCGGAGACGACATTACCGACGAAGACGCCTTCGAGTCACTGGGAGACGGAATCACCGTGAAGGTCGGGGAGCCAGGAGCGACATCCGCCAGATACAGCTTGGCCGATCCGGCTGACGTTCGCCATTTTCTTTCTTGGCTGGTCGATGTCACATGCTGCGTCCCCGGGGCCGCGCCGCTGGAAGTGGGGCAATGACCACAACTGGGGCCTTCGTGTTCAAGACGGAGCGCCGCCTGGTCACGTTGACCGGTCTTCGAGCCAGTGACTTGCAAGCGTTGATCAAGGGTCTCCGAGAGGTAACCGGCGCATCGATCTTCTACCACACACATCATCAATATCTGTCCCATCACTTTCAAAGGCCCTTGTTCCAGAGCGACTTCGCCATCTGGGTAGATCGGGCGCTCCAGGAGGTGCGTCTGGCCGAGAAACTGACGGCCATCGATTTGCTGGGCTTCAGCTCCATCCGTCAACTACGTGAAGCGATCCTTACTACGATCGAGATTTATCTCGCGGAGGCGGCTTGGCCGGCACGCCAATGTCTTCCAGGCGATGAGTTCCATTTCTGCAAGTCGAAAAGCTTCATCATGTCTACCGGCGTGGTCGCACATGACGTTCCGGACTTATTCCGAAAACTGTCCGGTGTCTCAACCACTTCCCTGTACTTCCACTTCTTCGAGGCTCGTCTTCGATTAGAGCGGCCCACCAACGATTTTTCGCAATGGCTCTGTGAACACAGAGAGGACAAGTTGGCCAGTGCGATCGACAAACTGAACCCCTACATGCTGACGCTCGATGAGTTAAGGGAACGGATCATCGATTTGGGCTGGCGGTTTCTGTGAGGCTTGGGTGAGCATCATATTACAGGATTATGAGCCGATTGTTGGCTCCGAGGTAATCGATGAGCTGCGTGTGGTCGCCGAACGCGTCGAGCACCCGCGCCTCCAAAACATCAATTCAACCGCCGTTGGCGGTGGAGTCGCCGAAATCCTCGCTCGTATCGTTCCACTCCTCAGGGAACTAGGGGTAGATGCCAGGTGGGATGTGATCAAAGGTGACCCTGAATTCTTCGGCGTTTCGAAGGCCTTTCATAACGCGCTCCACGGCAGGCGCGAAGAAATCACCGATGAAATGTTCGACATCTTCCGAGCGAATACCGAGGCCAACCTGCGCGCGATGGATATCGCGGCAGAGGTCATTATCGTCCATGACCCACAACCGGCCGGACTCATTTTGAAGAAGCCGGCCGCCGGCGGGAGATGGCTTTGGCGCTGCCATATCGATATCTCGGCGCCAGACGAGCGGGTCTGGAATTATTTGAAGCATTTCGTGGAGCTCTACGACGGCTCCATTTTTTCCATGCCGGAGTTTGCCCAACAACTAACTATTCCACAGTTCATGGTTGCTCCCTCGATCGATCCGCTTTCCGACAAGAACAAGGATCTGGAAGGGGGACTGATTACTAGGGTGCTGGAAAGATTTGAGATCGATCCGGAGCGGCCGATCATAACTCAGATTTCGCGCTTTGACCGCTTGAAGGACCCGCTGGGTGTGATCTCGGCTTACAAACTGGTTAAGCGACATTTCGATTGCCAGCTCGTGCTGGCGGGAGGAGGCGCAACCGATGATCCCGAGGGGGCGGATGTCTTGCGCGAGGTGCAGGAGCGAGCCGCAGACGATGCCGACATTCATGTCTTGCTCTTGCCGCCCTTCAGCGATCTGGATATCAACGCGCTTGTGCGCGGTTCGACCATCGTGATGCAGAAGTCCATCAAGGAGGGCTTCGGACTCACGGTGAGCGAGGCCCTATGGAAGAGAAAGCCGGTGATCGGCGCGGCTGTAGGCGGCATCAAGCTTCAGGTCATTCCCGGTGTCACGGGATTTCTGGTCCGCTCCCCGGAGGGCGCGGCGAACCGAGCTGCTCAGCTCCTCGGGGATCGAAAACTTCGTGAGTTCATGGGCGGAAACGGGTACCAGCATGTTAAACAGAATTTTCTGATGACGCGGCACGTGAAAGATGCGTTATTGCTCATGTTGGCGCTCGAACACCCGAACGAGGACGTGGTGTTCTTACCGTAAGAGCACCATCACTCATCTTTCATTCTGTCCGACACTTGGGTATACTTGGTTTGTGGAGGGTAAAGAGGTATTCATCACAGGTATTGGATTAATCACCTGCCTGGGCATCGGAAAAGAAGAGAATTGGAAGAATCTCTGTGAAGGTAAATCCGGCATTCGGCCGGTAAAGGGTTTCGACGCCTCCAGCTATCATACGAAGTTCGGCGGTGAGCTCCCCGATTCATTTCAAACTTTCTTTTCTGAGCGATTTCCCAAGCGGACGAGAAGGGAGACGGCCCTCTTCTCCCAGCTTTGCCTCGCCGGGGCCCAGCTGGCAGTGGAAGATAGCGGTTTAACGCTCGGATCAGAAGATCCGAACCAGTTGGGAATCTGCATCGGCACGGGCGCGGGCGGGTTGAGCTATTGGGAGCAAGCCTTCGTTGACAATGGCGGGTATTACATCGACGCCCTTCGGACGTTCGAATCCCTGGCCGTCGTCAAGTACATGTCGAATGCAGCGGCGGCCATCACTTCACTGCATTTTAAAATCGAGGGCCCTTCGCTCACCGTTTCGAGCTCCTGCTCCTCGGGTGCTCACGCGATCGGATGCGCGTACGACATGATCAAGTTGGGGAGAGCAGATGTGGTTTTCGCGGGCGGCGTAGACGTGGTCGTGTCCAGGGCGACACTATCTTCCTTCAACAGACTGATGGCGCTTTCGGAGAGGAATGATGATCCGCAACGGGCGAGCCGACCCTTCGATAAACAACGGGATGGGTTCGTTCTCGGAGATGGCGCGGGCATTCTGATTTTGGAATCCTCCGAACACTTTCAAAAACGCGGAGCCAAACCGTACGCGAAAATCGATGGGTACGATATCCCGAGTTAAGCCTAACAGCTGGTTTATTCGGACGGAAAAC
>JACXTT010007743.1_pt1 | contig 15061 bp, 13 predicted proteins | sample 9270951 | NCBI WGS metagenome assembly JACXTT01 (sample SAMN15532306, study PRJNA645909) | rock metagenome | isolation source: weathered quartz diorite | place: Puerto Rico | collected 2017-06-21
TTATTCTTTGACTTCAGAAAATGGGGACTGTACCCAAATACCCCAATTAAACCGGAACGGTTTTATCCGGAAACGCTTTCGACCAATAGAGGATTTCGTAACCTTGCCGAAGGCCGTTAACCCAAAACGGATCCGTGCGGAATAGCGCTTCAACCTCTGCTTTGCTTTCTGCGCGCACGATCCAAACGCCGCCGATCGGCGGCGCGTCAGGTTCCGTTCTAACCGCACCGGCAACCAAAATCATCGACTCATGCTCTTTGAGCCACTGAACGTGTACCGGGTAAAGCTGGCTCAGCTGGCCTAATTTTTCTGGATTGTTGTTAAATCGAGCAATAAAAAGCATACAAGCGATTACTCTATCGTATTTTTTTTTCGATTTGATACTCTATCTGGATATGAATCACCTGCAAATCTCTAGGATTGTCAGATTGGCGGGTATTTGCCATCGATCCGAACACGTCTTCGCTCAGGCCATACAATCCGCTTCGTGTAAAGAGTTCCGCGGATGTGTCGGACGGATTCGTCAAATGTTGCACGAGTTCCGGTTTCAACTCTTACTCGAACTCGAACGCCGAGGTGATGGGTTTCCGGAAGGATTTCTCAACGAAGGCGAGTATGCCTCGGCGTATGTCAACTGTGAATCTACCCTCAAGTACGTCGTGGATAGTTACCGCCGTGTTCTCCATACTCCCCTGCCCCCGCATGCCACGGCCATGCTGAGACGGCATTGTGAGCAGTTAGAACAGCTCTATGAAGACTTCAGTAAGTTCGTCGCGATTCTACAAGGCTTGATTGACCACCGCCAAACCGACAGTCAATCGCTCACTGTAGTCTGAGCCTGCCCCAGCCTACTGCGGCGCCTTAACAGCGTATGTATACAACTTTTCCGGAGGCGTGATGCGGCGCTCCGCCACGAGTGCATCGGCAACGCCGTTCGCGATGGAGTTGTAGTACCAGGCGAAGAAGTCCGCGAAGGCGATGTCGCGGCCGGCAGACAAGAGAGCGCCGAGTTTTAGAAATTCGGGCCGATGGCTTTTGAAATAGGGCAGGAGTTTGTCGCGTGAAAAAATATTGATGAAGGTGCGGTATTTCCGGGCGTCAGCATCTTCAAGAACGGTGTCCTTGCCCTGCAGATCATCGGGATTCAGTTTTTCTTCCGGCAATGCGGTTCCGATAGTCACGATGCGGTACCCGGCTGATTCGCGCAGTTCCCGACGTAACTTTCCTGCAGCCTCAGGATTGCTTTCGACCAGCCATGCGAAATACACCTCGGACTTGCCGCGCCGACGTGGTACGGGCATAAGGGTCTTGTCTTCGTAGAAGGCATCCATCAGGCCACCCAGAAGAATCCCGGAAACGACTGTTTCGTACATCACGCGGCCTTTCGGAATATTCCTGGGGCCGCTCAGCGAATCGACCATCGACTCAATGTCTTTCCAGTTATCAACGATCAGTTTCGTGAATTCTTGAGTATGCCTGCGAAGCGGTTCCTTCAATCGGTCGAAGTCGCGCTCTCTAATGACGAGCACGGACGGCACGATATCGTAGTCGTCGCGGCGCACCAGGCGTTCGTCCTCGAGCTTGTCCGAAACCTTGGAAATGTCGTTCGGCATCAGTTTCAGGGTTTTCGCGATCTTATCGATCGACCATCCTTGCGCATACGCAACGATGACTTCTCGCGCGAGGTCGTCTTTCATGAGCGATTCCGCAGTACGCGACCAAGGATAGGAACCGAATTGAAAATCGGGATGGACATCCGGCTTCTTGACGGGCTTTTGGACCGCCAGAAGCATCACCAACGGAAGGACGAAGAAATTCTTCACCATAAAAATTTTAATCCAAGTTGTACGATTCGCGGCGATCGCGCAACGAATAACGCTCCGAAATCGGCCGAATCCGCGAAATTCTGCATGGTCGGTGGAGCGACAAAATTCGGATGGTTGAAGACGTTATAGAAGTCGGCGCGAACCTGAGCGCGCGTTGCATCGGACAGCCTAATGCTTCGCGATATTGCAAGATCGACGTTTCGAATTCCGGGCCCGATGATCACATTTCTTCCGGCACTGCCGAATTTGCCTGCGTCCGGGATCCGAAACGCCGAAGGGTCGAAGAACCGGGCAGGAGTTGGATTCGAGATGTTTGGATTCCCCACGAGGTTGGGCCGGTTGACGATTGGACTACCGGTACCTGAAACGTCGGCGCTGACAATCGCTGAAAGCGGCGTGCCGGATTGTAGTGTCCCGACTGCCTGCAACTGCCAACCTTTAATTAACGCGTAACGGCGTCCCGGCAAATTATAGGTGCCCGAAAAGACCAGCCGGTGCTTCATGTGAAAATCGGACAATCCACGCTCGGCAACAAGATTATGGGAGTCTTGCGGGAGGATGCTGATCAACGTCGCATCATCGATTGATCTTGAAAAGCGATACGCGGCTGTAAACCCAAGTCCGGATTGGAACCGGCGCTCCGCCCGCACTTCGGCCGCATGTGCGATCGAAGAGGCACTGGTTTCAAACTGGAAAATGTTTTTGAAACCCGGAAACGGGCGCCGGTCGTCGAGCGATCCTGGCAGCCCGGCGCTGGGCTGGTTCACATTCAATTGCCGTCGCAGTCGAGTGCCCTTCTGACCAAAGTACGAAACGCTCACGAACAGTAATTGACGGACGGGATATTCGATCGACGCACTCCACTGCTGAAGGTACGGGTTCGGCAAATGATGGGACGCCGAGAAAACGCTTGGCTGTACAGAAGACGAACTATCTTGAAACGCCGTCGCCAAATCAAAGTCCGGCAAATTTGGGCTGTTGTTCTTCACATCGAAATGAACGAATGGGGGATTCAGGCCTAGAAGAAACAAGCTATCGCCCACTGCAAGAGTGTCATAAAAGATGCCATAGCCTGTTCGTGCAACGAGATTACGACTTGCGAAGGGCTGCCATGCCACTCCGATTCGCGGCCCGAAATTATTGCGATCCGGCTGATAGAGAGGGTCGGGCGACATGTCCAACTGCCCCGTCGCCGGATTGAAATTCGATACGTGATTGTTCGATTCACGAAACGGTGTCTGATAGTCGTATCGCAAACCCGCATTCACGGATACGGCCGACCAAGGCCGCCATTCATGTTGAACGTAGAAACTAGTCGTCCAGGTTTGAAAATTGCGCGTCGTATCGCCTGTGAGCCGGAGGGCGTTTGTCGGCAGTCCGAGCAGTAAGTTTGCGAGAGCATTTCCGGTAAAGATTCCGCCCGTGAATTGGTATTGCCCACGGCTGTACAAATCCAGTGAAGCGTGGAATGGAAGGTATCGGACAACTCCGCCGAACTTCGTTTCTGAAGACGAATGCTGCCAGGAGATATCGTTGAGTAATTCGAAACTTCGATTCTTGCGTTCCTGTGGAAGGTTCGTCGCGTGGCCGAGATGAGAGTAACTCGTCATGAGAATCGCAGGCAACGCGGCTTTTTGATCACCGAGTATGGTTCTAGGCTGCTTGAGGTAACCCACTGAAAAACGCAGTTGGTGAATCAGCGTAGGAGAGAAGACATGCGCGTTATTGAACCGCCATGTGTGCGTTTGAAGCGCATCATGAACGCCGAACGAGGGGAGATTCGTGATGCCGCTGAGCAGATTGAATGGGTCGTCGGTCGTATCACGATTGAACTGATACTCCAAAAATGCTTCGTCCGCCGAACTCACTCTGTGATCAAACCTCAACCCGAACGTGTCTGCCGCGGTCTTGAGTTTACCGACTGCCCGGTAGTTCTGGACTGCCGTGCCGGGAACATTCGGCGACGGATACAGGCGGGCAAACGCCAGACCTTGCGGACTGAGGCGATTTGACGGTATGCGATTTCCCAGAAATGTAAAACCTAGGTCTGGATCGATGATGCATCCCGGCGGTGCGGAACTGGCCGGAAAAACATCTGACAGGCAAGCCGGATCAGCAATCGAAGAGAAATCGCCGGTCAGAAGCTTGGGATCGGGCACAGTCGCGGCCCGAGTTATAGATTGCCGGATGCGCAGCCCCCAGTACTCGGAATAAAAGTAAGTTCCGTCGCGAATCATGCCTCCGGCATCCGCTCCATAGAAGTGATACTTGAACGGCGGAATCGGCGCATCAGCGGGATCGAAGAAATTCTTGGCGTTTAATGCATCGTTGCGATGGAAATAGTAGAGGTTGCCGTGGAATGTCATGTCACCAGGCGGAAGCGAATCATTGCTGATACTCGTATCGCCGAGCTCCGCGGAAAAATCGGATCTTGCGTTAACCGTAGTCGACACTGATGAACTTGTGAACACGTTTCCCAATGCAGCAAGCCACTGTTGGCCGGATCCTTCACCGATCTTAGTGACATTCACGCCGCCGCGGAGTCCGAACAACCGGTCGGATTTCGGCAAACCTTCGCGCACTGTGGGTTCGCCACGCGTTTCAGGATTCGTGAATTCAACGAGCTGTAAGACAACGGTCTCCGGAGGGTCAGGATTGCCCGGCATGAGGCGAAGATCCTCGATCTGATATGTATCGCTGGAGCCGGCAGGAAGTGAGACCGTGGACGATCGAACAGTTCGATATCCATCGTACCCAATTTCGAGATGAAACTTGCCGCTGACTTCCGCACGAAATGCCCCCCGGTTGTCGGTCACAAGTTCGGTTGCGCGCCCGTCTTCCATCACGAGCCGCACGCTGGCCCCCGGCAGAGGCTTGCCACGAGAATCGGCGACACGGCCTGCCAGCACAGGCATCGCTGCGAGGAGGAAGGTTAGAAGCGTGGTCAACATACATCACAGGCGAATTTCAAATTCGCCTCGTTCCCTTTATACGTGAACAACCTTGGCGGAAAGGATATTCGGTATCTGCCGGAATTGATCAATGACATCCTTCCCGACCGGATTGTCCACCAGCAGAAGCGCAAGGGCTTTTCCGCCTTCATGCTCGCGCCCTAAGTGCATACCCGCAATATTGACGTTGCATCTGCCCAAAACGCTTCCGATACCGCCAATGACGCCGGGCTTGTCGTTGTTCGTAAAGAAGATCATGTTGCCGTGCGGCACAACTTCCAATGGGTATCCGTCGATGTTCACGATGCGCGGGAGCTTGTCGGTGAAGACGGTACCGGATACACGGTGAGATTCTACGTCCGTCTTCAGCTCGATGACGATGAGGTTTGTAAAATTCTCCGGTGCGGGGACACGAGTCTCTTGAACTTTGATCCCACGCTGCTTGGCCACATGCATTGCGTTGACCAAATTGATCCCTTCGCGAAGAACCGGTACGAGCAAACTGCGAACGATTACCGACGTCAGGTAATTCAGATTCATCTCGGACACTTCGCCCGAATATCGAATCGACACCGTTTGCATGCGGCCATCGCAAATCTGCGCGATAAAAGTCCCGAGACGCGCCGCGAGATCGACAAAGTGCCGATATCGCTCGACAGTACCAGCCTCGAGGCGCGGGAAGTTGAGAGCCCCGTCCACCGTGTTCTTCAGCAGGTAATCCGATACTTGGCGGCAAATGTCTTCCGAAACTTTTCGCTGCGCTTCCACAGTCGAGGCACCGAGATGCGGCGTCGCAATAAAATTATCCAGCCCCAGCAAAGGGCTCTCCGTATTCGGCTCGACCTCAAACACATCGAATGCAGCACCGGCCACCTTCCAACTCCTCAGGGCGTCGTAGAGATCGTGCTCGTTGATAATGCCTCCGCGAGCGCAATTCACCAGTCGCACACCGTCCTTCATTCGCGCAATCGTGTCCTTGTTGACCAGATTGCGGGTCGCATCCGAAAGTGGAACGTGGACGGTGATGAAATCTGCCTGCTCGAACACTTCTTCAATCTCGACCAATTCAAGTCCGCTGGAAAGATGCGCGTCCGGATTGATGTACGGATCGAACGCGATCACATTCATCCCCATCGCCTGGCATTTGCGCGCGACCTCGCTTCCGATCCGGCCGAGGCCGATTACGCCCAGGGTCTTACCGGCAAGCTCCACACCTTTGAATTTGTTCTTCTCCCACTGGTGAGTTTTTAAGGATTTGTAGGCTTGCGGAATGTTTCGGGCGAGCGCGAAGAGCATGGCGATGGTGTGTTCCGCCGTCGTTGTTGTGGAACCGCCGGGCGAATTCATCACGAGGATTCCGTTCTCGGTGGCCGCATCGATATCGACGTTGTCGACACCCACGCCCGCGCGTCCGACGACTTTCAAACGCTTGGTTTGTTGTATGAGTTCACGATCAACCGTTGTGTTGCTCCGCACAATGATGCCGTCGACATTCGGCACCAGGTTCAGCAATTCTTCACGCGAAATCTTGTCGTGAACAACAGGCTCAATGGAGTTGGTACGCTTGATGAGGTCGACACCGGCGGGATCGATTCCGTCCAGCAAGAGAACTTTGAAGTTTGACATATCCGGAACTTAGACCCGACTCACGAAGTTCCGTATTCTTTCCAACGCGGCCTCGATGTTCGTAAGAGAATTTGCGAATGAAAGTCGCAAGTATCCCTCTCCATAGTCGCCGAACGCTGTGCCGGGCAAGGCGGCGACGCCGGCTTCATTCAGGAGACGATTGGCAAACTCCTCACTCGAGAGGCCGACTCTGCTGATATTTGGAAACAAGTAAAAGGCGCCTATCGGCTTGAGACAGTGAATGCCGGGAATCCCATTGAGGCCATCGGCAAACACATCGCGCCTCTTCCGGAATTCCGCCACCATTTTCTTCGTGGCCGTTTCGGTTTCGGAAGTGAAAGCTTCGAGTGCGGCACGTTGCGTAAATGTAGCCGTACTCGAGACGCTATTGTTCACGAACAATTCAATCGTCGAAAACGTGTCTTCAGGCAGGACCGCGTAGCCCAAACGCCAGCCGGTCATCGCGTAGATTTTCGAGAAGCCGTTCACGAAACAGACACGATCGAGAATATTCGGCACGTCGAGAATGCTTGGCGGCCGATCAGCATAATAAATCTCGGAGTAGATCTCGTCGGAAAGAATCAGGAGGTCGTGCTTACGCGCCAGATCAGAGACTTTCTTCAGATCGTCCAACGTCAAAACACCGCCCGTCGGATTCTGCGGCGAGTTGATCACGATCATCTTCGTGCGCGCTGTTATGCGGCGGGCCAACTCATTCAGATCGAATCGGAATTCCTTCGATTCCTCCAATCGCACAGGAACTGGTTTTGCGCCAGCCATGCGGATCGCCGCCTCGTAGGCCGGATACGAAGGATCGGGGCATATGACTTCATCACCGGAATCGGCCAGCGATTGAATGATCGCGAAAATCATCATCTTTGCGCCCGGTGTCACGATGACGTTTCTTGCGTCGATTTTTTGGGAATGCTTAGATGAAAGGTGCTCCGCGATTGCTGTACGAAGATCCCACACACCAGGGACAGGTGAGTAATGGGTGGCGCCGTTACGCAGGGATTCGATGCCGGCTCGTATGATTGGTTCAGGAGTATCGAAATCCGGCTCGCCGATCTCCAGGTGAATAATGCTACGGCGCTGACGTTCTAATTCATTGGCGCGGGCCAACATTTCAAATGCCGCTTCACCTTTGACACCTTGCATCCGTTTCGCGATGCGGCTCTTCGTATCCAGCTTCACTCAGTCAACTCCCTTTCGAAACAAAATGGCCTCGAAGTATAACATTAGCAATTCCAAGAATGCCGGAGGGACGCGTGGCTGACAAGTGGGTTCGTGTTGCAAGCCTGTCGGAGGTGCCGAGTGAAGGCATCGGTCACGCCGTCAAAGCGGAAGGTTTGGATATTGCGCTGTTCCGATGGAATGATCGGGTCTACGCCATTGAGGATTTGTGTCCCCACCTGGGATTTCCGCTTAGCGAGGGAATCATGCAAATGGGCGAGATCATCTGTAGTTGGCATGGATGGCACGTGCGGCTGGAGGATGGAACGTGCCGGCGCGAGCGAGAAAGAGCAAAGGTGTGGGAGTGCGAGGTACGCGAGGGGGAAGTGTTCGTGAAGATTTGACGAATCCAAGACGAAAAAGGAGAAATTGAAAATTGGACGAATCCCGCATCTCGAATCCGAAGCCCGAAATCGCAAATTGGACGGGTCCAATTGGAAATTTCGGATTTCGGATTCGAGATGCAGGATTCGTCCAATTTCGAATTGCCTCGCTCCAGGGCTTCCCCAATTTTTGAGTCTCAAATTTACGCAAGTACGGCCCCCTTCGACGCACTCGACACCAAGCGCGAGTATCTTCCCAACACACCCGTTCTATACCGCGGTTCGGGCGCCTTCCATGAGCTCAGCCGGCGTTTGATCTCATCTTCGGCGACCCTCAGTTCCAATCTTCGTTCCATGGCATCGATCAAAATCATGTCCCCATCGTGGACTGCCGCAATGGGGCCACCCACAGCGGCCTCAGGTGCCACGTGGCCAACCATCAAGCCATGTGTTGCGCCGGAGAACCGGCCATCCGTCATCAAGCCCACTTTGTCGCCGAGGCCTTCGCCGTGCAGGGCACCGGTCACCGCAAGCATTTCTCTCATCCCAGGACCGCCACGCGGACCTTCGTAGCGGATCACGACGATATCCCCGGCTTTGATATGGCCTTCGAGGATTGCTTTCATCGCGTCTTCTTCGCATTCGAAGACACGCGCCGGTCCCTCAAGGCGCAGATTGCGGACTCCGGCTACCTTAACGACGCCGCCTTCCGGCGCCAGATTACCTTTCAATACGCGAATCGTGCCGGTCGCGCTGATCGGTTTCGAAATCGGTCTTACCACGCTTTGCTCGTTGCCGGCCGGCACGTCTTTGAGATTTTCCTTTATGGTTTTTCCCGTCACTGTCATCGCACCGCCGTGCAGCAGACCCGCATCGAGCAGAACCTTCATGACGCGCGGAACGCCGCCAACTCGATCGAGATCGGCCATTACATATGTTCCACCAGGCCGCAAATCAACGATGTGGGGAGTGCGATCGGTGATCCGATTAAAATCATCGATGGTCAACGGCACACCCATCTCATGGGCGATCGCAAGAAGATGCAAAACAGCATTCGTCGAACCGCCGGTTGCGACGACTACTGTAATCGCGTTCTCGAAGGCCTCGCGAGTTAGAATCTGCGACGGCGTGATGCCTTTTTCCAACAGAGCCATCGCGGCCTTGCCGGAATTGATGCAAACCTCATTGCGCGCCTCCGCCATTGCCGGCACGTTGGCGCTTCCTGGAATCGACATGCCCAACGCTTCGATCGCCGAAGCCATGGTGTTGGCCGTGTACATACCGGCGCAGGACCCTGGACCGGGACACGCCATCCCCTCGAGCTGCTTCAAGGCTTCTGCCGTCATTTTCTTTTGCGCATAGGCGCCGACGGCTTCGAAAACGTCTTGGATGGTCACATCTTTATCACCGAAATGGCCAGGCATGATCGTGCCGCCATAAAGGAAAATGGAGGGGAGATTCAAGCGGGCAAGACCCATCACCATTCCAGGAAGGCTCTTGTCACATCCGGCAATCGCGACAACACCATCGAACCGTTCTGCGAACGTGACAAGCTCGACGGAATCCGCAATCACTTCGCGGCTCACCAGAGAGCCCTTCATGCCTTCATGGCCCATTGAAATGGCATCGCTCACAGCGATCGTACAAAACTCGATGGGAGTGCCGGAGGCTGCTCGCACTCCGTCCTTCACGGCCGATGCGAGCCGATTCAGATGGATGTTGCACGGAGTGACTTCGTTCCAAGAACTGGCCACTCCAATCATCGGGCGGTTCAGGTCTTCGTCCTTGAGGCCCATCGCGCGGAACATGGACCGGTGCGGTGCGCGCTCGGGTCCCTCAGTCACTGCCCAGCTTCGGTGTTTGAGTTTACGATCGGCCATAGCGGTACATCTCCTGGAGTGAAAACGCAAAGGATAGCACACAAAACTTCCCGGTTTGGAGGGAACCGGCGAACGCTCAGCTCATGTTCACTTCCGCGGAAAACCACGACAGGCGTGGTATTTACGCCGTTCCGTCTCACCACGGCGCCCGATCTGCATACAGATTCGAGGGGTCTCTCACCAAAAGTTTGGAGGTCGTGTATGCGTTATCTTAATAAGGGAGCTGTCGTTATTCTCGGCTGTTTCGTATTGGGCATAGTTCTCGCAGGGCCGCAGCTATTACGCGGCGATGAGTGGAATTTGACGACGAAATTTTCAGTCAATCATCCATTTGAAGTACCGGGCATGGTTCTTCAGCCGAATACCAGATATGTAATCCGGCTGCTCGACTCACCGAGCTCACGGAATGTTGTTCAGATTTACAACGAAGACCAAACACACTTGCTCACAACGTTCATAGCGATTTCGGACGAGCGGCTGGAACCCGCAGATAGGACCGTATTCACATTCATTGAAACGCAGCCCGAATTCCCGATGCCGATTAAAGAGTGGTTCTATCCAGGCCGCTTGAACGGTTTGGAGTTTGTTTATCCAAAAGATCAGGCAATGGAAATCGCGCGCCACGCTCGGGAGCCAGTACTGGCGACGGCTTCGAATGATCTTCATCATTTGAACACGATTAGCGTGGAAGCGATCAGACCGAAGGGTACGCAAGCTCCGATCACTGAAAGCGCCGCGAATGTGACGAAGTCGGAGAACACCGCCGTCGTTGAGGAAAAGCCGACAGTCGCCGAGGCGCCACCCATCGAAAGCAAATCCGTAGCCGAGGCGCCACCCATCGAAAGCAAATCCATTGAGCCAGAACCGCAAGCGGAACCGCAGAACCAGATCCCTCAGAGCGAGGTGAAGAATGAGCCTGAGGTTCAACAAGAAAAGCCAGCCGAAACGCCTGCACCAACTCCGGCCGCAAAGGAAGAGAAGCGGGAACTACCGCGTACCGCAGGCGAACTGCCGTTGATGGCACTCATCGGTGTCCTTTGTCTGGGCGCTGGTGTTGGAATGAGAGTGCTATCGACGAAGTCGTAAGCCCAGTCGGCACAAATGCACAAATGGGGACAGTCCCCAATTTCTGAAGCTCAAGAAATTGGGGACTGTCCCCATTTGTGTACTGGACCAATGGAAATTTCAAAACCGCACTAGAATTCCATACAATACATGGCCATGATCCGCATCGTGGCCGGGGTGCTCGCATTCCTAGCAGCAAGCCAGAGCATTAATTTCTTTTCTTTGAACCAAGACGTCGAAATCGGCTTGGAATCAGCGAAGGAAGCCGAGCGTTCTCTTGCCCTCGTTCCGACGACCAGCGTTCCTCATCGATACGTCGGAGTGATCGGAAGCCGTGTCACACAGAATCGGACGATTCCCGTCCTGAAATATCAATTTCACATTGTCAATTCAAAGGACGTGAACTCTCTCGGATTTCCAGGCGGCGCGATTTACATCAATCGGGGTCTGCTCGAAATGGCCTCGAACGATGACGAGGTGGCTGCCATTGTCGCTCACGAAGTCAGTCACGTCGCTTCGCGTCATGGGACTTCGCAGCTATCGCTGCAGCTTTTGGTCCAGTCTCCCCTGGCGATTGCAGCTGGTTTGCCGGCATCTCAAGTTTGGAGAGACGAAATAAAGAAGCTCGGCATTGCTGTTGGAATAGACGCACCGTTTCTCCGCTACAGCTCCCAACAGGAACTGGAGGCTGGTTTGATGGCGGTGCGTTTGATGGCCGAAGCGCGTTATGATCCGACATCTTTCCGAACACTCCTCGAGAAAATAAACGAGGCTCAAACGACCGACGCGCCGCGCGCCCTGCCTTTTGTCTTCAACCATCCTCAGTCGCAAACGATTGCTCCGGAAATTGTGGAGGCCGTCGACCAGCTCGCTTCGCCGGTGCGTCATGCAAGCGCCAGCCCTGAATTTCGCGCTTTCAGATCGGCCCTATTGAGATTGCCTGCTCCCGCCGCGAAAGCTGTCACTATTGATGCCGATTCTTCGTCGGGCGCGCTGCCAAGCGTCTTTACACATCCGATGGATTATTACCGGGTGGCATATCCATCGGGGTGGCAAGTCACGCGAACACCGCCAAACGGCGCCATCATCGCTCCTTTGGATGGCATTCGATCCGGCAATGATCTGACTCATGGCGTGATGTTTGATTTATTCGATGTCTCGCTGCCCGATCGGTCACGATCTCTATCCCTCGAGCAGGCTACAAACCGACTGCTTGCTTTTCTTCGACAAACAAATCCGCAGCCGGCGGATCCTCTCTGCGATCGTCAGTGCCGCGCGCTCGTCGGCACAAGCTGGCTCCGCATTGTCCCGGGCGCCCAAACGCAGATGCTGATCGGCGACGAACCTGGATTGCGTACGGTGCTGATCGGAAAGCCGGACGCGGCTAGCCAGCCTGAAGTTGCCTGGGTCGTTAACCATTTGTATTACCAAAGCCTTTTCTATATGGTGTTCGTCGCGCCTGAAGATGAATTTCCAACATATCAGCCTGTTTTTGAACAGATGATCCGCAGCGTCCGGTTCCGGTAACGCGGCGGCGACCAGGAGAAGAATATGCGTTTGATTGTGAAATCGACGGTCATGCTCCTTCTAGTGTTGACTCTCGTGCTTTCGGCATCCGCCGCGGAAACTCCACGTGCGAAACCCGATGATGTCGGTATTTCGGCGCAGCGCCTGCAAAGAATACATGACTTGATGCAGCGGCACATCAATGCCGGCGATTTCTCTGGTGCCGTAACGCTCGTAGCGCGAAACGGGCGCATCGCGCATTTGGAAGCGCAAGGACTCATGGATATCGAAACGAAAAAACCGATGGCAACGGACGCGATGTTTAGGATCATGTCCATGACGAAGCCGATCGTTGGCGTGGCCGTCTTGATGATGGTGGAAGAAGGAAAAGTGCGGCTCAACGATCCGGTATCGAAATTCATACCTCAGTTCAAGGATCTGAAAGTCGGCGTCCTTCAAGGCAATCAGCCCCCTCCGCCTCCTGCCGGGCAACGCGGCGCGCCGCCGCGCTTTTATACCGTTCCGCAGGATCGGGAGATCACTATCAAAGACCTGCTTACCCACACATCAGGTCTCGTCAGCGGCCCTATCGGCAACAGCGAAAACGCAAAGGTCGCCTTGAACGGAAAAGAGTCCAACGCGGATTACATTCCACGTCTCGGGCAAGTCCCGCTGGAGTTTCAGGCAGGAACGCGCTGGGCGTACAGCGCTCAAGCGGGCTTCGATACTTTGGTGCTCGTTGTAGAAAGAGCCTCAGGCATGAAGTTCGATCAGTTTGCGGCACAACGAATCTTTGGACCGCTCGGGATGAAGGATACGTTCTTCTATCCCGCCGAATCCTACAATCCGCGGATCGCAACCTTGTATTCCAAACAAGCGGACAAGGGACTCGTGAAACAGAACAACCCGAATTTCATGAACGGCGTTTTCTTCTCCGGCGGCGGCGGAATCTTTACGACGGCCGAAGATTATTTGCAGTTTGGACAGATGCTGCTCAATGGAGGCCAGCTCAACGGAAAACGCCTACTGAGCCCGAGAACTGTAGACTTGATGCGTTCGGCTTTCATCCCAGACACCCTCCCCGGCCGCGCTCGCGGCGAGAGCTTCGGATTGAGCGTGCGTGTGGTGACCGATCCGATCCAGAGAGGCACCGCGTTGTCCGCCGGCAGCTTCGGATGGAGCGGCGCCTTCGGGACACACTTTTGGGTGGATCCGAAGGAGAAAGTTGTCGCGATCCTGATGACGCAGACCGCGAATAATGAAGCCCGGGCTGATTTCGAGACGGCGGTAATGCAATCGATCGTTGAACCTGTGGAGTCCAAGTAGCAAGCGTCTACCGAACTAACTTCCGGACGCCGCCGCTACCGGCCACGATCACACAACTCGCAACACCCGCGAAGATACCGGAATCCACAACACCGGTCATGGCCTTCAGTTGCTGTTCGAGCGCTGCAGGGTTTTCGACCGGATCGCGTTGCCAATCGAGCGTTATGTTCCCATTGTCGGTTATGAAAGTCCGGCCATCCTTCTCGCGAATTCTTGCTCCCTTCAACTCGAGAAGGACGCGGGGAACGGCAAGGGGAATGACTTCCACGGGAATGGGCGTCTTCATGCCCAGCTTCGGAACAAGCTTACTTTCATCCACGATGATCACGAGCCGCTTCGACGCACGCGCCACAATTTTCTCGCGCACGAGTGCGCCGCCAAGACCTTTGGTAAGGTCCAACTCCGGTGACACCTCATCTGCACCGTCGACGGTGACATCGATCTCGGGATGATCCTTGAATGTTGTAAGCCGTACGCCAACTTCCGTCGCCAACCGGCCGGATTCCTCCGAACTCGGAATACCCAAAACCTTGAGGCCTGCCTTGCCGAGTTCTCTAATAAAAATCCAAGCCGTGGATCCGCTGCCGAGACCGACAATCATGCCATCACGAAGTTCCTCGAGGGCGTTGAGCGCGGCTTGCCTCTTCAGATCGTCACTCATAGAAAATCCTTTACGTGCAAGAGATCATCTTCTTCAACAACGTGGACTTTATAACCGCAGTCGTGGAGTTGCTTGAGATCGCGTGTGGTATCGGATACGACAAGTGTGTCCGCCATGGTCGAGCCCACCGACGCGAGAGCTCGCTCGGCGAGGGCTCTCTTGGAAATCGGGCTCTTGAAGTCACCTGAGACATTGATGCGAACACCGGGACCATCGACGAGTTCGTTAGCGTAAATGAGAAGAGGATCCCACCCACACTGCTCCTGAATCTTCGACGCGACGTATTTGAAGCCCGACGAAATGATCACAGATGGAATGCGGGCGGCGACAAGCTTTTCGACAACCGCCGGCACATGGCGGTTCCATTCGATCTCATCGAGATAGGAATTAATCTCGTCAACGGTGCAGCCATTCCAAAGGCTGGTATCGCGCCGGCAAAATTCCTCGTAAGAGATTCCGCCCGAGAGCCATTCCTCCAGGTAACTGCACGCTTTGGCCTCCCAAACCCCGAGGCGCTCATGGACGTATTGCCATGGGCTTGGAGTCCTGGTGAGCGTTCCATCAAGGTCAAAGATTACGGCCGGTACCATTTCTGGATGCGCACACATTCCAAGAATTCGATTCCACTATTCTCATGTTCTTTGATCACTCCAACCAGCCAGCT
>JACXTT010007744.1_pt1 | contig 15061 bp, 13 predicted proteins | sample 9270951 | NCBI WGS metagenome assembly JACXTT01 (sample SAMN15532306, study PRJNA645909) | rock metagenome | isolation source: weathered quartz diorite | place: Puerto Rico | collected 2017-06-21
TTCAATAAAGAATCCTGCCTCGTCTTCTCGACCGGGTACCAGGCCAACCTAGGCGTCATTTCGGGCCTGGTGGGCCGCAGCGACGTCGTGTTCCTCGATAAGCTGGACCATGCCTCGATCGTCGATGGCGCCAAGATGTCGCATGGGGAGACCATGCGCTTCAACCATGGCGACCTCGCGGGTCTCGAGCGCAAGCTGCAGAGGCTGCCCGAGGGCACCGGGACGATGGTGATCGTGGACGGCATCTACTCGATGGAAGGCGACATCGCGGACGTCCCCGGCCTGCTCCGGATCTGTCAGAAGTACGGTGCGGCCCTCGCGATCGATGATGCGCACTCGGTCGGCGTGCTTGGCCCGAACGGCGACGGCACGGCGGCGCATTTCGATCTCGTCGAAGAGGTGGACCTGATCGTCGGCACGTTCTCGAAGTCGCTGGCGTCCATCGGCGGGTTCGCCGCGGGATCGGAGAACGTGATCCACTATCTCCGGCATCACTCCCGTCCGTTGATCTTCACCGCGGCCTTGCCGCCCGCCAACACAGCCGGCGTACTCGCGGCCCTGCACGTGCTGCAACGCGAGCCGGAGCGGCGCGAGCAGCTGTGGCGGAACACCCGCCGGCTGCAGGAAGGGATGCGGGTGCTCGGCTTCGACATCGGTCCCACGGAGACGCCGATCATCCCGGTGTTGATCGGGCCCCTCGAGAAGACCTTCCTGTTCTGGCGGAAGCTGTTCGACGCCGGCGTGTTCACGAACCCGGTGGTGCCGCCCGCGGTGCCGCCCGCGCAGTGCCGCCTCCGCACCAGCCTGATGGCGACTCACACGGCCGACCAGATCGACCTCGCCCTCGAGGTGTTCGGCCGCCTCGGAAAAGAGTTGGGGGTCATCTGACCGCAGTGGAGATCACGCCCGTCCCTGCGGGGGACGGGCGGGGTCTCGATCGCTTCATCGCGTTCCCGTACGACCACTACCGCGACGATCCTCTATGGGTGCCGCAGCTGCGCCGCGACATGCACACCCTGCTCTCGCCCTCGAAGAATCCGTTCTTCCAACACGCCGAAGCGCAATACTTCCTCGCGCGGTGGGACGGTCGGACGGTCGGACGGATCGGCGCGATCAAGAACGACATGCACAATCGCGAGCATAACGATCGCGTGGGGTTCTACGGATTTTTCGAATCGATCAACGATCAGAATGTCGCGAACGCGCTGTGGGATACCGCCGGCGCCTGGCTCCGGACCAAGGGTTTCGACACGATGCGCGGACCGATGAGCCCGTCGATTAACGACGAGTGCGGCCTCTTGATCAAGAACAACGCGATGCCGCCGTCGTTGATGATGCCGTACAACCCCCCCTTCTACGAGGAACTCCACGAGCGGTACGGCTTCACGAAAGCGAAAGACCTCCTCGCTTTTGAAGGCGGCGGCTCGGCGAAGCCGCCGGAGCGGTTCCTGCGCCTGGCCCAGCGCGTGGCGGAGCGCGCGGGTATCACGCTGCGCCCGCTGAACAAGAAACGGTTCGCCGAGGAGGTCGAGCTCGTGAAAGCGCTGTACAACAAGGCCTGGGAGAAGAACTGGGGCTTTGTGCCGCTGACGGAAGCGGAAATCGATCACCTCGCCAAACAGTTGAAGCCGATCGTAATCCCCGATCTCGTCGTCTTTGCCGAGCGCGCCGGTGAGGTCGTCGGATTTGGCGTGGCCTTGCCCGATTTCAATCTCGCGCTGCTGCACAATCGCTCGGGCCGCTTCTTCCCGGGGATCCTCAAGGTCCTGTGGCATGCGCGCAAGATCCGCCGTGCGCGCGTCCTGCTCCTGGGCGTCATCCCCGAATTGCGCGGCAAAGGGATCGACGGAACGCTCTACAACTGGGTTTGGCAGGCCTGCGTCAAACACGGCATGCCGAACGGCGAAGGCGGGTGGATCTTGGAAGACAACGGACCGATGACCAAGGCCGCGGTGCAGCTTGGATTCCAGGTCTCCAAGACCTACCGCATCTACGACAAGGCGCTGTGAAGGTTTTTGTGACCGGAGGCACCGGCTTCGTCGGTGCGCACCTGGTCAAGGCGCTGCGCGCGCGCGGTGATGCAGTCGCCGCGCTGGTGCGGCGACCGGCGCTGGCCGAAGAGCTGGGGTGGGGGCCAGAAATCCGGATCGTGCGCGGCGATCTCGCTGACGAGCACGCGCTCCGGGACGGATGCGCGGGTGCCGAAGTGGTCTTTCATGTCGCTGGAAAAATCGTGGCGCGCTCGGCCGCCGAGTTCATGGCGACAAATCGGGACGGCACCGCCAATGTTCTGGAGGCGGCGCGCGACGCCGGCGTGCGACGCTTCGTGCATATCTCGTCCCTCGCCGTCGCCGGTCCCACCACCCCCGGCCATCCGATCGACGAAGCGCGGCCTCCCGCTCCCATCACGCAGTATGGACGCTCGAAGCTCGCGGCGGAGCTCCTCGTGCGGGCCATGCCGATGGAGTGGACGATCGTGCGGCCACCGGTGGTGTACGGGGAGTGGGACCGCGGCACGCTCACAGTTTTCCGGCTCGCCCGGCGCGGCGTTGTACCGGTCTTCGGGGATGGATCGCAGGAATTGTCGGTTATTCATGCCGAGGATCTCGCGCGCGCGTTGATCGCCGCCGCGGTGACGAAGGGAACGGCGGGGCAGGTCTACTTCGCGACACATCCGGACACGATTACGAGCCGCGCTTTCGTGCGCCGTGTCGGAGGGGCGGTGGGTACCAACCCGCGCATCATTCCGATGCCCCCTTTCGTCGTGCGCGGCGTGCTCTGGGTGACGGGGACCCTTGCGCATCTGGCCGGCCGCGCCACTTTGCTGTCGGCCGATAAGGGCAACGAGTATCTGGCTCCGGCCTGGACGTGCCGGAGTGATGCCCTGACGCGAGACACAGGTTGGCGCGCCGATATCGAGCTCGAAACCGGGCTGCGGCGCGCCGCGAATTGGTATCGGGAGGTGGGATGGCTGTGAACAGCCGGGGCTGGAAGTGGAGCGGGACCGACGGGCTATGGCGGGGCTACACCGCTATCGACCTCACGACCGGCGCCTATATCGCGGTCGCGACCGGCGCCGTCCTGCTCTCCTTCCGCGGTGAGGGGATCCCCGGTTGGCCGTGGGTGCTGACGGCGCACGCGCTGATTCTGGCGCTGGTGCTGCTGGCCCCGCGTGCCCGCACCGCCGGTCCCCTCGGCCGGTTCCTCGGCGACTGGTATCCCATGCTGCTGCTCCCCGCCCTGTACGGCGAAATCGGCGTCCTCACGCTGAGCGCCGGCTTTCAGAACGATCTCCTCATCCAGCGGCTCGAGACGTGGGTCTTCGGCTCCCAGATCTCCTATCGGTGGATTCGCGAGTCGCCCAACGTCGTCGTGTCGTGGGTGCTGCACGCGTGCTACCTCGCCTATTACCCGATCCTGTATACCGCTCCGTTTGCGCTCTGGATGGCGGGCCGGCGCGACGCGTCGCGGCACACAATCTTCGCCGTCATGGCGACGTTCTACCTCTGCTACGTCGCCTTCCTCTTCTTCCCGGTCGCGGGACCGCGCTACGCGTTCGACGGCACGCACAATGCGGCGACTGAAGTCGGGCCGGCGCGCTTCGCCGCCTGGCTCCTGGATCGGGGAGATTCGTGGGGCGCCGCCTTCCCCTCTTCACACGTCGCGGCGTCGGTTGTGGCGACGGGGATGGCGCTGCGTTACTGGCGAGCCCTTGGGCTCGTTCTGCTGCCGTTCACAGCCGGCCTCATCCTCGCGGTGGTTTACGGACAGTTCCACTACGCCGTCGACGCGCTCGCTGGACTGATCGTGGCGGCTTTGATGCTCGGTGTGATGCAGACCGCGGAAGCGACCGCGCAGCAGCGCGTGCCGGTCGCCGACTACGGCGTGGAGTCCGGCAGCAGCGTCTAATGCTCCATGTGCATGTGGGTGAGCGGCGCAGTCACCGCCACCTTCCCCACGGGTCCGATGAAGTGGCGCAGGTCCTGCTGATAGAGTGAGTCGCTCTGATTCGTCGGCGGCCATACCGCCTTGCGATCAGGCATGAACAGTCCACCCACCACGCCCATCCCGCCGTTCGAAATCGTGTGACCGGTGGGATTCTCGTAGATCACGCGCACACGGTACCGGTGCGTCGGGGTGATGCGCATACCGAGGCCACGCAGGCTGTAGAGCTTCGCTATGGGCACCGCGTTGGGCTCCCCGCGCGGCGCCGGCGCAGGTTCGCCATGCCACAGCAGCTTGCCACTCGTCGCGTCCCAGAATTCGATCGTGCGCCCGTACTCATGCATGTGCCCACCGATGACGACGAGCTTGCCCTCCACCGCCGGGCTTCCTTCATATGAGCGTTCGCTGCGGCCGGGCGGCAGGTCAAATGACTTGTCCCCAACCGGGAATGCGACGTCGAGCTGCCACGGCACCACGGAAAAGAGCGGCCAGGGCCGATGCCCGGGCACGTAGCTCAATACCAACCGGACGCGGACGCCGCGATATCCCACGTTGGTGTGATTGTGGACCATGGCATTCGCGAGAATGCGCTCACCAGCTCGAACCGGCGCGCCAAACAGCAGCCACGGGAACCGGATTTCGCCCGTCTCCATCCCCGACGCCAGGATGCGGCGTGAAATCGGGAGGAACAACTCCCGCTCGCCCGGATCCATCACGTTCATGTGATGCAGCAGCCCGCTGGGCAGACGGCGGCCGGTCTCGTCGACGAGCTCGGCGTGCAGGGCGTAGATCGAGCCGTTCACCGGGAACTCTCCGACCGACGCCGCCTGATCCACGACCGTGCCTGGCGGGAGATCCACGGCAGGCAGTTCCAGGATGAGCTCGTCGCGCCCAGGGTTTTTCGTGATGGTGGCTCGTTCCAGCCCGCTCCAATCGTCTGAGGGGACCTTCGGCTGACCGGGATCGGCGCTCGCTGCATAGACAGACGCGGCCAAGCGAAGCGCGGCGACGACCACGAGCACACGTGGAGGCATCGAGACTTCCCTCACCGCACCAGTGGTTCCGTTGTGGCAGCGAGTTTGGAAACGGGAACGCCGTCGAGAACGACACCGGATGGGACGGTGACGTCGAGGCGCTTCAATATCGTCGGCATCAGATCTACTGTACGGATGGGAGAGTCCGGAAGAGCCACGCTCGCCGCTATCGGGACCTCCATGTGTTCCGCAATGAGACTACCGTGGCCGGCCCGGTGTTCGGGAATCTCCCAGGGGCCCCGAAAGTCCGCCCCGGGCGCGGCCGCCAGGACGAGATCCCCAGCCCGGGTCGTCTCGAAGAGCTGCAGCAGTTGGCGGGGGGCGTCGGGCAGGTCCGTCTCCCTCGTGCGTGCCAGAAGATCGCGGTCATCGAGCGCCACGGACCCGCCAAGTCCCAGCGGATCGCCACTCGCGGGTTGATAGTGAATCAGGCCAAGCGACTCAGTTAACCGCGCCCGTCCCCCTTGGGTTCGCACCACCACGCCCCCGGCATCGCCGCGGCAAGCGGCGAGCCGGACGGCCGGCAGCGCGAGCAGCCGATCGAGGATGGTCGCCGGGAGGCCCGACTCCGTCAGCGGTTGCGCTCGACCTGACCGCGGGTCGAAATAGAGCTGCACGCTCGCATTGCCGGACACCATCGTGGCAACGCGGGCCCCCCGGCGCCACACATGGACGGGGTGCCGCAGCGTGCGCACACCGTCGGCTTCGAGCAGGACGGCCGGATCGACATGGTCGCGCATGGCCGTCATCCCGTGGTCTGAAACGACGAAGAATACCGGGAGGTCCCCTTCCTTCTTCACGCGCGCGACGAACGCACCGAGCGCGCGGTCGACCAGCCGATAGCTCTCGAGAACGGCGGGATGGAACGGATCCTTGAGGTGCGAAATGCCGTCCACACCGGGGAACACGACAAAGAGGAATCGCCAGGACTCGGCGGCGGCATCGAGCCAGGTGCTCGCGATCGCCCGATCGAGCACCGGATACGTCCCGACATAATGCGCAGGGGCACCGAGGGCGGCGCGACGGAACGTCAGTCGGTGTCCGCCGGGACGAAGTCCACGCGTCAGCGGCGTGCAGATCGCGATGCTGTCGGGAATCAGGTCGAACAGCGACGGAGCCGGGGCGATGTCGTGGTTCAGCCATCCTCCCTGCACGCCGCAATAGCTCCGCGCGGCGCGCCACTGCTCGCGCCAGCCCGCGCCGGCCGCGGCGCCTCGCCGGTCGAGCCAGCGAATGCCGGGAATACCGACGCACCCGGGATAGCGGCCGAACAGGAACGGGATGTACGCGACGCCCGTCGTCGAAGGAAACACCGTCGTGCCGGTCGTCAGTCCGCCGGGCTCGATGACCCAGCGGGCGAGGTTCGGGAGGTCGCCGCGGCCGAGCAGATCGCGCAGCACGTCGCAGCGGGCGCCGTCGATGAGCAGCAGAACCGCCCTGCGCGAACCGGACACCACTAGTGCACTTGCGGCGTCTGCGGGGGGGGCGGCGCGCTCGGCTGCCGTTCCCAGCAGAGCCCGAGCGGTTTGCACAGCGCCACGGCGGCGATGATCGCTGTCGCAAGGAGGATCACGACGACTGCCGGCCAAATCGGATCCTGCGGCCGAGGTACCCAGAGGGCACGCTGGAAGGCGGCCGCGTCGGGCCAGCGGCGTTCGGGCGTGGGACTCAGCGCACGGTGCAGCACGCGCCGCAGCTTGCGCGGGATGCCGGACCAATCGGCCGACGCCGGGTTGGCGCCCGCCGGCCAAGGCCTCCCGCTGACCGATTCGTACAGCACGGTCGCGACCGCAAAGAGATCGGACGGCAGCGCATCGGCCGACGGTTGATCGGGGGACTCGAGGACTGGCCGTCCGGCTTCGAGAACGATCGTGTTTGGTGTGATGGCTCCGTGCCCCGTACCCAGCTCGTGTGCGTGTTCGATCGCGGACAACAATGCGCGACAAATCTGCGTGGCTTCGCGGACCGAGAGCGGCCCCGACCGGAGTCGGGCCGCGAGCGTTTCACGAGTCGCGTCCATTGCTGCGCAAATCTAAGACAAGAAAGCGGCCCCGGCATCAGCCGGGGCCGCTCGGTTCCGCTCGGCGTCAAATTACAAAACTACTCGACCTTGATCGCGATCTTCATGCCGAGGGTCAGGTGGGGCGTGCAAAAGCCCTTGTACGTTCCCTTGGGCGCGTTGGCGAACGACACCTCGTACGTCTCGTTCGGCTGAGTCAGGAACGGGCCCGACAGGTTGTCGATGGTGTTCTTCATGCCGGCGTTGAGGGCCGCCGCGCCACCGGAGGGAATCGAGTCCGACCAGAACGTGATGTTGTGCGGGCCGCCGGCCACGTTCGTGAAGCGCACCGTGGCGCCCACCGGAATCGTGATCGAGCTGGGCTCGAACGCGGCGCGAGTGCTACCGTTACCGGTCATCTTCACTTCGACGACTGGACCCGTCGTCGCCGCGGCCGCGGGCGCTGCCGGGGGTGCGCTCTGGGTCTGGGTCTGGTCGCCCTTTTTTCCACAGGCGAGCGCGCCAATGGCGACGACGGTCGTGAGCAAAGCGAAGCGCATTGCGGGACTCCTCCGAACGTGGGCTGGGGATTGATCGCTTGTGAACTCTTTCACAATAGCGGTCAATATAGAAGGCGGACCACAAAACGGGAGTCCTCCACAGGAGCAACCGGCGTACCGCCATTGCGTTTCGAGCCGTAACTCCAATATTGGGGCGCCTTTTTCTGACCCCTCAAACTTTTGGAGGAGTTCCGTGCAGAGAATGTTCGCAATCCTCGCGCTGCTGCTGGGCGTGGCGACGAGCGCACAGGCGCAGCGATCGTGGCAGTCTGAAATTGGCGTGCAGGGCGGCTTCGTCCGCATCAAGCCCGCCGGTACCGGCCGAACCGATCAGATCGACGTCTTCGCCGTGCCGGGAGCGAATTACGTGCTCGGACTGCTCACCCAAGGCAGCGTCTACGCGATAATCCCGGCGTCCGAGAAGCTCGCGGTCGAGCCGTCATTTGTTGTGTCCCAGCTGAATTCTGGCGTAACGAATACGACCGGCCGCTTGGGACTGCGCGCCAACTACGCGCTCACGCCGAAGTTTTACGCGGCGGCGGGCGGGGTGCTGCTGTATCTCCATGCGGCAAGTCAACAGAGCAAGACGCTCGGTCTCCAGGGTGCCGTCGGATACCGGATGCACCTGACCGGTCCGCTGAACGCGCGCATCGAGGCCAACGTCTCCGCGACGAAGCGGACGAAAAACCTGACTCCATTCGACAGCTACGGCGTCTTGTTCGGCGTGTCGACGCGCCTGCATAGCACCCCCGCACCAGCGCCGTCGCGCCGGTCGAGCGCACCCAGCCGCGCCTGGCGGACGGCGATCGGAATTCAGGGGGGCTACTTGAGCTCGCATTCCGTGGGGACAGGCCAGGACGTCGTGGGTCTGTCTTTCCCGGGCCTCGGCGGCTCCGTCAGCGGTATTGGCGGCGGCGTGCTGAGCGGCCCGCCGAGCATGTTCGTGATTCTGCCGATCGGTTCGAAGACCGCTGTCGAAGGCGGCCTCGATATCGTGCGCGTGCAACAAGTGGCCAGCGGACAAACCGGATTCAGCGGTAACTTCTCCGGACGCTTGAACTACGCGGTGAAAAACAATTGGTACGCGGCGGCAGGGGCGAACGTCAACTACCTGAAATACACAGCCTCGAAGGGTACCATCACCGGAGCGAACGTTGCCTGGGGCTATCGGTTCGGTCTGGGCGGCAACTTCGGTGGCCGTGTTGAGCTGAACTACTCTCTGTTCGGAAAGAACACCACGGTCAACGCAGCCGCGCAGAACGTCGTGGGGCTGCTGGTCGGCGCCACGCTGCCGGTCAAGTAACCAAACCGGACCTCTCGTACGCGCGGCCCCCGGCACCGGGGGCCGTTGCATTTTTCGCCGGGCGGGACGACACTAACGACCATGCCCGTTTCCACGCCGCCACAAATCCCGCCGCAGGAGCTCGCGGAGCGGCTCGACCGTGGGGAGCCGCTTCAGGTCCTCGATGTCCGAGCGCGAGACAAGGTTGAACGTGGTCGCATCGCCCTTGGGTCGGAGCTCGACTTTCATGCGCATCCCAACTCCACGCTCTTCGCGCTGCCGGACGTCAGCGCCCTCCACCTCGACACCGCGCGGCCCATCGCCGTCGTCTGCGGTCACGGCAATTCGAGCAAGAAGGCGACAGCATTCCTGCGCGAGCGGGGCTATGACGCGTACTCGGTAACGGGCGGCATGGCGGGCTGGGAAACGGTTTACGTCGCGCGCCGACTCTCCCCTACCCCTTCCCTGTCACACGTCGTGCAGCTCGATCGCGTGGGCAAGGGAGCCCTCAGTTACGTCCTGGTGAGTGATGGTGACGCGGTCGTCATCGATCCCGGTCGGCACGTCGAGCGATACGACGCGCTGCTGAACGAGCTGCGCGCGACCCCCGCCGCCGTGGTGGACACGCACATTCACGCCGACTACCTGAGCGGCGCGCGCACGGCGGCAGCCCGCTGGCACGTCCCCTACTTCCTGCACCCGGACGACGCGGTTTCTCCGTACAATCGGACGCCGGGCAAGCTGACGTGTCACGCGCTGGGCGACGGCGACACCATCGCGTTCGGGCACGCCACACTGCGAGCGGTCCATGTGCCCGGCCACACCCTCGGCAGCATCGCGCTGCTCGCAGACGACGGCCTCGCCCTCACCGGCGATTTCCTGTTCGTAAAGTCGGTCGGCCGTCCCGACCTGGCTGGTCAGTCCACGTCATGGGCGAAGCTGCTTTGGCAGAGCCTCGAGCGTGCGCGCCAATCGTGGCCCGGGGATCTGCTCGTCCTGCCCGCTCATTACGCCGGCGAGGACGAGCGACGGGCCGATCGAGCAGTCGCGGCGCGCTTCGACGTGATCAGCGCCACCAATCCCGCCGCGGCAATTCAGGATGAGCGCGTTTTTCTGAAGTGGATCGCGGACCATCAGGGGAGCTTCCCGGACGCGTACCGCATGATCAAAGAGGCAAATCTTGGTTTGGTGGACGTGTCGGAAGCGGATCTGGAAACCCTCGAGTCCGGTCCCAACCAGTGCGCGGTCACCTAATGTACGCCGTTGTGCAACTCCCAGTCGGGCCCGCGTCTCTCATGGCGTCCCTAACCAGGTGCAGTCCATGCGTACGTTGCGGATCTTGGGAGCCGCCGCCGTTCTGTGCACGCTTTCGTCGGCCTTGCTCGCGCAAGGCTGGATCGATCCTGTCCGGCCCATCCCGCAGGTCCCGAACGGGCCGATCGAGCGCCTTCGCAGTGCCGTTCAGGTCAGTATCAGCGGACGCGTCGCGCGCGTCACCGTAGAGGAGTGGTTCCGGAACAACGGGCCGACGCTGAACGAGGGGATGTATCACTTCCCGCTGCCCGGCGAGGCCGTCTTCTCGAGCTACTCGCTCTGGCAGGGCGATCAGGAGCTGCGCGGCGAGGCGATGGATGCGGCGCAGGCGCGCGCGATCTATGAAGCCATCGTCCGCCAGAAGCGCGATCCCGCGCTGATCGAGCTCGCCGGCCAGGGATTGATCCGCGCGCGGGTGTTTCCCATCGCACCCGGCGAGACCCGCAAGATCACGCTGAAGTACACGCAGCTCCTCGACCGAGCCGGCGACGCGTGGCGGTTTCGCTACCTTGGCGACAAGAATCGCCAGACCGCCCCGCGCAGTTTCCGGCTGGAAGTCGACAGCGCAGCACGCTTCGGCGAACCATACTCACCCACGCACCAGGTCCAGGTCACTCGGCGCGATGACCGCCTCGAGGTGACGCTCAGTGAGGGCAACGCGGCCGCGGGCGACTTCGAGCTCTTGTTGCCGCTGGCGCGCGGGTTGATCGGTCTCTCACTTATCCCGCATCACCCCGCCGGTGAGGACGGCTACTTCATGCTGCTGCTCGCTCCCGGGTCGGCTGCGGACGCTGCGACGCTGCGGCGGGATGTCGTCGCCGTCATCGATGTCTCCGGCTCGATGTCGGGCGAGAAGATACAGCAGGCGAAGTCCGCGTTGATCCAGCTGCTCGGCACGCTCCGCGAGGGCGATCGGTTCCGCTTGGTGGCGTTCTCCGGCGGCGTCCGTCGCTACGCGCAGGGATGGACGGGCGTGAGCACGGATGCGCGCCGCGACGCAGAAGCCTGGATTCGCAGCCTCGAAGCAGAAGGCGGGACGAACATCGCCGGCGCACTGAGCGAGGCGTTTGCCCAGGCGCCCGCCGAGCAGTCGCTCGGTGTGGTCGTGTTCCTGACCGACGGCCAGGCCACTACCGGCGAAACGGATCCCGAGCGGATCGCCGCGAGCGCCGAGCAAGACCGCGGCAAGTTCCGCGTCTTTTCGTTTGGCGTCGGCGACGACGTGAATACCTATCTCCTCGACCGGCTCACCGAGCGCGCCCGGGGCACGACCGAATACATCCGCCCCGGCGAGAACATCGAGCGCGCCGTGGGTACATTGGCGGCCAAGGTCGCCAGTCCGGTCCTCACCGATGTCACGATTGCCGCGGGGTCGGGTATCGAGCTGTATGACCTCCAGCCCGGCAACCTCCCCGACCTGTTCGCCGGAGATGAGATGGTCGTGCTCGGGCGATACCGGAGGATGGGGAGTGGGGAATGGTCGGTCACGGTCCAGGGACGGCGGAGCGGCCGGCAAGAAGAATTTCGGACGAGCGTCGGCGACCGTGAAAACGACGACGCGCGCTATATCGAACAGCTGTGGGCGGCTCGCAAGGCGGGCGCCCTGTCGCGCGAGATCCGCTTGCACGGTCAGACGCAGGAGCTCATGAATGCCTTGAAGCAGCTCGCGCTGCGCTACGGCATCTTGACCGAGTACACGTCGTATCTGGTGCAAGAGCCCAGCGTCGCGCTGCGCCGTCAGGCCGAGAATCGCGTACTGCTGGCACCGGCGGCCGCGCCCGCGGATCAAGCTGGATCAGGGTATGTCGGGCGCGCGGCGCGGGAGCGGTCCATGGCCGACGCCCAGACCGTAGCGAGCATGGATAGTATCATCGCTCCGGCGAGAGACGAGCTCGACAAGATCCGGCGCGCACACGCCGGGATCAATCCGACCCAGCGCATCGGCGGCCGGCTATTCATCATGCGCGACAGCACCTGGACCGATCTCGGCCATGGCGACTCGCTGCGTGTAGTCAGCATCGCTCCCTACAGCGATGCCTACTTCGCCCTGCTGAAGGCCCTCCCGGACCTGCGGGAGGCGGCCGCGCTCGAGCCGGCAGTGCTGGTGGCCGGTCGGCGTGCCAGCATCAAGATTGAGGCAAGTGGGAAGACACGATGGAACCCCGGTGAATTGGAGCGGCTGGTGAGGGATTTTCGCGGATAGCACGTGCCCGACGACATCGCCGAGGTGTATCGCAGCACCTATCCCGCGCTCGTGCGCTTCCTGTACCGCAAGGTCTGGGACGCCGAGCGCGCGGAGGATCTCGCGCAGGAAGCGTTTGCGCGTGCCCTGGTCCATCGGCCGGAGAATACACGCGGATGGCTCTTCGTGGTGGCGGCAAACATGGCGCGAGACGAAGCGCGCCGGGCGGCGCGGGAGAAGCGGCACCTCACGCTGTTGAAAAGTGAGCCGGACGCCGTGCGCAGTGAGCCGGAAGACGAGATTGACGCCAAGACCCAACGCACGCGCGTCCGAGCCGCTCTCGATGAGCTGACGCCGCGCGACCGGGAAGCGCTGCTGTTGTGGGATGCGGGGATGTCCTACGACGAAATCGCCGCCCAGACGGGCTTGGCGCGCGGCGCGATTGGAACCACGTTGGCGCGCGCGCGCCGGAGACTGGTTGAAGCCTATGATGCAGGACTGGAAGGAGGACAGCATGTCGCACGTGGATGAGGGAACGCTGCACGCTTATCTCGACGGCGAGCTGCCCTCTGCCGAACGGACGACCCTCGAGGCTCACCTCGCAGGCTGCGGAACATGCCGCGCGAACCTCGCCGAGGAGCGGGCGCTGCGCGAACGGGCCACCGCGGTGTTGGAGTCTGCTCGGCCCGCCGAGCGGCCGGCGCCGCCCTTGGAACGGTTGCGCCGTGAACCCAAGCGTTCGCCCTGGCGCGTGCGCAGCTCATTCGCGTGGGCGGCGTCGATCGCCCTGGCGCTCGGGGTTGGCTACTACATGCGGAGTACGGTTTCAAGGGATCGGGCTCCACAGTCGCCGGCACAGCCGGTCGTCGTCGCCGAAAACCGCACCGCGTCGACTCAGGAAGCAAAGCCCGCGGCTCCTGCCGCCGGCCCGCGCCGTTTGGGCGATCGTCGGGCAGCGCGTCCAGCGGATGAAGTCGCCCGCCTGGCACCGAGACCGGACTCGGCGGCGGCGGCGCAAGTGGTTGACTCGGTCAGGATCGATGCCAAAGCGGTTGCCGGTGCGGTCGCTCGTGCCGAGAGCGATCGCCCTGCGGCTGCGCCTGCTGCGAACCGGATCGCCCAGCATGACTCGATCCGGCAACTGACACCGACCACCTGGCCGGTGATCAATCGTCGCGCTGCCAAATCGATTCTTGGCGAGGAGCCCGTCGGCCTTCCCGGTCTGGTCACGCGCGCGTTCCGGCGCGCTCCCGGCACCGACGGAACCGTCGTCGTCGAGCAGGCGCTCGACTCGTCTACGGTGATTCAGATCTTTCAGCGGTCCGCCGGAGGCGCCTACCTCGACGACTCCTCGAGCCATCTGATTGCCAATGAAGGCCGCGCGCGCCTGCGCGGGTATACGAGTGAGGATGGCGCGCGTGAGCGCGGGAATCGCTTGTTCGCGCGTTTTGTGCGAGGCTTGCGGGTGGAGATCACGGGTCCGCTCTCGGCGGACTCGTTGAACCGGCTGCTCGAGCAAGTCGCGCCGCTCCCCTAAGAGTCGCCGCGCCTCCAGCCGATCAGCTCGGCCACGACGCTGACGGCGATCTCCTCAGGGGTGACCGCGCCGATCGGGAGTCCCACGGGCACGCGCACGCGCTGCAGGCTTTTCGCGGGGACTCCCGCCGCCTTGAGCCCCTTCGTGACGACCGCTTTCTTGCGCCGGCTCCCGAGCAACCCGACGTAGCCGGCCGGCGACGTCGCGACCCGCTCGAGAATCAAGGCGTCGTTGCGATGCCCACGCGTCGCAATCACGACGCCGTCACCAGGCGTCAGCGGATAGCGCGTGAGGGCTGTCTCCGCGTCCGCCGCCAGAACCGCGATGCCGTTGCTGAAGCGTGACGCGTCAGCGTATTCGGCGCGATCGTCGATCACGACGACTCGGAAACCGGCGGCCGCGGCGGCCCGGGCAATCGCGGTCCCCACATGCCCTGCCCCGAACACAAAGACGCGTGTCGCCGCCACGAGCCGCTCTTCCATAAAGCGCCCGTCGCGCGTCAGTGTCGCCGCCGCACCGGAGAAGGCCGAGCCGCGGGAAAGCGGCTCGAATGTTTTCAGGGGCCCGAGGTTACTCCACTCGGTCGCGGTGCGGACCAGTCCCGTCTCCGCAGCCGCCGCGGCCTCGAGCACGCGCACGTATGTCTCGTCCACGAGCAGCGGCTCGACGAAGATGTCGACGGTGCCGCCGCAGGAGAGACCCAAGTCGCCGGCGAGATCTGCGTTGAGATGATGAGTGAGCAGCGACGGGCGCCGGCTGGCCTGGGCGTCCAGCGCCGCACCGATGACTTCCGCCTCCACACAGCCGCCGCCGACCGATCCGATCAAGCGACCTTCGGCGCCGACGAGCATCTTCGTGCCGGCGGGCACGGGCGTCGAGCCGCGCGCGCGCGCCACCGTGGCGAGGGCGCCCGACGCGCCCGCGCGGGCGAGCTCAGCGGCAGCGCTCCAGACGTTCATAGGCACAAACTAAACTCCCGGGGCGAGATCCGCCCCGGGAGTCGATGTGTCGGTCCGTTAGCTTACTGTACGACGATCCTGCCGCTCATCGACGCGCCGTGAATCGAACAATGATAGGTGTATGTGCCTACCGCGAGCGCGGCCACGTAGTCCGGGTCGCCGGCGGCCTTATTGCCAGATCCCGCGGGAAGTGTTCCAGGTCCGGTATCCCATGTCACGTTGTGCGTCACGGCGCCGGCGCTCCAGTGC
>JACXTT010007745.1_pt1 | contig 15061 bp, 12 predicted proteins | sample 9270951 | NCBI WGS metagenome assembly JACXTT01 (sample SAMN15532306, study PRJNA645909) | rock metagenome | isolation source: weathered quartz diorite | place: Puerto Rico | collected 2017-06-21
GCAAGGTCCCGGTAAACGATACCGCCGGCAAGATAGCGCTTGACCGCCATCAGCTTTAAATAATTGTCGTGCTTCATAAAATCCCAAAAGTTGGTGTCCAACTTTTGGGATTCAGTTCAAGTGCCAGTCCCCCTACTTTTCGCGCCAACTCATCGTTGACCATGATAGTCTGTCGCGATTCCCACAAGCAAATCGCCGCATGTCCCTCATCACCTTCATCGAAATCCTGGCGATCCTGGTCGGCGCGTTTTCCGGCTTCATCGAGGCCCGCCGTAAACGCATGGACCTGGTCGGGGTGTTCACGGTGGCTTTTATCACCGCATTCGGCGGCGGCACCCTGCGCGATATCCTGCTCGACCACCGCCCCCTGTTCTGGGTCACGCACCAGGAATACGCCATCCTGATTTTCATCCTGGCCCTGGGCGCCTCCCCCCTCATCCGCACCCTGCGCCAGATCGTGTCCGAACGCCTGATCGTGATCGCCGATGCCATCGGCCTGGGCCTGTTCACCATCGCCGGCGTCGCTTCCGCGCTGGACGCGCAAATGCCCCTCTTCATCGCCTCGATGATGGGCGTGATCACGGGGATTTTCGGCGGGGTGCTGCGCGATATCGTCTGTAATGAAGTGCCGATGGTGTTCCGCGACGGCAAACCTTATGCGATTTGCGCCTTCTTCGGCAGTTGGATGTTTTTGATCATGCGCAAGCTCGAGTTGCCGCACGACTTCGCCCTGTGGTCGAGCGCCACGGTGATCGTGGGATTGCGGCTATTGAGCTGGAAGTTCGATATGCGCCTCGGACGCTGAGCGCCGACCCACAAATCAAAGGCTCCAATCGGAGCCTTTTATACATCCAAACGGCGGCAATTACACCGCGTCCGGCCCGGTTTCTCCGGTACGAATGCGCACCACCTGCTCCACGTGCTGCACGAAAATCTTGCCGTCGCCGATCTTGCCGGTACGAGCGGCCTTGATGATGGCATCGACCACCTGGTCGGTCATGGCGTCGTCCACCACCACTTCGACTTTCACTTTCGGCAGAAAATCGACCACGTACTCGGCGCCACGGTACAGCTCGGTATGGCCCTTCTGGCGGCCGAAACCCTTGACTTCGGTGACGGTCAGCCCCGTCACATTGACTTCGGCCAGCGCTTCGCGCACTTCATCGAGCTTGAACGGTTTAATGACGCAGGTAATTTGTTTCATGGTTTCCCTCAATTGTTTAAACTTACACTTATCCGATTGATTCTACCCGATGCGCAGGCGTCCCCGCCTCACTGCTCCGTATCCGGAATCGCCTCGACCCCGGCCAGCCATATCGCCGCCTCGCCATCGCTGGGCGCGCGCCAGTCGCCGCGCGGCGACAGCGAGCCGCCGGTGCCCACCTTCGGCCCATTCGGCACGCAGGAGCGCTTGAACTGGCTGGTTTTGAAGAAGCGCCACACGAAAATGCCCAGCACCCGCTTGATCTCGGCCAGGCTGTACTCGTTGCGCGGCACCGATTCGTCGTAGGGCCAGGCGCCGGCGAGACGGTCGCCCCACGCCGCACGCGCCAAAAACGCCACTTTTGAAGGCGCAAAGCCATAGCGCACGATGTAGTACAAATTAAAATCCTGCAGCTCGTAGGGCCCGATCACATCCTGCGTGCTTTGCGCAGGTTTGCTGTTGGCCTGCCCCTCTCCCGCCGGCACCAGCTCCGGACTGATCTCGGTATCGAGGATCGCCAGCAGCACGTCGGCCCCGCCCTGCACCACCCCGGTCTCGGCCATCCAGCGCACCAGGTGCGAGATCAAAGTCTTCGGCACGCTGCCGTTGACGTTGTAGTGCGACATATGGTCGCCCACGCCGTAGGTGCACCAGCCCAGCGCCAGCTCCGACAAATCGCCCGTGCCGATGACGATGGCATTGTGCAGATTCGCGAGCCTGAACAAGTGACTGGTGCGCTCGCCCGCCTGGACGTTCTCGAAAGTGACGTCGTACACCGCGCTGCCTTCCGCGTAGGGGTGGCCGATATCTTCCAGCATTTGCCGGCAGCTGGGGCGGATGTCGATTTCCGCAGCCGTGCAGCCGACCACCTCCATCAGCTTTCTGGCCTGGGCGATGGTGCGGTCGCTGGTGGCGAAGCCGGGCATGGTGTAAGCGAGGATATGCGTGCGCGGCAAATTCAAAGTGTCCATGGCGCGCGCGCAGATCAGCAGCGCGTGGGTGGAATCGAGCCCGCCGGAGACGCCGATCACCACCTTCTTGATATTACTGGAAGCGAGCCGCTGCACCAGCGCCTGCACCTGGATGTTGACCACCTCCGTGCAGCGCTCGTCCCTGCGCGCCGGATCGGACGGCACATACGGAAAGCGCTCGACGTGGCGGTTCAAAGGCAGCACGCGGTTGTTCGGCACCGTCACGGCGATGCGCACCACTTCGAATTCGCTGACCTCGTCGGCGTGGCGCCTGGCGGAGCGGGCAAAGGTCCCCTGGCGCATGCGCTCGCGCGACAGGCGTTCCAAGTCGATATCGGCAAAGCCCAGGTGCGACTCTTCGATGAAGCGGCCGGTCTTGGTCAGCAGTTCGCCGTTCTCGCAGATCAGCGACTGGCCGTCCCAGGCCATGTCGGTGGTCGACTCGCCAATGCCGGCCGAGGTATATAAATACGCGGCGATGCAGCGCGCCGATTGCTGGGCCACCAGTTGCTGGCGGTAGCCCGCCTTGCCGACCAGGGCGTTCGAGGCCGACAGATTCACCAGCACGGTGGCGCCGGCCAGGGCGGCGAAGGAGGATGGCGGAATCGGCACCCAGACGTCTTCGCAGATCTCCACGTGAAAGCGGAACAGGGGCAGCTCGGCCAGTTCGAACAGCAGCCCCACGCCGAAGCGCGCGCTCTGGCCGCACAGGCTCACTTCCATCGCACTCGCGGAATCGGCGGCGCTGAACTGGCGGCCTTCGTAGAATTCGCCGTAGTTCGGCAGATAGGTCTTCGGCACCACGCCGTGAATGCGCCCGCCCGCCACCACCACCGCGCAGTTGAACAGCAGGTGTTCGGAGCGCACCGGCATGCCGACGATGAGGACGATGTCGAGCTTTTCGGAAACCTCGAGCACCGACTGCAGCCCTGCCTCGCAGGCGTCCAGCAGCGCGCGCTGGTGAAACAGGTCGTCGCAGGTGTAGGCCGACAGGCCCAGCTCGGGAAACGCCACCAGCACCGCGCCATTGCTGGCGGCCTGCTTAGCCAGCGCGATCGTTTCAGTGGCATTGAAGACCGGATCGGCCACCCGGCAACGGGGTGTGGCGACGGCGACGCGGGCGAAGTCGTGTGAATACAGATTCGAGAAAGGCTTGATCATCGATATATGCCGGAGGAGGATCGACGCAGCGCGCATGCAAAATGGCTGAGCATCCAACCGTGCGCGCCGATTTGCGTAGAATGCCTCCAGGCTTCGGAGAAATTTGGACAATGAATTATCGCACGCATATCGTATCGTCCCTGCATGAGATCGGCCAGGCCGCCTGGGACGCGCTGGCATCCAGCCAGCCGCGCCCGAACCCCTTCCTGTCCTACGCGTTTTTGCACGCCCTGCACGAATCGGGCAGCGCCGCGGCGGACGCCGGCTGGCAGCCGCAGTTCATCGTCCTGTTCGAGGCCGAGACGGATAGGCTGGCAGCCGCCCTGCCCCTCTACGTCAAGATGCACTCTTACGGCGAGTACGTGTTCGACTGGGCCTGGGCCGACGCCTACGAGAGAAACGGCCTGGATTACTACCCCAAGCTGTTGTCCGCGATTCCGTTCACCCCGGTGACCGGTCCGCGCCTGCTGGCGGTCGACAATGCCGCGCGCGCCGCCCTGATCGAGGTGCTGGTGGCGACCCAGCAGGCCACGCCGGTGTCGTCGACCCACATTCTGTATCCACCCGAAGCGGAGGCGCGCCAACTGGAGCAGGCCGGCTACGTGCTTCGCAGCGGCGTGCAGTTCCACTGGCTGAACCAGGGCTATAAAACGTTCGACGATTTTCTGGCCACGCTGGAGCAGAAAAAGCGCAAGAACATCCGCGCCGAGCGCCGTAAAGTGCGCGAGGCCGGCGTCACCCTGCGCCGCGTGCGCGGGATCGACGCGGTCGATGCCGACTGGCGCTTGTTCAACCGCTGTTACCGCCACACCTACGCCGCGCACCATTCGACGCCCTATCTCAACCTCGATTTCTTCCAGCGCATCGGCCGCAGCATGCCGGACAATATCCTGCTGGTGATCGCCGAGCGCGATGGTGCGCCGATCGCCGCCTCTCTGGTGATCCACTCGCAGGACGTGCTGTATGGCCGCTACTGGGGCGAGCTGGAACACGTGCCCTGCCTGCATTTCGAAGCCTCGTACTACCAGCCGCTGGAGTTCTGCATCGAGCAAGGCATCGCCGTCTTCGAAGGCGGCGCCCAGGGCGAACACAAGATGGCGCGCGGCTTCCTGCCGACCCGCACTTGGTCGGCCCACTGGCTCGCCCACCCCGGCTTCGCCGACGCCATCGAACGCTTTCTAGAACGGGAAAAGGGCGGCATCGACGATTACATCGATGAGCTGAACGACCGCAATCCCTTCAAGATGCGGGGACCAGGCGAGTGACCCAAGCGGCGACCGACTTGTCGCGCTTTTCGATGCTGTCGTGGCGCTCGACTGCGATCACCTTGCCCTGACGGTTTAGCAAAATAAAGCTGGGATAGCTGTTCACGCCCAGCGTTTTCAGCAGTTCCTGCGACGATGGCAGCAAGATCCAGCTGAATTTGGTCTCGCCGGCGAAGGTCCTGGTGACATCTGGCGCGTCGAAGGTCAGGCCGATGAAATTGATATCGGCGCGCGCCGCTTTCAAGGCATTCAATTCCGGCACTTCCTTTACGCACGGCCCGCACATCGCAAAGTAGGTGTTGATGACAGTATAGCGGCCATTCAGAGAGCGACGGTCGCGCATGGCGCCGTCGGCGTCGGCGATGTGAAAGTCGGGGAAACTGTCGCCTGCTTTTATCTTGAAGGGCAAGGTGACAGGCTCCGGTGCCCCCTTGGCGCGCACGCTGAGCACCGCAGTCACAGGCTGGCCAGTCGACATTTTTTTGCTGATTACGGGACTGGCGCCGCCTGCCAGCAGCTTTTCGTACGCAACGCCGCTGATCGGCTTGCCGTCAGCATCCTGGTAGCTGAGGTCCTTGATCTTGTCGAGTCCCATATCTGCGAAAAAGCTCTTCAGGCCGGGCGGGCGATCGTCGGCGCGGGCGGCAGGTAACAGCACCAGGGTCAGGAAACAGGCGGCAAAAAGGGCACGGATCATGAGCAGCTCTCGTAAGGTGACCGGCAAGGCGCCGGCGAAAATGATCGTACTTGCAAAATTGAAATAAAATCAAACGCTGTAACGAACTGACACATTTGCACGCCATTCTGCGTGCCGCCACAGCCACCCGCGCGTTGTGCAATTTTGCACACAGGCCGTGCGTCCCTCTGTCTTTCGCCGCCTGATGAAACCCGGCACACTGCGTTGCAATGCGTATAAGAGCGCAACACAAAAACAAAACAACAACCAGATGGAGACAAGCATGCGTATTTCGAAGATGCACAAGGCGGTGCTGCGGCGTTCGGTCGTGGCGGTCATGATGACCTTGCCGGCAATGACCGCGGGGATGGGCGCTGCCCATGCCCAGGCCGCGCCGACCGCCAACCCGCCCGCCCCGGCCGCCGAGACCACCACCCGCGAACTCGACCGCGTGGTGGTGACGGCGCGCCGCCGCGCCGAATTGATCCAGGATGTGCCGGGCGCCGTTTCCGCCATCTCCGGCGCCGAAATGGAAAAGCAGGCCATCCCCGACATCACCGCGCTGGCCGAGACGGTGCCCAGCACGACCCTGAAAACCTCGCGCGGCACCAACACCACCCTGACCGCCTTCATCCGCGGCGTCGGCCAGCAGGATCCGGTGGCCGGCTACGAGCAGGGCGTCGGCATCTACCTCGACGACATCTATCTCGCCCGTCCGCAAGGCGCGCTGACCGACATCTACGACCTCGAGCGCATCGAGATCCTGCGCGGCCCGCAAGGCACCCTGTACGGCCGCAACACCATCGGCGGCGCCGTCAAGTACGTCACCCGCAAGCTGCCCAGCACCATGGCATTCGAAGTCAAGGGCACTCTCGGCAATTACAAGGAGCGCGATCTGGTCCTGAAAGGCAGCGTGCCGCTGTCGGACACCGTGCGCGTGGGCGGTACCATCGCCACCTTCAACCACGACGGCTTCGGCAAGAACGTCATCAACGGCAAAGCCAACTACAACAAGAACATGGCGGCGGGCCGCATCAGCGTCGAAGCGACGCCTAGCAGCGATTTGTTCATCCGCCTCGCCGCCGACCGCACGGTGGACGACTCGAATCCGCGCCAGGGCTACCGCTACACGCCGACCCCGGCGCCGGAAAACGCCGCCCCGCTGGCCAGCTTTTACGACACCCGCGCCAATCTGTACCAGGTCAACGGCCACGATCAGCAGGTGATCAACAAGGGCGCCTCGCTGCTGGTGGACTACACCATCAGCCCGGTCCTGTCCTTCAAATCGATCACCGCTCACCGCGGCTCCGACACTTACGCGCCGATCGACTTCGATTCCACCAGCGCCCAGTCGTGGGAAGCGCCGACCATCTACCGCGACAAACAGGACAGCCAGGAATTCCAGTTCACCTACACGGGCGAGCGCCTGCAGGGCGTGGCCGGCCTGTTCTACATGAAGGCGAACGCCTTCAACGAATTCGACGTGCGCTACAACGCCGCTGGCGGCCTGTCGCTGTACACGCTGGACGACATCGACACCAAGACCTACGCCGCCTTCGCCGACGTCAGCTACGCCGTCACCCCGACCTTCAACGTCACCGCCGGCGGGCGCTACACCGACGACGACCGCCGCGCGCGCATCTTCAAGAAGACCTATGTCGGCCTGGCCGGTTCGCCCACCCTGGGCAACCCGGCCGCCGTCGGCGGCGCCGCCAACACGGATCTGGGCAAGGACGACCTGCACCGCACCGACAAGAAGTTCACCCCGAAACTGGGCATCGGCTGGAAGTTCGCGCCGGAGCACAACCTCTACGCCACCGCCTCGCAAGGTTTTAAAGGCGGCATGTTTGATCCGCGCATGGACCTGCTGGCCACGGGTGGTCCGACCAGCCCGACCTCGCTGACCAAGCGCGAAGGGGTCAAGCCGGAAGAAGTAACCTCCTATGAACTGGGCGTGAAGTCGTCGATGATGGGTGGCCGCCTGCAGACCAATGCGGCGGTGTTCTACTCGGACTACAAGAACATCCAGATTCCGGGCTCGGTGCCGACCTTTGCCGCCAACGGCACCATCAACGGCTTCGCGGGCTCGCTGACCAATGCCGGCAAAGCCAAGATCTCCGGTATCGAGCTGGAAGCGGTCAGCCACCCGACCGACCAGCTGACGGTATCGGCGATGTACAGCCACCTCGATGCGAAGTACAAGGAATGGCTGGTGGCGAACGGCGCCGGGCTGGTGAACATCGCCGACATGGCGGAGTTCCAGAATACGCCGAAGGATTCGGCCAACCTGTCGGCAAGCTACGACTGGCCGATGATCGTCAGCGGGCGCACCGGCACCTTCTCGCTGATGGGCGGCGCTTCCTACAAGAGCCGCGTCTATCAGTCTGAAATCGTGCGCAACACCGGCATCGCCACCATCGACGTCACCGTGCCGCAAAACCTGCTGCTGGCGCAAAGCGGCTATACCCTGTTCGACGCCGGCCTGGTGTGGACCTCGACCGACCGCAAGCTGCAAGTGGGCCTGCACGGCCGCAACCTGGGCGACAAGCGCTATAAAGTGGCAGGCTACGCCTTCGGCGCCTTCTTCAACTCGATCACCGGCTTTTATGGCGATCCGCGGACGGTCAAACTCACTGCCAGCATGAAGTTTTAAGTCTTAGCACCGGGGACAGGCTCGCAGAGCCATTCGTGGCCCGGCCTGTCCCCGCGCCCGTTCATGCGCGGCGCTTCAATTTCTGTGGCGCTTCCGCCCCGCCATGCACGAATAGCTCCGGCTGCGCATCGGCATACTCCCTCAGCAGATTCCACACCGCCCGCACCCGCGGCAGCCGGTACAAATCGACCGGCGCCACCATCCAGTAAGCCCGCTCGGCAAACACGATGTCCTGCAAGATCGGAACCAGCCGGCCGTCGTCGGGGATCACATACGGCGGCGCGAACATCAGACCCAGGCCGGCGGCCGCCGCTTCCGCCTGCGCCATCATGCCGGTGCAGCACAAGCGGCGGCGCGGCGTAAAACCCAGCGCGTCGAGAAAATTCAGCTCGTTGCTGGCCAGCCGGTCCTGCACATAGTCGACGAAATCGTGGGTGGCCAGGTCGGACTGCTTGCGGATCGGCGGATGGCGCGCCAGATAATCGGGCGAGGCGTACAGGTAAAGCCGAAACGACGCCAGCCGGGTCACCATGTAGCGGCCCGTGCTGGGCGCATCGAGCGTCACGCCCAGGTCGGCCTCGCGGTTGGCCAGGTTGGCGAAGCGGGGCTGCACCAATAAATCGATGGAGAGGTCCGGATGCTCGCCGAGAAAGCGCGCCAGCAGGGGCGTGATCACCCGCACGCCCAGCACCTCCGGCACGCCGAGCCGCACCACCCCGCGCACTTCGACCTGGTTGCCGCTCAGCTGGTCCTGCGCGGCCAGGGCCGCGCTTTCCATCACCTCGGCGTGCGGCAGCAGGGCCAGGCCCATTTCGGTCAGCTCATACCCCTCGCGCGAACGGTCGAACAGGGTCGATCCGAGCTGCACTTCAAGCCGGTCGATGCGGCGCGCCACGGTGGTGTGCTCGACCTGCAGGCCGCGCGAGGCGCCGGACAAGGTGCCCGCTCTGGCAAGTTCGAGAAAGAAACGCAGGTCGGTCCATTCGGGCAGTGTTTTCATATCTTTTAATTGTGCATCAGCGCACAGCGTGCTTGCAATGTGCCCTGTCATGATAGACGGGGTTTTCTCCGTTGCAGCGCAGCACAAACCCCCTATCTGCCTGTGCATAAATGCACAAAGGGTGTTCGCCCGCCTGTCTTTCGAACAGCCGCCTTTTGGGTCACACTGCACGCACTCAGAAAGCCACAAAAAAACTTACAATCAACGGGGCGCAAGTGTCCAAACCCAACGAGACGAACCACAGCACATCGCCGGCCGCCAACAGCGGCAATGTCGACGCACCGGCAAGTGCAGGCGGCTTCGCCGAAATCGCTTTCACCAGCAGCGACGGACTGCGCCTGTATGCGCGCGACTACGCCGGCGCCAGCGGCTTTGCGCGCCTGCCGGTAATCTGCATTCATGGCCTGACCCGCAACTCGTCCGACTTCGACGAAGTGGCGCCGTGGATTGCCGCACAGGGCCGGCGCGTGATCGCGGTCGATGTGCGCGGCCGCGGCCACTCCAGCTACGACCGCAATCCGGCCCACTACCACGTGGCCGTATATGCGGGCGATATCGTCAAACTGATGCGCGATCTGGGCATCGCCCGCGCCGTCTTCATCGGCACCTCGATGGGCGGCTTGATCACCATGACGCTGGCGCTGCGCAATCTCGACCTGATCGCCGCCGCTGTCCTCAACGACGTCGGCCCGATGCTCTCCACGCGCGGCCTGGCGCGCATCGCCGGCTACGCGGGCAAGGGCGAAGTGCTGCGCTCCTGGCCTGAAGCGGCGGCCTACCTGAAATCGATCAACGCGGTGGCCTTTCCCGATTACGCCGACGCGGAATGGGACAAGTGGGTGCGCCGCGCCTTCGTCGAAACGGCCCCGGGCCTGCTGGCCATGCGATACGATGCCAACATCGGCCTGGCGATCCGCGCCGGCGCCGTCAAGACCAGCTCCATGATGGCCAACTTCGCCTTCAAACGGCTGGCGCGGCGCCGTCCCACCTTGCTCATTCGCGGCGCGCTGTCCGACCTGGTCGAGGACGAACAGGTGAGCCGCATGCGCGCGATGGCGCCGCAGATGGCGTACGCCGAGATCGACAAGGTCGGCCACGCGCCCATGCTGATGGAGCCGCAATCGCAGGCCGCGATGCGCGATTTTTTATCGAAGGTAGACTGAATAAATACAGCGATGCGGCACGCGCTGCACTGCAAGATCGAAAATTGGGCGAGTGTCGTATTTCAGGCGCATCGCTTACAGAGAGGCCGCAGCACCGCCTCGAGAAGAAAATCAAGGAGACACATATGAACACCAGACACACCACCCTCGCCCTGCTGATTGCGGCCAGCCTCGCCCCTGCATTCGCCGGCGCCGCCGATCTGAAGATTGCCCTCATCACCGGCAAGACCGGTGCACTCGAACCCTACGCGAAAGAGACCGAAACGGGCTTCATGATGGGCCTCGAATATCTCACCGGCGGCAAGATGGAAGTGGCCGGCCGCAAGCTGAAAGTGATCGTCAAGGACGACCAGAGCAAGCCTGACCTGGGCCGCACCCTGCTGGCCGAAGCCTATGGCGACGACAAGGTCGATATCGCCGTCGGCACCTCGTCGTCCGGCTCGGCGCTGGCCATGCTGCCGGTGGCGGCCGAATACAAGAAGGTGCTGATCGTCGAACCTGCGGTGGCCGACGCCATCACCGGAGAAAAGTGGAACCGCTACGTGTTCCGCACCGCCCGCAACTCGATGCAGGATGCCATGGCCGGTGCCAGCCTGATCAAGGGCGGCAGCATCGCTTTTCTGGCGCAGGATTACGCCTTCGGCCGCGACGCCGTCAAGGCTGGCAAGGAAGCGCTGGTCACCACCAGGAGCGGCGCCAAGGTGGTGCACGAAGAATACGCGCCGCAGGCGACGACGGATTTCACCGCCTCGGCGCAGCGCCTGTTCGACGCGCTCAAGGACAAGCCGCAACCGCGTGTTCTGTCGATCGTCTGGGCCGGCCCCCATCCGATGAACAAGCTCGCCGACATGAAGCCGGAGCGCTACGGCATCACGCTGTCTCCGGGTGGAAATATCCTGCCTGTGCTGAAAACCTGGAAGAGTTTCGGCGGCACCGAAGGCGCCATCTATTATTACTACGCCTTCCCGAAAAACAAGATGAACGACTGGTTTGTCGCCGAACACATGAAGCGGTATAAAGCGCCGCCCGACATGTTCACGGCAGGCGGTTTCGCCGCGGCCAGCGCGGTGGTCACGGCGCTGACCAAGGCCGGGGCAAACGCGGGCGACAGCGAAAAGCTGATCGCGGCGATGGAAGGCATGGCCTTCGACACGCCGAAAGGGACCATGAACTTCCGCAAGGAAGACCACCAGGCCCTGCAAGTGATGTACCACTTCCGCATCAAGAAGGTGCAGAAGGACGACAACGATTTATTGGAACTGGTGCGCGAGATTCCCGCCTCCGAACTGCCGCTGCCGGTCAGGAACAAGCGCTGATATGAGCCTTGTTCCCTCTCTGTCGACCAGGGATCTGACCATCCGCTTCGGCGGCCACGTCGCCGTCGATGGCGTGACCGCCGATTTCTATCCCGGCACCCTGTCCGTCATCGTCGGCCCCAATGGCGCCGGCAAGACCACCTATTTCAATTTGATGTCGGGCCAGCTTGCCGCCACGTCGGGCAGCGTGCAGTTCAACGGCGTCGATATCACCAGGCTGGGCGCGGCGCGCCGCACGCAACTGGGCATCGGCCGCGCTTTTCAGCTCACTAACCTGTTTCCGAATCTGTCGGTGGAAGAAAACGTGCGGCTGGCCGTACAAAGCCGCGCTCATCTCGGATTCGCCGCCGCCATGTTCTCGGTCTGGTTCAATCACCGCGAGCTGATCGAGCGCGCCGACAACTACCTGGAGCGGGTGGCGCTGGCCGGCAAGCGCAGCGCGACGGTCGCCTCGCTCTCGCACGGGGACAAGCGAAAGCTCGAAGTAGCGATCCTGCTGGCGCTCGAACCGGCCGTGATGATGTTCGACGAACCCACCGCCGGCATGAGCGTCGACGAAGTGCCGGTGGTGCTGGACCTGATCCACCAGGTCAAGGCCGAAAAGAATAAAACCATCCTGCTGGTCGAGCACAAGATGGACGTGGTGCGGCGCCTGGCCGACCGCATCATCGTGCTGCACAACGGCGTCCTGGTCGCCGACGGCGAACCCGCCGCGGTGATGGCCTCGCCCATCGTACAAGAAGCCTATCTGGGAGCGCCCGTCCATGCCTGAAGCATTATTGACTCTCTCCGGCGTGCACACCCACATCGGCCAGTACCACATCCTGCAAGGCGTCGACCTGGTGGTGCCGCGCGGCGGCCTGTCGGTGCTGCTGGGCCGTAACGGCGCCGGCAAGACCACCACCCTGCGCACCATCATGGGCATGTGGCAGGCCAGCGCCGGCAGCATCCGTTTCGACGGCGCCGACATCAGCAAATTCAAAACGCCCGACATCGCCAATGCCGGCATCGCCTACGTGCCGGAATCGATGGCGGTATTTTCCGAGCTGACGGTGCGCGAGAACATGCTGCTGGCTGCACGCAACGGCCCGCTGGACCAGGCGCGGGTCGACTGGATCTGCGACTTCTTCCCCGCCCTGAAAAAATTCTGGCACTACCCGGCCGGCAATCTGTCCGGCGGCCAGAAGCAGATGGTGGCGATCGGCCGCGCCCTGGCCGAACCGCGCAAGCTGCTGCTGGTGGACGAGCCGACCAAGGGCCTGGCCCCCGCCATCATCAACAGCCTGATTAATGCCTTCGCCGAACTGAAAGCACTCGACACCACCATCCTCCTGGTCGAACAGAACTTCAGCGTCGTCAAGTCGCTGGGCGACACCGTCTCGGTGATGGACGACGGCCGCGTGGTGCATGCGGGTTCGATGGCGGCGCTGGTGGCGGACGACGAACTGCAACAGCGATTACTGGGCCTGTCGCTGGACTCGCACCAATAAGGAACAATATGACAACGACGTTAGCCAATTCGGCCACTCCGGCGCCCACCGCGCTGCCCGCCGCTTTGCCCGCGGTCCGCCGCGACATCCTGCCCCTGCTCCTGGTCCCTGCCCTGATGCTGCTGATGCTGCCGCTGGTGGGCAGCCTGCCCACCTGGGTCACCCTGACGGTGGCCGGCCTCGCCATGGGCATGATGATTTTTATCATGGCCAGCGGCCTGACCCTGGTGTTCGGCCTGATGGATGTACTCAATTTCGGCCATGGCGCCTTCGTCGCCGTCGGCGCCTACGCCGCCACCATGGTGCTGCTGCCCATGCACGGCTGGCTCGAAGCCGATTCGCTGTTGATGAACCTCGCCGTGCTGGGTCTGGCGATGCTGGTGGCGATGGTGGTCACGGCACTTCTCGGCTGGGCCTTCGAGCGCATCATCATCATGCCCGTCTACGGCCAGCACTTGAAACAGATCCTGATCACCATGGGCGGCATGATCGTCGCAGAGCAGCTGATCAACGTGATATGGGGCGCCGACCAGATCCCGCTGCCCTTGCCCGCCAGCCTGCGCGGCGCCATCGTGATCGGCGACGCGGCCATTGAAAAATACCGGCTGGTGGCGGTGGTCGTCGGCCTGCTGGTATTCGCCGTCATGTTCCTGGTCCTGAACCGTAGCAAGATCGGCCTGTTGATCCGCGCCGGCGTGGAAAACCGCGAGATGGTCGAGGCGCTGGGCTACCGCGTGCGCCGCCTGTTCGTCGCCGTGTTCGCGGCCGGCTCCGCGCTGGCCGGTCTCGGTGGCGTGATGTGGGGCCTGTACAAGGAAACCCTGACCGCCTCGGTGGGCAGCGAGGTGATGGTGATGGTCTTCATCGTCATCATCATCGGCGGCCTGGGCTCCGTCGGTGGCTGCTTCATCGGCGCCCTGTTGATGGCGCTGGTGGCCAACTACGCCGGCTTTCTGGCGCCGAAACTGGCGCTGGTGTCGAACATCGGCCTGATGATCGCGGTGCTGCTGTGGCGCCCCGCCGGCCTGTATGCCGCCGGCCGCAAATAGGATCGCACCATGACCGCCACTTCAATTAATCTGCCCCGTACCACGCCCATGAAACCGCCGTTGTTCTCCGCCCTGCTCTCCGGCGACTTGCCGAACAGCCGCCTGCTCGGCCTTGCGCTGCTCGCCATTTTCCTCGGCCTGGCCCTCGCCCCCTTCATTACCAGCGGCGCGCGGCCCCTCAACACCGCCGCCACCATCTGCATCTACATCGTGCTGGTGGCCTCCTACGACCTGCTGCTCGGCTACACCGGCATCGTCTCGTTCGCCCACACCATGTTCTTCGGTATCGGCGCCTACGGCGTGGGCCTGGGTTTATCCTCGGGCGATGCCAGCTGGAGCGGCGCGCTGGTGGGCCTGATCCTCGCCTTGATGCTGACCATCGCTCTGGCGCTGATCGTCGGCTTGTTCGCCCTGCGCGTGCGCGCCATCTTCTACGCCATGATCACTTTGGCGGTGGCCTCCTCGTTCGCCGTGCTGGCTTCGCAGCTGTCCGATTTTACCGGCGGCGAAGACGGTAAAACATTCAGCGTGCCGGAACTGCTGACGCCAGGTTTCAGATTGATCGAGAACGAGATCGCCGGGCGCGCCATCGACGGCAAGCTGCTGACCTATTACCTGGTGTTCTTCGGCTGCCTGCTGCTGTTCCTGTTTTTGCTGCGGGTCGTAAATTCGCCCTTCGGCCGGGTGCTGCAGGCGATCCGCGAAAACGAATTTCGCGCCGAGGCGCTGGGCTACCGCACCATGGTCTACCGCATCTGGGCCAACGTGCTGGCCGCCCTGGTCGCCGCGCTGGCCGGCGCCCTGATGGCCCTGTGGCTGCGCTACGTGGGACCGAAGACCATGCTGGGCTTCGAGGTGATGACGGATATCCTGCTGATCGTCGTCATCGGCGGCATGGGCACCATGTACGGCGCGGTGGTCGGCGCCACCCTGTTCATCCTGGCGCAGAATTATCTGAAAACCCTGATGGCCGACGGCGCGGCCAGCCTGGCCGGCGTGCCGGTGCTGGCGCAGGCGCTGCACCCGGACCGCTGGATGCTGTGGCTGGGAGTGCTGTTCGTGCTGTCGATTTACTTTTTTCCGACCGGTATCGTCGGCAAGCTGCGCAGCAAG
>JACXTT010007746.1_pt1 | contig 15061 bp, 12 predicted proteins | sample 9270951 | NCBI WGS metagenome assembly JACXTT01 (sample SAMN15532306, study PRJNA645909) | rock metagenome | isolation source: weathered quartz diorite | place: Puerto Rico | collected 2017-06-21
TGCTCTCGAGGAACTTCAGTGCCGCGTCGTTCTTTCCTTGCTGCATGAGGAGAGTTGCTTGTTCCAGGCTGGCGTCCCGCTGTGAGTTCGAAGCGCCCTGTGAGGCAGCTTTCTGCATCGGCGGGTCTTGCTTCGACGCATCGGTCTCGGCCATCGATTGGGAGTGCAGGCCGCAGCATAGCGCCAGCGAACAAGCTACGGAAAAGGTGATGCGAAGTCTGAAGGAAGGCATTGGAAGTTTCCAAGTATGGGCTACGCCACGATTAGAGCATAAAAAACGGGGAGCCCGTGAGGGCTCCCCGTCGGGGTGGTAGGGTGTCCCTTAGTGTTCGTTAGAAACTCAGCTTGAACCCATATGTCAACGACCGCAGTTGTGAATTGGCGGCAATGCCACCGATCCTACCGGCACTACTGCAGTCCACGCACCCGTCAGGGTTCCCGAGATTTACATGGTTAAATACATTATAGAACTGGAATTGGAATTGAGCCTTTGCCCTTTCCGTAATGGTAAAGTTCTTGAACAAGGATAGGTCCGAATCGAAATACCTGGGTCCACGCAAGGTGTTGCGTCCAACATTTCCGAAGGTATCCACTGCTGGCTGCGCCCACGACCCGGCAGACTGCCCGGCCGTTGAAAGGGGAACTCCATTCGTGCCCTGGAACCAGTAATTGGTAGTCGTCTTTGGGTCTCCGGAGCGCGTACCTTCCTTAACTGGCCCAACAAGGTCCGGTCGGCACGGCCCCGTGTCGCTGGACGCATGGCAGGAGCTAAGGCTGGGCGTGAAGGGCAGCCCACTCGAATAGTTCGTGGTGCCATTCAACTCCCATCCCCCGATGAGCAAATCACCGGCACGGCCGACGTTTGCGCCCCACTTCTTTCCTTTGCCGAACGGCAATTGATAGACTTGGGTGAAGATGAACACGTGGTTCCGATAGTTGCTGTTCGGACCGTAATTAACGCTCCTATCGTAGCCCGCCGTTCCCCCATCATCGTCCGCTACAGCGTGCTGAAAAGTATAGTTCGAATTGAACGACAGACCATTCGAAAAACGCTTCTCCACGGTCACCTGAAACGCGTTGTACTTGTTGTTGAAATCGTTCCCGAAGTAACGGAAGCCCTGCGTCCAGCCATACTTGGGGTAGAAGGGTCTGCGCAGATTCTGCGCCAGGGTCGCGGCGGCGCCTGAGAGGGCGGGGTTGTAGCCAGCCAACTTTGGATTGTTGAATGGATAGTCTGGGCCGCCGCCGATCGTGTGCGTCCCTTTATTGCCGACATAAGAAACAGTGGCGCTGATCGTCGATGTAACCTGCCGCTGTACGGTGGCGTTCCAGGCATCCACACTCGGCAGCCTGTTATTGAAGGGGCGCACAAAGGCATTGATGCCATTCGGCAAGAGCGCTCGTCCGTTAGGCCCAAGGCACTGTGTTTTCGTGCCTGTCGGATCTGTGATGGAGTTGCAGTTATTTGTCGTAAGTGCTGTCGCTGGATTCACTGCGAACGGCCCGTTCGACAGGAATAAAGCAGTGTTGGAGTCTTGCCCGTTAGTAGTATTTATCTCCTGGCTCGCTAGCACGGGCAAGTTCTGCGTAACGGCGTGCCCGAAGATGGTCCCGAACACGCCGATATCATAGCTGCGGCCGTACCCGAGCCGGACCACGGTTTTCGGGTTCCACTGGTAAGCAATACCCACACGAGGAGCAAAGTGTTTGTAACTCGTGCTCGTATTGCCTCGCAAGTCTACCCCTTGTTGGCCAGCGACACGAACCTCGCCAGTGGCCGGATCAACCCAGCCGCCCTGCCCTGCGCCCTTCACAGATTCCGGCTTGTAAATTTCCCACCGGAGTCCCAGATTGACGGTCAGCTTGTTGTTAACCCGCCAGGTATCTTGGCCAAAGAAGAAAAGTCGCGGCTGCGTCTCGTAGGCGTCAGTGGAGACGCTCACGTAGCGGTCAAAGAAGGTCACGTTGCCCAGAATAAAGGCTGCCAAACCCTCTCCACCAACGCCCCCCGGACCTTGCGTGTTGTCCGGGGCGAAATTGACTTCACCGGCCCGGTGCTGGTCGCTAGGAACGCGCAGATTGTAGGCGTAGCGGATATCCCCGCCGAACTTGAAGTTGTGATTTCCGCGAATTTTGGTCCAGTTATTCACAAACTGGTATTGGTGCTCGCTCTCGAGCAGTGGGCAGTTGCACTGATTTGCACCCAAGGAGTATCCGAAATTAAAGTCCGGCACGCCGCCGGAACCCTGTATGTGGAAATACGGCATCCCAGAGATGAAGCGTGTCGCGCTCCCGGTGTATAACGGATCGGTGTTCAATCCGGGGATGCCAGCGTCTTTCGCGGGCGTGGTGCCTACGCCCCCGGGGGCTGTCTCGACATGGTAGCGCATATAGCCGAAGCGGAAGTCGGTTAGCAAGGTCGGGCCGAACGTGTAATCAAAGCCGGTAGCAAGGCTCTGGTTCCGGACCTTGGAAGTTCCGGCAAACTGTCCTCCCGAGTCCGCCGGAAGCGCTGGACCGCCAAGCAAGTCTCCAAACAAGCCCGGTCCCGACCGAAGGAATTTCTGGTAGCTGTAGCGCCCGAAAACCTGCGTCTTGGAGTTGAGGACGTAGTCGGAACGCACGTCGAAATTATCGGCGTTTAAAACGTTGCTGCCCGATCCAAAGAAATTAGGCTGAAGAGGATCGCTCAGTGTGGCGCCCGTTGGAAACAGCTTGAGAAGATTCTGAGCCTGTGACGACAATCGTGATGCCGGGATCACATTCCCGGGGAATTGAGTGCGATTCGTGTTTCCCAGCGGGATCGGCTGCCCGTTTGCGCCTAACACCAGAGTCTGATGAGTGGCATCCGTCGTCTGGTACGGGTCGAAGATGCGAATCGGAGTTGGGAGTGTCAAGAGAGCGCTAAAGTCGCCGTTACGTTCTGCAGCTGTCGGAATACGGGAAGAAGCTGACCCTCCCACGTGCGCCCGCTGGCCCTGGTAATCTCCGAAGACAAAGAGTTTATTCTTGACGATCGGAGCGCCCAATGTGCCGCCAAACTGGTTCCAGTTCCCGCTGGGCACGCCAGTCGTGGCCTGATTGAAAGGATCGCGGGCAAAATTCGAGTTCGAACGCTCGAAATCGAACGCTGACCCATGGATCTCGTTGGTACCAGACTTGGTTTGCGAAGTCACGATGGCGCCGATGGCCTTTCCGAATTCGGCATCGTAATCCTGTGACGTAATCTTGACCTCGTTAATGGAGTCGAGGTTCGGGTTGATCACGATAATCCCGAGGATGGGATCCTGGTTATCCGTGCCGTCCAGTTCGAAGCCAGTTCCCGCGAAATGCTGGCCATTCGTCAAGATTTGCCGTGAACCTTGGGGGTTCTCGCTGGCGGCGTGTCCCCAGTTCTGGATCTGCGCGCCCGGCGACAACAACTGGAACGTCGTGAAATTCCGATTGAATATCGGGACACTTGTAACCTGTTGCGTCGAAAAGATAGTCGCCACGTCGGTTTTGTCGGTCTGAAGCTGCGGAATCTCTCCCGTAACTTCCACCGTTTGCGTTACAGCACCAACCTGCAACGCCGCGTCAGCGCGAATAGTCGTGTCCGCGTCGACGCGAACACTCGCAATATCGTAGGCCTTAAATCCGGCAGCCTCAATGTGGACTTTGTAGGCGTCCGGGATCAGGTGGGTGACAGAGTAGTTCCCACTCTCGTTCGTTGTGGCTTCCTCTGTCGTGCCCTTTGCAGTATTCGTCAATGTGACTTTCGCGCCCGCGACTGCATTTCCCTGCGGGTCCGTCACGGTTCCAACAAGGTTTCCGTACACAGCCTGCCCCAGTGACGTGCTCGCGCCAAACCCCAGCGCCAGGCAGAGAACTAGAATCCATCCCAAAATCGCTTGCTTTTTCATTAGACCCCTCCTCAGAACCCCAGTTATTCGAAATCGCGTGCAGCCGCACGCCGCGGAGAGAAAGAATTTATAGCCTTCGCCAGTTTGGTTGAACCGTTACCGTCTGCGCATGCACCAACATTCGCGCAGCCAGCCGCTTTTCAAAATGAAAATGGATTCGACGGCAACCTGCCAAACCGACCTGTCCGTAGCGAACAGCCCCCAAACTCCTCAACCTTTTTCGGCTTCGCCAGCGTCCCGGAACCATTCCGCTTCCTCAGTCTAGCCTACCCCAACTCGGGTATACGAGGACAAGCACCCAAACAGGGCGCGGCGAAGAATTATGATGCCTTCTATCAGTTTTTTGAGTAACGAGGAAAGTCTCTTTGAGTCTGATACGGTTACGCGGCATAAGTTGTCACCCCACAAAGAGATGCGAAGTGCGTTACCTTGGTGTTACAATGCGGTCACGCCGCGTCCCGAGGTGGTCGGATGACTGATCGGCCCCAACAACTCGCGCAGCTCGAGAAACTTCTCGGCAGCCGTGCCCTCCATGGCTCGGAATCCCTCTGCAAGCTGCTCCAATACTTGGCGAACCACTCCCTTGAGCATCCCGGTGTATCTCCGAAGGAGTACCAAATTGCCACCGAGGTCTTCGGACGCCAGAAAGACTTCGACCCGCATCTAGATTCGATGGTACGGGTGCAGGCGGGCCGCCTTCGTGCAAAATTGGCTGAGTACTATGCCTCCGAAGGGGTTGACGACCATTTCGTGCTGGAAATGCCCAAGGGCAGTTATGGCCTCACTTTCCATCAGCGCACGCACGGGGCGGGCCGGAACCACGCGAATACGTCTCACGAGACCCCGAACAATTTGGAGGTTAGCGGCCGGACCTCTCGTGCTTTGATCGTCGCTGTCATTGCACTCTCTGTCGTTCTCGCCTCCGCCGTCGCCGTTGCCACCGACCGTTTCTTGAACCGCAGAGTCGCGGAGGCCCGGGTGGCAAGCGACAGTCTGGATGCGCCGGTCGCTTTTCACGTTTTCTGGAAAGGTTTTCTTACCGGGCCTCAAGAGCCGTGGGTCATCTTCAGCAACGCAGCCTTCGTCGGCCGGCCATACATTGGTATGCGCTATTACAATCGTCCCAGGGATTCCGGGGCCGTGATCACGGATCATTACACCGGAGTCGGCGAAGTGCTGGCGGTGCACGCTCTCGATACAGTTTTCGCAAAACTTCATCAGCAAATTCGCGTCAAGCGCGGTAGCTTGTTTTCTCTCGATGACGCCAAGAACAACGATCTCATCTTCATTGGCTCGCCTTCGGAAAATCTCACGCTTTTGGAGTTACCAAACACTCAGGAATTCACTTTCAAGCAGATCACTTCCGGGCCGCGCACGGGCACCATGGAGATCATCAATTTTCGCCCGGAATCGGGTGAGCCGAAGGAATTTTTTCCGTCTCCGCCAGACGAGACCCTGACGGAAGACTATTCCATCATCGCGCTGAAGCGAGGATTGAATCCTGCACATTCGGTCCTGATTCTGGCAGGCGCCACCACGATTGGCACGCAAGCTGCCGTCGAATACGTCTGCCAGCAGGATTCTCTCGAACAGTTGCTATTGCGGCTCTCGGTATCAAACTCAGGCCAACTGAAGCCGTTCGAGGCGGTAATCCGGGTGAAAGTTGCCAAGGGCGTTCCCGTGGGATCGGAACTCGTCGCCCTCCGCAGAGGACCCGCCTAGGCCGCACTGAGATCGTCGCTCGGGCGGTTAACAGCGCCACAAGGCAGAGGCACACCGCCTGGAGTCGCGACCAGGAAGTGACTGGCTTGCGTTGCTGCTTTCAGGACGCGCCATCGCTCATGCATCTCCAATCTCCTCAGCCTGGCTGCAATGGGATGCATCTTGCGCGCCCTTCTCCCTTTACACACTTTTTCAACCTTCCGAAATCGCCGAACAATTCCTCGCCACAGAAGGTTGCCGCCCGCAAAAACCGCCTTTGTTATACTGGAACTTACAGATGACCTCTCGACCCGTGACCAAACTTCGCATCTCCATCGTTCAATACCTGAACACGGCCCCGCTCGTCTGGGGCTTCACGAATGGCCCGCTGCAGGGGAAGTACGATTTGTCGTTTACCGTCCCATCCCAGTGCTCGGAAGATTTGCGCACCGGCCGCGCGGATGTCGCCATCATCCCGGCGATCGAATACCAGCGCATCGACGATCTGGTGATCCTGCCGGATATGGCGATTGCGTCGAAAAAGCAGGTACGCAGCCTGCTCATTGTTTCGAAAAAGCCGATCGAGCAGGTGAAGAGCTTCGCGCTGGACCGCAGCTCGCGCAGCACCCAGGCGCTGACGCGCATCCTGTGCGCCGAAAAATGGAGTATCGCGCCAGAGTTTTTTGAAGCCACGCCGGATCTGGCGGAAATGCTCGAGCAAGCCGACGCCGCGCTGCTCATCGGCGACCCTGCTCTGCGAATTTCGCTCGGTATTGAAAAAGATAGCCACGCCGGCGCAGAAGGACAAACTATCTGCCCCACGGCAACGCTTGGCATCACCAGTTCGGGATTGCTTTACGTTTATGACGTAGTGAGCGAATGGTGGAGTCTGACGGAGTTGCCGGCAGTGCTGGCCGTCTGGGCTGCGAGACATGATGTGGCCACACCGGAGGTAACGGCGGATTTTCTGGCATCTCGCGATTTTGGCTTGTCGCACATCCTGGAAATCAGCAACGACGCGTCGATCGATTTGGAATTGCCGGCGCCGGCGATTGAAACGTATCTGCGCCGAAACATTGATTTCTCTCTCGATGCGGAAAATCGCCGCGGCCTCGACCTGTACTACCGACACGCAGCTAGGCTCGGATTGATTCCAAAAGCAAAGCCGATCGAATGGGTCGAAATGAAAGCCATCACGGCGAGATCGTAAGGTTCGATGTTGCGAAATGTTTCCGCTAGAATGGATGCGAAAGTAGAAAAGGAATACTTGTGGGACTGACGAAACAAGAAGCCCTGGAGATGCTTGAATCCGATGACCTCGTAGGTATCGGAATGGCCGCGCACCAGTTGCGCCTCAAGAAAAACGACCCGCGTGTTGTGACCTACCAGATCGACCGCAACATCAATTACACAAACTTCTGCACCGAGTATTGCTCCTTTTGCGCGTTCTACAGCCCGCTCGGCTCCAAGGATGGCTACATTCTGTCCTTCGAGCAGATCTACGAGAAAATCGACGAAATGCTGGAGCTCGGCGGGACCGGAATCCTGCTTCAGGGCGGCCTGCATCCCGATTTGCAAATCGGTTACTACGAAAATCTGTTGCGCTCCCTGAAGTCGCGCTATCCGCAGGTGCACCTGCACTGTTTCTCAGCGCCGGAAATTTTGTGCATCGCGGAAGTCAGCGAAATCAGTATTCGCGAGACCATCCAGCGCCTGATGGATGCCGGGCTGCAATCCATCCCGGGCGGCGGCGCGGAGATTCTTGACGACGAAGTGCGGGCAAAGATTGCCCGGCTGAAATGTACCAGCGACGACTGGGAAGAAATGCATCGCGTAGCGCATTCGCTCGGCCTTCGCACCACGGCCACTATGATGTTCGGCTGCGGAGAAGAGCTGCGGCATCGCGTGAATCATCTCGAAAGGCTGCGGCGAATTCAGGAAGACACCGGCGGTTTTACGGCTTTTATTCCCTGGGTGTTTGCAGCGGAAAATACGGCGCTCGGCAAGAGAATTCAGGAAACCACCGCAGTCGACTATCTGAAAACGCTGGCTGTCAGCCGTCTATATTTGGACAATATCGACCACATCCAGTCCAGTTGGCTCACTCCGGGCATTAAAGTCTGCCAGGTCGGTTTGCAGTTCGGCGCCGACGATGTCGGCAGCATCCTCATCGAAGAAAATGTTGTCTTCGCTGCCGGCGTGAGAAACCGCACCAACGAAGCCGAGCTCCGTCGCATCATTTCCGACGCCGGCTTCATCCCCGCCCAGCGAGACACTCTCTATCGTTCGTACGCTTTGAAATAAACGGAGGACGACGTCGGCTCAGGGCTTTGGGAGAAGGTGAATGGAAACGTCGACCACCATGCCGTCCGGCAATTCGACATCTTCCAGAAGATAGAGAACTCCGCCGCGAAAACGCGCGCGGATGCGGCGAGGCTCCGGCTTGGCGCCGGGCGAATCGGGTTTCGCGCCGGGCGCTTCGTTCTTCTTTGCTCCGCGTGCGCCGGGGACAACTCCCTCGGCGGCATCCAGCGCTTCGTTCGCAATGGCATCGGCTTCGCGGTTCTGCTCGCGATAAACGTGATCGATGCGGAACGATTCGAACCCCTGCGCCATTTTCTTCGCGCGTTCGAAAAGCGGCTGCAAATCTGCGCTCTTCACTTTGTACTGCCCGCGCATCTGCTTCACCAGCAGTTCGGAATCGCTCTCGATACGCAGGGCGCGGATCTTGTGCGACTGCGCATAATCGAGCGCCGCAATGAGTCCGTAATACTCGGCGACATTGTTGCTCATGCGGCCGATATACTTTTTCAGCTTCGCGACGAGTTCGCCGCTGCCATCGCGGATGACCACGCCGTAAGCGGCGGGACCCGGATTGCCCCGCGAGCCGCCGTCGATGTTTGCGCGATAAGCAGCAGGTGCGGGTTTCGGTTCTGCAGCCGCATCACCGAACAGGCCTTTGCCGCGGGGAGTTGGTGTGCGGCGCGGCATCAGGAATTTGTCGAGGCGGCGGAGGCGTTCGTGCCTGCGCCGGAGGAATTCGTCACGGGAATCGGTTCCAGTGTGTAAAGGATGAGGCCGCAACTCTCGCACCGATACAGTTCTTCGTTGGTTTCGGTGCGAAGTTCTTGAAGAATATGTGGCAGGACGCGCATGCCGCAACCGCGGCACTGCCCATCGCGGGCCTCGGCCATGGCCGTGCCGTTGTGACGCTTGGAAATGCGCACATAAAGCTCGCGCAAATCTTCCGGCACGGGAGCGATGATTCGCTCGCGCTCCGCAAAAGCCGCTTCGAGCTGCCTTTTCTTCTCGGCCCCTTGGGCCTGAATCTCTTTTCGTTCCACGGCGACGGCCTGCTCGGCTTCTTTCAATCTGGACTCCGTCATCTTCACGCGCCGATCGAGCTCTTCGCCGGCCATCATAACCTCCAGCTGGAGGTCTTCGGCTTTGGCTACTTCAGCTTCGGCGTTAGCGATTTCGTGCTGCAGGGCTTTGAAGGATTCGTTGGTTTTCACCGCGCCGCTCTGATCGCGGTACTTCCGAGCACGGTCTCTCCACTGTTGTACGTCGAACTCAAGTTTCTTGCGTTCCTTGGCGCCCTGGGTATGGGTCTCTTTTGCGGCAGCAAGTTCCGCGCGCGCGCCGCTCAGCTTGACGTCGGCCTCGCGGATGCGTTTTGGAAAGGTTTCTAGCTCCGCCAGCAAAGTGGCAATCTGGTGGTCGACCCGTTGGAGCTCGATCAGGTGTGGAATCGCCGGATGCATGGGTAGGCAATTCTAGCACAGAGGCTCGACGGGCTTTACGGTAAGCGGCACGGCGGATAGAATCCCTGCGTTCTTAGAGAAACTCATTTGGAACAGAATGACCGAGGAGGAACCTATGCCGCACGTGCAAATCACATGGGTCGAGGGGCGCAGTCCGGAGCAAAAGCGCAAGATCGCTGAACGCGTCACATCCGTGCTGATCGAAGACGGCAAAGCCAAGCGGGAAAACATCCACGTATCATTCCACGACGTCCCCGCGACGAACTACGCCGAGGCTGGAGTCCTTGTCGTGGACCAGAAGCGCACGCCCTAGACGGCGGGAACCCTACTAAACCAAGAAGGGTGGGCTCGTTCTTCTGCCCAATCCGAGCGACCTCCCGCCCTTGAACGGTAAAACCGGCTCAACTCGCCGAACGAGCGTCGCTGCGGATCATCGAGCAATCCAGGAAATAGCCGATTCCAACGGCGAGCGGGATGATACCGAAGGCCGCTGCCGTCCAAATGTCGCGATCCGCCTGGATGCCGGCAATTAGTCCAAAGGTTGCGATGTAGCCGAGTGCGCCGCTGACGAGCAGGATGCCCGACCTGCGGGAACGCGCCGCCTGGGACAATTCCGGTTCGACAGGGATTTCGACCCCGCGCGCAATCGCCGCCAGCCGCTCTTCGCTGCGAAGTTTGCGCACGCGGTAATACGTGTAAAGCGCGCCGAGAGGGACCCCCATTCCCAAGGTCACCGCCACTAATCCAATCAATTCTCCGCCCATGATCTGCTCCTTCTTGCGTTGATGCGCCAATTTAGGCGCGTTTATTGTGGGAACCGCTTTCATCAATAGGTACGCCGGGCAGGCCGGGAAAGTTCCCGAATTTTAGTGACCATTCTCCATCCACGCGGCTTGGAAGTAGCGCCCGACGTCGGCGCTGGTCAGTTGACTTCGTGAGTTTGCATGGTTGCGTCGATGGCGAGGGTGGGGTACCGGATCGGGGAGCCGGCCGGTGCAGGCGCGTGCCGCGCGGTGGCCGTGAAATTGCTGCCGGAGCATTCGACAGAATACGTGTAGCCGTCGCGCTCGGTGCGGGACAGGGACAACGAATTTGAGGAGACGAGCTCGTCCAGCGCCACGCAATGCCCATTCGTCGCAATGTAGCCACGTTCCGCTTGAGCGATTTGCAAAAGGTCGCCGCGCACGCCAGTCAGGCTGGTAGCCTGGGTCGGCGCCATTCCTTCGTCCGTCGTTGGCATCTTCTTCAAGTAAAAATGATAAATCGCGCAGAAGATCGCGGCGGCTACTAGAACCCCGACAAGAGCACGCATACGAGAATTGTCGCCCTGCCTGATGCCTCCCGCAAGTGGAGACCATGGCAGCGCGGATTAGGAAACAATGGATTTCTTTTTCACTGCGCTCCTAAACCCGTCTGCTAAACTTCACCTTACCCGAATCCCCCTTTCCGGTGTAACGCCTTTCTTCGGATAGACGAATGAATACGCTTGCGTTGCCGCTCGACTTGCATGCCCTTGAAAAACTACGGACAGAAGAGCTCGAAGAGGCTCGTTCCATCCAGGCGGAAATGCTTCCCGCGGAATCGCTTCGCACTGGTCCGGTGACCATTTCCCACGAATTCAAGCCCATCGCTGCCGTTGGCGGGGATTTCCTGGACTATTTCCAGCTAATGGATGGAACCTTCGGCCTTTATCTGTGTGATGTCTCCGGCAAAGGATTGCCAGCCGCGCTGTACGCAGCCCTGGCTGTAGGAACACTTCGAGGCGTGCACAAAACGGGCACGTCCCCGAGCGATGCCCTCACCACGTTCAACCGGCGGCTGTTGATCCGCGGCATGCCCCGGCGGCACGCGGCCATCCAGTATGCGGTGTTTGATCCGCGCAGCGGAGATCTGCGTATCGCAAGCGCGGGCATGCCCGGCCCTTTTCACCTCGGCGCCGATGGCTGCCGCGCTCTGGAGCTCTCAGGAATTCCCCCGGGATTGTTCGCGGGCACGCGCTATGAAACCCTGACGATGCGGTTGAGCCCAGGCGATTCCGTGCTTTTTTGTACCGACGGGATCACTGACGCGTTCGATCCGGATGGAGAACAGTTCGGAGTCGAACGCTTGCAAGAACTATGCAAAGATCAACGTCATTTATCGCCGACGGAACTTTTGCGCAACATCTTTTCCGCAGTCGAAGAATTTTCACGCGGCCGCGAACAGCACGACGATATGGCGGCCGCGCTGTTTTTCTACTCCGGCTAAGTGACGCCGCGATGCGTGCCCGCACGGGCATGTAGTGAGTAGGCAAAGGGTCCCGCGAATACGATTGACAGTCCAAGCGCTCTCCAGTAACTACGATAGATACGGATATTCCACTCAGGAGAGTCCTCGATGAAGACACAGTCCCCCTATGCTCTCGGTTTGGCGGTGTTGCTCTCGTTCCTGCTCGCGATCCCGGCGGACACTTGGGCAGCGCCGCAAGGTGCCGGCCAGCGCGCCGGGGAAGTCTCCCGGCTTATCCCCGCGGTGAGTATTGGGCGCGGACCGAAATCCATCACCGCCTCGCCAAAATCCGTCGTGAATTGGCAGGACCTGGTCAACACTCAGGTGAACGCACGCGCGCGCATCGCTCTGGACGACGGTTCGGTGCTGAACGTGGGTTCCGAATCTTCCATGAAAATCGTCAAGCATGATGCAGGCGCACAGCAGACGGAGTTGGAGCTGACTTACGGCAAGCTCCGCACCCAGGCGCAAAAAATTGCCAAGCCAGATGGAAAATTTGAAGTGCGCACTCCCGCCGGAGTCGCCGGCGTGGTGGGCACGGATTTTTTTGTCGGATACGATGTCAATGCGGGTGCCATGAACGTGATCGTCTTTGAAGGTCTGGTGAAAGTTTGCAACCTGGCTGGTGTTTGCGTGCTGGTCAAGGCGGGGCAGATGACTAGCGTGCGTAATGGAGACAATTCCGCTCCAGTGCCGCCCACGCAGGCCGCTCTCGACCTGCTGGTTGCGACAACCAATGATACGAATGTCGGCGCACCTTCGGGAGCAGCCGGAGCTGCGGGGGCAGGGCATCTCGGCGTGCTGGGAACCGTCGGAATTGTCGCGGGAGCAGTCGGAGTTGGATTGGGTGTCGGGTTGTCGCGCGGCGGGAACTCTACGCAACAGCGGGGTTGCAAGCCCAACCCTCAAACGGGATTGTGCCCGTAGTTTGAGGCGTCAAGTATAGGTTTTTCAAGCCCTGGCCGCGATTTGCGGCCAGGGCTTTTGTTTGCCGTTAGGGCGGGGGCATGCAACGCGGCATACGCTCTGACCGTCTAAGAATGTTGTTCAAGCTGCGACGCCCCAATTTGCCGCGCTTTGTGCGCGCTGTCCGGTGGCGTACACTGAATGTTTCGCGGTCCCGTTTAATTGCTAGTGAGGGTTCCTTTGAGCAATTCGAATAGTAGTCGCTTGACTTCGCGCTTCTGCGTCCTGATCCTGCTTGCCACCTTGGCTCCGGCCAAGGCGCAATTGACTAAGGCTGCGCCGCCGGATGCGCAGGCCAAGCGCTCTCCGCTGCTTGCTGCATTGCAGGCGGAACTCGAGCGCTCCTTGAAAACGCTCGGCACGCTGGATCCTCCGGCCTACTTCATCGGTTACACGGTGACGGACACTCAGCGCGTAAACGTTTCAGGCTCCAATGGAGCGCTGCTGAACAGCGACGAAGGCCGCAACCGCTGGCTGGAAGTTTCCGTTCGAACGGGCAGCTACAATCTGGATAATTCCCACAAAGTTGGCGAGCGCCAGACGCAGGGCGGCGGGCCAGGCACTCCGGTGCCCCTCGACGATGACGCCGATGTGCTTCGCCGGGCCATCTGGCTGGAAACCGACAAGCAATATCGCGTGGCGTCTCAGGCGCTGATCAAGATCAAGACGGGCAAGGAAGTGAAGGTAGAAACGGCGGAAGGCCGCGCGCCCGATTTTTCGCGTGAACAGGCACACATTTACATCGGGGCGCCCGCTTCGACCGCCGTGGACCGCAAGCCGTGGGAAGAAAAGGTTCGCGCCTATACGAAATCTTTCCGCGGTTCGACGGCCATCATCAATTCCATCGTCACTTTCACTGCGCAAGCCCAAAACGCCTATCAAGTGACCAGTGAGGGCACGCAGTTGCAATTCGGGCAGATTCGCTACCGCCTCGAACTCTTTATCCAGGGCAAAGCGCCGGACGGCATGGACATCGACCGCTACTGCAATTTCGATTGGGTGAATCCCGCGGATGCGCCCGACGACAACGCGGTCTACGCCGCCGCAGCGACGATGCGCAAAGAGCTGGAAGGCCTGGTAGCCGCGCCCATCAATGACCCGACCGTCGGCCCCGCGTTATTAACTGGCCGCGCAGCCGCGGTTTTTTTCCATGAAGTGTTCGGTCACCGCGCCGAAGGCCACCGGCAAAAAGACATCACCGAAGGGCAAACATTTTCGAAAAAAGTCGGCGAGCAAATTCTTCCTGAGTTCCTGAGCATCACGGACGACACCACGATGAAAAAGCTCGGCGGGCAGGATCTGCTGGGCTACTACCAATTCGATGACGAAGGCGTTCCGGCGCAGCGCGTTTCGCTGGTCGAGCACGGTGTGTTGAAGAATTTCGAAATGTCGCGCTCCCCACTCGTTGGATTCCCGCGTTCGAATGGCCACGGCCGCCGCCAGCTCGGCGCAACGCCTGTCTCCCGCCAAGGCAATCTGATCGTCCAGAGCAACAAGACGGTCACAAACGCGCAGCTCCGGGCGGAGCTGATCGAATTAATCAAGGCGCAGGGCAAATCCTACGGCTTGCTCATCGACGATATCGCCGGCGGATTTACCTTTACTGGCCGCGGTCAACCACAGGCCTTCCAAGTGCTGCCGCTTGTGGTTTACAAAGTTTTTGCCGATGGCCGACCGGATGAATTGGTACGCGGAGTAGACATCGTGGGGACGCCGCTAGCGGCGCTAACGAAAATCGTCGCCACCGGCGACACACCGGAAGTGTTTAACGGCTACTGTGGCGCGGAGTCCGGCTCCGTACCCGTTGCGGCCGCGTCCCCGGCAATTTTGACCTCCGAACTCGAAGTACAGAAAAAGGAAAGTTCCACGGACCGGCCGCCCATTCTGCCGCCGCCCGCGCATGACGTTGTTAAAGCGGGAGGCCAGCAGTGAGGCACTTTCTGAAGATTGCATGTACAAGTTTTCTTCTTGCCACGGTTATTTGCGGAATGCCGACGCGCGCCCAGGCCCAGCAGGATAATGACCACACTCTCCAGGCCATGCGTGACGAAATGGCCCGCGCCAAGTCGCGCCTCGAGCTGAAGATTCCCGGCACCGATCAGCCTGTTCGCCCGTACTACCTCGAATATCGCTTGCTCGATCTGGAAAAGCGCGAGGTCGTCGCGCAATTCGGCACAATCCTCTCCAGCACCCGCACGCGGAATCGCTTCATGGACGTGGAAGCCCGCGTGGGCAGCTATAAGCTCGACAGTTCGAATTTCGTCAGCGATGACGGCTTTCGCGGTTTCATCGGTCCCACGGGCTCGGTAGGAATCGATCGTGATTACGATTCTCTTCGCCAGGACCTCTGGATCGCCACCGATCAGGCCTTCAAGGAGGCGGTGGAAACGTACTCACGGAAACAAGCCTACCTCAGCAGCCTGGCTCGCCAGTCAGACATTGATGATTTCTCGAAAGCTG
>JACXTT010007747.1_pt1 | contig 15059 bp, 12 predicted proteins | sample 9270951 | NCBI WGS metagenome assembly JACXTT01 (sample SAMN15532306, study PRJNA645909) | rock metagenome | isolation source: weathered quartz diorite | place: Puerto Rico | collected 2017-06-21
ACCACGACCTGCGGCGGGTAGTAGTAGGGCGGGTAGTAATACGGCGGGTAATCCCACCACCACGGGCCGCCCCACCCGGGTCCGACCACGATGACGCCGTGTCCATGAAAGTGGCCGTGTGATCCGTGGTGGCCGCCGCCGTGGCCGCCTCCATGGCCACCGCCTCCATGACCCATCGCGGAGCTTAGCGCGGCCGGAACAAGAAGGAGCGCAACGGTCAGGAGGGATACTGCAACTGTCCTTCTCATACTACCAACTCCGCTGAGCGAGTAGACCCCCAGGCGAACTGTGTGTCAACCGAAGATCTGGAGCAGCAACACCCATCCCCGCACCTGTCATTTTTCCGCGGGGGGCAGAGACTCTCTCTCCTTCTCTCTCATTCTGGTGCTTGGCTAGGTTATTCAGTGATAGGTGGGTAGGAAGGAGTCGTACCCCCCCGGATTTTTGACAGGTTCACAACTCCCGCACACAACCCAAAGAGTGACAGGTTCTCTGCGAACGGTTACTGGCCTAGACGTACCGGATGGTGGGCGTGAAGATCGAGCCAGCGCTCACTCCCAGATCTTCCCAGTCACGCTGGCCGGGGCGGCAACGCGCCGACCTGATGCAGCAGCGCGAAGCGATCGGGCACACCCCAGTGCTCGACAAGCTTCCCGTCCTTAAATCGGCAGATGTTGATCACATCGATAACGACGCTCTTGCCGGAACGGGGGTCCGAGCCGCTGCCTCGCATCCGAACCACACTTTGTCTTCGTACTCGACGAAGTCTTCGATCGCGAGCGTCAGATAGCTAGTTCGGCTCGCGCAGCCTGGATTTGAAATCTCAGAATCTCAGCGCCCCTCAGGTGGGGCGGTACAAGATATTCATGCTCGATGAGCGTCGGAGCGCACAACTCGTCAGCGACCGCCAGGTCACCTTGATTGAAGCCTCGCTCAATGATCTGTCTAAACAGGTCGATCTTTTGCATCAGCGGCTCCTTTTCCGACAGCTTCGCGACCCTCGATGGCATAGCGTTGAGTGTCTCGCACTGCAGGATCAGGTCCCGTCAACGGCAGCGGGGCGTCCGTCTAATTCGCCGCGCGTACGGAAATCGTGAACGTAAAAGTCGAACCTGCGCCCAGCTGACTCGTCACGCAGATCTTCCCGCCGTGGAGTTCCACAAACTTTCGGCACAAGGTGAGCCCAAGCCCCGTGCCCTCCACCTTCTTGGCCGCCGTCCCCACCTGGCGGAATTCTTCAAAGACTTTCTCCTGATCCTCCGGGGCGATGCCGATTCCGGTATCAGTGACCGAGACCTCCACGAATCCATCCTTCGGCACTGCGGCGACATCAATCCGTCCGCCTTCCGGCGTGAACTTGATCGCATTCGACAGTCGGTAGCAAAACACTACCGGATGACCGCATAGGGGCAACACCGACAGGACTTAGTGCGTCGCTACTTCATCCGCTGATTCAAAGCGTGGTCCGGCAATCTCCGATATCAAACGCGCGGTTCGCCTCCAGGTAGATTTTGGTCTAGAACTCGATCCGTATTTCAGGCGGAGGCCAAGCGGGCACCGTCCGGACCCTGGAAGTGGCGGGATCGCCACGACCCGACAAAACATCGGGACACGGACGCTACCTACATGCCGCGCGCGGCGCGTCCGGCCCCTTGCGCGGGACTAACGTGCAGGCGAAGGTGGCCGGATGCTTGCGATACTCGACAAGGAGGGCTTCCAGGCGCTGGAGTGTACGCTCGCGCCGGGCGAGGCCGATGCCGTAGATGGCGAGATCGTTGACGAGGCCCGTGTAGAAATGATGCTCGGCGTCGCCGGAGCCCGCCTGCGCCACACACGGTGAAGGCTTCTGGGCAACCCTGAGCTGGGAGCCGAAGGCACGGACGAACTCGGCGAGCACCGGCTCGTCGCGCAGGTCGCGGGGGACCTCGGGGAAACGGGCGAAGAACTCCTCAACGGTTATCGAGCCCGGTGCCACGCGCACCCGGCCTTTCAGGTCGCGCGAGAGACGGATCTGCATGCCGCCCACCTCCAAGCGCGATTATACTTTTCGAATCTCTTCGGCGGCAACGTCGTGATCAAGCCTGCCGAGAGCGATCGGCGAGACTGGGAACGAGACCACGCGCTGGTGATTGGGCAGTTCCTCATCAATCGTCACGGGATCGTGCGGTGGGCGCACCTCGAGCGAACACCGGGAGAGCGCCTGAACGAGGAGCAACTACTCGCGGCCCTCTGATGGACTCGCTCGATCAGCCCAGGCTAGCACTACGGGGACGTGTAATAAGATTCTGCTAATCGTCCTCCTCTTGGTGTTTTCCGGCGCCGGCCGAGCGCTGTGAAATTATTTCTGGGGCCGTGCCTTTGCCTCAGGGTCGGCGCAGAGCCGCCCCGGACTCAGGTCGGCTTCCAAGGAGCCGGACAGTACTGGCTGACGCGGCGCTTGATCTGCCAGTGTGCGGGTCCGGCGCCGCGCGAGGGCTCAAGGTCGCTTGGGGGTCCTGCGTCAAGGGAAACGACCGATGTCCTCCCGGCGCTTGCGGGTCGTCAGGTGCGCGTAGGACGGTAGCGCAGGCAGAAGGCGCCGAGGTGCTCGACCCGCACACAAGTCGACCACCTCGGCGAGTTCTGACGCGTTTCTCCACTTACCCGATGCCTGTAATCGTGCTCTAGAAGACGCCACCAATTGGGATCGCCATGATCAAGGCAGGAAGCCTCCGAGCTCGACCGCCATGATCAAAGCGCCGTCGACCCTCTCGTCGAATCCGAACTGCGAGGCGCACCAGAGGCTGACCTCGCCGCCCTGCGGCGGGACTTGCGCTCCGCCGAACATCGAAAGCGATCGTTTCCCGACGTTGTCGTCCGCTGTGATGAGCTGTCGGCTGGTTGCGCCGCCGATGAAATCCGCACCGTTGCGCAGCTGGCAATGCGCATCACCATTGGTGTCGTGATGGGGAGCGAATGTCCCGTTTACCGACGACAAGTTCGCGACGCCATAAACCGCCCAGCTTCCCCCAGGCAGAATCTTGGAAGCGATCTTCGTGAGGTTTCCGAGACTGTCCAGAGCTACGTGTCCGCTGGTCCCCGCGAAGGTGGCTCCCGAGAGGCCCCCTGGGGCGCCTTGCGCTCCGGCTGGACCGGCAGGTCCCGCAGGCCCGGCCGGGCCGGCAGGACCAGCAGGACCAGCAGGTCCCGCAGGCCCCTGAGCGCCGGTGTCCCCGGTCGGTCCTTGGGGCCCCCGAAGGCCAAGGGCCGCGAGAACGGTGGGGGTGAGCGCAGTTTCCGGGAGCAAGCATTGCGCGCGAAGGGTGAGGAGACCACTACCGTTGTTGGCGCAGATCACGAGCGCGTCAGCGGCGGACGCACCTATGGCGGCCAAGAATACAGTAAGCACTACAATCCGGAGCGTCCGCATGAACATCTCCTTTTCCAGAGCGTTAGGGGTTAACCGCAATCTCTACCGTTGACGATAGTGACCGTCAATAGTTCATCGAACGTAGCCTCGACGCGGAGGCGAGGCCTTGAATCGGGCAGCATTCGCCCGATCACCCGGCCGATGGCCTCCTTACCCGTGAAGGCCTCCTTCGCGCCTGTCGCCACTCGCTCGATGACCCCGCTGACCCGGCCACGCGCGGCAGCCATCACTGCCTCCTTACCTCGATGACCGTGGACGTTCCGTACGGCCAAGCGTCAAAAAACCGTTGAGCGGTAGAACCGGCTATAGTTTCGACTTCAGGACACGGGATGATGGCAAGGGCTCGCGTGAAAGTGACGCTGCTTGGTGGGTTCGAAGCCCGGTTCGCCTCGGGAGAGCCCGTGAGCCTGCCGACCAAGAAGGCCCAGGCGCTGCTGGCGTACCTCGGCGTTCGACCCGGTCAGAGCCATCCCCGCGACAAGCTCGCCGCACTGCTCTGGGGTGAGAAGAGCGACGCCCAGGCCCGCGGTGGTCTTCGCAACGCCCTCGTCGCCTTACGCCGCGCTCTGGGCGACGCTGAGCCGGTGGTGTTGCAGATCGAGGGTCAGCGGCTGGCGCTTCATCCCGAGGGCGTGGAGATCGATGCCGTAACCTTCGAGCGCCGGATCACCGAAGACACGCCGCCGGCCCTCGAAGATGCCGCTGAGCTCTACCGAGGCGACTTGCTCCTAGGCTTCTCCGTCAACGAACCGCTCTTCGAGGAGTGGCTCGTCGCCGAACGTGAGCGATTCCGCGAGATGGCGCTGGAGGCCCTGGCCCGGCTGCTGGCGCATCAGACCAGGGCGGCGAGCAACGAGCGGGCGATCCAGACCGCATTGCGCTTGCTCGCGCTCGATCCCTTGCAGGAGGCCGTGCACCGCACGCTCATGCGGCTCTACAGCCGCCAGGGCCGGCGCAGCGCAGCGCTCAAGCAATACCAGGCCTGCGTCGGCGCGCTCCGCCGGGAGCTGGGCACCGAACCCGAGGCAGCAACGAAGACGCTCTATCAGGACCTGCTGCGCCACGCGAGCGAGGTGGCGAGCGCTTCGGAGGCCCGCGAGGTTCGGCGATCTCGCCCGCGCCCCACGCGCACGCTGGCTCCGCCCGAGCTCCCCTCGGCAGAGACGCCCCTGTTCGGGCGAGACGGGGAGCTCGAGCAGCTGCGCCGGCTGCTCGACGAGGCCATACGTGGGCACGGACGCGTCGCCTCCGTACAGGGCGAAGCGGGCATCGGCAAGACCCGGCTGGTGAGCGCGCTCGCGGCCGACGCGGAGTCTGTGGGCTGCCGCGTCCTTCTCGGCCGCTGCCATGAGAGCGACTCGATCCTGTCCTTCGGACCATGGGTCGACGCCTGCCGTACCGGCGAGATCAGTGCCGACAACGAGATCCTCGGTGCCCTGCACCCGATCCGGCGTGCCGAGCTTACCCGCCTGCTGCCCGAAGCGAGCCAGCCCGAGCTGCCCCGCGCGAGCGAGAGTGCCCTGCTCCTGTTCGAGAGCATGGCCGCGCTCATCGAGCAGGTCGCCGCCCGTCAGCCATTGCTGCTCGTGCTCGAAGACGTGCACTGGGCCGACGAGACCAGCCTGCGCCTGCTGGTCTACGTGAGCCGCCGCGTGGCGGCGTGGCCGGTGCTCCTGATCACGACCGGCCGCGAGGAAGAGCTGGCCGAGGCCACGACGGCGCGGAGAGCATTGGACGAGCTTGCACGCGACGTGCAGGCCGCGCCGGTGGTCCTGGTACCGTTGTCGCGAGCTGACACCGCGCTGCTCGTCCAGGCTCTGACGCGGGTCGGGAGCGACGCCCGAGCGCTCGCTCAGGTGGAGGACCGGGTCTGGGCCATGAGTGAGGGCAATCCCTTCGTCGCGGTGGAAGCGATGCGTGTTCTCGACGAGGACGGCCGCTGGACGCGCGGGGGATTGGATTGGGGTGCGATGGCCCTTCCCGCGAGTGTGCGAGAGCTCGTCGGCCGCCGGCTGGACCGGCTCGGTCCACGCAGCCGGGAGCTGGCTGCGGTAGCGGCGGTCATCGGGCGCCGCTTCGACTTTGGGCTCTTGCACTCGGCCGGCCGGGTGGACGAGCGCGAAGCGGCCGAAGCCGTCGAGGAGATGGTCCGCCATCGCGTACTACAGGCGGTAGGCGAGGCGCTTGACTTCACTCACGATCGGGTCCGCGACGTTGCGTACGAACGACTGCTTCCCCCGCGCCGGCGCCTCCTGCATCGTGCCGTCGTCGAGGCGCTCGAAGCGACCGACGCACGGACTGCCGAGGCGACCAAGACTTCCCCTCAAGATCGCCTCCGTGAGCAAGTAGAGCAGCTCGCCCAACACGCCGTCCGAGGCGAGCTGTGGGAGAAGGCAGTGCATTATCTGCGGCAGGCTGGAGCTAAGGCGGCGACGCGGTCGGCGCTCCAGGACGCCCGCGTCTGGTTCGAGCAGGCGCTCGGCGCCCTCGAAATCTTGCCGGAGAGCCGCTCGACACTGGAACAGGCCTTCGAGATCCGCCTCGAGCTGCGGCAGGTCCTGGCTCAGGCGAGCGATTTCCGGGCGATGCTGGAGCGCCTGCGCGAGGCCGAGTCGCTGGCCGAGCGGTTGAACGACGACCACAGGCGCGGGCGTGTCTGCGCCTTCTTGACGAACGTTTACTCGCTGCTCGAACAGTTGGACGAGGCGCTCGTGACCGGCTCGCGCGCGGCGGCGATCGTCGGGCAGCTCGACAATGTGAGACTGCGTATCCTGACCGCGACCTATCTCGAGCATCTGTACTACCTCAGGGGCGAGTACGAGCGAGTGGTCGAGCTAGCCACCGACAACATCGCGGCGCTGCCGAGCGAATGGGTCCACGAGTATTTCGGAATTGGCGCTCCTCCGTCGGTCTTCGATCGCTGCTGGCTCGTCATGAGCCTCGCCCAGCTCGGTCGATTCGCGGAGGCCGCCAGACACGAGGCCGACGCGTCCGAGCTGGCCGAATCGACGCATCATGTGCACACCGTCGGCCAGGCCTACCGCGCCGCGGCCACGCTCCAGATCCTCGAGGGCGACTGGGCGAAGGCGCGCTCGACGGTCGAACGCGGGGTCGCGGCGGCCCGGGCGGGAAGTATCGTTCTGCGCTCTACGGCTCTCGCCTTATCAGCCTGGGTCATGGCCCAGCTCGGCGAAGCGAGCGAAGCGCTGCACCGGCTCCGCGAAAGCGAGCAGCTCCTCGAGCGTCGGTTGGCGGAGGGAATCGTCTCTTACCGTAGCTGGGACTACCACGCGCTCGGGCGCGCCGACCTGCTCCTCGGCCGGCTCGACGAAGCGCGTGCCCTCGGCGATCGGGCGGTCGAAACCTCTAAGGCTCAACCCGGGTATGCAGCCTTTGCGTCTCACCTGCTCGGCGACATCGCGACCCATCCCGACCGGTTCGATGCCGGAAGTGGTGAGGCCCATTACCGCGAGGCGCTGGCACTGGCCGAGCCGCGCGGCATGCGCCCGCTCATCGCCCACTGCCACCTTGGTCTAGGAAGGCTCTTTCGGCGCACGGGCAAGAGCAGCGACTCAAGCGAGCACCTCACGAGGGCCACGGCCATGTACCGCGAGATGGGGATGACGTACTGGCTGGAACGGGTAGAGGCGGAACTCAAATAGGACCGAGCTCGAAAGAGCGCGAGACGGGCTGCGCGCGACCCTTAGCTTCCCCTCGTCATGCCCGATCCTGCCGAGCTCCTGCGACGCCCTAAGACCCCAGAGCCTCATACCCCGACCCACCCTGGGGGCAAGTCTGGTGGGGGAAGATACCGGGGAAAAACCCGAACGAGATCCCGCGACGGGACAGTTCCTTGCGGGCAACGATGGTATGGGGGGTGGGCGGCCTCCCGGCAGCCAGAACAAGTTCCCCACAAACTTCATCCGGGTCATGCGTGGCCTGATCGCGGGCGAGACGAAGGAACGGATCGGGGAAGAGACTGACCCGGTCGCGATCTCGGCCATATCATACCCCGACCCAGGACTGCTATACCTGGGAGCCCGAGCCTGAGACCAATGATGTAGCCCTGGGGGCAAGTCTGGTGGGGGAAGATACCGGGGAAAAACCCGAACGAGATCCCGCGACGGGACAGTTCCTTGCGGGCAACGATCCGACGTCAGGGCCCAGCACCGCGAGCCACGAACCGCGCGTGGCGCCGGCCAACGATGATGCTCGGCCCCAGGCCAGATCACTGTCCAAGAGACCTGGGGGGCAACGGGACGGCGGGCCGCCCCCGGGCATCACACCCAAACCGGCATTCGACGACTTCGAGCACCCGATCTGCCAGTTCTGCATGGGGGTCGGGCACGTCCGGGACCCGGAGTTCGGGATCAAGATGGTGACCTGTGAGTACTGCGAGGGGAAGGGCCGAGCGCCCGCCCCCTGAATAGAGCTTAACGCGTCGCGTCAAGCAGGTTCTCGCCACTACTAGCCTCGCGGAGCGAGGTGGGAAAACCGCCAAGAAGCGCCTTGACGGGCGATGGCCTTCTCATGGAAGCACTCCACGCTCGCTTTGCTCCACTCGAGGTTGCGCCGTTGTCGCCGCGCCCGTCACGAAAACTTCACCGATACGTACTTCACCCCCGGTGTGCACACTGGAGACCAATGAGCATTCTCGCGCGCGGGCGTGCCGATCTTCACCTGCACTCGATCTGGAGTGATGGGGCGCAGCGTCCGGAGGCGCTCGTCGCGGCGGCGAGCGGGCGGCTCGACGTCGTCGCCATCACCGATCACGACGAGGTACGTGGCGCGCTGAAGGCGCGCGAGTTCGCGCTGGACCATCCGACACTCGGCGTCGACGTCATCGTCGGGGAGGAGATCAGCACGCTGAACGGACATCTTCTTGGTCTCTATCTGCACGAGAGGATCCCACCGGGTCTCACGGCGCTCAGGACCATCGAGGAGGTTCACATCCAGGGCGGCCTAGCGGTCGCCGCGCACCCGTTTCATCCGATGCGCCGCGCCAACCGCGGCCACGCCTCGATCAGGTGGATGATCCCTGACCTACCGCTCGACGCGATCGAGGTGGTCAACAACGCAGGCGTGTTCTCCGCGCCCTACAACGCCTGGGCGGCGCTTCGGAACCTGGAGTGGATGCTGCCCGTCACAGCGGGAAGTGACGCGCACGACGTCTGGTACCTCGGCAGCGCCGTGACACGGTTCGAGGGCAGCGACGCCGCGGCCCTGCGGCTGGCCATCCCGGCAGGCCGCACACGGGCGCACGTAACGTCGTGGACCACCGCCAAGCTGCCGCGACACGCGCAGCTCCAGCTACGGAGCCTTTGCAAGTTCCTCCGGTTCCGCCGTCAACGTGTCGACGTGGAAACCCTTCCGTGAGCGGTCGGTTATCGCGGAGCGACAACCTGCACGGATACCCGAGGTTCCGCGAACTCGAACGCGGCGAGTGGACCGGGACTGGCCTGCCGCAGCCAGTGCAGACCAGCTCGGTTCCGAATGCGTCACGGGTCCCTGACGATTTACCGGACTGTCATCGTTCCGTAACCGTCGGGGTCCACGCTCACCGCAATATGAAGACGGTCACCGTCCCCCGCCGGGGGCGCGTCCTCGTTGTCGAGGACGAGCGCGACGTCGTCGAGTTGATTCGCTACCACCTCGCGACAGCGGGCTACGACGTGGTCGTTGCCCCGACCGGGACTGACGCGCTCAAGCTGGTCCGCGAAGCGCAGCCCGACATCGTCCTCCTCGACCTCATCGTGCCCCACCTCAACGGCTGGGAGGTCTGCCGGCGCCTCAAGCAGGACCCCGAGACCCGCGAGATCCCCGTGATCATGGTCACCGGGCGCGTCGAGGAAGGCGACAAGGTCCTCGGTTTCGAGGTGGGCGCGGACGACTACGTGACGAAACCCTTCTCACCGCGCGAGCTCCTGGCGCGAATCCAAGCGGTGTCGCGGCGCGGGCGACCCGCGGACACTCAGGATAAGAAGGCGCAACTGAAGGCTGGCGACCTCGAGATCGACGGATATCGTTTCGAGGTCCGGATGAAGGGCAAGACCGTCGACCTCAGCCGGAAGGAATTCGAGCTGCTCGCGATCCTCGTCGGCAGCCCTGGACGGGTCTTCCGGCGCGAGGAGCTGCTTGACGCGGTCTGGGGCCGCGACGGATTCGTCGCGCCTCGGACCATCGATGTTCACATCACGCGCCTCCGCGGGAAGTTCACCGCGGCCAAGGTGTCACCGCCAGCCGTCGACACAATCCGGGGTGTGGGCTACCGGTTCCGGGAGGCGCGCTCGTAACAACAACGTCGCGTTCTGATTACTGAATCGCGGTCCGCGCAAACCGATCATGGAATCAAACGCACTGGGACGGAGCAGTGTTGAGCTCTGGTGATTGCGTAGTGACAGGCATTCCCTTCACGGCCGCGCTGATGAGCTGGTGGGTCTGGTACAGCATGCGGAGCTTCCGGCGAAGCGAGGATTCGCACTGATCCTCCGGGCCGCGATCATCGTGTCCGGCCCAGCCTGCCTGCTACGCCGACATCGGCAATCGTACTCACCAGTTGCTCGCGTGATGCTGGCTGTGTCTCGAGGACGGCGACGCAAAGCTGAAGGAGGCCGGTCTTGGGTCGCTCTGTTCGGTGCCTGAAGCATGACCGAGTGTTGAAGTGGACGAAGGCGGCGTCAAATTACGTGTTGGCGACAAGCAGGGCTGGCGGCGGCCCGACGTGCTTCGACTCTCCGGGATGGTACTTACAGATCGAAACGACCACGCACACGGCTAGTGGGGCCGCTTCCGTTGCGGGCCGCCACCACGAAAACTGCGTTGGCGGAGGCACGTATCGCGTCGAGTGAGAGCGTGACGCGAGCGGTAACCCAGCCGCTCCTGTGCAGCGCGAGCGGCGAAAATAATGAGGAGGGCCCTGGGATTCAACAGTCCTCCCTTCCAGGCAAAATGGTCAGGGAATCACGAGGACTCCGCGACCCGAGCAGGGCGTCGGCCACTTGTGTGCCGGTCTTGAGCTCGATAGTGTGTCTCGGTCGGTCGAAGATCAGTACAGTTCAATCGCTGTGCATTTCGGATCCGGTCGCGACATCCACCGCCGCGTAGCCTGAGCCCTCGTGTGGTACGAGTGTGTCGTCGACCCGCTGGCACACACAGCAGACGCGTTGCTCGGCTCGGAAGCGCTGCCGGAACACCAAGGCCTGGGCGGCACCCCTCACCTCAGGCTCTGAGATCCCAAGGTATTTGCCGAAGCACGAGAAGCATTGGAAGTTCGGCAGTTGCTCCCGAAGGGCGCGGGCTAGCATGGCAATCGTGCTAGTCGTGAGCATGTCGTGGTGATACCTAGCATCGATGGGTGCCCGTCGCCGGGCGATGAAGTTTTGATGACGCCGCGCTGGTGAGCGCGTGTCCACGGACGCTAGCGCGCGTAGCGATGGAGCGTTCGACGGAGTGTTTTCCCCACACCTGAAGTCCTCCTCGACCGCGCGCTCCCCGGACATTGCTTCGTCAACATCCGAAGGCTCTCTCCACGTCGCGAGCCTGCCGCGCCAAGCGTCGGATCGCCACTCGACACCCGGCTGGTTCTTAGGCGTGGCGTGCCCGGCTCACTTGAACTTCGCGATGGCGCTGTGCAAAGCGGGCCGGAGTTCGGCCCAGGCCTTCGTGGTGCCCGTCTTGACGTCTTCCCAGGCGCCACCTGAGGCGTGCTTCAGCTCGGACAGCTTTTCCTTCAGCGCCTTGCGGCGCGCTTTGATCTCACTGATGAGCCGCTTGGCCTCCGATTCCGCCCGGCTCGCGTTGCCCTTAAGAGCCTCGAGCTCTGGCTCCAACTGCTGGAGTTCCGCCTCGATCTCGCTGCGGAGCCCGTGGACGATCTGCTGAGCGTTGGCGGCGGGCTCTAGGGCATCAACTTCCTTCCCCCACTTCTTCAGTTGGGCCTCGATGTCGTCGCGCAGCTCCTCGATGTGCTCGTAGTACTCCAGCCGGACCTCGGCGATGTGCCGCTCTACCTTGGCCTTCAATCGGTCGAGCTCAGCGCTCCAGGCACTCAGCTGGGTTTCGATGATGCCCGGCATCCTCCCCTCGCTCTCCACGGTCTCCTCCTCGTTCGTTGGCTCGTTGTTCGTGTATCGCGGGCTCTTCAGCACCGCGATCGTGATTCCTTGGGAGAGCAGCCAATCCAAAACGCTTACCCAGCGGTGCGGGTCGTCCCGCTCCCAGCGCGCGAGTGCTTCCGATTCGATCGTAATCGCATGGGGGTTTCGTGACAGCGCGCTCGCCACGAGCTTCTTCAGGTCCGTCGGGCTCGCGTCGAGATTGCGAAGCAATGTTATCACCTTGTCCATCGTTCGCAGCCTCGCCTCACGGTGTATCACAAAGTCACCAGTGCAATCCGTTTTGCGCGTGCTCGATCGACAACCACCGCGGCGGACCGAAAGAGTTTTCGTGGGCGCTCGGGTCGCGAGCAAACTCTTTCCGCCGGGTCCAATCTAGCCGGCAAACTTAGCAGGCAGGCATGACAGCACTGCTACAACCCGATGACGAACTCTTCATCGCTCAAAGCTCGCAAGAAATGCGGGCTCCTGGGTGCCTCGATGGTGCGGAGGGCATCATCCAGTGGGTGACGCCAAATCTGGCCCGATTCACCTCTCGTTCAACCCTCAACTTCGCGTCCAGTTCCTGGGAGCGACAGTCACCTCCGACGCTGGTCTACTTCTTCCGCGCGAGTTGGACGAGCGCCTCGGCCTGAGTGCCCTGATCGAGCAACACCTCACTGATCCTCGCACCGGACGCAACTTCCAGTTCCCGCTGGCCGACCTGGTTCGGCAATCGATCTATATAGTCGCCTGGCCTGATATGAGACACCAACGACGCGGAGCGGCCAACATGCCTGCGGCGGGGGGGGCTCCGCCGCAGGCATCGGCCGGGGCCGCGCCTCGGTACCTGCTCACGAGGCAGGGGCCGGTGACGATAATTACTCTTCGCCGAACTCCGGCAGGACCTTGGTGCCCTCGAGGCGGACTGCGTCGAGCTCCGATGGTCTCAAGCCGAGCGCCTTGAGGATGGTCGGGGCGACCTGCATGTTCGTCACGTGCTCGGTGACGGTCGTAGGCTTGAGCTTCGCGCTCGATAGCACCAGCGCCGCATGCGTGTCGTCGGTCGCAAAGCCACCGTGCTCGGCAATCTTTTTCTTGCTCCCGCTGTAGATGACACCGACGATCGGCTGGACGATCAGGTCGGGCGTGCGCGTGTCGGTCTTCGGATCGCCGAAGCGCTCACGCAGCGCCTCGCCGTGGATGATTTTGGCGATGTGCGCGGGGTTGCCGGCCTCGACGCTCTCCTCGAGCGCCTCGACAGCCTTCTGCCTGTCGTTCGAGTTCGCCAGCCAGATGAGCGCGACATCGTCCTCGGTCGCCTGCGCGATGTTGATCTTCGCGTCGCCAAGCACGTCGGTGACGTCCTTGACGTCGTTGGTCGCGCGTGGGTTCTTGCCCCCGATCAGCATGTGCAGCTTGCTGATGTCAATCGGTGACTGGCCGTGCTTCGCGCCCAATACGATTAGCGTCTGGCCGGCGAGGCCCTCGTGTTCGAGCGCATCGACGAACCGGCCCAGCGACGCGTCGACGAAGTCCAGCGCGGCGGCGAGGCCCGCGCTCGGCTCGCCAGCGGCGTTGACGTACCCGTCGGCCGTCAGCTTCTGGCCTACGCTGACGGATTGGAAGTTCATGCCGAAGATCGACGGCGTGCCGACCTTCTTCTTGCGGCCGTGGTCCCAGCCCTGGATCTGATTGACGACCGCCTGCACCTTCAGGCCGTCATAGACCGCTACGAAGGTCACGTCGTCGGTCCACTGCTTGCTGAGGTCGAGCACCGCGCAGACGTCGGGGTCGCCGCCCGGGCCCTCGGTCGCCACGCAAGTGAACTCGCGTGGCGGCGAGTTGATTTCTGGCGTGTACAGGTCCTCCGCGCCGGTGTTCGCGCGGCCGCGCACGAGCTCGTACGCGGGGTGCTTGTCGGACCACGCGGTGTGAAGGCCAGCGTCATGCGCGACGTTGAAGATGGTGTTGACGCGCAGGAACTGGTGTGGATAGACCGGCTCACAGCCGTTGTGGGCGTCGCGCGGAAGGCGGTTTGGGTCGATCGTGTTGATCAGCTTCGTCGCGCCCCCCAATGCATCGTCGAATGACGTGTCCAGGTTCTCCGCGTACAGGGTCTCGGTCCCGATCGTCGCGCACTTGAAGTCGCTCGGGGGCGATAGACTGCGGTCGTACGAGTCGTCGTAGTAGACGCCGGCGCTCTTCGGGGTCGCGCCGGTGACCAGCGCGGTCAGGCCGGGGAACGAATCCGACGGCGTCGCGGTCGAGGCGTTCGTGTAGTGGACGCCGTGTTCCAGCAACTTGGCCATCGTAGACGTCGGATGCGACGCCACATAGTTGACGAGGTCGACCTCGTGAAGGCCGTCGACGCTGATCAGCAGGACGTGTTTGTAACGCCCGTGCTCATCCTCGCTGGCCGAGGCTGCGAATTGGAGCGTCGCGGCCGAGGCGGCGAGCACGACGGCGAGCGTCATGAGTTTCGGAACTCGCGTCATGGGGATTCTCCGTGTTGTTGGGGTGGACCGTAGAGCATTCGCGTGTAGGGGAGGCGAGACCGTCGCGGAGACGGTTCGAACCCGCAAACAAGAGCACCTCCCGTCGTTCTACCGCTCGCGCTGCATCGTCTTCTGGATTCGACATTCTGCGAGGCATCCGTAGGCAATGAAGAATCATCACCTCTCTTCCTCTCAGGTGGTTTGAGCATTGGCAAAGCGATCGTTGATCGGGTCGGCGCGGCCCGCGTGATCGTCGGCGTCGCACGGGCCGCGCGTACCTGCTCCGGACGGCAAGACGCCAAAATAATTGGCAAACGAGCACTTCGTCGTGCATCACGATGATGAGGTGCTCACGCCGCTCAGCGGTCCTGTCCTACCGGTGAAGTGCACTCGTGTTCCAAGGACGGTTACGCGGAGGGTAGCGGCGTTGCGTTGCGAAAGAATCACGTGATCATCAAGTTCCCGTAACACGGCTGGCCTCCAAGAGTCGCCCCCTTTCCTCCAGTGGGGAGCGAAGCGATTCGTGCTGCGCGGCTTCATGGACGAGCGCCGAGAGCGCCTCGCCGCTCGTATGACTCGCGCGGTTCTCGCCCGGACTCAGAATTTCTTCGATGTCTGGGTCATGAAGGCACTAGCAACAGCCGCAGTGCTTGGCGCCACACTTGAGGCAATTGACCGGCCCTTTGTCGCGTTCGCGAATCGACAAGGGTAACCGTTTAGCACGCGGAGCTCACCAGGCAGGGTTGCTTCTCCAAATCTTAACCGTTTCTTGACCATGGCGTAGCGCCGCGTCACTACCTTGCGCGCGGGCGGGGGTCGCCCCGCCGCGCAGTTCACTTTCAGCGAAGGGAGACCTCCATGAGCCGAAGACTCTGGTGGAAGACCGTTAAGAAGGCAGTCGTACTTGCGACGGCTGGAGGAATGCTCTGCACTCCGGCGCCTCGCGCCGTGTTGGCTGAAGACGATCATCCCGAGGAGCGGTCGGCCGACGAGCGTTCGCCGATCAAGTATGTCGTCGTCATCTTCCAAGAGAACGTCTCGTTCGATCACTATTTTGCG
>JACXTT010007748.1_pt1 | contig 15059 bp, 10 predicted proteins | sample 9270951 | NCBI WGS metagenome assembly JACXTT01 (sample SAMN15532306, study PRJNA645909) | rock metagenome | isolation source: weathered quartz diorite | place: Puerto Rico | collected 2017-06-21
CTCGGCAGGCTTTTCCATGTCGTCCATATTTACCCTCTATCCTCCTTAAAGAATGGAATCACAAATATCTGAATCCCGAGTTTTAGTTGCTTGGCTGTTCCCCGTTCGGTTTGCCAGATGTCTTGAGAGCCGCTGCACGAACAAACCTAGACTCTCCCTTTTGCCCATATGGAAATGAAGCGTTCCACCATGGCTCAAATGCTTATCAGACTTGCCGAAAGTTGTATCTAAAATCCAAAATCCTGAAAAGTCAAGCGCAAAAGTGGTTCGAATCTCGTCAAAAAAAGCGGGAAGCCACGATCCTTCAAAGAACTCCCGACGCAAGGTAGTTATCTAGCCGGAGCGCAATCTCGGTTTTCCCCAAAAAGCGACTCCGAGCACTCCGCCCAGGGTGGTGAAGATTGCGCAAATCAGTAGCTTACTTACGAGACCAAAGAGGATCACGACCGGCTGAAATGGCCGGTTCAACAAGGAGATTACCCAATCGAACACCTGCAAGCTTTCAGGAGGCAGGTTGCGCGAATTCTCGACCAGTTCTCGAAGATGTCGGGCGCTTTCGGGGCCATAGATATAAGTAATGGGCAGGTCAAACAATTGCCAGAACAGAGTGCCAAGCATGCCGGTCAAAAACCCCAATTTGGCTCCCATTGTGCTCGTGATCTCAATTTGGGTTTCCTGGCGATAGAAATAGACAGCCAGCACGCCAGCACCCAGTACCCAAAACCAGCAGCAGCAATTTAGAAAAGGCAGCGCAGAGGACACTCCTAGGACAATGCCCGCGAGAAGAGCCGGCTTTGTGATCGCTGGAGCGGGCTGGCTGGGGCTGGCAGCAGGCGAGACGTGCGTTTCAGTAGTGGAAGTGTCCGGAATGAGGGGAGGAGGAAGCCGGTCTTGCGAGATCTCTATGGGCGTATCGAGGGACCTGACCTCGCTAACTTGGGTTCCGCAGATCGGGCAGAAACGAGCATTCTCATCCAGCAGTTGCTGGCAATTCGGACACTGTTTAGCCATGGAGTACTTTCAATGTGGCCGTCCGACCCTGCCCGAAAAAGGCAAACCCGTCCCCTGTCCAGCAAAAAGCTCGCCTACAATACAATACCGCCAGGGCTCTTTCAAGATTAATTCACTGTTTGAACTCGATCAGCTGCCGGAAAGCTCGAGTCTGAGTTCACATTGATGTGACCCAGCGACCGATGCTATTGATTTGCTCGCACGCTCTCTTTTTGACTGTCTATTGATAAATCGGACCGGTTCGAGCAAGGCTAAAGGTGCCCGTTTCGCGTCGATCCTTTTCGTCATAATAAATGCTGTCTCCCTTCATGGTGGTACCAGTCATGGGAGGTACGAACATCCGGTAGGAAAAGAAAGTCCTTGCGTCGTCGGTGTCAAAGGCATCCTGAAGTTGAAGCAGGTAGTTGCTGTCTTCGCCGTTGACAATCACTTCACCACTAATCGAGAAGCTTCGACTCATCGTGGGAAAAGTCCCACTTAGGACGTCCAGCGTACCATAAATCATATCGCGTTCCTGAAACAGCTGGACCTTTACTTGTGCGTTGATGAGAGTTCCCTGCAGGGAGCCTTCCCAGATGCCTGCGATCGACCTCGTGTTTGGGTTTGGCAGGGCAAACGCCGGAAAAAACCCGCCAGTTCCGTTACCGGTGCTTCTGACAATTGAATTGGCTACCAGTCGAGGGACCTTGCTGTCAGTAGTGTCAGGGTCTGTCACCTCAATAACAATCTGGCCGTATGTTCCGGGAGCATCTCTGCGAACATCGTTGTCCACGAACATACCGTTTTGGGCGATCGTGGATTGTTTCGTGGTGATGAGATTTCCATTCTGGTCGTAAATATCGATGAAAAGATTGCCATCGCCTGAGCCTATGTTGACCACATTCAAAGAAGACTGGAAGTTTGCTATTTTGGCCGAAGACTGAATTGCCAGAATGCTTCCAGTACTTTCAACGAAAGCCGCAGGTTTGTATATTTGATCGGCAACGGCCAACTCGATACTCGGATCGTCGTTGCTATTCGCGATCACAGAAGCCCAGGCGGTGAGCGGTTCATCCGAAAAGATCAAAAGCCACCCCGTACCGACGTTTCCGCCTAGCACTGGGTCAGTAATATCAGGTAGTTGATTGACCACGTCATTAATCTGAAGCAGCTCATTAGGTCGGACTTCATAGTTACCTGATCGCCTGGTGTTTCCCTCCTGATCGAATAGAAAGACTGACACACTAGCGGTTGGGTTGATGCCATGGACGAATGAGACTTGGCTATAATTGTTGAGGCCTAGATTGGTGCGAGACCCGTTCTCCACTGTGACGTAGGGAATAATGACGACATAAGAGGCGCCGTCATCAAAAGATACAATCTGTGATTGAAGCCGATGCCGCAGATCCTGTAGCCATTGATTGTGGCCAGTTTGGCCCGATCGGTTCATACTCATTACCTGCCTTGTAACCCGCCGATCCTCCTGACGGGCCCCAAAAAAACTGCCTTCGAACAACGCTAATCCGACTATACACAACAGGATTCCTCCTCCGAGTCTTTTCATTAGAGCCCCCTTTGTTATCTTAACTTTGAAAATGATGCGCTAGTTTCGAACTTGCGCCCAGGAATTCGTAGCACGGATCCCGTCAACTGGTTATCGCTAATGTCTACTCCTGCACTCCGAAACCAGCGCATCTTCGTCATCCGCTTCATACAGTTTGGTCGTAAGTTTAGATGCAGTTTCGCAATTTGGGCGAGCAGTGCCCAAAAAAAATCCACCCGCGATCGGGTGGATTTTGAAACAATGAATCAATTATGAACTAAAACCGGCGAGAAATCTGAGCCAGCAAGGTGTCATTGACCCTAATCTTTCCGGCCCTCTGCATTCCCTCTCGCACGCCGTCAAGATAGGCCTGGAAGGTCTGTTCCTTCCGCTGGTTGAGCAGGGATTCACGAAGGCCTTCCTTTGCCTTAGCGAATTCCTGTAGATTAATTGGGATCTTATTCTTCAATAGCAACACCACCTGCTTCGGCCCGATCTGCAGCGGCTGGCTGACATCTCCCACCTTAGCCGTGAAGGCGAAGCTCTCAAGCGGCGCGCTGGCACCGAGATCAGGAATGGTGCCGTTACGACTGAAGTCGTCACTCGTTTTGACGCTGACGCCATAGGTCTTCGCTAGTTTCTCGAAATGGGCGGCGCCCTTGGCTCGATCCGCGAACTCTTGAGCCTTGGCTTTGGCGAGCTCACCCGCTTTGAAAGACCTATAGTCCTCCGCTAATTTCGTCCGAACTTCTGCCAGAGGCGGCAAACGAGGAGCTTGCACCTCCACGACTTGTGGAACAACAAAGCCGTTGGGCACTCGCACAGGTGAAGCGAACTCCCCAGATTTCAATCCAAACACTTTCGAAGACAATTCCGGCGAATTTCCAATACCCGGAACTGGACCTCCCTGGCTGAAGAGAGGAGTTTCAAAGATGGAAAGGCCCAGGTCCCTAAAGACCTGATCGAACGTCTGATTGTTCTTGAGGCGACTGAAAGCCTTGTCCGCCAGGTCTTGGGCCGCTTGTTCTGCCTTTCGTTGCTGCAGGCTCGGCTTGATAAGGGATACCACCTCTTCAAACTTCTGAGTGCGGGCGGGCTGTTTCTCGAGGACCTTGATAATGTGGAAGCCGAACGTTGTGGTCACCAAGTCGCTAATCGCATTCACCCCGAGAGAAAAGGCAGCATTTTCGAAAGGCGGCACCATTTGGCCTTTGCGAAAGAATCCGAGATCGCCGCCCTTGGCAGCTGAGGTGTCTTCCGAGTACTTTCGAGCAAGTTCGGCAAAGTCTTCACCCCTCTTCGCCTGAAGAAGAACCTGGGTCGCTTTAGTTTTGATCTTCTCAATCTCCTCCGGAGATTTTCCTTCTGTTTTGAAAAGGATGTGCGCTGCCCGCACCATCTCCGGAAGCTGATAATTTGAGAGATTCTGCTGGTAATAATTCCGAGCTTCGGCTTCAGTTACTTGGACTTTTTCTCGAAGTTTCGAGGTGTCAGCCAGAAGGTATTTGATCTTGCGCTGCTCAGGCAGCCGATAACGTTCCCGGTTCTTTTCATAATAGGCCTTCAGGTCGGAGTCGCTCGCCACTACCGCCGAAGTAAACGGACCCGCCTCAAATGAAACGTAGCTCACCTTTACTTTCTCGTTTCTGGTTTGATAGTCCGCCTCGACCTCCTTGTCAGTTACCAATGCTGCATCCGTGATCAGGTTGCGCAGTTTTTCTCGTATGATGTCCATTCGAATTCCATCCTCGAATTCCTGTACGGTCATTCCGTTCTGGCGCAAGACGGCTTCGTAACGGTTAAAGAGAAAGTTTCCGTTCTCCACAAAGTATGGTAAAGACAGCACTCTTTGCTGTATTTCATTCGCTGTAGCATCAATTCCAAGTCGTCTCGCTTCAGAAAGGATAATTTCTTTATCGATAAGCTGGCTGAGAATCTGCTGGTCAATCTGCAAGGTCTTCAGAAACTGCCGATCATAAGGCAAACGGTTGCTTCGAAGGAAGCGCCGGTATGCGCCTGTGAATGCGACCGCCGGGATATCGACTTTCCCCACCCTTGCCAGAGGCGCACTATCGGCGCCCGCACCGCCTCCTCCTCCGGGAAGCCCGGGGATCAAATAGGCAACCAGACCCAAAATTAGAGGCGCCAACAAAAGCCCCAAAACCAGCTTTTTTTCGCGGCGCATCAGGTCCAGAATCATGCTGTCTCCTTAAAAAGAGAACGAGAATCTTTCCGCAAGCCAAAGAAATAGAAAAGATAACGGATTGGTCCATTCCAACGCAACGAAAATTTTCTCTGGATATTTTTCCATACAGCACCGAGTCAGTATTACCGAAAACACTGGTGTTTGAGAACTCTGCAGCCTATGTTAGATTAAGCGACTGCAAATCTTAGTCTTCTCAACGAATTATCCCGCCGACCGCATGGAATCCAAGATCACCAAGCCGCGAAGGCTCGAGGTCTATTGGTTCACAGTTCCATATAAACGGCTGTTCCTCTGGATTGCAGGAATCCTACTCTTCGCATTCTTCGGTGGATTCGCGCTCTTCAAGGACTATGTCGTTGCCAAGCTCGATAAAATAATGCAGGCAGAGCAGGGCTCTGAGACTGACAATACCCAGCGAAGCGGCCGATTCACCAGTATTATTGGTACCGTAAAGGTCAAGAAGGCCAATGCGATTCAGTGGACGACCGCCGACATGCAAACCGTGCTCGAGTCTGGAGACTATATCCAAGCTTCATCCGACTCCTACGCAAAAATCATCTTCCCTGAAGGCACGACTTATGTCATGAAGCCTGATTCACTGATCGTGGTACAGGAAAATTCCGAAGATCCCCAGACGGCTACGAAAAAGGTTTCTGTGCGGGTGACCTCAGGCGCCATAGACCTTTCTACGCCAAGACGCGAATCGGGGAAATCCACCTCTGAGGTCTCCGCCGCCTTTGCCACTGCCCAAGTCAATCAGGAATCCCGAATGGCAGTGGAGTCAGACCCGGCGACAAAGACAGCTCAGTTCTCGGTCCACAAGGGCTTTGCGAAGATTGTTAAGGGTACTGAGTCCTATCAGATCGGCCCATACGAAAGGGTGACCGCCCACGAGGACAAACTGATCAAGGAAAAGTTGCTGGCTCCTCCGGAACTACTGCTTCCCAACAATATTAAGCCGATCATCTCACGTGAAGGGACCACTCGGATTGAGTTTTCCTGGTCCCCGGCGGCCGCCGCCGCCGCGTACAGAATCAGAGTTTCAAATTCGTCGGTCTTCACCAAAGCCTCGATCCTAAGAGAAGAAGTGGTCAGAGAGGGGACAAAGTACTCTACATCAGGATTGGAAGAAGGAACCTATTACTGGGCAGCGAGTTCCATCGATGCAAAGAACAACAGCAGTAGAGATAGTGACCCCAATAAATTCACAGTCATCGCTAAGTCCTCCAAAGACCGCGAATCTGACGTTTTTCTGTCCGTGGACCAGGTTTTGCGAATTTCAGACATATTTGAAATAATAGGCAGGACAGATCCCGGGGCAACTGTCATTGTCAACGAAGAGCCGGTGCCTTTGGTGTCTGCGGATGGTTCCTTCAAACACTTTACATCCCCTTTGCCTCATAAGGGCAAGAACATCATAACCATTACAGCACAGGATAGAAGCGGCAATCTCAAGACTCTCAAACGCGAAGTCTTTATTGATTAACTTGCCTCGGGTGACCTCTTTGCAGGAATGAAGTTGATCCAACCGACTTTTGGTCTAACCACAACACCCGATTAGCTTGAGAACTATATTGCCCCTAAATCCATCTCAACTCCCGACATAGGGCTTACTTCTAAAGCCTGTACTCCGAAGGAGCGTTCTGATGAACTTCCGATCTCTTTTCCACCTGTTCTCTAGCGATTTGGCGATTGACCTCGGGACGGCTAATTCTCTCGTCTTTGCAAAAGGCAAAGGGATCGTAGTCAACGAGCCTTCAATCGTCGCCATCAACAAAGTGACCGGCGATATCGAGGCCGTAGGCAAAGAGGCCAAAGAGATGCTCGGGCGCACTCCCGGCAACATCGTGGCTATTCGACCTCTCAAGGATGGAGTTATCGCGGATTTCAAAGTCACGGAAAAGATGCTGAACTACTTCATTCAGAAGGCTCACGGCCGGAAACTGCTGGTTCATCCGAGAATTGTGATTGGCGTGCCTTCGGAAATTACCCAGGTTGAAAAGCGAGCTGTTATTGATTCGGCCTTCCGGGCCAAGGCTAGCGAAGTCTATCTGGTGGAGCAAGCCATGGTTGCAGCTATTGGGGCGGGATTACCAATCACCGAGCCTTCAGGTAACATGGTGGTTGATATTGGCGGGGGGACCACTGACATCGCTGTGATTTCATTGTCTGGCATTGTGTACAGCCGGTCGGTACGCCTGGCGGGCAACGAAATGGATGATTCCATTACTCAATACATCAAGAGGAAATACAACCTCCTGATCGGCGAGAGAACCGCCGAACAGATCAAAATCGAGGTAGGGTCTGCCTATCCGTTAGACGAACCGCTGTCCATGGAGATTAAGGGGCGCAACTTGATTGAGGGAATCCCGAAAACCCTAGTCATCAAGGATGAGGAGATCAGAGAGGCGCTGGCTGAGTGTGTCGGTACAATCGTTAATGCGGTACGAGTGGCGTTGGAACGGACCCCTCCAGAACTGTCAGCGGACATTGTGGACAAAGGGATCGTATTGACTGGAGGCGGTTCCCTCCTCAGGAATCTGGACAAACGCATTCGAGAGGAAACCAGCTTGCCTGTCACGCTCGCCGACGATCCATTATCATCGGTGGTCCTTGGAACCGGGAAAATGCTTAGCGACTTCAATCTCCTCAAGAAGATTTCAATCGATTCTTTCTAAACAATGCCAGATTTAGGAGTTTTTGTTGCAAGCTGAACCAATCCGGCCATTATTCTAATGAAACAGTTATTTCGATCGAGTCGCGAACTGGTCCTATTGGTGGCGGCGCTTTTTGGTCACTTGATCCTGTTGTCTACCCAAGTTACCCGAGTTCAGACGACGCCGTTACTCAGAAGCTGGACGATGGAGGTGGCCGCTCCAATGTTGAAGAGTCTCGTCGGTGGCTTAGCGGTCTTTTCAGACATCTGGTATGGATATCTGGACTTGAGGAATGCTCGGGAAGAGAATCGCCATCTAAAAGACCAGATTGGCCAGTACCAGCGCGATCTAATCCAATACCAAGAAAAGATCAGGGAGTTAGATAGATTACGGATTCTGAATCAATTGGAAACAGGTTTGGATATGCCCGCCATCAAGGCTAAAGTGATCGGCGGTGACTCGAACCAGTGGTACAACTCCCGAATCATTGATCAGGGTTCGGATGCAGGGGTGACGAAGGATTCCGCCGTCATCTGCCCAGAGGGTGTGATCGGACGGGTCGTTCACACCTCAAGGAAGAGCGCAGTGGTTCAGCTGATCACCGATAGCGACAGCGGGGTAGGGGTCCTCCTGGAAAATAGCCGTGCCCAAGGTGTACTACGAGGCGAAGGCAAGCAGACCGGGCCAATTGAATACATTGAAACCAATGCTAAAGTGATAGTAGGTGAAAAGGTGCTGACATCGGGATTGGACCAGATTTATCCTAAAGGGCTTCTAGTAGGTTATGTAGCTTCAGTCGGCAAGAAGCAAATCTTCCAGGATGTCAGTATGACAATCTCTGCTGATATCCAGAAACTTGAGGAGGTTCTCGTGATTAAGAGAGAGCCTCAGAGCTGATGTTCAGCTTCATACGTTACGTTGCCATTCTCTTACTGATCATGCTGATGGTGGTTCTCCAGGTGGTCGTGACTCGTTACTTCCCCAGGCTTAGCCTATTGGACCTCCCTCTGATCGCAGTGCTTTATCTTACAGTTGCGAGAGAGAGCCTGTTTTGGACTGTACTCTCTGGGTCGGCGGTCGGCTTCCTGCAGGATAGTCTTTCGCTGAGCCCTCTTGGGATGAACGGGTTTACCAAGATCTCAGTCGGATGTCTGGCCTACATCGCCAATTCGATTTTTGCTATCGACCGGGTGGCTACCCGCTTGGCTTTGTTATTCCTTTCGTCCATTCTCGCGGCGCTCCTCTTTTCCGGATTGAGAATATTATTCTTGAATCGCAACGAAATAATTCCGGGTGAACGGATCCTTTGGAGCGGCGCAGTGAATGCTTTTGTCGGGCTTCCTCTCTTTTACCTTTTCGACAAAATGGTTGGTTCGCCAAACGAATAGCTATGGACCTGAAGGAATTTTACGAAGACAAGAGGTTTGTCCACTCAAGAATTCCGCTCGTCCAGCTGGCAACCATAGGCGTGTTTCTGATCTTGCTGATTGGCCTCTGGGATCTACAACTGCTGAGAAGCAAGTACTACATCGAGCTGGCTGAACGAAATCGCATTCGTTCCACGCCGCTGGTGGCTCCTCGAGGAAAAATCCTTGACCGAAATGGACAGATCCTGGTAGACAACCGTCCCTCGTTTACCTTGGTAGTAATGCGCGAGAATCTGCCGCTAATTGAAGACTCATTGGACCTCCTAGCAAGAGGTCTGAAACTGGACACGGCCTTCTTGAAATCCCAATTCGACAAGTACCGCAACCTGCCAAGCTATCTGCCCATTGTGCTCAAGGAGGACATCAACAAGGAGGACCTCTCTTTCATCAAATCTCATCGCCTTGAGCTCGCTGGCTTGGAGGAGATCACCTTTCCCAGGCGGTCTTATCCTGAGAAGCAATTGGCCGCTCATCTTTTGGGTTATGTCGGTGAGATTTCGGAAAAGCAGTTAACTACAGCTGAGTTCAGTTATTCCAAACCGGGCGATATAGTGGGCAAAGCGGGAGTGGAACGAGTGTACAACCAGATTCTCACTGGAATCGACGGGCAGAAGAAGGTGGTTGTGGACAGCCGAGGCAAGGAAGTGACGGTGCTGGACTCTGTCGAACCCGTCGTGGGGAACGACCTGCATTTGACCATTGATCTTGACATTCAGCGGGCTACCGAAAAGGCTTTCGGCGAAAGGGCAGGTGCCGCGATTGCGTTGGACCCGCGAACCGGTGAAATATTGGCTCTGGTCAGCAGGCCCGCATTCGATCCGAATAGTTTCGCCTCACGGATTAGCAAGAAGGAGTGGGACGAGCTGATCAATGACCCCAAGAATCCTATGCAGAACCGGGCAATTCAGAGCCGTTTCCCCCCGGGGAGCGTGTTCAAAATCTTTATGACCATTGCTGGGCTCCAGGAAGGGATCCTCACGCCTGAGTATACGGACTACTGCACCGGGTCGACAATCATGTACGGTAGACCTTTTCATTGCCATAAAAAGGGGGGACATGGTCGGGTTAATCTGAACCAGGCGATTATCAACTCGTGCAACGTTTTCTTCTACCATTTGGGGCAGAAGCTCGGGATCGACAAGATTGCCTACTATGCCCAAGGCATGGGCCTAGGTCAGAAGACTGGTGTCGACCTTCCAGGAGAAGATACTGGGATCATGCCTTCTTCGGCCTGGAAAAGGCGAGTCCTCAAGGCAGATTGGTATGCGGGGGAGACCATTTCCGTTGCCATCGGGCAAGGCTACGTTTCATTGACGCCAATTCAGACAGCACGAGCCTTTGGGGGATTGGCGCTTGGGGGGGTACTGAGAACACCGCACGTTGTCTCACAGGAGGAGCTGGAGCATTGGGGCAAGAAGAGCAATGCCTCTTATGAAAGCCGCTTTGAGCTAGAGGAACAGACTGTCGACACTGTCACGCGGGGCCTTTGGGGCGTCGTTAATGAGTGGGGTACCGGCCATCGGGCAGCCGTTCCAGGATTTGATGTTTGTGGCAAAACAGGCACCGCCCAGGTTGTGGCGAAGGATCTAAAAGTTTCTTCCAAGGATGAATTTGAAGATAACGCCTGGTTTGTGGGTTTTGCTCCGCGCCAATCAGCTGAGATCGCCGCGGCTGTCTTCGTGGAACACGGCGGGCACGGAGGGGAAGCGGCTGCTCCGATTGTTCATGAAATGTTCCAGGCCTACTATGACAAGAAGATGAGGTCCAAAGAGCCGCACCAATTGAGCATGAATCAGCCGGAACAGATTCTAAGAGTGAACTAGCCGACATGTTTGGCAAGCTTTCTTTCTATATCAAGGACTTTGACTGGTTTATTTTCTTGCTGGCGTTCTCGATCGCCCTGGTGGGTGTGGTAGAGATACACAGTGCTACTCAATACAACAAGGTCGACAAGTTTTTCATAAAACAGATTTATTGGATCATTCTCGGTTTGATCATGATGCTGGTAGTCATGAGTGTTGATTACCACACGCTGGTCGAGAACGTCCCGTATCTGTATGTTCTTGCTGTGGCCTCGTTGATCGGAGTCCTTGTCCTAGGCCATCGTGTCTCTGGAAGCAAGAGCTGGATTTCGTTAGGTGGAACTTCAATTGGTCAACCATCAGAATTTGTGAAGATTGCGGTGGTTCTCGCTCTGGCCCGCTTTCTAGGCGAAATCAGGACGGAATTTCTCACGACAATGGATATTCTCAAGGGCTTTGCAATCGTGGGCTTGCCCATATTCCTGGTGATGTTACAGCCGGACTTGGGGTCGGCTCTGACCTTTGTTCCCATTGCCCTGGTTGGATTCTTTCTGGCTGGGCTGAAACCTAGGTGGATCTTGTTGTTCACCATTTTGTCGCTCCTGGTTCTGGGTGCGGGGTGGTATAATCTTAAGGTTTATCAGAAGGAGCGGATTTATACGTTTCTTCAGCCAGAACGAGATCCCCTAGGGTCAGGATATCATTCCATCCAATCAAAGATTGCAGTTGGGTCCGGAGGTCTTTGGGGAAAAGGGATCGGTCAGGGAAGCCAGACCAAATTGGGATTTCTCCCCGAAAGGCATACCGACTTTATATTCTCTGTGGTCGGAGAAGAATTAGGCTTCATCGGCGCAGTCACGATATTGTCTTTTTACTTTTTCATCATAAGCAGATCCATTCACATCGCTCTCACCGCGAGGGATAAGGTCGGGATCTATATTACCTTGGGAGCGGTGAGCGTTATTCTATTTCACGTTTTGGTCAACGTGGGAATGGTGGTTGGTTACATGCCAATCACAGGTATCCCCTTGCCTTTGTTGAGCTATGGTGGATCCTCGATCTTGTCCACGTTTATTTTTTTGGGCCTTATCATCAATGTACGGATGAGAAGATATATGTATTGAGGGACTGCATCCTGACTTCTTCTCAATCCGGTCAAGTTCCAGGTTATAGATTTTTTTGTTTCTGTGTTTCAATGCCGTCCTCCCATTCACGGCGGAAGACGGCAATTTTCAATCAGTATTGAGACACTCACGAGTTCGGCCGATGCGCCCCTTCCATAAGAGGTAAGAAGTTTTTTACCTCTAGGAAGGCGAGGTCAGAATAAGCGAAGCCCTCTTGGCTAAACGATCGCATAGATTTGATCTGATTTCTCAACTCTGCAGCATTGACGGGAGATGTCGATCTAAAGGATCACCCAGGAAGCTCTCTTTCATCGGCTCCTCTGTGTTCTCAAAATGGAGGAGTTTAAATGTCAAAAGAGTTAGTCATCTCGGTCACCTCACAGGAGACAAAAGCTGCCATCCTTGAAAACGACCAAGTCTCGGAGATTTACATCGAAAGAGACAAGGAGCACGGCGTCGTCGGCAGCATCTGCAAAGGGAAAGTTACTAAGGTCCTTCCAGGAATGCAGTCTGCTTTCGTAGATATCGGCCTGGAAAGAGATGCGTTTCTCTACGTCTCGGATTTTTTCGAAGATACAGAAGAATACGACAAAATCGTCTCCACTGCGGAAGACCAAGTAGCGAAACTGGAGCAGGGCGCCAAAGAGCCTCTCGTGCCGACTCAGGAGGCCGTTGCCACCCCTTCGGAAAAGGCTTTCCTGCCACTGAATGTGGTGAAATACCATGACCGGAGAGGCCGCTCTCGCCGGTCTCGCCGCAACCGGCTCCGAGGGAAACGTTACGAGGATGCTGGTCATCACTCTTCCAGCGAAACTCCTGTGGTGCGACAGGAGACAGCTTCGGGAACACCCGTCGACAACATTCAAGGCTTCCCCTCTGTTCTTCCCGGGGAATCGTTGGCAAAGTATCAAAAGCCCAGTGTCGGTCCGGCAGATCAGCAGGTGCCCACCGAAGGCGGTTTCGCCACAACACCGGCGGTTTCTCAGGTGTCCGGGTTAGCAGGCGTGAATCAGCAGGACGATACCACACCTGACGGGAACATTCCGTCGGAGGAAGAGCCTATTAGGACTAGCCTCTCTACCGACTTCACCAGCGTGACTCCAGAAACCACGGGCCGTTATGTCCAGAGTCCTCTAGATCGAGCCCAGGACATTGTGGCACTCGAGACCTCGGCCTCGCCCGGGGATGTGTCTGCTTCCGATCAGCTCGCCGCCGATATCGCGGCTGAGCCATCGCAGGCCAATGCCGCTCAAACCGTGACGGCGTCCGAGTCTCGAGAGCCAACAACCATGGAGCAGTCTATGGCCAACACGTCTTTGGAATCAGAATCCACTGCACCGACTCCGATCGCTGAAGACAGGATACCAATAGCCTCATTGACGCCTGACAAGGTCGAATTTCGAAACCCTGCCAATACTTCAAGGTTTTTCAAGCGTAACCTTGTTCGAAAAAGACGCCACAACTACGGTGAAGAACGCGCAGAGGCAGAAGGAGCGCCTGACTTCCCGCTCATTGGCGATTTACTCAAGGAGGGTCAGGAGATACTGGTCCAGGTTTCAAAGGAACCCCTAGGAACAAAAGGAGCCAGAATCACCTCTCACATTGCCCTTCCCGGGCGATACCTGGTTTACATGCCTACGGTCGACCATATTGGTGTGTCACGCAAGATCGAGTCTGAAGAGGAGCGACAACGTCTCAAGAGAATTATTCAGGAGAACCGCGGCAATTTGGCTGGTGGATTTATTGTGCGCACAGCCGGTCAGAATAAGGGTGAGGAAGAATTCAAGTCCGACATCAAGTACTTGTCAGCTCTCTGGTCGGAAATTCGCTTCAAGGCTGACAAGAAATCAGCCCCAGCAATCATTCATCGTGACTTGAGTCTTATTCAACGTTTGTTGAGAGACCAGTTGTCAGGTGACTTCTCGGCTATCCGAGTCGATAATGAAATGGAGTACGCTGCAATTGTTGAGTTTATCAATCGCTTTCAGCCCTCAGTAGTCAATCGCGTCAAACTCTATCAAAAGGAGACTCCCATTTTTGAGGAATTTGGAATACAGACCGAGATCGACAAGGCGCTACGTTCCAAGGTCTGGCTTAAATCGGGAGGCTATATTGTCATTGATCAGGTCGAGGCGTTAGTTGCTATTGATGTGAACACCGGGAAATATGTAGGGAAATCCAACAAACTGGAAGACACAATCGTAAAAACAAACTTTGAAGCCGCCAAAGAAATTGCCAGGCAAATCCGGTTGAGTAATCTTGGGGTAATCATCGTATGCGACTTCATTGACATGGAGGACCGAAAGAATCGACAGAAAGTAACACAGACACTCGAGGAAGCGTTGAGGTCAGATAAATCACCATCCAAGATCCTCCAGTTCAACGATTTCGGTCTTGTCGCTATTACCAGGAAGAGGGTGAAGCAATCTCTGCTTAAGGTACTCTGTGAGCCGTGTTCAGAGTGTGGGGGCTCGGGAATGGTTAAATCGCCTCAGACCATCTGCTATGAAATTCAGGGGGAAATCAAAAAGATGGCTAAGCTTCTGGACAACAGGGAAGTCACGATTCGCGCTAATCCTGAGGTGGCCAAAGCCCTGAAAACTGCCGAAGCCTCGGTCATCAATGAAATTGAAGCTTCCCTGAAGAAAGAAGTCATAATTAAGAGCGATCCGCTATTACATCAGGAACATTTTGACATTTTCTGAGTCCTGAATTTCCGTGCTCGGTTAGGTGACTGCGTTCATCGGGTTGGAGACTTAGTTGGCGTTTACTCGCAACGCATCAGTGATGCGGTTTCAGCAAAGCCAATCATCTCGAATCCAATATGAAACTGATCCGAGCAACCGTCTTCTGATGTTCAAGGAGTGAACGCGCGCTAACGCATCCTACCTCGGTTGCCTCCCTGACTAGAAGTCCCTCCGGCCTTCCAACGCTTTAGAAACGGTGATTTCGTCCGCATAGTCCAGGTCCCCACCGGCTGGGACTCCCGTTGCAATCCGGGTCACTTTGATTCCTAAAGGTTTGATGAGTTTGGAAAGATAGAGAGCGGTGGCTTCGCCCTCAACGTTTGGGTTGGTTGCCAATATCACCTCTTTCACTTCTCCCCCCTGGAGCCTGTCCACAAGGCCTTTAATCCTCAGTTGATCAGGTACAACACCTTGAAGCGGCGATAGCACGCCCAGCAGCACGTGGTACAAGCCGTGGTACTCGCGCGTTTTCTCGATGCTCACAAGATTATGGGACTCTTCCAAAACCCAAATCACCTTGTTGTCGCGGGGAGAACAAGTAAAATTAAAAACAGGGAAAAAAA
>JACXTT010007749.1_pt1 | contig 15058 bp, 14 predicted proteins | sample 9270951 | NCBI WGS metagenome assembly JACXTT01 (sample SAMN15532306, study PRJNA645909) | rock metagenome | isolation source: weathered quartz diorite | place: Puerto Rico | collected 2017-06-21
CTCTAAATCAAACTCAATCAACAACTTAACTTAATCAACCACTCAACTTAATCAACTCACTCTCTTCCCTTGCAACAGCATATTGATCGCATGATCCAGCGAACCGGCGGGAATTACTTCCCCTGAATTGACAAAGTATATCTCATCTGCATTCTGAATGGTGTTCAACCGGTGTGCAATGATAACACGGGTTGTAGTTTCCGGTAATTTTTCGAGAATGTCGCTCAATAGCTGCTCTGTTATGGTGTCGATATTCGCAGTAGCTTCATCAAGTATCAGGACCTCCGGGTTTCGTAAAACCGCCCGCATAAAGGCGATCAATTGCTTTTGACCAAGACTGATGCTATCGCCTGACGACAACACTTTGGTTTCAAGTCCATTCTCAAACATCGCCAATAAACTGCCGAGATTCGATTCACCAAGTGCTTGCTCCAGTTCTTCATTGGATGAATCCTTGTACAATTCATTACCATACAGAATATTCTCTTTCACTGTACCTGTGAATAGAAATGGTTCCTGTAAAATAAAGCCGATCTTTTGCGTGCGCACCTCTGCTTCATAAGAGCGTACATCCTTTCCGTCAAGAAAGACCGTCCCTTGTGTTGGATCATACAGCCGGGCTATCAGAGATGCGGTAGTTGTTTTACCGCCGCCGGTTGGGCCAACCAATGCATAGGTTTTGCCGCGCTTATGCTTAAAGTTTTTATTATGCAATATCTCATTTCCTCCAGGATATGCAAAATGTACGTTTCTTAACTCCAGTAAAGCATCTGAAGCCTCTTTTGATTTTTCAGGAACAGTTACGAGGTTGGTTTCCAACGAAAGTATTTGTGAAATCCGGTCCCATCCTGCCATGGCGGTTTGGAAGCTGGTCCATAGGGTGGCCAGTTGCCGTAGTGGGTTGTAGAAGCTGTTGGCATAAGACAGGTAACTGATCAGCAAACCAACTGCAAAAAACTGATAGTCTTTGTCCTTAAACACAGTAATTGCAGGTTCATGGATTGAAATAAGATATATACCATACGACAAAACCACCAATTGTGCTGCGCTTGAAAGTAAAGAGTAAATCGGTAAAAATATATTGTTGGCTATACCTGCTTTTATAGCAGTATTATAATTGTCCTTATTGGCATCATCAAAACGTTTTCTGAAATAATCCCGACGGTTGAAGGCAATGATCACACGGAAGTTGTTCAGGCTTTCCTGAATTTCAGCGCTCATCCCTCCTACACTTTTCAGGTTTGCAGCATTCTTCTTTTTTACCCAGGCTGACAATACTTTGGTAATTATCCACGCCAGAGCGGCGGGAATCAGAGTCGCAACACCAAGCTTGAAGTTAATCGCCAGAAGAAATATACCCGATCCGATCATTATGGCAATGCTGCCAATAAACTGCATCAGCGATTGGCTAAAAAAAGTATTGATCTTATCCGTATCATTATTAACCCGAGAAATCAGATCGCCGGCTTTATTTTGATTAAAGAAGGCCACAGGCAATTGCTGTAGTTTGTTGAATATAGCATTGCGCAGGGTATAAAGCATACGCTGCCCTACTCCACCCATCAGTTTAGTTTGTAGGTAACTGGCTACCAACCCACAGATGTACATACCCAACAAAATAGCCGAATAGACTAATACGCCATGATAATCATGCGGTATTACATGTTTATCAATTGCATGCCCAATCATTAACGGGCCAATCAAGTTTACACTTGAGTTAATAAGAATTGCCCCCAATGCGAACCACAGGATTTTTCGTTCATGCCTGATCAGCTCCAGCAGCTTTTTCAGTGCTGCCAGGGTGGATGTCTTTTCCTGCTGCGCCGAAAATTTATTTAGATCGTAATTCATAGTTGCTGGTACTTTGTTGTGAGTTAAATATCTGTACGTACTCTGTGCAGGTATGCATCAGTTCCTCATGTTTGCCTGTAGCCACTATTTCACCTTCCATTAACAGGATAATCTGATCGTATTGCTCAACCGATTCTATTTTTTGCGTTACTGATATCAATGTCAATCCGGGATAATTTTTGTGAACATTCCCCAGTATCTTCTTTTCAGTATTGTTATCCACGCGCGCTGTAAAATCATCCAGCAACAGAATTTTTGGATTTACTGCCAATGCCCTTGCCAGCATAATACGCTGCTTTTGTCCGCCGGAAAGACTTGCGCCCCGTTCCGAAACGACTGTGCTTAATTTTTCAGGTAAAGCATTAACAAACTCATGTAGCTCCGCTGTATCAATAGCTTTTTGCAATGATTCGTCGGTAACTGTATCACTAAAAGCAATATTCTCGCGGATGCTCATATTAAAGATGATGCTATCCTGAAAGACAAAACCAACCTGGCCGTGGAATGCCTCACTGTTATAAGCATCTATCGGTTTGCCATCAAATTCAATAGTTCCAGAGTTGGGTTTTATTAATCCTGTGAGCAAATACAATAGCTGCGATTTTCCTGCAGCCGTCGGGCCGATGATGGCTATTTTCGACCCTGCTTTTACGGAGAAGGAAATATCTTTTAAAGCGGGCTTCTGACCATAAATTACATTTACATCCTTCAATTCAATATTGCCCAGCAATGGCTCTGTGATGGTTCCAGTCTCTGGTGGCTCAGGTGCAGTCAATACTCCGTTGATGCGCTCGAAAGAAGCAGTGGCCTGAGCAATGATGTTGCTCATAAAACCGATTACCAATATTGGGAAAATTAATTGTACGAGGTAACTATTGAACGCAGCAAAATCACCCAGGGACATTGTTTTATTTATCACAAAATGCCCGCCTAAAACTAATATGGATAATGTGGCAATATTGGCCGTAAAGGTGATAACCGGTATCAACCCCGCAAACAATCTCAGGATTGCAAGCCCGTAATCCCTGGCCCTGGTATTAGCTTTCAGAAATTTATCAAACTCTAATTGCTGAGAGTTGATCACCCTGATCAAAGCAGAACCTAGTATACTTTCATTGATCACTTTATTCAGCCAGTCAATCACCGCCCTGCTCTCCTTGAACAATACCCTCACCTTTTTCAGTACCAGGGCGAATGTGATACCGATGATTGGTATAATAGCAATTACACAAAGTGCCAGTTTCCAGTTAATGGTTAGCAGCATTATGCTGGCGCCCACTATGATAAATACCGATGATATAATCGAAACCAGCGCCTGAGATACGAACATCTTGATTGAGTCGACATCACCGGTAAGATTGGTTAATAGCTTGGCCGGGGATACCTGGTCGATAAATGCATTGCTCTGTTTAGATATCTTTTCTGAAAGCCATCCGCGCAGGTCTCGGGCTACTTTCTCGGAGGTATAGGTTTGAATGATACTTTGCAGATAAGCAAATATGAAAATCAGCAAGATGGCTATAGAAAACTTGATGATTACTGGATTCAAATCAAAATGAAACGAACGGCCAAAATGCAAAATGTAGGATTTAATGTAATCATCAATCCCATGCGATATGATCTTTGGTAACCATAAGCTGATACCATTGCTGATGAGGGCAAATAATATCAATAGGATCACCAGTCGCTGGTATGGCTTTAATAGGCTGAAGATGCCGGGTTTTTTATCTTTTTGTGGTTCTTTTTCAGGCATACATGGTTATTAAACCTTTTAGTCAGGTAAAAATAATAAAGCTTGTCAGGCTGAGGCGAAATTAATAAATCAAATCGCGATCACAGTCTTTTACAGATAAAGACGAACGACAGAAAAAAAGATTTTAAAAAATTTAAGATTATGAATTTGTCTGCAGGTATTTATAGTGCAGATGTTTGATCATATCCTCTGATTCCGGGTTGGATGAAATACCATAGCCTGATACCAATAGGCCTTTCACACCATATGCAGAAGCCAGCGCATAAACAGTGGCCTCGTCACCAGGATCGGATTGCCCTTCGTAGCGGTACAAGTCAGCTATCTCAAAATCGACAGCCGCATATTCCTTGCCATCAGCAACCAATTTATCTTTTTGCAAGTTAAAATCCAGCGTGTAGCCTTGTTCATGAAGCTGCTCAATAGCCTCAGTTACAGTAGCATAATGGAATTTCTGTTTCATAGCAAATAATGGTTTGACCTGACGCAATATAAAGTTAAATTTACCATAAATATGCCCAAACCTGGAATTTTTATAGCGTATTGTAGCATTCTTTAAGATGAACACGTAATGGTTAATAAAGTTATTTACTAAATGCGCACTATTATGAAACTTTATGGCAACCCATTAAATAGATGGACAGCATTGTTGGGCATAGGTTGTTTTCTATCTTTATTGTTTACCTCCTGTTTAAAATCAAAAAATGATTACACGCCCCCGCCGGTAGGCTATGTGACATTTTTCCAGGCAGCTCCTGATCAACAACCTATAGATCTCTATTTTAATAGTAACAAAGTCAACCTGGCACCATTACAATACGGCGATGGGATAGACTATTTCCAGGCATTTCCTGGTCTCAGAACAGTTAATATCTATAACTCAAACACTCATACAGTGATATTTTCTGACACTGCCACGATAAACCCGAATATAGCCTATTCGTTGTTCCTGGTTAACAATGCCGCACAACAACCAGGGCTATTTTTGCTGACTGATTCCATCAGCCAACCGCCTGCCGGAAAAGCAACTATCCGGTTCATAAACGTAAGTCCCGATGCACCTGCCGTTGACCTGGCCGTTAAAGATAGTGCTGCCTTTGTTACCAGTAAAGGTTTCAAAGGCTTTTCATCCTTTATTCCAAAAACCGGCGGTCAAACTTACAACTTCGAGGTTCGCCAGCATGGAACCAGTACAGTTTTGACAACACTGTCGGGCGTTACCCTTAACAGCGGTTTGGTATACACGATATGGCTACACGGGCTTGCCAATACAGCAATCGCCGGTGATAAATTAACCGCAAGCATTGTTACCAACGCCTATTATAGCAATTAAACGTTCTACCCCCAAATATTGAAAGCAGATACATTCACGCGATCTGCTTTCTTTTTTTGAACTATTTCACTTTGATAAATTACTATCAAAATGATTGACTTAAACAAGCTGGGGAAATTTCAACAAATTTAATTTTGACAATATTTCAGGCTGTCTGTCATGCCTGAAAATAGTCAATGTAATTTTAGTAAAAAGCAATTTTTATTTTACTGTCATTAAAATAAGGGTGGTATTTTCATTTTGATAAAACTGTCCTGTTATAGCGATATTATTCATAACAAAACCAAGTTTCGATTACAAAATATAGGCGGTGTAAACTATACAATATCAGTCATTTATAAAACATTTTACAATTTCGAGCGTAGTAATGGCAACAAAATTGCTGTAAAGCAATCATCTAAATAATTAACATGACAACATTATACCTGGTACTTGAAATAAGTGCTCTACTATTAGTTATTATCCTTCCGTTACGGGGGCCAAAAAATATCCAAAAGAAAAAGGCAGACCCAATGGAATTGAGCGAATGGGCCATTGATGAAAACGGTGACTTACAGAGTTACATCAAAAAAGATGAACCGGATCATCACCATCATGCATAATATTCTAAACAGACATCATCTTTAAATAAAAACCTCTCGACTTCTGAGAGGTTTTTTTATGCCTTTTTATTTCGCAGGTTTAAAATCCTGATTAGTAACAGGTGGCGATGTGGGTATAGTGATTATATTGAAACCATGCTGATTGTCCTTATGGCAGCTATTGCAATCGTTGGTCAATTCGGTAAAGCCTGATTTAAACTTGTCCATATCCTGCTTGCTTATGGCAGCTTTGATTGTATTTACCGCGGGATCTATAATTCCCAGGCTTTTTATTTCGGGCCGGTCGGCGCAGTACTTTTTCACGTCCTCCAGGGTCTCACCTATTTCATGAATTTCAAAATCGGCCAGTTGCCAGTTTTTGTTGATCCCGGCGAACCAAAGCTTGGCATGATGTTCCTGTATACCCATCATAAATTCGCCTAATCCGGGCTTATATGTATCGTTCAGTTTAGCCCTTAAGCTATCAATTTTAGCCTTCAACTGCTGGTTATTGCCCGATTGGTTACAGGCAATCATCATAAAACAAATGATAACAAGAAGGGATACAATAATTTTCATTTTTAATGGATTAAATTGAAAATAAAGTTATTCTATTTCCTTAGCGCCTCATAATCATCTATTGTATCAATATCGATACTTCCTTTGGGGAAATGTATGGTTGCAAGAAGATCACTGTTCTGCATCATGATTTTTTTTGCACCGGCATCGCCTTGTAACTTCATTAATTCTGAAAAAAATTGTTTGTGAAAAAATGCTGGAGTGCCAATTGTTTCGCCATACTGACTTGCGATAATTGGCCTTCCCGTTTTTTCATGTTCTTTTATCAAATCGTTTAGTAAGTCCGACGTTACAAAGGGCTGGTCACATACCATTAAAATTGCTGCATCAGTGTTGGTTCGTAGTCCCTGGATACCGCTGTGAATGGTAGACGCCATGCCGCTTTGCCAATCATCATTTTTTACAACGTGGATGCCAGAAGTATCTATCTCATTCAGGATGGCGTCTGCATGACTTCCTAAGACAACTATGATCGATTGAACTGACGACTGCTTTGCACTATCTATAGCGTGCTGAAGAAGCGTTTTATTTTGATATTTCAGCAATTGTTTTGGTTTGCCTAAACGATTCGATTGCCCTGCCGCGAGGATAATCGTAGCACAATTCCTGGTAGTATTTAACCCGCTGGTCATCGATTGTGAATAACTGTTGTTCGTAGTCGCAGAAACCTACCATCCCTGCCCGAAAGTGCGGCTTTCACTTCGGCAATAAGTGAGAGCGCAATTTCTTCCGGAGTAACGGCCCCAATATCCAGCCCAACCGGCGCATGTATCCTATCCATATTTTCAGCTGAGCTAACCCTTCCTTCTTCAGTCAACTCATGCCAAATTCTTTCAGACCTCACACGCGGACCAAGCATACCAATATAAGGTGCAACAGTTGTCAATGCTTTGGGCAGATTACTTTTGTCGGTTTTATAATCATGCGCCATGATGATGATAGCCGTATAATTATCTATGAAGACACTTAAGAAGTTTACAGGAGATACTACTTCATCGGCAATCGTAATAATATGCGGGTTGATCTTTTGAGGCTCAGCTACGATAGTCAGCCTCCATCCCATTTCCTTAATTAACCGGCTTAAAGGATAAACATCATACTGATGCCCCATCAAAATCATGCTGATCTCGGGTGGTAAGATTTCAATGAAGCATCCGAATTTTCTGCCGTTTTCCAATTCAAGATAATAAGGAGCCGAGTGCCCTGTGGAGATTTGTTCAGAAATGGCCCTATTTAATTCCTGTATTGCCAAGTCGTCTCCCAGACTATTTAAACTTTGGACATCAGTATATTTAATTACCTGCCCTTCTCCTGCATTTTTCCATTCCCCTAATAATTTGGTTATAGTTACCAGGATATGTGTTTCGCGATTGGCTTCAACACAGTGTTTTAAAACTTCTACGGGATTATTCTTATCGTTGACATTTAGGGGAGTTAACAATACGTCTATCACGCCATTGCAGCCCAGCCCTACGCCAATCTGGTAAGGGTCATCCTCAGTAGTATCATAGGTTATCAAGGTAGGCGTTGATTTTCTTATTGCTAATTGAGCACGTTTCAAAGCATCGCCCTCCAGGCAGCCTCCGCTTATTCCACCAATCCATACGCCATTGTCCATAATAAGCATACGGGCACCTGTACGACGGTACGACGAGCCTTCAACCCGTACAACTGTGGCCAACGCCAAACCAACGGAAGCTTTATCCGCTTCGTCATAGGCCTTTATGATCGCCTTGATTTCCTTCATGCGGCTTAAAAATACGGAATACTTGCCGGGAGCGAAAGCCCGATCTTAATTTCCGAAAGGGGGCAATCCATTCAGCTGGCGATACAGCGGCATATCGTTACGCTGTTGTGCCGATTGATGGAATTTGGTGCAATAATACACCTGCAAATGCAGCTCAACCCGGCCATGGCGGATGATCTCGATATCAGGGAGTTGTTTTACCGAATCAAAAAATGGTTTTACGTCAGCATCCACACTCGCCTGGTTTTCCTGAGCAATCACAATCGCATCTTTGCCTAACAATGTCTTAGGGTCACCCAGAAAGGCGGTATTACGGGGATCAAAACTAAAACAGATTACATCCTTCTGCCCTTTTAATGCCCAATCAATTTTGCCTGTGAGCCACCAGCGCGGAGTACCTGCAAAAACGTTTTTATTTTGCAGCCAGCCTTCTTTTTCAAAGCGGGTGCGGATATCGTCATAATCAATTCCCTGTATGGTCGGGTCCACGTTGTCTTTATGAAGTTTATATACAATCCATTTCGGGCCATAATATTGCCAAAAACCCGTTACCATGTGAAAGCTCAGGACGCCGATAGTAATTACCGTAAAACAAGCCGAGAATCGCAGCCAGCGGCGTGTGCCGCTACCGGCCAAACCGCCCTGGCTTATTTTTTTGTCGATAGCAAAGCCCAAAGGCATAAAAAGCATCATATATCCCGGGGCCTGCCAGTGGAAATGATATTGTAGATCGGCCCACAAGGTTACTACTGTAAAAAACACAATGGGTAATACTGATAGCCAGAATGTAAAACTATAAGCTTTTGACATCAGCCTGTTCACGAATGAGCGGTAAAGCTCACGAATTGTTGGTACCCATATCCAGGGCAGCAGCCATAAAGCCTGGCCGCCTATACTGCGAAAAAACCAATCAAAATGAAATGCAAATTTTTTACCAGTTCCGGCCCTCGACCCCTGGAAAACAAAGGATGCCCAGTTGTTATTGTAGTTCCACCATAGCACCGGAAAGGCAAATATGATAGTGATTAAAATAGCCACGTACGGGCCGGGATGCCAAAGCCAGTGGCGCTGTTCTTTATTTGTGCCGATAAACAGGAACACGCCGGCAAAGATGAACAGCACATGGTATTTACTTAGGGTAGCTAAACCAAGGCAAACGCCTGTCATAATCCATAAAAACCAGGTACGGCCGCTGCCCCGGATTACTTTCTCCTCTCCTCTATTGTTAAACAGAAGCTCAATAATAAAGTAAACGCTCGCCAGCCAGAAGAACATCAACGGTGCGTCAGGCTGGAACCAGCAGGCAATAGCCACCGTAAATACTGCGCTCAGGTTCATTACTACCACTGCCCAAAAACCAGCTCTGGCATTGAATAATTTCCTGGTTATTGCAAATAAAAGCCAGCTTGTACCTGCAAATAGCAACACAGCTGGAAAGCGTAATCCAAGATTAGTTAGTCCAAATATCTTAATACTAATGCCACTCAACCAGAAGAATAATGGAGGTTGATCGAAGTAGCTCCATTCGAGGTGAGTGGTGCCACGAAAGTAATAAGCCTCACCAATTCCGAGGCCCGTATAAGCCGCTATAAAGAGTCGTAAAACAAATGTAACCAGGATAAGTACAAGCGTATAAGAGGCCGCGTTGCCTTCGGTAAGTTTCTTCATTTTAAGCACAGGGGTGTTTTCCTGATCTGCAAAGTGAACAATTCTTTAAAAGAAACACGAATTATTTGTTCACTTTTTTAAAAAGCGGTTGTGCAGAAGAGGAAAGGTGCTTTAACCAATTTTAGGTTGTATAGACGATTTCGATATCAGGAAAGCCGGCAAATATTTATCCATGATCTTATAAAGATGACTCATTGCCAGCAACTTGATGTGAGGTATATTCAATTTATACTTTCTTGTTTGCTTGGCTTTATCATTCAGATAACGTAAGTGCACAAATAATTCTGCATCCGGGTCAAGCTCAAATTTCTCCGCTTCCTCTTTAGTCATTTTTCCACCATGTGATTCTAAATCAACTTTTTCGATTTCAGGTAAACGGTCATAATAGTCCGGATACTTATAGGCCAGGTACCTGGTGGCTCTTAGATCACTTTCAACTAAAGTAGCAAGGCGCTCTGAGAAACCATGTTCACGTAAATAATCGGCTCCTAATATTTCTCCTGCGTTATGGAAAAATGCCGCCAATATTACCTCATCTTCATATCCTTCTTCTTCAGCCAGCGCTGCGGCCTGAGAAACTTGTTCCAGCTGAGATAGTTCCTGGTCGGTCGGTTTTCGTTTTCCATACTTTTCATACAGGGCAAAAACCTCATTTACAATACCTTCTGGTTTTAAGATTGAAATACTCATGACATACGGCTTTATACAAATGAAACAACTGAATGTTATTAAATTATTAATTCAACATGATGTATTCATAATGGTTTCTTAATGTTGAAAATTTACACAAGAAATATGAAAATCGCATGAAATACATAACCAAAACTTAACATTTTATTAATTGTTACCTAACTACCTTTGTAAAACTATCGCAAGGATGAAAATACTTTATGCAATACAGGGTACAGGTAACGGGCATTTAAGCCGCTCGATGGACATTGTACCCCTTCTTAAACAGATGGCCGAGGTTGATGTACTGGTAAGCGGCACTCAAGGCGACCTCATTCTCCCCTTCCCTGTTAAATATAAATTCAACGGTTTCGGTTTTATTTTTGGTAAATCAGGCGGTGTTGATATCTGGAAGACATTTTATAAATCCCGTTTCCGTAATTTTTTAAAGGAAGTCAATAAAGTTCCTGTTGAAGAATATGACCTGGTGATCAACGACTTTGAGCCAGTATCAGCCTGGGCATGTTATATGAAGAATAAAGCTTGCATAGGTTTAAGTCACCAGGCGGCTGTTTTGGGTGAACATGCACCTAAGCCAGATGAAACGGACATGATCGGTAAGCTAATACTAAAAAACTATGCCCCGGTAACCACACAATATGGCTTTCACTTTAAAGCTTTTGATGAAAATACCTTCACGCCGGTGATCCGCAAACAGGTACGCGATCAAAAAACGTCCTTCAAGGGGCATTATACTGTTTATCTGCCAGCTTATGATGACAGCAGGCTGATAAAAAGACTCTCAGAATTTAAAGATGTAGAGTGGGACGTTTTTTCCAAGCATAATAAAAGGGTGCTGAAATATAAGAATGTGTCCATTCAGCCTATTGATAACGAGAAATTCATCAAAAGCATGGCACAATCGGCGGGAGTACTTTGCGGCGGCGGCTTTGAAACGCCGGCTGAAGCTTTATATATGAAGAAAAAGCTCCTGGTGATCCCAATGAAAAGCCAGTATGAACAGCACCTGAATGCTGCCGCATTAAAGTCGATGGGCGTTCCGGTGATAAAAAGTCTAAAGCCTAAACATAACGATACCATACTTAACTGGATTGAAAACGGAAAAGTAATAGATGTAGACTACCCGGATAACACCCGCGAGATACTGGAATATGTAATAGAAAGGCATCATGCTCCTGCCCTTTCATTAATGAATGCTTAATTGCTTACATTTGGCCATCTAACCAACAAAATCATGGCACAAAAAGTAATTACTGTGAACATTAACGTTTACGAGCAAACCATAACTAATCGCCATTCAGCATACGAGATCAGGGATGTAAACAAATACCTGGACGAAGGCTGGACCATAAAACAAATAATTCCGGGTACTACAACAGCTGCTAACTGGACCAACCTCACATTTATATTAGAAAAATAAGTTTTTTTTAAAAAGACTCATTTTTACGGAATGTCCTTTATGAAGAATAAAGGACATTTTTTATTCACAAAAATTCAATTATCAATACAAATTCGTTATTCGTTTAAAAGAAGAGATAAAAAATTGATATAAAACTCAGTTATTTTCAATTTTTATATTAAAAAAGTACGTTTTTAATAATTTATTTTTCTATTTTTATGAAATGAGGATAAAATATTCGCTATTTATTCCTTTATTTCTTATTCTATCCCTCGCTTTTAACAAAAACAGCAAGGCATCTTCGCGTGAAAGCAATCGCCAGTATCTTTCAAAAGGCAAAAGCACTCTAACAACGAACAAAAACAGCAGTTATTCGTTTATAATCAGTCCTATTGAATCGGTTCCTGTTATCAATCTTCGAACGCACAAAACAGTTCATTATGCACAGCATATGTTTTTTGCGGAAACAGATTACCTGGCGTGCCTCAAACATTATAACTTTTTCTCAGGAAGCGGGTCCAAACAAAGCTTCGCCTCCCAAACAACATTGTTATTTCCTTTTCACACTTTTTGGTAAGATCAGCCTTAAGGATTCCTGTATTTTAGTTAATAGATGATATCAACCTGCCGAAAATATCAGGCTGAGGCTCTTTATTGGCAGGCTTCAGGCATCCTCATCTATTCTCCTTGTAGTTCACGACCATTTTAACAGAAAGTGATCCGTACCAGCTGTTGTTTTTTCTGCTGACCTGGTTTCTATTGCCATTCCGGCAAGCGGATCACTCTTAAAAATATTTTTGTCAAATGAAAAAATTCATACCATTCGCCATACTTATTATTGTAGTTATTCTTGCTCTCATCTACCCTTCTTTTGAAACTGTAAATATTAAAGACAACAAAATCGACACGGGTGACACCGCCTGGTTATTAGTTGCCACAGCACTTGTATTACTCATGACACCAGGACTTGCCTTCTTTTACGGAGGTATGGTAAGCAAAAAGAACGTGCTTTCTACCATGATGCAGAGCTTCGTCTGTATGGGCGTTATCACCGTAATATGGGTGGTGTTTGGATTTAGCCTTGCCTTTGGCGATAGCATTGGTGGGTTTATCGGCAATCCGGCTACCTTTTTTATGATGAAGGGCATGCTTGGCAATGCCACCTGGAAACTGGCACCTACTATTCCTTTGGTGCTGTTTGCTATGTTCCAATTAAAATTTGCCGTGATTACGCCGGCGCTGATCACGGGAGCATTTGCAGAACGCATCCGTTTTAATTCTTATGTTATTTTTTTGTGCTTGTTCATGATCGTTATTTACGCCCCACTCGCTCACTCCACCTGGCATCCTGATGGTTTCCTGTTTAAATTAGGCGTCCTCGATTTTGCTGGTGGAACAGTCGTACACATGTCTGCCGGATGGGCTGCATTGGCCTCAGCATTGTATTTAAAGCAACGTAACGAACCTACCCACTCTCCCGCACGAATCAGCTACGTTTTGTTGGGAACCGGTCTGCTTTGGTTCGGATGGTTTGGATTTAACGCAGGCTCAGCATTAGGCTCGGGGCCTTTAGCTGCCACAGCTTTGGCAACCACTACCACTGCATCAGCGGCAGGGGCCATGTCGTGGATATTTTTCGATATGCTTCGTGGTAAAAAGCCATCGGTAATGGGCGCCTGTATTGGTGCAGTGGTTGGATTAGTCGCCATCACACCTGCGGCAGGTTTTGTCACGATTCCGCATTCACTTATCGTAGGAATAGTATCAGCGATGATTAGCAACCTGGTGGTCTTATGGCGCACAAAAACACCTATAGATGATACCCTTGACGTATTCCCATGTCACGGTGTCGGCGGCATGGTGGGTATGCTGATGACCGGTATTTTTGCGCATCAGAATGTGAATGCAGGCAATACAACCGGCAATGGTTTGTATTATGGCCAAACTCACCTATTCTTTGTTCACCTGATCGCCTTGGCGGCAGTCTCTGCATTTGCTTTCTTCGGCTCGTTGCTTTTATTGAAGATCACTGACATGATCAGCAAACTGCGCGTATCGCCGCAGGAAGAATCGATGGGATTGGATATGAGTCAGCACGACGAAGGCCTGTAATGCCGTAAGTAAATTTCAATCAGCCTGTTGTTCATCTTTATCAAGTCGTTATAAAGCAAACAAAGGGTTTTGATTGATGACCTTCATTGTTATGCTTTAGCGATGGTACTGATAAGGATCATTATAATGGGAGGCTGCCCTGTGGGGCAGCCTTTATTATTTATTGCCCTCTTGTTAAATAGCTTTGTTTACCGATATTTGGGCGATTAATGAGCCAATTTACCTCAACTGACAACCATATTTATAAGCTGATAGCAGCTTTTAAGATCGATGCTGATATAGCGTCTGTAGTCCCATTTGGGAGTGGTCACATTAATGATACTTACCGGATCAAAAACAAGAATCCAAACGGGGTTGATTATTTACTGCAGCGGGTTAACCATTATGTATTTAAGGATGTGGCTGTCCTTATGCAGAATTTGATATATGTTACCGAACATTTAAAGGAAAAACTAGCTGAAATACCCGGATCTGACCTTGAAAAAGAGGTAATGACCATAGTGGAAACACGTGACGGCAAGCCTTATTTTAAAGACGATGGCGGTAACTACTGGCGTGTATTCCATTTTCTGAAAGATACCCGCAGTTATGATCAAGTGACCACCAGTCAACAGGCCTATGAAGGCGGTAAAGCATTTGGTCGTTTCCAGTCGCTGCTTGCTGATTTGGACCCGGCTCTAATAAAAGATACGATTCCGGATTTTCATAATATCGAGTCGCGTTTAGCCAAATTTGAACAGGCAGTTGACACGGATAAAGTTGGTCGATTACACAAAGTATTGCCGGAGAGAGAGTTTATTAGGCAACGTGCGGATCAAATGAGCGAAATACTCCGGCTTGGCCGCGCGGGTCTGCTGCCGTTAAGGATTGTTCATAACGATACAAAGTTTAATAATGTTCTGCTTAACAGCGAGGATCATGCCCAATGCGTTATCGATCTGGACACGGTAATGCCCGGCTATGTCGCCTATGATTTTGGCGACTCAATCCGGACCATCGCAAATACCGCTTCAGAAGATGAACAGAACACTGAATTAATCGATGTAAATATCTCATTGTTTGAATCTTACACGAAAGGATTTTTAGAAGAAGCAGTTCATTTTTTAACCCAGTCTGAATTGGATTCATTGCTGAAAGGTGTATTACTTTTGCCTTACGCCCAAACAGTCCGCTTCCTGACCGACTACCTGGAAGGGGATCATTATTATAAAATACAGTCACCAGATCATAACCTTCAGCGTACCAGGGCACAGCTGACTCTGGAAAAAAAACTGGAAAAAAACAGGGACAACCTTGGCCGGATCATTATGAATGTCTGGAATCAATTCAAATCTTAACCCATTGAAAA
>JACXTT010007750.1_pt1 | contig 15057 bp, 8 predicted proteins | sample 9270951 | NCBI WGS metagenome assembly JACXTT01 (sample SAMN15532306, study PRJNA645909) | rock metagenome | isolation source: weathered quartz diorite | place: Puerto Rico | collected 2017-06-21
GAGGCCCATGACACGCACCACCCCATAAGCGGCGAACTCCATTACGAAGACCAAAAGCCCGAAGCCAAGCGCCGCGCCGAGCATTTTCGGCAGGACCGCATACCCAAATATTTTGCCTGGTTCGAGCGCATTCTAGCCCGCAATCCAGATGGCTCTGGGCAGCTTGCCGGCAACGCCGTGACTTACGCTGATTTATCGCTCTTTCAGATTGTCGAAGGTCTACTCTATGCTTTTCCGAAAACAATGCGCAAAGTGGTCACCGAGGTTCCACGCGTCGCGGCTCTGCATGACGCCATCGCGCAGCGTCCGCGAATTCGCGCCTATCTTGCAAGCAACCGCCGTATCCCATTGAACGAGCAGGGGATATTCCGCCATTATCCAGAGCTCGATGGGTAGCGTTTTCCTGCTCGCCATCTGAATATCCAAACCAAAGCAACCATTTGCCCGGCGGCCGTTCGTCTCATATTCTCACGTTCGGAGGGCTGTCGAAAGGACACAACCATGGTCAAGCACGATGCCATAATCATCGGGACCGGACAGGCAGGACCATCGCTCGCCGGGCGTCTTGCAGAAGCCGGGATGGATGTCGCCATTATCGAGCGAAAATTTTTTGGCGGGACCTGCGTTAATACTGGCTGCATCCCAACCAAAACCCTGGTGGCAAGCGCCTATGCCGCGCATTTGGCGCGACGCGCGGCTGACTTCGGGGTAACGATCAGCGGCCAGATTGGTGTCGATATGAAGGCCGTGAAAGCGCGTAAAGACGCAGTTTCCGGCAAATCGAAAATCGGCCTCGAAACCTATCTGAAAAGCCTGAAAGGATGCACGGTTTATGAAGATCAGGCCCGATTTCTTTCCGCCAGGGAGGTGGCGGTCGGGGACAAGCTATTAAGCGCCGACAAAATATTCATCAATGTCGGTGGCCGGGCGCTTGTGCCAAAAATAGCGGGGCTCGACCACGTCCATTACCTGACCAACAGTTCCATGCTCGACATCGATTTTCTTCCTCGCCATCTCGTCATCATCGGGGGCAGCTATGTCGGCTTGGAGTTTGCGCAAATCTACCGGCGCTTCGGAAGCGAAGTGACGGTAATCGAACTGGCTTCCCGGTTAATCGCGCGCGAAGACGAAGACGTTTCGGAAGCGGTAGCAGCCATTTTGAAGCGCGAAGAGATCGGCGTGCGTACTGGCGCCGAATGCCTCTCGGTGGCGAAAAACGGGGAAGAAATTTCGGTACGGCTTGATTGCTCTGAGGGACCGGACACGATCGCCGGCTCGCACTTACTGCTTGCGGTGGGCAGGCGGCCGAATACGGACGGTCTCGCCCTCGACAAGGCGGGCATTTCCGTTAATGCAAAAGGTTATATCGAGGTCGACGATTTCCTTCAAACCAAAGTGCCCGGTATTTGGGCTCTCGGGGATTGCAACGGCCGCGGCGCCTTCACCCATACATCCTACAACGATTTCGAGATTGTTGCGGCGAATTTGCTCGGCAATGAGCAGCGCCGTGTTAGGGACCGCATAACCGCCTACAATCTCTATATTGATCCACCATTGGGAAGGGTAGGAATGACGGAAACCGAAGTTCGCGCCTCAGGGCGGCCCGCGCTTATTGCAACCATGCCGATGGAGCGGGTCGGCCGCGCTTTTGAAAAAGGCGAGACACAGGGCTTTATGAAAATCCTCGTTGATGAAGAAACGAAGCTCGTTCTCGGAGCGTCGCTCCTGGGCGTCGGCGGCGACGAGGTGATCCACACCATTCTCGATCTGATGTATGCCAAGGCGCCATACACTGTCATGCAAAAAGCGATGCACATCCACCCGACTGTTGCCGAGCTGCTTCCAACGATGTTGCACGAGCTCAAGCCGTTGCAGTGATCGCTCTTTATGCGGGCAATGGCAACGGCTCGATCGCGAAATTTGCCGTTCTATTGAAGCCGCACCAGCACGCTGTCGGTTGCGCCTGCCGCATCCATGACCGACACACGCACAAAGCCCGCGCCATCGGGAGCCCAGGCTGCTTGCCTGCGCATATCTAATTCGCCAAGCGGCACGCCATTGACTATCCAGCGCAAGGGCAAGACCCCGCCCTCGGCCTTCAAGGCCAAGCGCGCGTCGGAAGACGAACTATTGGCAGCGGATTTTGTCAGCCCAAGATCGACTTCGGCACCTTCGGGCGGAAAGGCAATCCGCAATTGCGCCGTGACGGCCGCGGCAAGAGTTTTGGGCGCGTCCTTGCGCAAATGCCGCAATGGCGGTGGAAGCGAAGCGGTGTGGCTGACAATCACGCCTTTGGGCGGTGGCGCAAATTCTTGGGAACGCCCGAGCCTTGCGAAAGCATCGAACAGGACCGGGGCCGCGGCCTGCCGCCCGATAAGACCGGGAACGGAAGCATTGTCCGGGCGCCCCAGCCACACGGCAATCGTATGCGCCTTGTCGAAGCCAATCGCAAAGGCGTCGCGATAGCCGTAAGACGTGCCCGTCTTATATGCGATGCGCCCGAATGGCGCGTTCTGCGGCGGCGGCGCGCCGCGCAAAATATCGGTGACATAAAAGCTTGCGACGGGACCCGCGATCCGGCGTCTTACCGCGTTCGCTTCAGCTGTATCCTGCGCCGTTTCAACCAAAGCGGGGACATCGCCGCCCCGCGCAAGACCCGCATAAAGCGCCGCGAGATCACGAAGCGTAATGCCAAGGCCGCCGAGGCCCGCGGCAAGCCCCGGAGCCGAGTCGTCCGGCAAGATGAGTTTTGCTCCGGCATTGCGCAGATGCGCGACGAACTGCGCCGGACCAACCTCGTCAAGGAGAGCGACCGCTGGCACATTTAGGGACATTTGCAGCGCATGCCGCGCCGTCACCATTCCCTGGAACGAAAGGTCGAAATTTTCCGGCGCATAGCTGCCATAATGCCGCGGCCTGTCGTCGAGCAGGGTTTCGGGATGGGCAATGCCGGCATCGAACGCGAATGCATAAATAAAAGGTTTGAGCGCCGATCCCGGCGACCGGATGGCCCCTGTCATGTCGATTGAGCCCGCGCGCTCTTGTGAAAAATAATCCGCCGAGCCGACATGCGCCAAGACCTCCCCGCTCGCATTGTCGACAACGAAGATCGCGCAAGATAATTTTGGTCCGAGCGAAGCCGCCGATTCCTGCGCCAGACTTTCAAGCGATGCTTGGAGCTTGGCATCGAGCGTGAGGCGATGGAGCCGCCGTTCTGGCGCGCGTCGGAGTTCCTCTTCGCTCGCATGTGCCGCGAGCACAGGAAACGGCCGCCGCTCACGCGGCACCGCTTCGCGCTTGGCGGCGTCGCGTTCCGCTCGACCGATGACGCCGCGGGCAAAAACCCGGTCGAGCACAATCTCGCGGGCGGCCCGCGCCGCATTGGGAAAACGGTCCGGGCGCCGCGTTTCCGGCGATTGCGGCAGAGCGACAAGCAAAGCGGCCTCGGCAATCGAAAGTTTTTTTGGCTCGCGGCCAAAATAGGCAAGGCTTGCGGCCCGCACGCCCTCGATATTCCCACCGTAAGGCGCAAGCGCAAGATATAGATCGAGAACGCCCCTCTTGCTCGTCCGCCGCTCGATTTTTACCGCGCGCACGATCTGATCGAGCTTCGCGGCGACGGATTTTTCCGCGCGCGGCGCTAGGAGCCGAGCGACCTGCATCGTCAGGGTCGAACCGCCCGATACAATATGGCCGTGGCTTGCCCATTGCAGCGCGGCGCGCCCGAGGCTCAGAAAATCAACCCCATGATGGCGATAAAAGCGCTGGTCTTCATAGGCAATCAGCATGGCGAGGAAGCGCGGATCGACGTCGCTTTCCTTTACCGGAAGCCGCCAGCGGCCATCGGGCATGGTGAAAGCGCGCAACAAGACGCCGTTGCGATCAACAACGGTGTGGGATCCTTGGGCCGCCGCTGCGAGATCGACCGGACCTGATAGCGAAAGAAGTACAAGGGCTGCGGCGAGGCAAGCAGCCAAAGATGAAAGCAAAATACCCGAAATCAGACAGTAGCGTTTCACACGAACTCAAATCATTTGGGCGCGGCAACATCGATTGCGCCATAGGAAGTGCGGCCGAAGCGATCAGGCCGATACATGTCCTCGATCGTTGCCGGCGGGCTCACATAATGTCCGGGCGTCACCGCGCGGACAATATAGGCCACCGAAAAATTGGCCTTGTCGTGCCCGTCGCGCGTGAAGGCCGCAACAAAACGGTCGTCGCGATATTCGGTGTGCACCGGCTCCACAGTTTTCTTGAGAAAGGCCAAGGCCTCCGTCGAGCCGCCCTCAAAAAGGTCCGGATTGTCGATCTCAAGCCCGGCGGGCAGACGGTCGACCAAAAGCAGCTGGGCGAAGGCCGCCTCATTTTCGGTTATGTTTAAAGCGACAACGAATCGTCCGTTTTGTTTGATCGCCTCGGGCGCAAGGGGTTTACCTTCGAGCGTATAATAGGCGCGCTCAATACGGTAGCCCCGCTCGGCTGCGGGTTCCGGCATCAGCGGATTGCCGGACGTGGTCACAACCACGCCGATTGGCGCGTCCCCGCGATTGGCGATCGTCACGCCTTTGCTCAGCGCGGCGGCATTCCAGCTCTTGAAAAAGGCGCCTTGCTGCGGCACGCCGTCAACCAACAAAGCAATCGTCTGAGACTTGTCGGCCATCGCCTCGGCTGCGAGAATCATAAAGGCGTTTTCCTGCGTGCTGGTTTCCCCCGTCCTGGCCCGCGCATCTTCGACGGTCTTCGAGACCAACAGAATTTCGGCGGCGGGCATTTTCGTTTCCACGCCGAGCGCAAGAAGGCCCGCGCCATCGCGCAAGCGCGAGCCATAATCTGCGCTCGCGTAAAGGGAATCGCCGAGCGTGCCGAGCTTTTCCGCAGCCTTGGCGAATGTGGTTTCCGCACGCGGGCGGTCGCCAAGCATGGCAAGCGCCGCGGCAAGCTGCGCGCGGGCAAGCGGCGTTTCGAATGAATCGATTTTGGCATCGGCAAGATAGCGAAGATCGCCAATCACCTGGCGGCCGTTGCGGGCAAGGACATAAGCGGCATAGGCGACGGGCGCGCCCTGGCCGGCGCCAATCTCGCCGGAATTGGCAACGAGATTGCGCAGCCGCTCCAGTGCCGCGTCGAGTTTTTTCTGCGGCACGTCAAACCCGTTTTCCCGCGCGCGGGTCAGAAAATCCGTCACAAAGGCATGAAGCCACATGTCCCCGGCACCTCCCGCCGACCAGAGCCCGAAGGCGCCGCTCGAATCCTGGCGCGTCAGTACGCGCGCGATCGCGCCGCGAATACGCTCATTGACGTCGGGGTCAATGCCAAGCGCCTCGCCCTTCGCAAGCTTATTGACATAGAGGAGCGGCAGGGCGCGGCTAACCGTTTGTTCCGAGCAGCCATAGGGATAGCGGTCGAGCGCCTGAAGAAGAGCCGGTACATCTATTCCCGCAAGCGAAGAAACGGCAACCGACACGGCGCCGGTGCCGGGCACGAAATCGGCAAAAATGTCGTTTGAAAGCGTAAGGCTCTCGCCTGGCGCAAGCGTGCGGACCGAGCGGCGATAAAGATTTGAGGTTCCAGGCGATACATCGAGCGCTAGCGTTTGCGGCGCGGAAATCCCCGGGCCGGTGAGTTTTAGGTTGAACCCGGCGCGGCCGACGTCACGAGCCGTCACTGGAATCGCGAGCGCCTTGCGGGCGCCTGCGTCGAGCCTGAATTTGCGGTGAAGAACGTTGCTGTTAGCCGAGAGGGGGCCAGCAAGGTCAACGTCAAGCGCATAGTCTCCGGGCTTGCCCTCGACATTGTCGATTTGCATAGTAATTTGTGAATTGTCGCCAAGTGAGAGAAAACGCGGCGCCGTTGCTTGAACGACGACAGGGTCGCGGACGATCACATCCGCACTTGCGCTGCCGGCTTTCGTCTTCGTCCAGGCAATGGCCATGACACGCAGAGTGCCATTGAAAGCGGGCAGGTCGAAATCGATCCGCGCCTTTCCATCGGGGCCGGTCTTGACGATTCCCGAAAAGCGCGCGAGTGGCTCCTGGTTTGGCCGCTCGCCGCCGGGCTCCGGGGAAGCGTCGCCGCCCGAGCGTATCGCGCCGCGCGTTCCCTGCATACCGTCGATCAGCTGCCCATAGAGGTCGCGGATTTCCGCACTGAGCTGGCGCTGGCCAAAGAAATAGGCGCGCGGATCGGGCGCCTCGTAATGGGTAAGATTGAGAATGCCCGCGTCGACCGCCGCAACGGTCACCCGCGCTTCTTCCCCCGCACCAAGACCCTTGATCTCGAGGGGAATTGTCAGTACGCCGCGCGGCCGGGCCTTGGCGGGCGCAGCCAGCCTGACGTCAAGCGTATGCGCATCGGCATCGATGGCAAACCAGGCAAGCCCGATCGCCCGGCCCGGCATGCGACCCGCCGATTTGTCGAGCGGGCGATGGGCAAGCACCAGCGCATAGGCGCCAGCCCCCCAATCTCCTGAGACCGGTATTGTCTTGACCGCGCCGCCTTCCTTCAGTTCGAGCGTCGTTAAATAGGCCAGGCGCTCGCTGACGATGGCAATGGTCGCGGAGCCCGCAAAACGCGACCCGATCCGCAACCGCATCACTTCGCCCGGCTTGTAATTCGCTTTATCGAGGGTCACGTCGAGCAAATCAGGCGTTGGCGCGCCCGCTTCGCTCGACCACCCGCTCTCGAACGTGAGGCTGGTCGGAAGATCGCCTTCCTTTCCGCCCGTCACATCGAGCCGGTACCTGCCAAGCCCGACAATGGCCGAAATTTTCGCTGGCACCTTGGGCTCAAGATCGATCTTGCCTTCGGCGACGCGCTTTGACGATTTGACCTGCTCGAAATTCCAGCGGCCATCGGAGCGGTACCATTGGTAATCATTGCTGATTTCATAAAGCGCCCAGGAAACGCCCTTGCGAGAGGCACGGGCGCCATCCGCGCCAACGGCGATAACATCGAAACTCGCAGCCGCACCTTCGCTAAGAGTCACAAAATTCTGCTTGACGCCGATAAGGCCGGTCTTTGGCAAGATCGGCAGCGTCAGCGAGCGCTCGACGGCCCGCCCGCCAGACTCGCCGACACGCAAGATGATCTTTGCCGCAAGCGGGCGAGGCGCGCTGACTTCCGCTATAGGCACGTGCAGCTTGGCCTCGCCGGCCGCATCGGTTACCGCCGCTTCCTCGATTTCCGTGCTGGTCTTGTCGAAATTTTCGTCCTGAAGGCCAGCCACATAGCCTTTGAGCGCGGGCAATGGCGATTCGGCTGCCGCGCTAACTTCGACCTCGCCGGTAATTTCAAGACCTGCTCCGGGCGCACCATAAAGATAGCGGGCCTGAGCCGAAATCTCTGCTTCCCCGCCGCTGTGCAACGTTGCGGCCGAAGGGGTCAGGGTGAAATCGAGACGCTCTGGAACATAGTCCTCGACGAGAAAAGTCGTATGGCCAATGACGGCGGCTTTCGGATCGGCGAAAGCTTCGACGCGCCACGTCCCTGGCGCGCTCCCAGAAAGAAGCGGCAGCGCGTAACTTCTTCCGCCATCGCCTTCGTCTGGAGTTTCAACCCTCTGATATTCGACCCCGTCGGGACGTTTGATGACGAGGGTGAGCGGTACGGAAGGCACGCCCGCGCCCGCCGCGTCGCGTAACAGCGCGGTCAAAAAAACCGTTTCGCCCGACCGGTAGACGCCGCGTTCGGCGTTGACAAAGGCGTCGAGCGCGGCAGGCGCGGCGCGGCCTTTTACGCCGCGATCGGACAGGTCGAAGGCGGAAGTGCCTAGATCGAGAAAACCGTAATCGCCCTTGCCGTCCTCGGCGACAACAAGGCCCGGAGCCGCCCCTCCTGTCCCGCGCGAAAAACCCGGATCGAATTGAATATGGCCTGCTTCGTCCGTGCGTTTTGAGCTAAGAACCTCATTGTCGCGCGCGACCAAACGCACCTCGATGCCGGAAGCCGGCAAGGCGCTCGCAAGCGAGTGCACGAGCACATGAATTCCGTCCTTGCCGCTAAAGGCTGTGAGGCCGAGGTCCGAGACGATAAACCATTGCGTCGCGACCGTCTCGCCGCTTTCGTCTTCTTCCCCGGCAACGGAATCGGCGGCGCCGGGTTTTGCGGTCATGACATAGAGGCCGGGATCGAGCTTTCCCACCGCCTCCATGACCGGAAAAGCGGTCGTCACCTCGGCATTAAGTTGCAGCGCCGTGTCGAGCGTTCCTGACCAGATTTTTTTTGCATCGGTGTCGATATGTTCCCGCATTCTATACGTGGAGAGCTGACCCAAAAAATCCCCGGAGCGCACTGTGGGGAGAAGATTGCGGTCGCCAATCCGGGCAATTGTTACTGCGATTTTCTTGGTGTTGACGGAGACGACGGGGATGCCTTCCTGACCGATGCGTGGGAGCACATAATTTTTGCCGGTGAACCGCACCAAGGGCGCGCGGTCGCGGACATAGATTTCATAGTCTGCAGGTTTGCGTAGTGTCTCGCCCGTGGCGGACGGAAAACCCTCGCGCAGGACGATTTTATAATGTTCGCCGTGTTTTAGGCCCTCGACGCAGAGCTGTTTCTCCTCGAGCGAAATTGCTGCGTTCGCAAAGCCCGATGCGGTCAAAAAGGGCGTATAGTCACCGGTTGCATGAGCAAGCGGCTCGGAAAATTGGAAGCAGACTCGAGGCGAAGCCTGCTCGTTGTCGACCTTATAATCGAGGATGCGAAAACCATGTTTTTCGCGCAGATCCTCATAGACGTTGCGCACCTCGGCGGCATCTGCGAAATCGAGGCTCGCGCGATAGGCATCGAGCGCGGGGCGCCACATTCCTCGCCGGACATAGACTTCGCCAAGCCAGGCGAGCGCCACGGCTTTCTCCGCCTTGGCGCTTGCCTTTTTGTAGCCAAGATAAGCCGCCGTTGTTGCATTTTGTTGATACTGAGCCCTTTTGTCATAGGGATAGCCGGCCGCCTCGCTCGCGGCAATAGCCGCGCGGGAATAGGAAAGCCACGCACCGGCATCTTTTGGATCGGACGCGAGGATGGCGGCGAGCGCATTGAGGGCACCCTTCGAATCATTGCGTGCAAACGCTTGCTTGGCATCCTCGCGCAATTGGGGGAGCGGGCGCGCGACAGGCGAACCCAGGTCCGCGCCGATATTCTGCTCGAGCCGGACCGCGTCGCTTTCTAGATCGCTACTTACAAAAGTTTGGCCCGCTCGCGCCTGGCCCATCAGCAGAAAAAAAGCAAATAGGACGAAAAGCAGGGCCAGTTTGCGCATAGCCAGCCTCAAAAATGAGAAACGTCATCGAATTTGCCATGCTAGCACATTTAATTGCGAATGCCATGCGTCGGGCCAGAAAAATTGATTGGAGGGCTTCAACCGCGTCGGAGTGCCCGCCAGCCGATGTCCCGGCGGTAGAAGCCGCCCGGCCATTTGATTTTATCGGCGGCCGCATAGGCGTGTGCCCGCGCCTCGGCAACATCCGCGCCAAGCCCGGTGACATTGAGGACCCGCCCGCCATCCGCGATAAGTTTCTCGCCCTCCCTTTTTGTCCCAGCGTGGGTGAGCGAAACAAAGGGCATTGCGGCGGCAATTTCGACGCCCAAAATTTCGGTGCCCTTCAAGGGCGCGCCGGGATAGCCTTTTGCCGCGAGCACGACGGTGAGGGCGGTGCGTTTCGAAAATTTTATATCGCGCGCAGGCAGCTCGCCGTTAGCGCAGGCAAGAAGCAGGGGAAGCAAATCGTCGTCGAGGCGCGGCAAAATGGCTTGCGTTTCGGGATCGCCGAAACGCACATTGAATTCGACGAGCTTTGGCCCGTCTTGCGTAATCATCAAACCGGCAAAGAGCACCCCCTTAAACGGCGCCCCTGTCGCCGCCATCCCCTTAAGCGTGGGGGCAATCATTTCTTGCATGACGCGTTCGCGCAACGGCGCGGTCATGATAAGCGCTGGTGAATAGGCGCCCATGCCCCCGGTATTGGGGCCGCACTCCCCTTCCCCCGCGCGCTTATGGTCTTGGGCGGATGCAAATTCGAGCGCGCGCGCTCCATCGCAAAGTGCGAAGAAGGAGACTTCCTCGCCTTGCAAAAATTCCTCGATGACAATTGTTTGCCCGGCTTTTCCAAATTGGCCCGCAAACATCTTGTTGATTGCTGACTCTGCCTCGCTGGTGCTCGCCGCTATTATCACGCCCTTGCCGGCCGCCAGCCCATCGGCCTTGACGACAATTGGCGCACCTTTCTTCCGCACATAGGCCTTTGCGGGCGCGGCGCTCTCAAAGCAGGCATAGGCGGCAGAAGGTATGCCATGGCGGCGGCAAAATTCTTTGGCAAAAGCCTTGGAGCCTTCGAGGCGCGCGGCGGCCTTACTGGGGCCGAAGACCAAAATCCCCTGCGCCTCGAGATCGCCGGCGATGCCCGCAACAAGCGGCGCCTCCGGGCCAACAACGACAAGATCGACATGGTTTGCCTTGCAAAATTCCGCGACAGTAGAATGATTGGACGTATCGAGGGCAGCTGTGCACGCAATCTCCGCCATGCCAGGATTGCCCGGCGCCACGAAAAGGGTTTTAAGCAAAGGGCTCTTGGCAAGTGCGATTGCAAGAGCGTGTTCGCGCCCGCCGGAACCAAGCAAAAGAACGTTTGTCATCGCATTGTCAGAGGGAGCCGGGTAAATTCTCGTTCCACAGAGGCAGGAGCCGCCGGTTTTCGCACGGCGGCGGCAAAGGCACTGCATGCTTGCGTGCACGCTCTCATTTGTTTACAGGAACTAGCGAAGTATTTCGATACCTTGTTCCCGAGTGAGCACCCATGCGGGCCGAAGCCGAAGCGCTTGTCCAAGCAATCGAGCAATCGCTGGGATTGCTGAGGAGGCATCTTTGACGTCGATGCCGCGACCCGCCGCCTGGCCGAGCTCAACTTAAAGGCTGAAGATCCCAATCTTTGGAACGACACAGCTGCCGCGCAAAAAATCATGCGCGAGCGCACGGCGCTTGAGGAAAAGCTCGGTTCCCTAAAACGTTTCGAGGGCGAGCTTTCGGATGCGGCCACACTCGTTGAACTAGGCGAGGCGGAGCAAGACGAGGCGTCCGAGGCGGAAGGGCTTGTCCTGCTAAAAGCCTTGCAGCTTGAAGCCGCGCGTCTGCAGTTCGAGGCGCTTTTTTCGGGCGAGGCCGACGCCAACGACGCCTATATAGAAGTGCACGCCGGCGCGGGCGGCACGGAGAGCTGCGACTGGGCGCGCATGCTCTTTCGCATGTATGCGCGCTGGGCCGAACGGCACAAATATAAGGTCGAGATCATCGAGGAAACGCCCGGCGACGAAGCAGGCCTCAAATCGGCGACCATGATTGTGAAAGGCCACAACGCCTTCGGATGGGCCAAGACCGAATCCGGTGTCCACCGCTTGGTGCGTATCTCGCCCTTCGATGCGAATGCAAGGCGTCATACGAGCTTTGCGTCGGTTTGGGTCTATCCGGTGGTCGACGATCGAATCGCGATCGACGTCAATGAAGGCGATTGCCGCATCGACACCTATCGTTCGTCCGGCGCCGGCGGCCAGCATGTGAACAAGACGGATTCGGCCGTGCGCATCACCCATATCCCGACGGGCATCGTCGTTGCCTGCCAGAGCGAGCGCTCGCAGCACAAGAATCGCGCCACCGCCTGGAACATGCTGCGCGCGCGGCTTTATGAGCAGGAAATGGAGAAGCGGGAAGCCGCAGCCGACGCGGTCGAAGCGGGCAAGACCGATATCGGCTGGGGTCACCAGATAAGGTCCTATGTGCTGCAGCCCTATCAGCTCGTAAAGGATCTGCGTACCGGCACGACGTCGGGCACGCCAAGCGAGGTTTTGGACGGCGAGCTCGACAATTTTATGGAAGCGGCGCTCGCGCAAAAACTTTCCGGCGGCGCGCAATCAGCGGTCGAGGATGTGGACTAAGGGCAGGTCCTCAGTGTTACCTGAGTCGGACGCGATTCAGAGCCGCCTTGCCGATTGCACCAAATTATTTCGCAACAAAGTCCACTTCGTGTTTTGGGTAAATTGGCTGCTCTCGGTTACACTCCTTCCGCGATTCTGTGAGTTTGGACGCGAGGACTTTGGTGCGGCCGGGGCAAGAGATTTTGCAAAAATGGGATGCGCGGGCGGCCCGCCTACATCCGCGCATGGAAATTACCTGCAAAGGGCTTGTCTTCGGCGCGGGAACCGTCCTTACGGGAGCGGAGACCGAGGGACGCGGTGCGGTAAGAGTTGCGCTCGCCGACGAGGTGCGGATCGCGGCTTTACTCGCAACCGCTTTTGAGCGGCTGGCTGGTCCCCACGTGCTCGCCAAGATTGCACGCGCTTGCGAAACTGTGGAACGAGGCCGAAAAAGCTGATCGGCTTCGACGATCCGGGGCTTGCAGCATTTCTCGTCAAAGAGAACGGCCATTGGATGGACGCAGAGACTTCATTGCGCAGGTTTGCGCGATTCCCCTTCATAAATCAAAAGGTTCCGGAGGATTTCCGTCGCGCCCTGATTGCAAACTACGGCAGCCGGGCGGATCTCGAAAAGAAACTCGGCCAAAAAGTCGAATATCCCTGGGAGAAGCAAGAGACCGCTTCCCGCAGTTGACAGAAGCGCCACACGCTCGGCAATGAACCGCACATCCCGGCCCTGCTCGCAACGGTTGGGTGCGCGCGTGACGTTTGGAATGATGGCGAAAAGGCCCTCACCTATTTTCATTTGCCCCGTGCTTGGTTGCCGCCCTGCGGCGAAGACCGGGGTTTGCGCAGGGCCTTGATCCCACGCGTTCGATTTCGTGAAAGCCGATGTTTTCAAACGGCTTTTTGAAGCCGCACCCCCGCAGCGTGTAGGCGCCAGCGCGGCGTGCCGCTCCACCGGTGGCACAATTCCTGCCAGCCTGGCACCCTATCTTGATTTTTATCGAATATTAATGATAAAATTAACGGTGTTGTATAATATCATTTATTTCGTATTGTCATTTAGTCCAATGAATTTGCCAATTTTTAGAGGAATTTCGGGGGCGCTGGGCTCCGGGCGCCCCTGTGCAAACAGTTTGGAAAAGTCCATGCAGGCCCGCCCGGCAGGCTTGCCTGCGGCACTTGCTTTTCTTACGGACTATGGAGTAAGCGCGGACGATTTGGTGCCGGCTGCGTTGCAGGCCCGCCGGCAAGGCGTTCCGCCAGAGGCCGCTCTGCTTGCAAGCGGGGCACTGCGGGAAGAATTCTATTACCGTTGTCTCGCGGATAGGCTCGGCGTGCAATTTACCTGTGGCCAGGCGAGGCTTTCCGACGCCGCTCGCTATCCTTACGCCATTCATGCCGGACTCCTGCCGCTCGCGGGCGGCAACGGGCCCCACTGGCTAGCTGCCCCCCGCGGCCGGTTGTTGAACGAATTGCTGGCGCGGTCCGGCAGCCAGGAATTGCGCGGGTTTCTTGCGATCACGACACCGTCGTATCTATCGCGGCGCGCCCGTTCTGCCGCGGCCATGTCTATTCTTCGCGACGCGAGTCTCGGCCTTGCCTGCCTCGACCCGGACCTGTCAGCAAAAACCCCGCTGAACACGATCCAGCGTGGCTGCGCCATAGCGGGTTTCTCGGGTACGGCATTTGCGATCGGTGTGGCGCCGGGGCCAGCGTTGGTTATGGTTTCCTTGTCAATGACCTGCCTGTTCCTGGCGTCGATCTGGCTGCGGCTCTTTGCCGGCGCGGCGAGCAGCGCTTGCTGCACGGGGCCGTTTCAAGCCCGCATCGAGGACCGCTGGCTGCCTTATTATTCCATTGTCGTCGCGCTTCACCGCGAAGCCCGGGTCGTGCGGCAGCTCATCGGAGCGCTCAACGCACTGGATTACCCGCGCGCAAAACTCGACATCAAATTGGTGATCGAGCACGATGATCGTGCAACCTACGGGGCAATCGAGGCGATGCAATTGCCAGCCAATTACGAGACTGTGGTCGCACCCAAAGGCTGGCCAAGGACCAAACCCCGTGCGCTCAACATCGCCTTGCCGCAGTTGCGCGGCGAGCTCGCCGTCGTCTACGATGCCGAGGACATCCCCGCGCCTAGCCAATTGCGGGAGGCGGCGGAACGGTTCTCGCGGGCTCCGCGCAAGCTTGCCTGCCTTCAGGCGCGGCTTGCGATCGACAACAGCGAGGACTCTTGGCTGACCCGGCTGTTTGCAATCGAATACGCCACGTTATTTGACGTTTTGAACCCCGGCTATGCGGGGCTCGAATTACCAGTGCCGCTTGGCGGCTCATCCAATCATTTCCGGACGGAGGTCTTGCGCGACGTTTGTGGCTGGGATGCCTGGAATGTGACCGAGGATGCCGATCTGGGCCTTCGCCTCGCGCGGTTTGGCTATGGCGTGGGAATTTTGTCTTCAACCACAGAGGAAGAAGCGCCGGCAAAACTCGGTGCCTGGCTAAAGCAGCGCCGGCGCTGGTCCAAGGGATGGATGCAGACATTCATTACTTTGACAAGGGATCCCCGCCGCCTTGTTGCGGAGCTCGGCATTCGAAATAGTCTGGCTATTAGTCTGCTAATGACAAATCTAGTCATCGCGCCGCCGCTTTGGCCGTTTTTTACCGCGGTCGTTTTACATCACCTCTCCACGAGCGCTCTGGCGCCAGCCTCCCCGCTTGAGCTTGCGATGGCGGTGCTTTGGATCTCGGCCGTGGTTTTCGGCGCGGGTTCAATCCTTTGGCTCGCGCTAACCGGCATGAGTCGCCGCAGGTTGCTGAAACTTTGGCCATCCCTGCCGCTGGTGCCCCTCTATTATTTGCTAGCGTCCGTCGCGGCATGGATGGCGCTTTATGATCTTCTTTCGCGCCCCTACCATTGGCATAAGACGGAGCACGGCCTCGCCAAGACCACGCGTCAGGTCGAGCCACTAGAGCGCGGGATAACGGCCGATGGGTTGTTGATCAAATAGCGATTTTCTGCCGCAGCCGTTGCGCGGCCCATTTGCTCATGCCAGAAGGAAAATTCACCGTGACCAACGCAAACCTCCGTCTTGTGGAAGGGACGTCCGTGGACAAATCCAAGGCGCTCGATGCCGCATTGTCGCA